>ERZ808044.258-NODE-258-length-69489-cov-6.890005_pt1 | contig 69489 bp, 58 predicted proteins | sample MGYA00380195_ERZ808044 | MGnify/ENA primary metagenome ERZ808044 (study PRJEB31490, sample SAMN06133423) | mouse gut metagenome | isolation source: Z7_2 | host: mice | place: China: Chengdu | collected 2015-05 ...
TAGAAAAACAAGGACGGCATTGGAAGCCGGTTCCTTCGGGAGCCGGGTATTGGGTATGCCAGGACCCATGGGAACTCGGGACAGGCGTGGTTTTCTGGCCTGAGAAGTACCGGGAGCGAAGCGGGAGGGGACTTTTTGGAACCTGCTGCATCACCTTGAGGGGATGACCAATATTCCTTATTAATAAGCGTGGATTTGGGGAAAATAAAGAGGAAAATGGTGCAAGTAATGATCTGAATAAGAAAAAAGGAAAACAATTAAATAAAAAATAGTCAAGCGATACACATGGAAGATGAACCAACTAGGGAGCAGAGCTTTACCATGCTTCGCGTCAGTGGACGCGTTGGTTTTGAGGAACAGAGACAATTGAAGCCGTGAAAGCATGAAAAGTGAAAATGGCATGGCACGAAGCCGTTCCAAACGGGATAGAGTCGTCCTGATGGACAGTACTGTCTTAATAGATGGCTGTGATTCCTTATGCATCCATTAAAGGAAAAGGTAGTGAAACGTGTTATTTATGTGTGTTGCGATGCACATGGTGGTTGAACGCTGTGCATGGATACTGTGGCAGATGGGAGAAATAATCAGGTTGATAGAGGAAGCTTATGATAAGATGAGACAGTGTAGGGAAAAGGGGATTGCCGTATAGTGCTTGTGTTCTATTCAGGAACTGGTGTCTTAAACTTTGAGTGAAGGGATACCAGTTTCTCTCTTGCATTGTTTGTCATAAAGTACCAGGTGATGTTTTTATCAGCATGATTACAGTCCTGTTCTTATGCTGTGAGTTCTTGGCACAATTTATCCATGTCCTTTATCCTTCATGAAAGGCATTGCCGTGTCATGACGTTGAGTCCTATTTCAACCATGTTCAGCCAACTTCCATGCTTAGGGGTATAATGGAACTCCAGATTTTTGGCGATTCGGTATGCTTCCTGTGCCGGAAAAATCTTGTACAGAGAGACAATGGTATGAATATTGAGATTGTCCATGATAAGTATAACCTCCGGCTTGTCAGAATAGATGATGTTTACAAGACATTTGATTTCTTCCAACCAATCGGCGACAGTGCGATGTTCACGGACACTTACATGCCTTACGTCCCCCAGCGGTTCAATAAGCACAAATATACTGCAAGTAATGTTCCTCGCATATTCGGAGTCAATCCTCTGGGTATCCTCTGGACGCATCGGCAATGGCTTCCGTGTTTCGCTTGGCATTTGGCAAGACTTTCATTTATGCACACAGCCGGGATAGCAGGTTCATATGGCATTTCATAGATGTCCGGAACATTTTCCCTGCTGGCTACGAATTCGGTATTTTCTCTTGGCGGGAAGCATCAACAGGCATTCCGGTGAGGCTGAAGTTCGTTCTTTTTTAGCATCCTGCGGATAGTTTCCCTGCCTATGGGAATGTGCATAGCACTAATTCAAGCACAAAGTTTGAATGTTTTAAAATAGTACTGACATAGCCAGTAAAATGCAGAGTTTTTGTGTATTTTATGTATGTTTTTTGTAGAATGAGATATTCGAAAAAATGCTGTTTTGTTTTTCGTTGTGGTGGCATTAGGAAAAAATGGGTACGATATCTATCTGGCTTGTGGGTCGGAATATGAACACCATATAAAATCAATTTCAAATTTTTGCGAGAATGGGGCAGATTGCTGAAACTGTCAAGGGCTGCCATATATTTTTTTCGGAGAAGAAGCCGAAGTAAATGGCATTGTCAGATGCCCGTTGCCTATTATAGATAATGAGAATGTATTTGCATGGAGGGATACAGTATGGGGAGATATAAGAAAAAAGACATGTTGTATTTGGTATCCGATTTGCAAACGATCAATAGCATTATTGGAGAATCCGAAAAATTGGATCTGTCAAGTGTGGTAGAGGCTTTAGCCGAATGCCAGGACAAAGCAGTTGAGCTTGGAACATATATAGAAACACTAGATGGAGAACATTCTTTTTTGATACGAAATCTGGAAGATTATTGTGAAAACCTTTATCAGTTGAGTATGAAATTAATAGACAAAAAGGAAAAAAAGAAGATTTGTATTAAAATCATAGAACAGTTAAGCCAAATAAAAGGAAATATTCGGTATCATATCCCTGACGAGAAAAAAGAAGTTCTTTTTTTACCATATAAGGTATCTATGTGGGACAGCTTGGAAAGCATTTGGTTGGCTGCTAATCGAGACGAACAATGTGAAGTGAAGGTTATTCCGATCCCATACTATAATAGAAAACCAGATGGAACACTCGGGGAAATGCATGATGAAAGTAGCCAGATGCCAAAATATGTTCCAATAACCGACTGGAAAACTTATGACCTTAAAGAAAGCAGACCGGATATAGTGTATATACATAATCCATATGATAATACAAATTATGTTACAGTAGTGCATCCACGTTTCTTCTCTGATGAAATAAAGAAATATGCGGAAATTTTAGTATATTGTCCGTATTTTTATACGGGTGGCTATATGTCGGAAACACATAGCCTGCTAAGGGCTTATCTTTATGCAGATTTTATTATTACACAATCAGAAAAAATGGAACCTTATTTTCACCCTCAGATACGGTCGAAATTGCTGCCCCTAGGTTCACCCAAGGTGGACAGAATCCTTCAGTTCCAAGATAAAAAATATTTAAGTAGATGGTGGAAGGATGCAGAAGAAAAGAAATATTTTCTGCTCAATTTGAGTATATCCAGTGTTCTGGCACATAACGAAGCCCAATTGAGAAAGATTCAGTATATTGTCGAGTGTTTTAAGAAATTTAAAACAGCAGTTCTTGTCTGGCGGCCGCATCCATTATTGGCTGAGACACTAAGGGCCATGCGCCCAGAACTTTTGGAGAAGTACCAAGAGATTACTGCTGAAATTCGTAAATTAGGAAATGCAGTTATAGATGAAAATGCAGATGTTACCATATCGGTATGTGCGGCAGACGCTTATATCGGAGAAAGCAGTTCATCCATGGTTGCATTATTTGGTGTTCAGGGGAAACCGGTTTTTATTACAAAAACCGGGATCGTAGAAGACTATACACCTGATATAAAAGTAGAGGCTTGTTTTGATTGTCAGAAGTGTGATGAAAGACTTTGGGCTATAGGCGGTTTCAGCAGTTATCTGTACGAGCTGGATTTGGATTTCACAGTTGTGGGGCAGTATGAGATTCCCGGAGAGCTTCTGGATGGTGAGCGGCTTTATAATCAGATAGTGCTTTCTGGAAAAAAAATAATACTGGTTCCATATCATGCATGTGAGATTGCAGTATTTGATAGGGAAACACATTCTTTTACAAAGTATGGATATCGGAACGCTCAGAAAGACAAATATGTCAGCGGAATTGCAGACGGAGAAAAAATATATATGATACCAGCCATTGGTGAATCTATTCTGGAATTCGATCTGACGACAGAAATGGTGTGTTATCACTCATGCGGAATACCAGCTGGCGTGGTCAGGGATGTGACAAAACCTGTTTTTTTTAATGGGACATTTCAAGTGGGAAGAGAGCTGTATCTTTTTGCGGCACAGACAAATCAGGTACTGATTTTCGATATTGATACGAAAAAAAGAGCCTGGAAGACCGTGAAAGGGCTGGAAAGTGGTGTTTGGGCATGCGTGTATTGGAATGGGAAATGCTATCTTGCTTCTAATGAAGGCTGTTTTTTAGCAATCTGGGATTTACGGTCAGAAAGCGTGAAAAAACTTACAGATTTTCCAAAAGAATTTTCAGGGGAAACGCAATGCTTTAATAGCATGGTGGCAGCGCAGGATAGAATTGTCATTTTCCCCCAAAAAGGGAACAAAATTCTTTCGTTAAATCCGATCAGCTATGAAATCTCAGTCATGGATCTTGGATTTTCTTATTGTGAAGGGGCAAGAAAAAGCGCTTATTATAGCTGGCCCAGTAATTATCTTTTCGCAAGAATGCTGAATAGCCGCGTGGCGGCGGCGATGAGCGCGTATGATAATTCCTTGCTCATTTTTGATCTGATTTCAGGTGAATGCAAAAGCGGGTATGTTCGTTCTGAAAACGGAGGAACAGATATAAGCCGGAAATTCAGAAAAGTAACAGATAACATACCGTATGCCTGTGCGGAAAATAAGAAAGCAACCCTTTCTATGTTTGTAAACTATGTAAGTACAATGTCAGGCTTGCTCCCAGAGGAGATAAAAGCCTATGAAAGAGTGATAAATTATATGGACGGTACCAGTGGCACACATATTCATGAGCAGATAATAAAAAGGTTGGAGGAACGGCTTTGACAGAGACAAAAGCAGGAGCGATATATGAAGTGTTTTTAAGCCTGATGAAAAGCAGGTTCAACACAGTGAAATGACAGGAATGGAACAAGTTCACAATGTCACGGGCAGTTATTCGAGAGCAAATAAAATTAGGAGGCGTCATATGAATGTCAGTTGCCACAATGCAAATATAGTAAATCCAGACAGGCCATTTCAGGGCATCCAAGATTTGGAAAAGGCAGGATTTGACAGTTTAGTAACAGGAATAGGAGTCTGGTTTCCGGATTTTTATGGCAGAGATAAGGGGAAACAGGTCAAATCCATAAAGAAACAAGATTTGCGGTCAGTATCAGAGAAATATTCTTTGATGTTTGCAAATTGCAAGGAAAATGGCATACGAATACCAATGGTATACGGACCTTCTTTTAGGCTGATCGATCCCTCGAAGGAAGCCGTGATCAAAGGAAACTTTGTAGGGAAAGATGGATTCCTGAATACCACTGCGGTTGCAGCTGCAGAGACGAAGTTGGAGGAGTTTGGCATCAAAGCAGCCATAGAGTGCATTGAATTCTGCGGCATGAACGGGGTGGAATGTATAATAATCCGGCCGGTTTCTGGAGACGGCATTTATGGACGGGAATGGGAGATAAATCATAATTTTTATATGAGGCTTGCTGATAAAGCAAAGGAATACGGAGTGCGAATCTTGTTGAAAAATATGCACAGAAGCATCAGAGGGCATTTGGCACGGGGAGTTTGTTCAGAGCCGTCCGAAGCAGCGCGATGGGTGGACAGGCTGAATGAGGAAGCGAGGGAAGATGTATTTGGTTTTTGTGTAGACGTTGGGACATGCAATATATGTGGAAATAGTATGCATGAGTTTATCACGACGCTCGGAAGCCGGGTAAAGGCAGTAATTCTAAGAGATTGTGACGGGCAAAGTGACACATCGATGCTACCGTTTACCTGTGTGCGGGTCAGCAGTGTGCAGACAGATTGGATGGGGCTTATCCGGGGGCTTAGGGATATTGCGTTTGATGGGGAGCTGATTGTAAATTTCTCTGGTACCAATGCAGCTTTTTCTCAGCTTTTGAAACCTGAAGTTTTCAGTTTGGCAAAGAAAGTGGGAGATTATTTTAAGTGGCAGATCGAGATCGAACAGAATTTGAAAAAATATGTTTCTATCGTGCTTTTTGGCGCTGGGAATATGTGCCGGAATTATATGAAGTGTTATGGTGAAAAATATCCGCCACTTTTTACCTGCGATAACAATAAGGCCCGCTGGGGCGAACAGTTCGAAGGGTTGGAGATAAAACCGCCTGAAAGCTTAAAAGAGCTGCCTACGGATTGTGCCGTATTCATCTGCAATATTTATTACAGGGAAATAGAGCACCAGTTGCGTGAAATGGGCATAGTGAATCCTATTGAGTATTTTAGTGATGAATATATGCCATCATACTATTTTGACAGATTGGAATCCTGGAAAGTGCAGGTGTGAGTCGAAAGTGTGACGGAGAGATATTTTCAAACCATGGATAGATGTTCGAGAACATAGACAAGGAGATACTAATACTATGATTAGCATAGGGGTTCAGACCAAAGACGTTATAAACGACAATCATCCGGAAGAAGGCTTTGCAATACTGAAACGTGCGGGTTTTTCCTGCGCGGATTTTAGTTTAAACGGCTATCTTTTAAATACTTCTCTCTATAAGTCAGAGTTAAATGACTTTTTTGACAAAACGATTCAGGAGCTGGAGCAGTTTTTCACGCCTCATAAGTTGGGGGCACAAGCGGCCGGGATTACAATAAATCAGATGCATATGCCGTATCCTATTTATCTGCCGGGAGCTGACAGGGAGCTTAATGACTACTTATGGGGGCAGGTGGCACCGAAAAGTATGGCGGTATGTGCATTTCTGGGCTGCCCATATATCGTTATTCATGGGTTTAAACTTGCACATTTTCTTGGAACGGAAGAGCTGGAATGGCAGGAAACGGCAAAGTTCATAGATTCCATTGCCCCGATTGCAAAGGAAATGGGCATAACCATATGTATCGAAAACCTTTATGACAGCCTAGGCGGGCATTTTGTGGAGGGACCGTGTTGCGACGCGGAAAAGGCGGTGGACCGTATTGATTATTTTAATGATAAATACGGGGCGGAGGTTTTGGGATTTTGCTTTGATACAGGTCATGCAAATATTGTGGGGATAGATTTTGAGAAATTTGTTACGACGCTGGGCAGCCGCCTTAAAGCCTTACATATTCATGACAACGATGGAGCTTCCGATTTGCACCAGATTCCTTTTACTTTTACGAAGACGCGGGATAACCTGCCTTCCAGTGATTGGGATGGGTTTATCAGAGGACTCAAAAAAATTCATTTTGATAAGGTGTTGAGTTTTGAGACAGCTCCTGTGCTGACTGCATTTCCGGAATCTATGAAGCAGGATGTGTTGGGATTTATCGCGGATATTGGGGTGTATTTTGTCAGAGAGATCAAAATGAGATAAAAAATAAAAGGTGGTTATAATAAAAATGAATGCAGGAATGATTTTGGCGGGAGGAACAGGAAATCGATTTGGTGGCGATATTCCCAAACAATATTGTAAACTGGCTGGAAAACCGGTAATCGAATATTCTATTGAGGCCATGCAAGCATGCGGAAAAATAGATATGATTCTGGTGATTTGCGGAGCGATATATAAAGAAAGGCTGGAAGCGAAATATCCCGTAACCTGTATAGAAGGAGGAATGACAAGAAACGAGTCATTGCATAATGGAATACGCTTTTTGGCAGAAAAAATTCCCAAATGTGAAACCTTACTGATTCAGGAAGCGGCAAGACCATTTTTGAGGGCAGAGATAGCGGCCGATTACATAGATAAATTAAAAGATTATGATGCAGTAATTACTGCACAGAAGATTACAGACAGCCTGGGCAGCAACAGAGAATGGATTGTGGACAGAGAGGATTTTTTTCTTGTACAGGCTCCGGAAGCGTTCCGTTTTGAGCTTTTACAGGAGCATTTTGATCCTGCTTCCCGGATTACAGCTACCTATCAGCAGCTACCGTCAGACAGCACGATATATTATAATTTCTCTTTCCCAAACAATCTTAAGATTACATACCAACAGGATTTAAATCTGGCAGAATTAATTAGGAAGAAGATGTTGTGATGATAAAGTTGATTGCAATGGATATGGATGGAACAATTACACAGCATAAATCGAGAGTTTGTACTAAAAACCGTCAGGTTCTTTTGCAATTACAGGAGAGATATAAGCTTGTGGTTGTGGGAGCAGGAACTTGTGGAAGAATTTATGAACAGTTGGGAATAGATGATATCGACTTGCTGGGCAGTTATGGAATGCAGACAGGACATACGGAATCAGGTCATTTGATTATATCGAAGGATGTGAGGATGCCCATAAAGAAAGAATCTATAAAAAGAAGAGTGGAAATATTACGCAGACGGTATGGTTATATGGAATTTCAGGGAGAGAGTGTGGAATTTCATGAGACTGGAATGGTGACAATACCACTTTTGGGAACGGATGCGAAACTGGAGGCGAAGCTGGCATTTGACCCATCAAGAGAAAGAAGAAGGAGCTTCTATCAGGAAGTAGTGGACTGCTTTCCGGAATATACGGTATTTATAGGCGGAACCTCCTCATTTGATATGGCACCGCACCCTTATAATAAGCTATTTGCGTTAGAACAGTATGCAGAGTCCGCCAATCTAAAAAGGTCAGAAATCCTATATGTTGGCGATGATTACGGAGTGGGGGGAAATGATGAGCAGATCTATCAGTCAGATATTGCTTTTGTGACGGTAGATTGCTATTTGGATTTTCCTTTGGCAATGGAAAGATTTCTTATCAGAGAAGGGGGATAATATGATATATGCAGGGATTTTGGCGGGTGGACATGGATGGGATCAAAGAAAAGATGATATGCCCAAACAGTTTATGTCAATTGGTCATAAACCTATTATTATACATACAATAGAACAATTCATTATAAACCCATCGATTCAAAAAATTATTATTGCAGTTCCTGAAAACTGGGTAGTATATACTACGGATTTGCTGAGAAAAAGCATTACTACCAATGATAAAATTGATGTGATCCTTGGGGGGTATAATAAAAATAATACATTGCACAGAATTGTTAATTTCATTGATTCAGAGTATGGAATTGAAGAAAAGGATGTTTTGGTCAGTCACGATGCAATTCGGCCATTTGTTACCCAGAGGATAATCAATGAAAATATAGAAACTGTTAAAGGATATGATTCAGCCAATACAGCGGTTCCTACAATTGATACGATTATCAAGGCGGGAAAAGAAAAACAAATTGTAGAGATAACGCCAGACAGGATATTTTATTCAGAGCAGACTCCGCAGACTTTTCGCCTGAAAAAACTTCAGAAAATATATAAAAATGAACAGCTGGCAAAGAGACATGTAAACGCCGTAAAAATGTTTATGGAAGCAGGAAACAGTGTTCAGCTTGTATATGGGGAATATGCGAATATCAAGATTGTTACACAGTATGATCTGGAAGTTGCCAACGCGATATTAAGGGATAAGACAAATGATTAACAGGATTTATAAGCTTGTAGGGACGAAAAAAATAGAGGTGGTAATGCGGGAACTGGATTTGGAAGGGAAGAAAGTAATTGTCAGGCCTACGTATCTTTCCATTTGTGCCGCTGATTTGAGATATTACTTTGGACAGAGAAAGAAAGAAGTTCTGCGAAAAAAACTTCCGTTGGCATTGATTCATGAAGGGATAGGAAAGGTTTTGTATGATCCTTGCAACAGATTTGCCGTAGGAGAAAACGTTGTGATGCTTCCCAATATTTCCGGAACCATTCTTCCGTATGTTAAGGAAAATTATTTATCCGATAGCATTTTTATGTCAAGCAGTGCAGACGGATTTATGCAAGACATGGTGGGAATGCAGGTAGAACAGTTAATTAAAATCCCAAATGGCGATAGGGTTTATGTACTGAGCGAACTGATGAGTGTAGCATTTAATACCATAATGGAATTTGAAAACACAGCGCATCCAAGGCGACGAGCAGTAGGAATTTGGGGTGATGGGAATGTTGGCTTTGTTGTGGCGTTGGCACTGAAATACTTATATCCTTCTTTGTGTGTCAGCGTAATTGGAAAGCATTCCAAACATCTGCAATATTTTTCCTTTGCCGATCAGTGCTATTTAGTTGATGAGCTTCCAGAGAGCATTCAATTTGATCACTGCTTTGAGTGTGTAGGAGGATGTGGAAGCGCAGAAGCCATTTCACAAATGGTGGAGCATATATTACCGGCAGGAAGTATAGCACTGATGGGAGTCAGTGAAAATGAGGTTTTGATTAATACCCGGAAAATATTAGAAAAGGGGCTGAAATTATATGGGAACAGTAGAAGTAGTCGGGAGGATTTTCAGAAATCAGTGGATCTGATTACAGATTATCCGGAAGTAGCTTCTTATCTGCAAACAATCATATCTCAAGTTCAAATGGTAAGGGGCGTAGAGGATATTTATACAGCATTTGAACACAATGAAACGGGAGATTTTAAAACAGTTATGAAATGGAACGTATAACTGGGGGAGACTTTTATGATTAGAATACCAGATAAGCAGTATAAAGTATACAGCATTGATATTTTTGATACATTGCTGTTCCGTGCGGTACGGTCCGTAAGAGGTCTTTATTATAAGACATTTGAATGGAATACAGAATTGTTTCCGTCTGATATCGATGCGGAAGAATGGGCAAATATGCGCTCCTGTATAGAAAATCTGGCCCGTGAGAAACGGCTTAAAACAAAAGGTACATCAGAAATTTACATACAGGAAGCATATGAATATCTGCCTGCCTTCTGGAGCAGTCGAGAAGAGATTCTGAGAGCAGAATACAATACCGAGCAGAAGATCTGCTTTGAAAATACTGAGATTTCTGAGTTTATCCGGACTGTAAAAAAACGGGGAGTCTGCAGAGTGGTTTTGACCTCAGATATGTATTATACATCAAAGGAATTGCAAAAAATTCTTATCTCAGCTGGAATCGATTTATCATTGATTGATCACATATATGTATCCTGCGAAGCAGGTGTGTCCAAAAAAAAGGGAGGCCTTTTTGAATATATTTTGGAAAAGGAACAAATATGTGCGTCGGATATGTTTCATATAGGGGATAATGAACAAAGTGACTATTCCATGCCTCTAAAACATGGGATTTCGGCATATTGTTATGATGTAATAAGTCATTCGGAATACCGGTTTCCTTTCTTAAAATTGGAACGCTTGTATTACAATGTGGAGGCAGGTGAAATATATGCCCTTCGTAACTTACTTGCCTGTAAAAAAGATGGCAGACTAAACAGAGGGAAGCAGTTCTGGTATTCTTATGGCCTTATGATCTTAGGACCTTTATGCACAGCCGCAACAGAATGGGTGCTGGATATGGCTGACTCCAGTGGAATTTTCAGAATATTTCCGCTGATGCGGGAAGGCCGGTTTCTAAGTCAGCTTTTGAAAACCGCTGCAAATTATCGTGAAAATTATTATGATGTCAGACCATTGTATATTTCTAGAAAAGCGGTTTTCCTTCCTTCTCTTGAGGGATGTGGGGAAAAGGACTTTTTGTATGTTTTTCAGTCAAATGGTATTCTGATAAAAGACTTGTTTTCGATTTTTGGAGTGGAGGAGTACTTTGAAAATTACAAAGAATACGCGGATGTGGAGATTGTGAAAGCAAGCAAAATATTGTATGGAGAGAGTAATTTGAGAGAGGAACTGTTACGTCTTTTCCAATCTAAGGAGGTAAAAGGTGTAATTGCACAAAAAGCCAGGCAGTCAAAAGAAAATTTGCTTCTTTATCTTGAAAATTATGAATTAGAGAAGCCTTATATAACCTGGGACATGGGATGGAGAGGATACACGCAGAGTGCATTGGAGAGGATATTAAAAAGGGAGGGCAGATTTTCAAAAAGTTTGAATCTTTTGATTGTGGGAAAGGGCGGCGGTGTAAAAAATGTAGCTGAAGGATGCGAAATAAAAGGTTTTGTTGGAAACTATGGAAAAAACTGGAAAATAATAAACCAGCTGTTTTCTAAAATATTTGAACTGTTTTTTATGTGTAGAGAGGGAACTACAATCGGTTATGGGAAGAAAGGCAGCAAAGGTATACCGATAACTAAAACAGTCGCTTATCTGGATGCAGACGAATTGGAGAAGATCGAAATTTTGCAACAGGGGGTTCTTGATTTTCAGGCTGCTTATTTAGAATTGGCCCAGAGGAAGTCCTGTATAAAACAAATCGTGAAAAAACCTGAGGAATTGTGCAAGATCGTGGCACGTTCTTTAAATATGCCAACAATCAAAGAAACAAAATCTTTCAGCGAATTGTTTTATGATCAGAATTTTGGTGCAGAATTTCAGATGCCGGTTTTAAGTGAAGATAAGCAAAGACAGATTTATAAAAAAGGAGTAAATCGGTGTATAGAAGAAGGAATTATAAGTGGGGGAGACTGGGTGTCTGGTGCACGCGTTTTTGAGGATTCTTTTTATTATTATAAGGAGTATTATCTGCAAAACCGGTGTTATACGATGTATAGAGAAATCTGTCTGGTGGAAAGAATCATAAAATCATATGCAGGACAGAAAATCGTCCTTGTGGGGGCGGGAGCCAGGGCAGATGAACTGCTCCATTTTTTTAAGTTGGCAGAATATACCGAAATGATAGAAGCTGTAACGGATAGGAGTTCCGATAAACAGGGAACATATCTGCATGGTATCCCCGTGAAAAGCCTCGCTGACGATTTTCAATCGGACATATATGTAATTACTTCCTACGAGCATGAAATGGAAATGGTGGCACAGGTGAAAAAGATAAAAGGCGCGTGTGTGAAGATTATATCTGTATGGGGGTGTGGGTATGAAGATTATAAGATATAGAGAGGGAGTGGAGCCTTGTGAAACTGAAAAATATAGATGAATGGGTTTACTATATATATCGTATTATAAAAGGCTTTTGTTTTTCCTTGTTGATTCGCCTATGTTACATATTTCCGGTAAAAAACAATAAGATCGTTGTATGCTGTCATAAAGGAAGCCGCGGATATGGGTGCAGCCCTAAATATATTGTGGAAAATCTGCTGCAGGACGGAAATGAGTATGAGATTATCTGGCTTGTAAAGGATAAGAGTAAAGAGTTCCCGGAAGGCATTAAAAAGGTAAAGTATACAGCATTTACCAATGCATACCATCTGGCGACTGCAAACGTCTGGATTGACAATGATAAAAAAGAGCTGGGAACGATAAAGCGAAAAGGACAGTTTTATATCCATACATGGCATGGACCGGTCGGTTTTAAAACCTGTGGTGCGCTTCGCGGCGAATCACGGTCTAAAGTGGGTCGGGACATCAGTCTGAGGGACAGTGGAATGACAGATATGTACCTGTCAAATTCTGACTGGTGCAGCCGGATACATAAAATGTCATTTCATTACAGAGATGAGGTCATATATAAAATTGGAACACCAAGAACAGATATTCTTTTGAGCGCAGATGAAGGGATTAGAGAGCGTATCAGAACTCATCATCATTTGCCGGCAAATATTAAAATTGCTATATGTGCTCCTACCTTTCGGGGGGGAATACAGAAGAAAAAACTCAGTTATCAAATTATGCCGATAGAGTTGGATTTGGATGAACTCAGGAAAGTCTTGTGTGAGAGATTCGGAGGGGAGTGGTGTATTATGCTCCGCCTCCATCCGTTGGTTGCAGAAATGGTAAAAGAGTATCCATTGGAAAAAAAATATTCGAATGTGGTAGATATCAGTCAACAGGATGATTTATATGAATATATTGCGGCAGCGGATGTATTGATATCCGATTATTCAAGCTGCGCTTTTGATGCGAGTTATAAAAGAATGCCGGTATTTCTGTATGCGGAAGATTATGAAGCGTTTGAGTCCGAGAGGGCATTTTATTGGAAACGGGAGGAACTTCCTTTTTCCATGGCGGAGAATTTTGAGCAGCTGAAAGGAAATATCATGAATTTTGACCAGGCAGTATATCAAAAAGAGCTTGACACATTCTTCGAACAGATCGGGTTATGTGAAAAAGGAAATGCGAGTCAGATAGTGGGTGATGTGATAAGGAGACATATTTATGAATGACTATGGAGAACTGGAAACAGGGCAGCTTGTCTGGTATGAATTTCATGAGAGGGCTTCCGTGTTAATCGTTGAAAAGGACGAAGAAATCCACCGCCCTCTGATATGCAATATGACACTGGATGTAACCTTTGTAAAGTATCAGGATTATTTGAAATGTAATAAGAAGCCGTATGCCCTGAATCGGGCAGTATATGATTATATTGTCTTAATGGATGTCCTGGGCAAATGTGAGGATGCGGAATTTTTTTTACAAAAAGTATACCTCGATTTGAAAGAAGACGGAATCCTTTTGCTGATTGCAAATAATAAATACGGAATCCGTTTTTTCTGTGGTGATTATGATGGTTATACAGGTATGCCGTATAACGGGATTAATGATTATCCTGTTGACAGATTTGGAAAAAACTATGATAAACGGGGTTTGACAGAATTGCTTGTTCACAGTGGATTTAAATATATGAAGTTCTATTACCCACTTCCTGATTTTCGGTTACTGCAAGTGGTATATACAGACGAAATTCCTCCAAAAGAGGATTTTATGGAGAGGGTGATATTTTGCTTTGAGCACACAGAGGCATTGTTCGCGGATGAGAGATGTTTGTATGCAGATATTATACGGAATGGTGTGTTTCCGTTTTTTTCGAATTCTTTTATCGTGGAAGCCTCAGCAGAAAAAGTGAAGTTTTGCGATATATCCTATGCGGCAGTATCGATCGATAGAGCACCGGAGCATGCCTTTATCACAGCAATTCATGAAAAGAAAAAGGTAACAAAAAGGCCAATATATGAAGACAGAGCCGATGTTATTCACGTGCTTGAACAGAATACGAAGGCTTTGTCAAAAAAAGGGATTCCTGTATTGGAGGCAAAATATGAAAATAAGAAAATCGTAATGGATTATGTTACGCATCCAACCCTAGCGAATCATCTGAGAAATCTAAGCGGGCAACGTGACAAAGATGGTATATTGGAAATTTTTGAAAGGCTGTACCAATATATTTTAGCATCATCAGAGGAAACAGATGCGAAAGACAATGTACTGTCAGAGCAATATGAGATAAGTGATTGGGGAATTATATTGAAAAAGGCTTTTTTGGAATTGATACCGATGAATTGCTTTTTTATAGACGGAGATTTTTTGTTTTTTGATCAGGAATTTGTATATGATAATTTTCCGGCTTTATTTGTTCTGTTTCGGGGGCTCCGTTATAGTTACAGATGTATATCGAATCTGAATGGGATCATCTCCCGCCAAGATATTTGTAAGCATTTTGGAATATCAGATGCGCTGTGGCAGACATTTGAAAAAGAGGAACAGAAACTGCAGATTTATGTGAAGCAGAGAAAACGGCACAAAACCTTTTACCAGAATATTTTCCTTGATAGAGAGGAGATATATAAACGGGCGCTTTTAGAAGACTGCACTGTCCGGGAAAAAGCTTTTAATTTTGATGCGGTAAAAAAGGAACAGTGCGTTATTTTCGGTGCAGGAAAAATCGCAGGGATTTTTATAGAGAAGTATGGCAAGGCATATAGAAGCCTAAGATTGTTCGATAATGAACCGTCTTTGTGGGGGAATTTTAAATGGGGAGTAAAGGTAGAAAATCCCAAAATACTCCAGGATGTTCCGCCGCAGGATGCAGAAGTGGTAGTCTGTGCAAATAATAGAAATTATATTATGATAGCAAGGCAGATCGAGACACTGGGAATTACGGATTATTTCCACTATATTCCAGAGAAATAGGATAAATTGGAGCGTGAAGAGACAGATGGACAACATACTGAACGAAACAATCGGACGAAAAATCGTTCTGTTTGGAGCGGGTCATTTGGCCGTAGATTATATTAGAAAATATGGTGGATTATTTAAGCCTGCGCTGATTATTGATAATGATGTAAAAAAACAGGGAAGGAGTATGTGGGATATTCCAATAGAAGGAGTTTGTGCATTAGGGAGTTTGGCAGATGAAGAGATGACGGTGATTATCTGCTCTAAAGCATATGCTGAGATTGAAGATCAGCTCTGCGGTTTAAACATGATACACTGTTATAGATACAATCCCAATGTTGATTATATTGAAGTCTTTCAGAACAGTGAGGCAGTGGATCGGCTGCCGATATACGAAATCGGTTATGTGCCAGGTGTGTACGATCTTTATCATGTAGGGCATTTGAATCTTTTAAAAAAAAGTAAAGCGCGGTGCAAACATTTGATAGTGGGTGTACTCACAGATGAGCTTGCATTTTATTTTAAGCATAAGTACCCGTATATACCTTTTGCAGAAAGGGTAGAAATTATTAAATCGGTAAGATATGTAGATCAGGTGATACAAGTAGATGATTCTAATACTGTCAAAATGGATGCATGGAGACAATTACATTTTGACTGTCATTTTTCAGGAGATGATCATTTACAAGACTGGGACGTGCCATTAAGGGCGTTGAGAAGAAAGGGATCAAATATGGAGTTCTTTTCGTATACGAAAACTACAAGTTCAACGCAGATTAAAGAGAAGATGAAGGAGTAAAAATGATTTTAAAAAATAGTACGATGCAGGAATTTATGAGCAACAGTCAGGGAAAAATGATTGTGGCCTTTGGCGACGGGCTCATGCTGCAGGATATGTTAAAACTGGAAAGTGAGTATCAAATAGTAAAACATATAGAATTTATTATAGATAATGATAAAAGGAAATGGGGGAGACCGATATATACGCCTTTTGGGCGGATATTGAATGTGTTTTCAGTTGATAAATTGCTGGAGTATGATGCAGACAGACTGATAATTATTATCACATCCGAACGATATCCGGAAATGATACAGCAATTGGATGATATGGCGGAATTGGATTTGGCCGAATGCTATATATATCCGATTATGCATAGTTTTGAGCACAGAAAATACCAAATTCCTGAATATGAAGGTGATTATTTGATCCCTCCTGTGATCCATTATTGCTGGTTTGGGAAAAATGATTTTCCAGACAATGTAGAAAAATGTATGGAATCTTGGAAAAAAGAATGTCCGGATTATGAAATTGTCAGGTGGGATGAATCCAACTATGATGTGAATAAAAATGCATATATCAGCGAAGCATATAAGGTTGGAGCATATGCATATGTATCTGATTATGCAAGACTGGATATCCTTTATCAAAATGGGGGAATTTATTTGGATACAGACATTGAACTTTTAAAACCGTTGGATGAACTTCGAAAGACAGAGGCATTCGGAGGCTTTCTGCATCATGGAGCCAGAATTGATACAGGAATTGGATTTGGTTCCATTCGTGGAAATGAATTGTTAAAAGAGTTTATGAGTTTATATTTTTACGAAAGATATATCAGTGACGGAGGGGTGAATAGAGGTTTAAATGCAGCATCAGTTACAAGAGTGCTTAAATATTATGGCCTTAAACAAGATGGTTCCTATCAAGTTATTAAGGGCATGGCATGTTATCCAAGGGAGTTTTTTGATCCATTAAGTTATGTGTTAGGAATTGACCAGCGTACAGAAGATACATATTCTATTCATTATGGAAATATGTCATGGTCGGATGAGGGATATTATAGTTTGAAAAATATTAGAAAAAGAAGTAAGGAAACCAAAATGGAGATATTAAACCGACTTGGTCTTGGAGAAAACAGCAGATAAAGAATAAAAATAGTCAAGAACGGGGAGTGGGATGTACAGATGGCCAGACTCAAACAAAAAAGCGCATGGTCTTTAAAACAAAAAATACAGGGGAAAGAAGTTGTTTGCTGGGGAGCAGGAAGGCGTCTAGAGAATACATGTCTTGACCTTCAGGAATTAGGCCTAGAAAAGATGATAAATTACATTGTCGATAACAATGAGGCGATTTGGAACACAAAGCGGACAATATGCGGGATAGATATTCCAGTGCGTTCTCCAGAATATCTGAGAAAAAACATACACAGAAATACGGTACTTGTAATTTCGATGGACAAAGTAAAATCTGTATTCGAACAAATTCAAGGCTATCCAGAGCTTGACAATACGCCATGTTTCCAATATCCAGTCATTCGATATAGATGGGCGAATATGTGGAACTGGCTTTTTCGTATGCTGCCGTTAAGGCGGGCAATCTTGTTTCAGGGAGAGGGAGATTCCTGTGAAAACGCAATGGCCTTATATGAATATATGGGAGAACATGGTCTTTTGGAGAAATATAAAGTCATATGGCTCTGTGCCTCTCCGGCCCAGTTTAAAGAAAATACAAATGTAAAATACATAAACCGTAAAGCAGAAATTGCGGATAAAAAAATATGGAATGCCTGGAGATATAATTACTATCGGTATACCTGCAGATATTTAATGTATGAAAATAAATTTATACAAAAATACAGAGAGCAACAGATCAGCATATATTTAAAACATGGAACCTTTATGTTAAAGAATGTAAAAGGAAAGATAGTGCTTCCCCAAAATATAAATCATGCTATCTGCACATCCGAAAATTATGCCGGATTGGCTGCTGAACAAGAAAGTATTAAAAAAGAGAAACTTTTAATTTGCGGGTCTCCAAGACTTGATTTTTTATATAGGGAAAAGCATGTGCTTGAGACATTGGGGATGTATCAGAAAGGAAAAAAGTACGTTATATGGCTGCCTACTATGAGGCAGGCCAGTTTTGCTAAAGGCAGGATAGATTCTTTGCATAGATATTCATATGGAATCCCACTGATGCAATCAGAGGATGATTTTCGGTATTTAAACGAAGAACTGAAAAAGTTAAATTATATGCTTATCATTAAACCACATCCGCGACAAGATTTGTCTGTTTATAGAATAAAAGAATGTGACCACATTTTATTTATTTCTCAAGCAATACTGGATATGCACAATTTTACAGTACATTCTTTAATGCGGGAGACAGATGCATTGATTTCTGATTATTCGTCTATCGCATTTGACTATATGCTTTTGGAACGGCCGATTGCGTATACCATTGATGATTTGGAAGAATACAAGATTGGGTTTTCAGTGGAAAATCCTTTCCATTTTATGCCAGGAAACAAGTTGGAAAAGATAGAGGACATGATAGGTTTTTTACAGGACATAGCAGACGGAAAGGATTTCTATAAGGAGGAGCGCCATAAAATACGGGATTATATACATCAATATCAAGATTGCAATAATAGTGAGAGATTTTTGAAATTAATAGGATTGATCTGAATATATAGGTATTATTTGCCGCAATATATGCGATGCAGTATTATGGACACCATCCTCTCCAGAATAGCCATCGACAGTTCCAAATATGGAGAGTTGTATGCCATAAAGTGATTGCACACAATCTCATAAAGGAGTAAATCATTGATGCCCTGAATGGTTTTGTGTCGCCTTTGCAAGGAAAAGGGATGGAGGAACAAGCATGTGGATGCTCATATCAAACATCTGAATTACGCCATTGACAGCCACATGAAACCGGAGGAAAGGTAGGCAGTAGATACAATCAAAGAGGTTTCCGGTATCTTGACGATCTTAAGACATAGTCCGATCCGCTCTGAGGACGCTCATTCAGGACATGATCAGCGATGTCGTTTCCGTAAGAAGCCCTCAAAGGAAGGACAAGTGTTTTCTTTGTCTTGATCTGAAGAATGGAGATACAGTCCTTTTCCCAGTCGGCATCTTTCAGCCTCAAAAAACAGACATCAATCCCTCGAAGCCCTGTTTCTAGGAGGCGCTTGCAGACAGCAGTATCCCTTTTAGTAAGCACCCCTGATGATAGCGTGAATCTGATGGCTGCAAGCTCCTCATCATTATAGATTTCCATGATCTTTACTTCCCGTGGCTGATGGGCTGGTATCTCCAAGAGAAACTGCGCCGTGTGGGCATTGGCAGAAAGGAACCCGTGCAGCCCTGCCAAGCCGCTTCCGATTGTAGACGGCTGAACCCGTCCGTCCCTGTAAAGGAAAAGGATGAATGTACTTATATCGTTTGTCCGGATATCAAATAACTTCCCATATCCACTTTTTTGGCAGAACAACAGGAAATAAGCAACAGTCCGTATCCGTTCCTTTAGTTTCTCTCTCGAGCCTACACGAATCCCGCGCAACATCTGGCGGGTCATTTTGCTGAAAAAGCTTTCCACCATATTCAGCCATGAGTCATGTGTGGGCGTGAACACAAATTCAAACCATCCAGCTACTGTATTCAGATATTCCTGTGTCTCCCAGGATGTATGGGTGCAGTAGGGTATTTTGATTTTCTGCCATATCAAAGTTTCATACAACATCAAATTTCATAATTTGACACCCAAAAAGACCGTGGTTACTCGGTTTTTGCCATTTTATTCTATTTGCAAGTGTTAAAGACCCGGATAGGGAGGTGGGAGAAGTATTTAAAATGGTTGCAAATAGGATTCTTTTTTGTAGAATATAGATAGAAAATACTATGAATGGTAGTAAAAAATTTAAATGTGGGGGATTAATAACTGTATATGGAAATAATGATTTTTGTTTTAACAGGATAATAAAACCTACTGATAAGAGGGAGGAACAGATTAAAAGAATTTTAGCTATTAAATAAGGAAGGAAAATCTGAGATTTGTAAAAAATTGAATTTTTTAGGAATTTCAGAAGCAACTCTGTTTGCTGATAATATTGATATTATTTGCAAAAATATAGTAGATCAATGTAAGTAAATAAGAATTTAAAAGTATATAGCAAATAATGATTGGAGGCCTTGGTATGGAAAATTTACAAGAAGTATTTGAGAAGATGATTCCGGGTTTTCAGATGATTTTTGGTAATGTATTGGAGAAGATTATCTTATATGGTTCTGCTGCGAGAGGGACACAGACAGCGGAATCGGATGTTGATATAGCGGTAATCGTCAGGAAGTATACAGAAGATATGCACAACAAAATGATCGATCTTACAGTTGACCTGGAATTAGAGTATAACAAGGTTTTATCTGTTCTCCTTATTGATTACGATAATTTCAGGGAGTGGGAGGATGTGCTTCCGTTTTATAAAAATATGAAGAAGGACGGTATTCTGTTATGGAGCGCCGCATAATAGACTTATCAAAATATCGCTTTGGCTGCTGCCATGAGGCATTAGGGGACGCAAGAAACGTCAAAAATAATCAGGCTGGCTTCGGAGAAAGGAGAGAGTGCAGATTATCTTGATTTTTATGTTGCTTCAAAAGATGAGGCCGAGGCTCAAATAGAAAGAGCAGAAACTTTTAGTAAGTGGATTGAGAAATATTTAAGAACAAAAGATATTTTATAATGAAAAAGTCGGTTAGAAATAACCGGCTTTTTCATTTATCAGAGAAATAAAGACAACTGTTTTTTACCCTCGTAAATGGTTCAGGTAACATAAAGGGAAGCAGCATTCTTGGACGGGATACCTTCAATCTTATAAATCATAATCTCCACCCCCCTATACTATAACCCATTACTTTTTCCATGGAAAAAACGGAAAATATCCTTGCTATTTTGCCATAAATGTAATAAGATTAATACAGAAGTGGTGAAAAGTGGGTTAAAGTGGAGTGAGATGGTGGATAAGTGGTTCCCTGTGGCAGTTCCCCCCATAACAGGAGAAAAGGATGTTCATTGGAGAGTACAGTCATACAATCGATTCAAAAGGGCGTTTGATTGTTCCTTCCAGGTTCCGTGAACAGTTGGGCGATGAATTCGTTTTGACAAAGGGACTGGATGGATGTCTTTTTGTGTACGAAAATTCCGAATGGAAATCCTTTGAAGAGAAACTTCACGCACTTCCCCTTACCAATGCCAATGCCAGAAAATTTACACGTTTCTTCCTGGCAGGTGCCTGTGCCTGCGAAGTGGACAGGCAGGGAAGAATTCTGATTCCCGCTGTCTTAAGAGAATTTGCCAATCTGGAAAAGGACGTGGTCCTGGTGGGAGTCGGAAGCCGGATTGAGATCTGGAACAAGGCCATCTGGGCAGAGAAAAATGTCTATGACGACATGGAGGAAATCGCAGAAAATATGGAAGGGCTTGGTATATGATATTTGAACACAAATCAGTCCTGCTCCGTGAGACTGTGGACAGCCTGAATATCCGGCCGGCCGGAATTTACGTGGACGGAACCCTGGGCGGCGGAGGACATGCTTTTGAAGTATTAAAGCGGCTGGGGCCAGAGGGGCGCCTCATCGGAATTGATCAGGATGCCGATGCCATAAAAGCCGCCACCGAACGGCTGGAGCCCATGAAAGAGAGGGTAACCATTGTAAGAAATAATTACCGGTATATCCGGGAAGTGCTGGAAAGCCTTGGTATTTCAAAGGTTGACGGCATTTATCTGGATCTTGGTGTCTCTTCCTACCAGCTTGATACAGCAGAGCGTGGTTTTACCTACCGGGAAAACGCCCCTCTGGATATGCGGATGGATCAGAGAAATGAGAAAACCGCAGCGGATATCGTAAATGAATACGGAGAAATGGACCTGTACCGGGTGATCCGTGATTACGGAGAGGACCGGTTTGCCAAAAACATTGCAAAACATATTGTAAGAGAAAGGGAAAAGAGCCGGATTGAAACCACAGACCAGCTTGTGGAAATCATAAAGGCGGCAATTCCTGCAAAAATCCGGGCCGAAGGAGGACATCCTGCCAAGAGAACCTTTCAGGCCATCCGGATTGAACTTAATAAAGAGCTGGAGGTGCTTAACGAATCCATTGACACCATGATCAGACTCTTAACTCCCGGTGGAAGACTTTCCATTATTACTTTCCATTCCCTGGAGGACAGAATTGTAAAAAACAGATTCCGAACCAATGAGAATCCCTGTATCTGTCCGCCGGATTTTCCCGTATGTGTCTGCGGGAGAAAGAGTATGGGAAAGGTGATAACCAGAAAACCCATTCTGCCGGATGAGACAGAAATGGAAGAGAATAAGAGATCAAAGAGCTCAAAGTTGCGGGTGTTTGAGCGGCAGTAAGAGCCATAGAAAGGAAGTGATAGTATGGCGGCGAAAAGCAGAAGAAGAGCAGGGGTACAGGCAGAGTATGTGACAGGAACAGCGGCAAGGAAGCTGACAAAAGCAGCGGAAAGGAAGCTGGAACCGGAGAGGCGGCAGGTGTCCCGGAACAGAAGCCATACTGTTACGGTCAGAAGAAACCAGGAAAAAGCGCTTCAGATGAATCTCCCTTATGTGCTGATTCTTACGGCAGCGGCCATCTGCGCCCTTTACCTGTGTATCAGTTACTTAAAGCTTCAGTCTTCCATAACCGCGAGACTCAATCATATTGAAAGTCTGGAAAAGGAAATAGAAATCTTAAAGGACGAAAATGACTCCCTGGAGACCAGAATCAATACGTCTGTGGACCTGGATTATGTTTATAAGGTGGCAACAGAGGAATTGGGTATGGTATATGCAAGTAAGAACCAGGTCCGGTTGTATGACAAAACGGAAAGCGAGTATGTTAGACAGTATGAAGACATCCCAGAACGGTAATGGCAACAGAAACAAAAAGAAAACGCTTTCAAGGTACATGCAGGAAAAGCTGGCGGTTACGGTTCTCGTAATTACGCTGGCTTTGTTTGGTCTTGTGGCAGTGCTTTATAAGCTGATGGATGAAAAAAACGAGGAGTATACCCAGGTGGTGTTAAATCAGCACTCCTCCTATGACAGCCGGACCCTTCCTTACCGCAGAGGAGACATTGTGGACAGAAACGGCACATATCTGGCCACCAGTGAAAAGATATACAATCTGATTCTGGACCCCAAGCAGATTTATGAGTCGGAAGCGGACTATCTGGAGCCTACGGTCAGCGTTTTAACCGAAATTTTCGGCTATGACAGGACAGAGCTTCTCGAAACAATTCAGATGAATAAAGAGTCTTACTATGTAAGATATGACAGACAGCTTTCCGCAGATAAGAAGGAGGCTTTTGAGACCAGGGCCAGGGAAGTTGATAAACAGTATTCTGAGGCAAAAAGCAAAAGCAGGGTGAAAGGCGTCTGGTTTGAGGATGATTACCGGAGATTTTACCCATACGGTTCCCTTGCCTGCAATGTGCTGGGCTTTTCTTTTGATAACGGAAAACAGGGAAGCGGCGGTATAGAGCAATATTATAATGAAGACCTGATTGGAACCAATGGACGGGAATATGGATATCTGGATGATGAATCCAATATGGAAAAGGTAATTAAGTCGGCAGAAAACGGAAATACCATTGTCTCCACCATCGACGTCAACATTCAGAAGATTGTGGAAAAATATATTGATCAGTGGATGGACGGAATCGGAAGCCAGACGGCAGCAGTAATTGTGATGAACCCCAATAACGGAGAAATTCTGGCGATGAGCTCGAACCGGAGATTCGATCTGAATGATCCAAGAAATTTAAGTACCATGTATACCCAGGAACAGATCGAAGCCATGTCGGAGGAGGAAAAAAGCGAGGCATGGAACCAGATGTGGAGAAATTACTGCGTCAGCGACAGCTTTGAGCCGGGTTCTCCGTCTAAAGCCCTGACCGTTGCCGCCTGCCTGGAGGAGGGAGTTATCGGACAGCAGGAAGTATTTGTCTGTGACGGAGGCCAGGAGGTGGGCGGTTACAATATCAAATGTGTCAACATTTTCGGACATGGAAATGTGAGTGTACAGCAGTCTCTGATGAAGTCCTGCAATGATGCCATGATGCAGATGGCATCCAGGCTGGGGGTACAGCGCTTTACAAAATATCAGAGAATCTTTGGAATGGGACAAAAGACAGGAATCGATCTTCCCGGAGAAGCCGATACCAGCAATCTTATTTATTCCGCAGATAATATGGGTCCCACGGATCTGGCCTGTAACTCTTTCGGACAGACTTACAACTGCACCATGGTTCAGATGGCGGCGGCCCTTTCATCTGTGATAAACGGCGGTTCTTACTATGAGCCCCATGTGGTTAAGCAGATCATCAATGACCAGGGCGCCATAGTGAAAAAAGTGGATTCCAACCTGGTACGGGAGACTGTTTCTCAGGCTACCAGTGATTTTGTCCGGGAAGCCCTGTTCCAGACTGTGGATAACGAAGAGGGGACCGGTAAGGCGGCCCGGGTGGAAGGATACAAAGTAGGAGGAAAAACCGGAACAGCCCAGAAGCTTCCGCGTTCTGCCAATAATTATCTGCTTTCTTTTGCCGGCTTTGCACCGGCGGATGATCCGCAGGTACTGGTGTATGTGGTTGTTGACACCCCGAACCTTCCGGGAAAGGAACAGGCTCACAGTACGTTTGCCACAGAAATTTTCCAGAAGATTCTGGCCGAAGTTCTTCCTTATATGAATGTGTTCCCGGACACGGATATTCCGGAAGAGATTGATGAAAGCCTGTCCACACAGGGCGAAGGAATCACCAATAAAAACGAAGGCGGACTGGAGCCGGGGGGAGAAACAGAGGCAGAGCCGGAGACCGATGAAAACGGAGAGACAATTCCGGAAACCACGGCCCAAAATCCGGAGGACGAAGTAATCCCCTATGATGACGGCCTGGGAATTCCCGACAGGATGCCGGGAGCAGGGGTTGTGGAGGAATCCATGGCTTCGGGCAGAACGGAAAGCCCCGGGATTTCGGGAACGGGAGGAGCAGAGAGTTCTGCAGCTTCGGGGCCGGAGGAGACCGCTTCAGAAGAAGAAACTCAGTAAAGGATAAAAACATGGAACGGCAAATAGATATTAATGAGGTTTCCGATGGAAAGCTTTATGGTTTAGAGGATATGGTGAGGGCAGGCTGCGGCGGCTGTGCCGGATGTTCCGCCTGCTGCCGGGGAATGGGAAATTCTGTGGTGCTGGATCCTCTGGATGTCCATCGTCTGGAGGTGGGGACCAGAATGGGATTTGAGACACTTCTTTCGGGACATTTAGAGCTTAATGTGGTGGATGGAATCGTATTACCCAACTTAAAAATGACTGGAGTGGGGGAACAGTGTACATTCCTCGATGAAAACGGACGCTGTACAATCCATGGATTCCGGCCGGGTATCTGCCGGATTTTTCCACTGGGACGCCTTTATGAAAACGGCAGCTTTCGGTATTTCCTGCAAATTCATGAGTGTAAAAAGAAATCCAGAGCTAAAGTGAAGGTAAAGAAATGGATTGATGTTCCGGATGCTGTTTCTTATGATACATACATTTCCCGGTGGCATAACTTTTTAAAGGAGCTTCAGACAGGAATCAGGGAAGATAATACAGGCCAGGCGGCCAAAACGATCAGCATGGTGATTTTGAAAAAATTTTATATGACGCCTTTTGACAAAGATGCGGATTTTTATGGGCAGTTTGACAAAAGGATTTCCGATGTCCGCGGTTTATTGGGGATAGGTTGTTCATAATTTCTGAAATTTGAAATATAATGAGTAACAAGACATCGAAACGGATGTAATGTTATTTATGAGTTCATTTTTGACGCATCACAGGAGGAAAATCCTTGTCACCTTTTTTATCACTGTCATCCTGATGGCAGGGTTATTGTGGCAGCTTGGGTATCTGATGATTTTCCGCTCAGAGCATTACAGCCAGATGGCCGATGAGCTCCATGAGAGGGAGCGGACCATTAAGGCCGCCCGGGGGGAGATTGTGGACCGGAACGGAACCGTCATTGCAACCAACCGCACGGTCTGTACCATCTCTGTGGTCCATAATCAGATTGAGGAACCGGAGAGGGTCATAGAAGTTTTATGTAAAGAACTGGAACTTTCTGAAGCAGAGGTCAGGAAGCGGGTGGAAAAACGCTCCTCCCGCGAAATTATAAAGACAAATGTGGATAAGGCGGACGGCGACCGGATAAGGAGCTATGGACTGGCGGGAGTCAAGGTAGACGAGGACTATAAACGGTATTACCCGTATGACAGTATGGCCTCAAAGGTTCTGGGCTTTACCGGAGCCGACAATCAGGGAATTATAGGCCTGGAAGTCATGTACGAGTCCTATTTAAAAGGCCTTGACGGAACTATCCTCACCCTTTCTGACGCAAAGGGAGTGGAGGTGGAGAACGCCGCTGAGGAAAGAAAGGAGCCGGTGGCGGGAAAGACACTGACTGTGAGCCTGGATGTAAATATCCAGAAATACGCGGAGCAGGCCGCCTATCAAGTCATGGAAAAAAAAGGGGCCAGGGCTGTTTCCATCATAATCATGAATCCCCAGAACGGCGAAATTTATGCTATGGTCAATGCGCCAGAATTTAATTTAAACGATCCCTTTACCTTGGTGACGGAAGAGGAGTACAGCTCCTCAAAGGAAAAGCAGGACCTTCTGAATAAAATGTGGAGGAACCGCTGCATTAATGATACCTACGAGCCGGGCTCTACTTTCAAAATCATTACGGCAGCGGCCGGACTGGAGGCCGGAGTGGTTTCCCTCAATGACCGGTTTTCCTGCCCGGGCTTCCGGGTGGTGGAAGACAGGAAAATCCGCTGTCATAAAGTAGGCGGACATGGAGGGGAAACCTTTTTGCAGGGGGCCATGAATTCCTGCAACCCGGTATTCATAGATGTGGGGCAGCGGCTCGGTGTGGATTCCTTTTACCATTATTTTGAACAGTTCGGCCTCCTTGGAAAAACGGGGATTGATCTTCCCGGCGAGGCGGCCACCATCATGCATAAAAAGGATAACATGGGCCTGGTGGAGCTGGCCACAGTCTCTTTTGGCCAGTCCTTTCAAATCACCCCCATGCAGCTTGTGACCACAGCGTCCTCCATTATAAACGGAGGAAACAGGATCACTCCGCATTTTGCCGTGAAGGCAGAGAGCAGGGACAAAACCTTCGTAAGGGAGTTCACGTATCCGGTGAGAACCGGGGTAGTGTCGGAGGAGACCAGCGCCACCATGCGCTATATCTTAGAGCAGGTTGTGGCTGAGGGAAGCGGAAAGAAGGCCTCCCTTCCGGAATACAGGATTGGGGGAAAAACGGCCACATCGGAGAAGCTTCCACGGAGCCTGAAAAAATATATTTCCTCCTTCCTGGGATTTGCGCCTGCAGACAATCCCCAGGTTATTGCCTTAATTACCATTGATGAGCCTGTGGGAATTTATTATGGAGGAACCATTGCGGCTCCGGTCATTGCGGATATTTTTAAGAATATCCTTCCATATCTTGGAATAGGATGGCGTTGACCTTACAGGGAAAACCGGGGGCCATTCACTGGCCGGGTCTGCAACAGCCAGGAGGGTATCAAAACTGTCACCCGGGGCTGGATTACACTGGGATTTTTGGTGAATGTTATGATTGATTAATTGACAAAAAAAACGTATACTAATCCTGATATTTAGAATTGATCTTTCTGTGCTGTTTTGCAGGAGGATACAATACATAAGAGATAGAGGTGCAGCATGGTTAATGAGACAATTCTGGCGGTTATTATCGCCTTCGCGATCAGTGCGGCTCTTTGCCCCATTGTGATTCCTTTCCTTCATAAGCTGAAATTCGGGCAGCAGGTCCGGGAGGACGGTCCTCAGGCTCATTTGAAAAAGCAGGGTACCCCTACCATGGGCGGACTGATTATTCTTTCAGGAATCATCATCACATCCCTGTTTTACCTGAAGGACTATCCGAAGATTATTCCGGTGCTTTTCGTCACGGTGGGATTCGGAATCATTGGTTTCCTGGATGATTATATTAAAATTGTTATGAAACGGTCCGAGGGCTTAAATCCCGGACAAAAGCTTTTGGGGCAGATTGTGATTACAGGAATTTTCGCCTACTATCTGGTGACTTCAAAGGAGATCGACACTACAATGTTAATCCCCTTTACCGGAGGCTTTAAAAACGGATATTATCTGGACCTCGGATGGCTTTTTATCCCGGCCCTGTTTTTCATTGTTCTGGGAACTGACAATGGCGTGAATTTTACAGACGGTCTTGACGGCCTCTGTACCAGCGTCACCATTCTGGTAGCTACCTTTTTTACGGTCATTGCCCTTGGAGAGAAAAGCGGCATCAGCCCCATCACAGGAGCTGTTGTGGGAAGCCTTCTTGGATTTCTTCTGTTTAATGTGTACCCGGCCCGGGTGTTTATGGGAGACACGGGTTCCCTGGCTTTGGGAGGCTTTGTAGCCTCCAGCGCCTTTATGATGCAGATGCCGATTTTTATTGCTATTGTGGGACTTATCTACCTTGTGGAGGTGCTTTCCGTCATTATCCAGGTCACATACTTTAAAAAGACCGGAGGAAAGCGTTTTTTCAAGATGGCTCCCATTCACCATCATTTTGAACTTTGCGGATGGTCGGAAACAAGAGTTGTCGCCGTATTTTCGATTATCACGGCAATCCTTTGTCTGATTGCTTACTTAGGATTATAGGAGGAAGAACCATGTCACAGAAAGTATTAGTTGCAGGAACCGGAATCAGCGGAATTGCCGCTGCGAAGCTTCTCCTGGCCCAGGGGGGAGAGGTTGTATTATACGACGGGAATGAAACCCTCTCCGTTGAGGAATTAAAAGGAAAATTTGAGAAGGATGCAAAGGTATCCGTCATTCTCGGTGAATTAAAGAAACTGGATCTGTCAGGGATCGAACTCTGTGTGATCAGCCCCGGAATTTCTCTGGAGGCCCCCTTTGTGGCTGTTCTGGATGAGGCAAAGGTGCCAATCTGGAGTGAAATCGAGCTTGCCTATCACTGTACAAAAGGAAAGCTTGCGGCTATTACAGGAACCAACGGAAAAACTACCACAACTGCTCTCACCGGAGAGATTATGAAGCGTTTCTGTGACAGTGTATTTGTGGTCGGAAATATTGGCGAGCCCTATACGGCCCATGCCCTGGAGACCACAGATGAGTCTGTGACGGTTGCGGAAATTTCCAGTTTCCAGCTGGAAACCATTATGAATTTTCATCCCAATGTATCGGCGATCACAAACATTACCCCGGATCATCTGGATCGCCATAAAACCATGGATTGTTATATTCAGGTGAAGGAGGGGATTGCCAGAAACCAGACAGCGGAGGATGCCTGTGTATTAAATTATGACGACCCTGTATTAAGAGAGTTCGGTGCCGGGTTAAAATGCCGGGTGGTGTATTTCAGCCGCAGGGAAAAACTGGAAAACGGAATTTACATGGATGGTGATATAATCGTATACAGACATGATAAAAAGAATGAGCAGGTTCTTAATATCAATGAGCTGCAGATCATTGGCGGACATAATCATGAGAATGTCATGACAGCCGTGGCCATTGCCCTTCAGCTTGGGGTGCCGGTTCCTGTCATCCGTGAGGCATGCAGGGACTTTAAGGCAGTGGAGCACCGGATTGAATTTGTCAGAGAGCGGTTTGGGGTTACCTATTATAACGATTCCAAGGGGACCAATCCGGACGCCGCCATTCAGGCCATTAAGGCTATGCCCGGTCCGACCATCTTAATTGCCGGAGGCTATGATAAGCACTCAGAATACGATGAATGGATTGAGAGCTTTGACGGAAAAGTGCGGTATCTTGTACTAATCGGCCAGACCAGAGATAAAATTTCCGAATGTGCCAAGAAACACGGAATCACGGATATCATGTATGCGGAGGATATGCAGGAGGCCGTTCAGGTCTGTGCGTCCTACGCAAATCCCGGAGATTATGTGCTTCTCTCCCCGGCCTGTGCAAGCTGGGGGATGTTTAAGAACTTTGAGGAGCGTGGGCGTATCTTTAAGGAGTGCGTAAACGCCCTGTAAGGAAATATAACCGGACAGGAGGGAGAGCATGGCGGAGACAGCCGGTAAAAAGAAAAAAAGGAAACCGCGCAGATTCTACGATTACAGTCTGCTCTTTACAATTATCTTTCTGACGGTGTTTGGACTTATTATGATTTACAGCTCAAGCTCATACAACGCCCAGATTCATGGACAGAGTGCTTCCTATTATATGAAGAGACAGGGATATATCGCTCTGGCTGGTTTTGCACTGATGCTTGTGATTTCTAAAATAGATTATCATTTTTTTGCCAGATTTACCTTTTTGTCCATCATCATTTCTTATGTCTGCATGATCCTGGTTGATTTTACCAGTCTGGGCATTGAGGTAAACGGTAAAAAGAGATGGCTGGGAACCAGGACAGTCCGGTTCCAGCCCACGGAGCTGGTTAAGGTGACGGTTATCCTGGTGCTGGCAGTGGTCATCACCAAACTGGGGAAAGAGATCAATGAACTGCGGTCATGGCTTATGATTGCGGCGTTAATTCTTCCTCTGGCCCTTCTGGTAACCATAAACAACTTAAGCTCCGGTATTATCATCTGCGGTATCGCTTTTGTAATGATGTTCATTGCCTGTAAGAAAAAGTGGCCCTTTGTGGCGGTTGCGGCAGTGATGGTGTGCGGCGTTTTGTTTGCCCTGCCCATTGCCCAGGCGTGTGTAAAGATAGGACTTCTCCAGGGATACCAGTTAAACCGTATCCTGGTGTGGAAAAATCCGGAGGCCTATCCGAAGGACGGAGGCTATCAGGTGCTCCAGGGACTTTACGCCATTGGGTCCGGCGGCCTCCTCGGAAAGGGGCTCGGGCAGAGCATACAAAAGCTAAGCTTCCTTCCGGAGCCTCAGAATGATATGATTTTTGCCATCATTTGTGAGGAGCTGGGCCTGTTTGGCGCTGTTTCGGTAATTCTCATTTTCCTGTTTATGATATACAGGTTTATGCTGATTGCCGGAAATGCCCCCGATCTTTTCGGAGCTCTTCTGGTGATCGGTGTGATGGCCCATATTTCCATTCAGGTGATTTTAAACATTGCGGTTGTGACCAATGTGATTCCCAATACGGGAATTACCCTTCCGTTCATCAGCTACGGAGGTACGTCGGTTCTTTTTCTGATGATTGAAATGGGGATGGTTTTAAGCGTATCCAACCAGATTAAGCTGGAAAAATAGGAACAAAAGGCGGAGGTCTTACATAAGATAACTGTATAGCTGCATAATGGGGGAATCCGTTTGTCTGCAATACAGATTCAGGGCTTAAAGCCTTTAGAGGGAACCGTGGAAATTCAGGGTTCCAAAAACGCAGTACTGCCAATGATGGCGGCGGCGGTGCTTGCCGCCGGGATTACGGTAATCCGGCACGTTCCGGCCATTGAAGATGTCTTTTCCATGATTGGGATTCTGGAGTGTCTGGGATGTCGTTGTAAGTTCTCAGACGGCGAGCTGGTCATAGATACATCATCCGTGGAGCATGCAAAAATTCCGGAGAAATACGTGGGAAAAATGCGTTCCTCCTGTCTGCTTCTGGGCCCTCTTCTGGCCAGAATCGGGGAGGCAGAGACTCTTTACCCGGGAGGCTGTGTCCTGGGAAAACGGCCTCTGGATCTGCACCTTTATGCTTTAAAGAGGCTGGGAGCGGAATTTTTTGAGGCAGGCGGCGTGATTCTTGCAAATGCGAAAGAATTAAAGGGCAGCCAGATCGAATTCCGGTACCCTAGCGTGGGTGCCACAGAGAATGCCGTCATGGCCGCCGTTACGGCAAAGGGAACCACAGTTCTTAAAAATTGTGCCAGAGAGCCGGAAATTTCGGAGCTTTGTCGTTTCCTGAATCAGATGGGAGCCAGAATCAAAGGCGCCGGCGAAAAGGAGATTATAATAGAAGGTGTAAACCGCCTGCATCCGGTGGAATATGTGCTGGAAGGCGACAGGATCTGCGCCGGGACCTATCTGGCGGCTGCCCTGGCAGCAACAGGGGATGTGACGGTAAGGGGAATACGTCCGGAGACCTTAAAGGAGCCGATGGCAGTTATGAGGGTCATGGGAGCTGAAATTTTTACCGGGGAGCAGGAAATCAGACTTATTATGAGGGGCAGGCCCAGGGGAATTTTCGTTCGAACGGGCCCCTATCCCCAGTTTCCCACAGATTTACAGTCCATATTTCTGGCCGTTTCCTGTGTGGCTGACGGAACAAGCCGGATTACAGAAACGGTGTTTGAGGCCAGATTTGCGGCGGCATGCATGCTGCGGCGGTTTGGCGCCAGAATCCGCCTGGAGGGAATGACAGCTCAGGTGGAAGGACGTTATCCCTTAAGTTCCACTGTGGCCGATGCACCGGATCTTCGCGGCGGAGCAGCCCTGGTGGTTGCCGCCCTGGCGGCGGAGGGGATGAGCCTCATCGGAAGCTGCGGTCATATTATACGGGGCTACGAAGATATCTGCCGGGATCTTGCGAATCTGGGGGCGGATGTCAGATGGAGTCATATATTGTAACAAAAATAACGTAACAGTCTGGCCCTGCGAAGATTCAGGATAAAAAAGGCGTTTGCGGTACGCGGGCAAAAAGATGCAGGGCCGAACGGTTATAACATAACAGCCGGAATCTGGCGAAAAATATAGATGGGAGTACAGGTAAAGAGGATGAGGAGAGGCAGAGGATACGCAGGATACAGCGGATACAGACGGAGAAGAAGAGGAAAAAGGGTGGCCATCGCGCTGGGTGTGTTCCTTGGAACATTACTTCTTTTTGCAATTTTGCTGCTTTCCGTTCATATTTCGGAAATCGAAGTGACCGGAAATAAACAATATACAAAAGAACAGATCATTGATCTGGTCTTTGAAGGAAAATGGTCCCGGAATTCGGCCTATTGTTACTATGAAAACCAGTTCCGGGAGCATAAATCCATTCCCTTTATCGAAGAATATAAGATTGAATTCGAAAGTCCTGCGAAAGTGAAGATTGTGGTTTTTGAAAAGAGCGTGGTGGGATATGTGTCCTACATGAGCAGCTATATGTATTTTGACAAGGACGGAATCATTGTGGAAAGCTCAGGAGAGCAGCTTCCGGGAGTTCCGTGGATTACGGGCCTGGAATTTGGACATATTGTGCTGCATCAGCCGCTCCCGGTGGAAAATCAGAGTACCTTTCAGGAGATTTTAAACCTGACGCAGGTGCTGTCTGTGAATGAAGTCCAGGTGGACAAGATCTACTATCAAAGCTTTGCCGCAGGCGGAGGACAGATCGAGCTCTATATCGGCGATGTGGTGGTAGAGCTGGGGAATTCGGAAAATCTGGGCGGAAAAGTGGCAGAACTTTCCGATATTCTTCCGGAGCTTACGGGGCTTGCGGGGACCCTTTATCTGGATACTTATGACGAGAATGTGGCCAGTCCCACCTATACTTTTAAAAAGAAGTAGGGCGTAACAGTTCAGCCTGGGACTTTGCACCTGCTGCAAAGTCCGTAAGAATACGTGGAGGTTGTAGAGCCGAAAAATGTTAAAATAATAGTTGATATTTTCACTAAAATAAAATATGATATATGTTAGACTAGAATCGGACACGTCCGAAAAGAATATAGAAGAATTTAAGGAAAACCAGTTGCGTGGAGAAAAAGGAGGAGACATTCTTGTTAGAGATTAAGATAAATGAGGCGGAGAATTCCGCAAGAATTCTTGTGATCGGTGTAGGTGGTGCCGGAAACAATGCTGTCAACCGTATGGTGGAAGAGAATATTATGGGGGTAGAGTTTATCGGAATCAATACGGATAAACAGGCCCTCCAGTTCTGTAAAGCTCCCACAGCAATGCAGATCGGCGAGAAGCTGACCAAAGGGCTGGGCGCAGGGGCAAAACCTGAAATCGGTGAAAAGGCAGCGGAGGAGAGCCAGGAGGAGCTGGCCCAGGCCATGAAGGGTGCGGATATGGTGTTCGTTACCTGCGGTATGGGCGGCGGAACCGGAACAGGCGCAGCTCCTGTTATTGCAAGAATTGCGAAGGACATGGGGATTCTTACCGTGGGCGTTGTGACAAAGCCCTTCCGTTTCGAAGCGAAACAGCGTATGAATAATGCTCTGGCAGGAATTGAAGCCCTCAAGAATGCAGTAGATACCCTGATTGTCATTCCCAATGACCGTCTTCTGGAAATTGTTGACAGACGGACAACCATGCCGGATGCCTTAAGAAAAGCCGATGAAGTACTTCAGCAGGCAGTACAGGGGATTACGGATCTGATCAATGTTCCCGGCCTGATTAATCTGGATTTTGCCGATGTTCAGACTGTTATGACAGACAAGGGCATTGCCCATATCGGTATCGGAAAGGCAAAAGGCGATGAAAAAGCACTGGAGGCTGTAAAGCAGGCTGTTTCCAGCCCGCTTCTTGAGACAACTATTGAAGGAGCTTCCCATGTCATTATTAATATTTCCGGTGATATCAGCCTGATTGAGGCCAATGAAGCCGCAAGCTATGTACAGGAGCTGGCCGGTGATGATGCCAATATTATTTTTGGCGCCATGTATGATGAGAGCGTGGAGGATGAAGCCACCATTACTGTCATCGCCACCGGACTGGATGCCCACGGAGCAAACACTCCCGTGGAGCGTGCCATGAAAGATTTTACAAATTATAAGCAGAAAATGCCCTCTTCTGTTCAGAAGACTGCGTCTGCCGTTACAAGACAGGCTCCGGCCGCAGGGGAGGCCGCTGCATCTGCTCCTCAGTTAAACATTCCCACCGGCACGCCGGTTTATCGTCCGGCCCAGAGGGAGACACAGATCAATATTCCGGATTTCCTTAAGAACCGCAGATAATGATGGCCCATTCAGACAGGTGCCGTATGAAAATACGGCGCCTGTTTTCGACAGGATCATTCCTGTTCTTTCATGGGAAATGCTCTGATTTCCCATCCTCTATCGACATTTCATAGAGAAAATCTTTTAAATCTTTGAATTTCACAGTAAAAATGAGTGCAGAAAAAGACGATGAAAAAATAAAACCGGCCCTGTCATTTTGACAAAATCTGTAAATGCCTTTGGATATAATAGGCTCTGTTATCGGAATGAGACAGACAGGGCGGTGGAAATGATTTGGAGTATGAGTTTTATCTGGATCTGTTTTTCCTGATTAATTTTTATCTGAATTTCCTGTCTTTGTTTCTTTCCGCATCCATAGGGAGAATGAACACGTCTGTCATAAGACTTCTTATTGCTTCGGCACTGGGGAGCCTGTGGAGTATATTGCTGTTCCTTTTTCCGGTGCGTCCGGCCATCCTGGCGTTATTCCTTACCGTTTTTTTTGCAGGAGGTGCGATGGTGTCCATCGCATTTTCTCTGAAGTCGCCTTTAAAAATAGGAAAGGCGACAGGAATGCTGACCCTTTCTGCAGTATTGTGCAGCGGCTTTTTCACACTTATGAAGCAGACTTTCTGGCTTACAGACGGGGAGAGTATCTGCGCTTTAACATGTCTCTCTCTGGCGGCCGGCCTGTTTTTTAGGCATACCTTAAAGGAGAGGGAACGGGGCAGAGAGCGGTTTGTGGTGTGGCTTTACTACCGGGGAAAGAAAAAACGGTTTCTGGCTCTGGCAGATTCCGGAAACCGTCTGAGAGAGCCGGGCTCTTTAAAACCGGTCAGTGTGATTTCCTATGGGGATTGTGCGGGCTTTTGCGATGTGATTTCGTCTGTTTTATATATTCCCTACCGGGCCGTGGGGACAAAAGAAGGAGTTCTCCCCGGAATTCTTTTTGACAGAATGGAAATTGAAACAGAACATGGTCTGTCAGAAATAAAAAGGCCCATTGTGGCGGTGACAAAGGAACCGCTGTCCGGAAACGGAGATTTTTCCATGCTGATTCCGGAAATTTTTGTGCTCTCAGGAAAGGAATCGTAATGGTTCATGCTTGTCCAAACCGTTACAGGAAAGAAGGAGGAATCATATGATTATAAAAGTTTCAGTACCCAACCGGATTAAATTGAAGAAAGTGGCCACATTTCGGACCATTCTTTTAAAAAATCAGGGAGAAATTCACTATATCGGCGGTGCGGATGTGCTTCCGGCGCCTTTATCTCAGGAAGAGGAAACAAAAGCCCTGGCCTTTTTTGGCACCGAAGGAGAAAGGGAAGCCAAGTCCAGGCTTATTGAACATAATCTGCGCCTGGTGGTGTACATAGCAAAAAAATTTGACAATACCAGCGTGGGTGTGGAGGATCTGATTTCTATCGGGACCATAGGCTTAATCAAAGCCATCAATACATTTAATCCGGAAAAGAACATCAAGCTTGCCACTTATGCGTCCCGGTGCATTGAAAATGAAATTCTCATGTATCTGAGGCGTACCAGCAAGACGAAGCTGGAAGTGTCCATTGATGAGCCTTTAAACGTGGACTGGGACGGGAATGAGCTGCTTTTGTCAGATATTCTCGGGACAGATGAGGATGTGATTTACAAAGGGATTGAGGATGAGATTGAAAAGGATTTGTTAAATAATGCCATTGACCATTTAAATCCCAGAGAGAGGAAAATTGTGGAGCTGAGATTCGGACTGAAAAGTGATGATGGGGCGGAAATGACCCAGAAGGAGGTAGCGGACCTCATGGGAATTTCCCAGTCCTATATTTCACGGCTGGAGAAAAAAATCATGAAGCGGCTGAAAAAAGAGATTGTGCGGTACGAATGAGATCAGGGCCGTGACCTGCAAAAAACTCCGCCGCAGCACGAAGCCCTGGCGGAGTTTATGGCAGATCATGATTCACCGTAAAGACGGTTGTACAGCATATCACAGAGGGCGTCCACATAGGACGGATCCGGCAGATCTCTTCCGGTAACGAGGTAATCCTGGATCAGCTCAAAACGTTTAAGGCTCAGCTCTTCTCCGGCAAGATCCGGATCTTCCAGGTGAAGCTGGTCATCCAGACCGTCTGCGGAATAGGTTTTTAAAAACCACTGGATAATTTCCTGCGTTTCCTTTTCTTCCTCATCGGCCTGAACCTTTAACTGGGCGGCCCGTTTCTTTGAGGATACGGCAATGGCAATGGAGCAGACGGCCATGAGAACTAAAAGCCCCCGGAAGATAACTCCGGTTATTCCGGCCATGGGGAGACGGATCCCCCCCAGGATATTGAGGATGGCGAAAAGGGCCAGAATCCCGCCAACAAGGAAAAAGGCGGAGGCGGAGGAGCTCATGTCCTCATACCGCTGTTTCTTATTTACATAGGCGGGAACCGAAACCGCGGAAGCGGCCTTTTTTGCCTGAGGCTCCGTATCTTCTGCGGCGGCCTCAGAACTGTTTTTCAATATTTCCGCGTAACGGCGGGCCATTTCCTGTTCTTCCCGTTCTTTTTCTGCCTGTTTTAAAGCATCTGCTGCTTCTTTTGATTCTACAAGGGGGCCGCCGCAGTCAGTGCAGACGGTCATCCCTTCCACAAATTCCATATCACATTTTGGACAGTACGGCATACATGCAATCCTTTCTGACGGCCAGAAGGCCATAATTCCCTATGGATATATTTATGGTGATTATAACTCAAAAAGACAGAATCGTCCACACTTTCTGCGGTTTGTACTTCCATTTTTTCAGGAAATAGGTTAAAATGTTGTAAGACATAAACGACAGAAAGGGGTACGTTCATGAAAATTGCAGTTGTGACTGACAGCAACAGCGGAATCACACAAAAACAGGCGGAGGAGATGGGAATTTTTGTTCTTCCGATGCCTTTTATGATTGATGGTGAAACATACTTTGAAGATATAACCCTGACCCAGGAAGAGTTCTATGAAAAATTAAAAACGGATGCGGATATCTCCACGTCCCAGCCGTCTCCGGACGACGTGATGACCCTTTGGGATTCGCTTCTTAAGGAGTATGATCAGGTGGTTCATATCCCCATGTCCAGCGGGCTGTCCAGCTCATGCGGTACAGCCATGGCTCTGGCGACCGAGGAGAAATATGAGGGAAAAGTATTTGTGGTGGATAATCAGAGGATTTCTGTCACTCAGGCCCAGTCTGTAAAGGACGCCCTGATGCTGTCCGCACAGGGAGCAGACGGAGCCCGGATTAAAAAGCGCCTGGAAGAAACCAGGTTTGATTCTGTGATTTTTATTGCTGTGGATACGCTTAAGTATCTGAAAAAGGGAGGAAGAATTACGCCGGCGGCAGCAGCCCTAGGGACGCTTCTTAAGATTAAACCGGTGCTCATCATTCTGGGAGAGAAGCTGGATGCCTTTGCCAAGGCGAGAACCATCAGGCAGGCCAGGTCTGTAATGATGACAGCCATCCAGAAGGAACTGGAAAACCGGCTCCATGACAGCGAGTGCAGATATACGCATCTGGCCATTGCCCATACCCGGAATGAGGAGGCGGCCCTGGAGTTTAAAAAGGAAGTACAGGAAAAATATCCTTATGCAGATATTGAAGTGGCCCCCCTTTCCTTAAGCATTTCCTGCCACATCGGACCTGGCAGCCTTGCACTGACGGCAACAAGAAAGATGGTTGAGGAATATGAAAATACACAGGAAGCAGATCAGTGAGTTTTACCGCAGACACACGCCCAGCATAAAGGTGCCTCTGGTTTTGTTTTGTATTTTCATCTGTATGGTGCCTCTCGTGATCCAGGGGCGTGTGCTGGCAAGCTCCTCCAGGCAGGCGCAAATTGAAAGGCGGATCATTGATGTCCAGAACCAGTGCCAGATTGTGAGCAATAAGATGTCCCGGAATGGGTATCTGGCCAATTCCATGGTGGATAATGCGGGCACCGATGCAGAGCTGTCCATGCTTGCGGATATTTTTAACGGCCGTATTCTCATCGTAAATTCAGGTTTTAAGATCATAAAGGATACGTTTGCCCTTTCTGAGGGAAAAATCTGTATTGCCAGTGAGGTGATTCAGAGCTTCCAGGGAGAGAATACCAGCAAGTACGATACACAGAAGCATTATTTCGTGCTGGCGATCCCCATTGCGGAAAACGATCAGGATGCGGATCCGACGATCTCCGGAAAGACTGCCGGGGTGATGGTGGTGACCGCATCCACAGAGAGCATGTTTACGCTGGAGGAGGGATTAATCGAAAAGGCCTCTCTGTACCAGCTTATGATGTTTGTGCTGGTTTTGATTCTGGTATTTTTAGTGACCGGAATCATAACGAAGCCCTTTGATACGATTACTCTGTGTTTAAACCGGGTGGCGGAAGGAAATCTGGATGAAGACATTTCTGAGGAATCCTACCGGGAAACCAGGCGGATATCCAGGGCTGTCAACCGGACTCTCCGGACTTTAAAAAAGGTTGAGCAGTCCCGCCAGGAGTTTGTTTCCAATGTGTCTCATGAGTTAAAAACGCCAATTACTTCTATCCGGGTGCTGGCTGATTCCCTGATGGGGATGGAGGATGCCCCGAAGGAGCTTTACCAGGAGTTCATGAGCGATATCTCTGATGAAATTGACCGTGAGAGCAAAATCATTGATGATCTTCTGACACTGGTGAGGATGGACAAGGCATCGGCGGAAATCAACGTAGCCCAGGGAAATATAAACGGGGTGATAGAGATGATTTTAAAACGGCTTCGCCCCATTGCCAGGAAGCGGAACATTGAACTGATTTTTGAGAGTATGAGGGATGTGACAGCCGATATTGACGAGGTGAAATTTTCCCTGGCAGTCAATAATCTGGTAGAGAATGCCATCAAGTACAATAAAGAGGACGGCTGGGTCCGGGTGACCCTGGATGCAGACCATAAATTCTTTTATATTAAGGTTGCTGATTCCGGAATCGGGATTCCGGAGGAGTTTAAGGACCGGGTATTTGAACGGTTTTACCGGGTGGATAAAGCAAGATCCAGAGAAACCGGGGGAACAGGACTGGGCCTTGCCATTACGAAAAATGTTATTTTAATGCATCATGGCGGCATCCGTGTGGAAAGTACAGAAGGGGTCGGAACCACATTTATGGTGCGGATTCCGCTTATTTATATCCCTTAGGAAAGGGGAGGTTTCATGAGACAACTGAAGACTTGGCATATTATTCCTTTCCTGGTGATTACAGCTCTTTTCCTGACTGGATGCGGGAGAGGGGAGCAGTTTGCGGAAGGCGTCCCCCGCTGTACGGTATACTATTTAAACTCTGCCGGAAATCAGCTTGTGGGGAGCGAGTACAAAACCGTGGAGACGGAAAAGGAAGGGCTGGTTCAGGAGCTGCTGACCAAAATGACCAGTGTTCCGGCGGAACTGGACTGCCAGAGTGCAATTCCGGAACGAATTGAGACAATCACTTTCCGAATCGAAGAAAATGTTCTCTATCTGTATGCCGACGCGAATTATTCACTGATGAATTCAGTACAGGAGATCTTTTGCCGGGCAGCCCTTACAAAGACTTTGACACAGATTGAGGGGGTTGACTACCTGAGCATTTATTGTGCGGAGCAGCCCATTGTGGACGGAGCCGGAAATCCGGTGGGAATGCTTTCGGCTTCCGATTTTGTTGACAGCATCCGGGACGTGAACTCTTTTGAAAAGACAGAGCTTACCCTGTATTTTGCCAACGAAGCAGGGGATAAGCTGGTGGAGGAAAAGCGGGAGGTCATGCGGAATACCAATACATCGCTGGAAAAGCTGATTGTGGAGCAGCTCATTGAAGGTCCCGCAGAAAGCGGAACTTATGCAACGCTCCCTAAAGATCTGAAGCTTTTAAATATTTCAGTGAATGAATCCATGTGTTCCATTAATCTGGATGGCACATTTTTGAACAGCACACTGGAGGTTCGGGAGTACATTCCGATTTATTCCATCGTGAATTCCCTTTCGGAGCTTTCCACCGTGAGCCGGGTCCAGATTCGCATCAATGGCTCCCAGGACGCTGTGTTTCGTGATCAGATTCCTTTAAACACAGTGTTTGAAAGGAATTATGAGTATATGGAGGGAGGAGAAAAAAGTCAATAGACCTTTGCTGTATCTGACAGGGGGACTGGTACTTGGAGAGACGATGGCCCTTTTGATTACGGCAGAGCAGGGGATTTTTTTGCTGGCAGCCATACTGCCTGTTTTTTCCTGTGCTTATGTGCAGAAAAGAGACAGGCTGCCTGCTTTTTTTGTCCTGTTTCTCTTAGGATATGGCTGCGGTTTTTTCCGCATGGAGGGTGAGCAGGGGAAGACAGCGAAAGAGATGGCCATCCTGGAGAACCATGAGGGAAAAACGCTCCTTTTGGAGGGCGTGGTAAAGGAGATCAGTGACCGGGAAAACGGGCAGAGGCTTTTACTGTCGGAATGTACGGTCAGAGAAGGGCAAAAGAATACGGAAGTGATTTCCGGAGGACCAAAGCGTTTCTATGTTTATATGGACAAAGGTGCGGACCTTAAAACAGGCATGACAATATGCACTGTCGGGGAGGGAAAAGCGCCGGAGAGAGGAAGGAACCCGGGGGCCTTTGATTATCGGCTGTACTGCAAAAGCAGAGGAATCTGTGGGATTTTTTATGGACAGGAGGCAGAAATTTTAAATTCCGGGTATGACAGGTTCCGGGAAGGAATCCGAAGCATGCGGATGTTATTGGAACGGCAGCTGGACCGGATTTCTGAAGGAACTGACAAAGGAATTTTAAAAGCTGTTCTTCTGGGACAGAGGGGAGACCTGGATGAGGAGATGTATGCCCTGTACCAGAAAAACGGAATCTCTCACCTTCTGGCCATCAGTGGCGTTCATATGTCCATCATTGGCATGGGCATGTGGAAGGCGTTCAGGGCCGGAGGTTTGGGATACCCGGCGGCGGGAGCTGTATCCTGGGGGCTTCTCCTGATTTATGGGTGTATGACGGGATTCGGACCGTCGGTGGTGAGGGCTTTGTGGATGATGGGAATTTCTTTTCTGGCCTCTGTCTGCGGGAGGACCTATGATCTTCCATCGGCCATGTGCGTTCCGGCAGCAGGGCTTCTTCTATTGCGGCCTTATCTTCTGACACAGGCCTCATTCCAGCTTTCTTTTCTGGCTGTCGGCGCTGTGTTTTTTCCGGGAGGTTTTCTGATACGGAGACTTTCTGCCGATGGTATATATCAGGGGCTTCTCATAAGCGCATCCATTCAGGCGGTGACGGCTCCGGTGATACTGTTTCATTCCTTTGAATTTCCTTTGTATGGGGTGATTTTAAATCTTCTGGTTATCCCTCTTATGACTTATGTGGTGGTTTCCGGCGGAATGGGGCTGGCTTTCTCAGCGGTCTGGCTTTCGGGGGGACGGGCGCTTTTAGGCGGCGCCCACTATATTCTTAAGGTTTATGAAATATCCGGAGAGCTGGTACAGAGGCTTCCGGGCGCCAGTCTGGTTCTGGGCCGCCCTTCCGGGATACAGATCATATGCTTTTACATGGGAATATTGGCAGGGGTTCGGATGAGCGGGCGGTATGGAAAAAGGTGTCTGCTCCTTTGGGCTGCCAGTCTGATGTTTTTATTCCCGGTGCATTCTGCGGGGCTTTCCGTGACTTTTCTGGATGTGGGGCAGGGAGACGGTATTTTCTTGCAGGCCCATGGAAAGAACATGCTGGTAGACTGTGGCAGCAGCGGGGAAAAGGAACTGGGGGAAAATTGTCTGGTGCCCTTTTTAAAAAGCCGGGGGATTTCCAGACTGGATACGGTGGTGGTGAGCCATGGAGACTGGGATCACATAAGCGCGATCCGCTATATTCTGGAGGCACCGGAGCCAGAAATTTCCGTGAAGCGTCTTATGATGCCGAAGGCAGGGGAGGGACAGGAAATATACATGGCCCTGGAGACTCTGGCAAAGAAACATGGCGCGGCTGTGGTTTATGCAAAGAGCGGAGATGAGTTTTCTGGTTTTCTGGGGAAGGATGTAAAGATTACCTGCCTGCATCCCGGGGAGGGGAAGGCCTGTGAAAACAGGAATGAGGAATCCCTGGTTCTTGAAATCCGCTGTGGAGGCTTTGGACTTCTGCTGACCGGAGATGTGGAAGAAGGTGGGGAGAGGGCGATGGAAAAGGACAGAAAACTGGCTCCCGTCACTGTTTTAAAGGCAGCCCATCACGGTTCTGATACCTCCTCTAAAGAGGAGTTTATCCGTGCGGTGAATCCGCTTTATGTGGTCCTGTCCTATGGGGAGGGAAACCGCTACGGCCATCCGGCGCCGGACGTGGTGGAGCGCCTTTTAAGGAATGGGGCCAGGATTCTTAAGACAGCCGAGATGGGGGCGATTGAAGTCCGGACTGACGGAAAAAGAATGAAGGTTTCCGGATGGCTTGACAGGTCCGGCGGGATTTGATATGGTTGATAACTGGAGGGATCAGATTTATGGGATTTTCACTGGATGCCGGCGTTCCGGCTGTGACTGTGTTTGCTCAGGGAATTTTAAGCTTTTTCTCCCCCTGTGTGCTGCCGCTTCTTCCTTTATATATTGGATATTTGTCAGGAGGAACCGCAAAACGGGGAGAAGACGGACGGATGTACTATGAGAGAAAAAAAGTTATGGTACATACCCTGTTTTTTGTACTGGGCATCAGTTTTGCATTTTTTGCGCTGGGTCTGGGCGTTTCTGCGCTCGGACGGTTTTTTAAAGGAAATCAGACGCTTTTTGCCAGAATTGGCGGTATTTTTGTATTTTTGATGGGAGCTTACCAGTCAGGTATTTTTGGCACTTTTACATTCCTTTCAAAGGAGCGGAGGCTTCCCTTTTCTGTGGGGAGTCTGGCCATGTCTCCGGCCGCAGCCTTTCTTCTGGGCTTTACCTTCAGCTTTGCCTGGACGCCCTGTGTGGGACCGGCTCTGGCCAGTGTGCTGATGATGGCCGCCTCGGCTGTCACGCAGGGCAGGGGATTTTTTCTGATTGGTATCTATACGGCGGGATTTGTGATTCCTTTCCTTCTTGTGGGACTGTTCACCACGACGCTTTTGGATTTCTTTAAAAAGCATGGAAATGTGGTGAAGTATACAACAAAGGCCGGGGCCATTCTCATGATGGTTATGGGTGTCATGATGTTTACGGGAAACATGAATGCGGTAACCGGCTATCTGTCAGAAGGGACAAAACAGGAAAGCGTGCCTGAGAAAGAAAGGAGCGGCGGAGAGTCGCCCGGGAAGGAAAAAGGCGGCGGAGAGTCATCTGCGGATGAAAAAACCGGCGGGAAATCGCCGGCGAATGAAGAAACAGAGGAAGCTTACGATGTGATTCCGGCCATAGATTTTACCCTTACAGACCAGTATGGCAATACTCATACCCTGTCGGAATACAGGGGAAAGACCGTCTTCCTCAATTTCTGGGCCACCTGGTGCCCGCCCTGCCGGAGGGAAATGCCGGACATTCAGGCACTTTATGAAAAATACTCGGCAGAGGAGGAACCGTCGGTGATTATTCTCGGAATTGCGGCTCCGGAGCTTGGAAAAGAGCAGGACGAAGAAGGGATTGCGGCGTTTCTGGAAGAAAACGGGTATACGTATCCGGTGGTCATGGACCACGGCGGTCAGGTTTTTGCAGACTATGGAATCTATTCTTACCCTACCACAATGATGATAGATAAGGATGGAAACGTCTTTGGCTATGCTACCGGGCAGCTTAACGAAAGTATCATGCAGAGCATCATCGACCAGACTGTCACGGGAATCCGGAAGGAAACGGCCAACTAACGCCATGTGCTTCCTGTCCGCGGCACGCGGGCGGGGCATGGGGGTTTACAATGAAACCAGGGAGGCGCTGCCATGCAGACATTAAACCAGCATATTAAGGAACATACGTTTAAGAGGGTATATCTGCTTTACGGAGAAGAGCAGTTTCTTGTGAACAATTACAAAAAGAGGCTGCGGGAGGCCATCGCAGGGGACGATACCATGAATTTCAACAGCTTTCAGGGAAAAAATCCTGATGTGAAAGAAATCATAAGTCTTGCCGACACGATGCCCTTTTTTGCGGAGCGCAGACTTATTCTGATAGACGGGAGCGGATTTTTTAAAGGCGCACCGGAGGAGCTTACGGCGTATCTTCCGCAGATTCCCGATACTACCTGTATGGTGTTTTGCGAGACCGAGGTGGATAAAAGAAACAGACTGTATAAAAAAGTAAAGGAAATCGGCTATGCTGCCGAGTTAAACCGGCAGGACTCCGCCCAGCTCATGCAGTGGGCGGCAGGAATCCTGACCAGGGATGGAAGAAAAATTACCAGACAGGTCATGGAGTATTTTCTGGAACGGACAGGGGACGATATGGAAAACATAAAATCGGAGCTTGAGAAGTTAGTTTGTTATACCATGGGGCGGGAGGTCATCACAAAGGAGGACGTGGATGCCGTGGGAACCGTGCATGTGACAAACAGGATTTTTGAGATGGTATCAGCCATTGTGTCCCAAAATACGAAAAAAGCCATGGATTTGTATGAGGATCTCCTGACTTTAAGGGAGCCGCCCATGAGGATTCTGTTCCTCATTGCAAGACAATTTAACCAGATTTTACAGGTGAAGGAGCTGGCTTCCAGCGGAAATGACAGGGGAAGCATCGCTTCGAAAGTAAAGGTGCCGCCTTTTGTGGCAGGAAAGCTGATTACCCAGGCGAAGGCCTTCACCGGGGAGCAGATTCTGTCTTATGTGAAGCAGTGTGTGGAGTATGAGGAGGCGGTGAAAACCGGAAAACTTTCGGACCGGATGGCGGTGGAGCTTCTGATTGTTCAAAAATATCACTGAATAAATAAAACGCTTTCCCGACACACCACACGGGGAAGCGTTTTTTACGTTATTTCTATATCCAGCCTTATGATTAAGCCATTGCGTTTACGGCTTTGGACAAACGGGATACTTTTCTGGAAGCAGTATTCTTATGATATACGCCCTTGGAAGTAGCCTTGTCGATTTCGCTTGTAGCAGCAAGAAGCGCAGCCTGTGCAGCAGCCTTGTCACCGGCGGTAATTGCAGCTTCAACCTTCTTCACATAAGTTTTTACTTTTGATCTGATTGCTTTGTTTCTAGCGGCCTTTGTCTCTGCCACTAAGATTCTTTTCTTTGCAGATTTGATGTTAGCCAATCTGTACACCTCCATTACGATTAAAAAATATTCACTGTTTGTTTTGCATCAAAGCCTGGACACGGACAGTTCAATGTAAACATACCCTTGTATTTTAACGAAAATTGCCTGGGATGTCAATACATATTTCCCGTTTTTTTGCGGAAAATACATAGCAGTTCAGTAAAACAGGAAGGAGAAATCTTATGGAGGAATGGAGCGGCAGGCGCCTGGATGTGCGGACGGATCTGGCAGTGGAGGAGCGGGAACGCTTTCCGGGCGATGGGGGAGAGGTTTCCGGCGTTGTGTTAAAAGAGTGGAAGAAGAAGGAAAAGGGAATCCATCTGACAGAAGTGGTCATAAAAAACGACGAGGGGGCAAGAAATATGGGGAAACCTGTGGGAACCTATCTGACCCTGGAGGCGGCCGCTCTGGAAAAAAAGGATGAGAACTTCCATGAGGAGGTAGTGACGGAGCTTGCCGGTCTCATCGGAAATCTTTTGAAACATCATGGTATCCGGGCCGGGGGAATGGAGACGGAGCCTTCCTCAATCCTGGTAGTCGGACTTGGAAATCCGGGCGCTACCCCCGATGCCCTTGGCCCGAAGGTGCTGGAGCATCTGATGATGACCAGGCACCTGAGTCTGGAATATGGGGCAGAATTCTGCCAGAAGAACGGATATCCCATTCTCAGCGGGATTACTCCGGGTGTCATGGCGCAGACGGGAATGGAGACCTCGGAAATCATAAAGGGAATTATCGGGGAAACAGGTCCTGATGCAGTGATTGTGGTAGATGCTCTGGCTGCCAGGAGCATCCATCGCCTGGGAGTGACGATTCAGCTTTCCGATACGGGAATCCACCCCGGTTCCGGCGTGGGAAACCACAGAAACAGTCTGACAGAGGAGACGCTAGGAATTCCGGTGTTTGCCATAGGGGTTCCCACTGTGGTTGGGGCAGCAGCCATTGTCCATGATACGGTGGGGGCCATGGTGGAGGTCCTGAAACGGGAGTCCGGCACCAGGCAGTATGGGAATTATATAGAAGGAATGGAGCCGGAGGAGCAGTATGAACTGATCCGGGAAATTTTAGAGCCGCAGTTCGGCCCCATGTATGTGACCCCTCACAACATTGACGAGCGGGTGGAGAACTTAAGCTTTACGATTTCAGAGGCCATTCACAAAGCTCTGTTTCAGTGATGAATTTCCGATGTCCCACATAGAATAAAATAACAATGAGCTGCGGGCGGAAGGCATGAGGAGAAGATGGTATTACTGGAAACAGCACCTTAGGGCGAACCGCCCGCTTTTTATACTGGCGGCGGGAATTTTTGCGGGAGCCGCCATTCTGTTAAGCTTCAGAGAGACCGTTGACGGCGCAGCCTGGGAGTGGTTTCGGATTTATGGTGTTCAGACTGCGGGGCATGTTATGGAGCAGTGGTTTCCGCCTTTTAAAAAGGATGAAAACGGGATTTTTCGTCTCTTTGAGGAAAAGCCTGTCCTGTTCTCGTTTTTGGAGGAGATGGCAGAAAATCCTGACAGTACCGAGGATCCGGCCTATGAGAAAATGCTGGCCAGGAAATGGGAGGAAAAGCGTTCCGGGAAAAAGGAAGAAGAGACAGTCGCAAAGACCACAGAGGCCTCACAGGAAGAGGAAACACGGGCGGCCGGAAAAGAAGAACAGGAATCAGAACCTGTCGGGGAGGTGATCGCCAGAAAGCCCGCCGGTCAGGGAATCATCCGGGAAAAGCTGGCAGACTATGACTATATGATGAAGAACTTTTACAGCGTTCATCCCACTACCACGGCCGGCCGGGATCTGATGAATGCAGGGGATTTTCTGTCCATGGACCTTTCCCTGGAAACGGATGGTGAAAATCCTCAGATTCTGATTTACCATACCCATTCCCAGGAGGAGTTTTCTGACTACCCGGAAAATCCCTCGGCCACCATTGTGGGAGTGGGGGCATATCTTGCAGAACTTCTGGAAGCCAAAGGGTATCAGGTGATCCATGACACCAGTGTCTATGATTTCAGGGATGGAAAGCTGGACAGAAGTCAGGCCTATACATATGCTCTGGAGGGAATCATGGGAGTCCTTCAGAAATATCCGTCCATTGAGGTGGTTCTGGATATACACAGAGACGGTGTGGCCGAGGGGACCAGACTGGTGACAGAGATAAACGGAAAGCCCACGGCCCGGATCATGTTTTTCAACGGGACTTCTCAGACTCCGGACGGCCCCATTGAATATCTGCCAAATCCCAATCGGGACGCCAATCTGGCCTTCAGCTTCCAGATGCAGCTAAAGGCGGCAGAGCAGTATCCGGGTTTTACGAGAAAAATATATCTGAAAGGACTCCGCTACAACCAGCATGTGCGTGCCCGCACAGCCCTGATTGAGGTCGGAGCCCAGACCAGTACATATGAAGAAGCAAGAAATGCCATGGAACCTCTTTCAGAGCTGCTCTGCGGAGTTTTAAAGGGAGAAGATCAGTGAATTTTCTTTTCCCATCCGCTGAATTTGTAATACAGCCATGTGAGAAGGGAGCAGACAATCCAGCCGGCAGGATATCCCAGCGCCACGGTGTACGGGTTATTCATGACTTTTGTAATCAGGTATAAATAAATCTGGCGGAATAACACATAGGAGAGCAGCATGATAACCATTGGAGTTTTCGCGTCACCGATTCCGCGGAGGGTTCCGGCATAAACCTGCGTAACGCAGGCGGTGAGAGTGAAGAATACGCAGAGCCGTAAAAACAGGGTCCCGAAATAGAGAACCTCCGGGTCCTTGTTAAACAGGGATACCATGCCAGGGGCAAACAGCCAGATGATGCATGCAGAGCAGAAAATGATGCTGGCGGACAGGGCCAGAGCTGTGTTGGATCCCTGCTTGGCCCGCCGTACATTTTTTGCGCCGATGTTCTGGCTTACAAATGTGGTGGCCGCCTGGGACATACTCTGAAGCGGCAGGAAAATAAACTGGTCAATTTTTGTGTAGCAGCTCCATCCGGCCATGCAGGAGGAGCCGAAGCTGTTAATGTAGGACTGGACATAAACATTGGAAAAAGAAGTAATGGACTGCTGAAGCCCTGTGGGAAATCCCACAATGAGAATCTGTTTTAACATGGTTTTATTAATACAGATATCCTTCCACACAAAGCCGTAATTGTCTCTGGTTCTGGTGAGGATGAAAAGAACCAGAAGGGCTGAAATGAACTGGGACAGGATCGTTGCATAGGCTACGCCTGCAATTCCGAGCCGGAAAGAGATTACAAACAGAAGATCAAGACCGATATTTAAAAAACTGGAAAAGACCAGGAACATCAATGGTCTTCTGGTATCGCCCACAGCTCTTAAAATGGCGCTGCCCATGTTGTAAATAAGGAGTCCGGAAACACCGGAAAAATAGATTTTAAGATATACGGAGGCCTCCGGCAGTACGTCGTCGGGGGTGGCCATAAACCGTAAAAGAAACGGAGATAAATATACGCCCAGAGCTGTACAGAGCGCACCGGAGATAAAAGTCAGAGCCAGGGTGGTTTCCACCGCCAGATGAAGCTTTTCGTCGTCGTGGGCTCCGTAATAGCGGCTGATGATAACGCCGGCTCCGATGGAAACTCCGTTGAAGAACATGATGATGGTGTTGATGATATTGGTGGTGGAGCCCACAGCGGCCAGCGCCTGGGTCCCGACAAAATTTCCGACAACAAGAATATCCACGGTGTTATACAGCTGCTGAAACAGGTTTCCCAATAACAGAGGGACCGCAAAGGAAATCAGCAGCCGGATGATGGAACCGGAGGTCATGTCAACGGCTCCGGTTTTTGCTTTGATCTGATGCATGTATACTCCTCCCGATTTTTGTATGATGCTCTGTATCTTCTAATAGTCTAAAACGGATGGGGATATTTGTCAAATCAAATCCGCTTATAAGGCCCACAAATGGTAACAGGAAACTGCTTGCGTCCGGAGTAAAAAAATGATATATTTGGGTGTAAGTATCTGTTACAATTATTAAGAGAAAAGAGGAAAACCGATGGCAACTGTTGACCAGAGCAAAATCAGAAATTTTTGTATCATTGCCCATATTGACCATGGCAAGTCAACCCTTGCAGACAGAATTATAGAAATGACAGGCCTCCTCACAAGCCGGGAAATGCAGGCCCAGGTGCTTGATAATATGGATCTGGAAAGAGAGAGAGGAATCACCATCAAATCCCAGGCAGTCCGTACTGTATATAAGGCCAGGGATGGAGAAGAGTATATTTTTAACCTGATCGATACTCCCGGCCATGTGGATTTTAACTACGAAGTATCCAGAAGCCTGGCGGCCTGTGACGGCGCCATTCTGGTGGTGGATGCGGCCCAGGGAATCGAGGCCCAGACCCTGGCAAATGTATATCTTGCTATGGACCACAACCTGGATGTGTTCCCGGTGATCAATAAAATTGATCTTCCAAGCGCGGAACCGGACCGGGTGGCCGATGAAATCGAGGATGTGATCGGCCTGGAAGCCCATGATGCTCCGAGAATTTCCGCCAAGATTGGCTTAAATATTGAGGATGTACTGGAAGCCATTGTTACAAAGATTCCTGCGCCCGACGGAGATCCCGATGCTCCCTTAAAGGCGCTGATCTTTGATTCTCTTTATGATTCCTACCGGGGAGTCATTGTATTCTGCCGGGTGAAAGAGGGGACCATGAGAAAAGGAACCCCCATTAAAATGATGGCTACGGGGGCTTCCTACGATGTGGTGGAGGTAGGGTATTTCGGCGCAGGCCAGTTTATCCCCTGTGAAGAGCTTTCTGCCGGAATGGTAGGCTATGTTACTGCCAGTATCAAAAATGTTAAAGATACCCGGGTCGGAGACACCATTACCGACCGTTTAAACCCCTGTAAGGAACCGCTTCCCGGATATAAAAAGGTAACCCCCATGGTTTACTGCGGTCTGTATCCGGCTGACGGGGCAAAGTATCCGGAACTCAGAGATGCCCTGGAAAAGCTTCAGCTGAATGATGCATCGTTGTTCTTTGAACCGGAAACGTCTGTGGCTTTGGGCTTCGGCTTCCGCTGCGGTTTCCTCGGCCTTTTGCATCTGGAAATTATTCAGGAGCGCCTGGAGCGGGAATACAACCTGGATCTGGTAACTACGGCTCCAAGCGTTGTGTACCGTGTCCACAAGACCAATGGAGAGGTTATTGACCTGACCAACCCCACCAATATGCCGGATCCGTCGGAAATCGAGTTTATGGAGGAACCCATCGTCAGTGCCGAAATCATGGTGACCACAGAATTTGTGGGCGCCATAATGAAACTGTGCCAGGAGCGCCGCGGTGTGTATCTGGGGATGGAGTATATGGAGGCCACAAGGGCCCTTTTAAAGTATGAGCTTCCGCTAAATGAAATCATCTACGATTTCTTTGATGCTTTAAAGTCCCGGTCCCGGGGCTATGCTTCCTTTGATTATGAGCTTAAGGGCTATGAGCAGTCCCAGCTTGTGAAGCTGGACATCCTCATCAACCGGGAAGAAGTGGATGCCCTGTCCTTTATTGTGTTTGAAGGCTCTGCTTATGAACGTGGAAGAAAGATGTGCGAAAAGCTGAAGGAGGAGATTCCGCGCCATCTGTTTGAGATTCCCATTCAGGCGGCTGTGGGGGGCAAGATCATTGCCCGGGAGACCGTGAAGGCTGTCCGCAAGGATGTGCTGGCAAAGTGTTATGGCGGCGATATCACACGAAAGAAGAAGCTTCTGGAAAAGCAGAAGGAAGGAAAGAAGAGAATGCGCCAGATCGGAAATGTAGAAATTCCACAGAAGGCGTTTATGAGCGTATTGAAACTGGATGAAGAGTAAAAAGAGGAGACCGCCTGCCATGGGAACCTGTGGCAGAGTGGTCTCGTTTTGAACATGACCCTGGGTCTGCAGGAGGAATGAGGATGAAACTGACTACCTTGTGTTATCTGGAGCAGGATGGAAAATACCTGATGCTGCACCGTGTCAGAAAAAAACAGGATGTGAATAAGGATAAATGGATTGGAATTGGCGGGAAATTTGAATTTGGGGAAAGTCCGGAGGACTGCCTCTTAAGGGAGGCGCTGGAGGAAACCGGCTACCGGCTCACAAGCTACCGGCTCCGCGGCATTGTGACCTTCCTGTTTAACGAAGAGGAGGCCGAATACATGTTCCTCTATACGGCCGATGGCTTTTTGGGGGAACCGGTTCCCTGTAATGAGGGGACTCTGGAGTGGGTATCCAAAGAGGAGATCGACCGGCTTAACTTATGGGAGGGAGACAGGATTTTTTTCGAACTTCTTAAAGAGGAGGCTCCATTCTTCTCTCTGAAGCTTCACTATATGGGGGATCGCCTTTGTGAGGCGGTTCTTGACGGAGCTCCCATGGAGCTTCTGGATGTGCTGGATGAAAACGGCGAGCCGTCAGGCCTTGTGCGGGAGCGGACCATGGTCCACATGCGGGGAGACTACCACAGAACCAGCCATGTGTGGGTGGTGCGAAGAAGGGATGGTCAATATGAGCTGCTGCTGCAAAAAAGGAGCGCAGCCAAGGATTCCTTTGGCGGCTGTTATGATATTTCCAGTGCCGGTCATATTCCTGCCGGAGAAGATTACAGGGAATCGGCCGTCAGGGAGCTTTTTGAGGAACTGGGAATTTCGGCGGATGCCGGGGAACTTCGTTTTATCGGTTTCCATGAAGGGTGGTATGAAGGAACCTTTAACGGGAAGCTGTTTAAAAACCATGAAAAAAGCGCTGTGTTCCTTTACGAAAAGCCGGTGGAAGAATCTGCCCTTGTCTTACAGGAGTCAGAGGTGGAATCCGTTCTCTGGATGGAGCTTCATGAAATCGAGCGGGCAGTCAGAGAAAAACGCCCGGATTTTTGTCTGTTTCAGGATGAAGTCGAGCTTTTGATTTCATGTCTGGAAGGGCGGGAAAGGTAGGAATTTTATGGAAACCCTGGAATTGTATGTTCATATTCCGTTCTGTGTTAAGAAATGCAGTTATTGTGATTTTCTGTCGTTCCCGCAGGGGGAAGAAGTGAAACGGAAGTATGTGGATAAGCTTCTGGAAGAAATCAGGCTTGTAAGCGGCGGGTACGGGGATCGCCGGGTTTCCTCTGTATTTGTTGGGGGTGGCACACCATCGGTGCTTCCCGGAGCGTGGATAGAGGAAATTTTTGCATATTTAAGAAAGTATTTTAATATAGAAGAAACTGCGGAGATCTCTTTGGAGGCAAATCCGGGGACCATATCAGAAGAAAAACTGGGGGCGTACTGGCGGGCGGGAATTAACCGTTTAAGCCTTGGACTTCAGTCATCCAGTGACAGAGAGCTTAAGGCCCTTGGAAGAATCCATACTTATGGGGAATTTCTGGAAAGCTTCCATCTGGCCAGAGCTGCAGGATTCCAGAATATCAATGTGGATTTAATGTGCGCCCTTCCGGGGCAGACCGTGGAAGGTTTTATGAAAACCCTGGAAAAAACAGCGGATTTAAACCCGGAGCACATTTCCGCGTACAGTCTGATTGTGGAGGAGGGTACTCCCTTTTATGAAATTTATGGGGAAGGAAGGGGAACGGGCCTTCTTCCGGATGAGGAAGAGGAGCGGCAGATGTACCATAAGACCAGGGAATTTTTAAGCTCCAGAGGATATGAGAGATATGAGATTTCCAATTATGCGAAAAAGGGAAGAGAGTGCCGCCACAATGTGGGCTACTGGACCGGGGTTCCCTATCTGGGCCTGGGCCTGGGAGCATCCTCTTATGTAAACGGGAGACGCTTCAGGAATGAAAGTGACTTAGAGAAATATCTGAATGAGACGCCGGGAAAGCGCCTGGATGAGGAAATACTGACTCCGGAGGACATGCAGGAGGAATTTTTCTTCGTAGGGCTCCGTATGGTTCAGGGGGTTTCCTTAAAGCAGTTTGAGGAGACTTTCGGGGTGACGGCAGAGGAAGTGTATCCCGGACTTATGGAACGGTTTGTGAGGGAAGGGGCGGCACTCCTTGAAGAGGGAAGGTTTAAGCTTACGGAGTATGGGATGGATGTGAGCAATTATATTATGGAAAAATTTTTGCACAAAAGCACTATCGAAAAATGATATTTTGTGGTAAAATATGCATAACAGTTTTTTTGAGCTTTGGGCAGTGTCCGGACCTTCCTGCGCCTGTACGCTGTGCATTGCGGAACGAATCATCATTATTTCAGGGGGAAATATTATGGCAAAAGAAATGATTGCAATGCTGCTTGCCGGAGGCCAGGGTTCCCGCCTTTATGCCTTGACCCAGAAGCTGGCAAAACCTGCAGTTCCCTTTGGCGGAAAGTACCGTATTATTGACTTTCCGCTGTCGAACTGTGTGAACTCAGGAATTGATACCGTAGGCATTCTCACCCAGTATCAGCCCATGGTGTTAAATGAGTACATAGGAAACGGACAGCCGTGGGATCTGGACCGTCTCTACGGCGGTGTTCATGTGCTTCCGCCCTATCAGCAGGCGTCCGGCTCTGACTGGTATAAAGGAACCGCCAACGCCATTTATCAGAATATTCCGTTTATTGAGAGATATAATCCGGAATATGTTATTATCCTTTCCGGTGACCAGATCTGTAAGCAGGATTACAGTGATTTCTTACGGTTCCATAAGGAAAAGAACGCGGAATTCAGTGTTGCTGTTATGGAGGTCCCGTGGGAAGAGGCATCCCGTTTCGGCCTTATGGTTGCGGACAGCAATGACAAGATCACAGAATTCCAGGAGAAGCCAAAGAACCCCAAGTCCAATCTGGCTTCCATGGGTATTTATATTTTTAACTGGGATATTTTGAGAAAGTATCTGATCGAGGATGAAGCGGATCCCAATTCCGAAAACGATTTTGGAAATAATATTATCCCCAACCTCTTAAAAGATGGCCGCAACATGTACGCATATCATTTTGACGGATACTGGAAAGATGTGGGAACCATTTCTTCTTTATGGGAAGCCAATATGGAAGTCCTGGATCCGGAACACAGCGGAATCAACCTGTTTGACGAAAACTGGAAGATTTACAGCCGCAACAGCGGTATGACAGGCCATAAGATCAGCCGTACAGGTGTGGTGGAAAACTCCATGATAACAGATGGCTGCCGCATTGACGGGCATGTGAAGCACTCCATCCTCTTTGCAGGCGTAAAGGTGGAAGAAGGCGCTGACGTGGAAGATGCGGTTGTAATGGGAGGTTCCGTCATTAAGGCCGGAGCGGTTGTAAAGCACTGTATCGTAGCCGAAAACGTAGTGATTGGAAAGAATGCCGTTGTGGGTGCAATGCCGTCCGGCGATATAAAAGGAGTGGCCACCATCGGTTCCGGCATTCAGATTGGGGACGGCGTCAAAATCGGCCCCAATGCCATGATTAATAAAAATGTAGAAGGCGGTGAAGAACAATGGTAAATTCCAATGCAGATGCACTGGGCATCATTTTCCCAAACAGCTATGACAGTCTTGTTCCGGAGTTAGTCAGCGAGCGTTTAATGGCATCCATTCCGTTTGCGGGCCGTTACCGTATGGTGGACTTTATTCTGTCCAGCATGGTAAACTGTGGAATCGACAATATCTCCATTATTGTACGCGAAAACTACCACTCCCTTATGGACCATCTGGGATCCGGCCGCGAGTGGGATCTGGCCCGTAAAAACGGCGGATTGAATATATTCCCGCCGTTTGCAGAGAAGGGAATCAAGGTTTACACCGGACGTGTGGAAGCCCTTGCCAGCGTTCTTCCGTTTTTGCGGGAGCAAAAGGAAAAATATGTGGTGATGGCCGATACCAATATCGCTGCCAATTTCGATTTTAAGGCTCTGATTGAAGCCCACATGGAAAGCGGTGCTGATGTGACCGCTGTATATGCTGAGGAGAAGATTCCGGAGAGTGCAAGAAAGACCGATGTTGTAAAGGATCTCTATTATACCTTAAACATCGACAACGGGCGTGTGAAGAAGATCTACATGAATTCCCAGAAGGAAGGGATTCAGAATTATTCCATGAACATCTATGTGATCGACAGAGAGCTTCTTATCGATCAGATTCATACCGCCTTTGTCCGCGGCTATGCATACTTCGAACGGGATATTCTGGCTCCGCAGGTTGACAAGTTAAATATCCGGGCCTATAAGTACGATAAATATTTTGCCAGAATCAATGATATGAAGAGCTACTTTGATGAGAATATGAAGCTCCTTGACGATAAGAATTTGGATGCTCTGTTTGAGGGAAATCCAATCTATACAAAGATTCGTGACGATAACCCCACAAGATACATAAACGGTGCGAAAGGGAAGAATGTTCTGGTCGCAGACGGATGCGTGATTGAGGGAGAAGTGGAGAACTGCATTCTGTTCCGTGGTGTTAAGGTTGCCAGGGGCGCAAAGGTAAAGAATTGTGTTCTGATGCAGGATACTGTTGTGGAAGAGGGTGCAAGGCTGGAATATGTCATTACGGATAAGAATGTGACCATAACAGTTGGAAAAGAACTTTACGGCACAGACAGCTTCCAGGTATACGTCGCCAAGTATCAGACCGTATAAATGGTAACTTTCATAAACGTTTTTTACTCTGAATCTTCATAGGGCGGACGCCCGGAGCTTCTTGTCCGCGAGATGCGGACAAGAAGATGCAAGGCTGAACTGTTACTATAAATGGCTTCAGGAGATTAAAAAAGGGAGTGCCGCAGGCAATTTTGCTTACGGGGCTCCCTTTTTACTTGATTTACTGTTTTGACATCTGTTTTCGTTCGATTTTCTCCGTCCTGTGAACGGTGCCCTCTTTTATGGCCGGGCCGGAACGGAATGAATTTTATTAATCTGCGTCACCTGTCTGGGCGTATCGTCTTCCGTGTAGGTGAAGGTAATCTGATCGCCGGATTTTAAGAACGGGAGGCTTTGATGGACAGTTACATAGGCGGCATACACCGTATCACTGCCTTTCAGAGTAAAGTAATAGCAGGTGTTTCCGGCAATGACCGTATCTGCCACCAGATCGACGGTGCCGCTCTTTTCCTTTGTATCTGTCGGTTCTCCGATTTCCACATCCTCCAGATTCAGGGCGGTCCGGTAATTCTTTCTGGCTTCGTCAATGGTGGCTCCGGTTCCTACGATCTGATACTGTTCCACGTCCACGAACGCATACATTTTCACCAGTCCGGCATCATCCTTCAGGGAAACAAAATAGGTGGGGCGGTCGGAGATGTTTAACAGCAAAGGGAAAGTAGCAGTATATTTTAAGTGCTGTACCTGTCCCTGGGCGGAAGCCATGGCGGAGGTCTCTGTGGCCCCGGGAACCGTATAGAATCTGGTAGCCTTGGTCCTTAAATTCACCAGAACAAAACCGATGTTTGACTGGTCCGCAGTAACGGAGGACATTCCTGTATAAAGGTATACGTCATCATCCAGAGCCAGGTAATTGTAGCCATATGTGGTGCGGCGTACATTTTTCTGACCGAAGATAGAGTTGATATAACCGTTCTGGAAACGGCCGTTATCATCCAGCTGTGTGATGATTAAATCGGAATCATAAAGCTGATCAATCCACTGGGGAACCTGGTCCTTTTCGTAAAATGCGGATTCTCCGGTGATGGCGTTGACAAGAATGGCTCCGTCAATATCTTTGCCGCTCCACCATCCAATGCGGTAAGCGATGGTGGGAGCCACCCAGTAAGGAGTTCCGGAATCGTCGATTTCAAAGGAAACAGTTTCGAATATTTTTGTGGGGTAGGAGAACCGCATGTGACGGTAAATGTTCCGGAAGAAATATTCACTGGGAGAGTATTTCATTCCGCTTTCCAGCCATACCAGATCAGTCTGCTGGGTTACCATATTTACCGTAATATAGGCGGGAAGTCCCTTTTTCTGGTTATAGAACCACTTGATCGGGTCCGCATAGGATAAGGGAGTCACCCGGTACGGGCTTCCCTTGTAGTTGATCTGGGTGTAGTCGTTTTCAATTTCAAACTGAGAGACCAGCTCGGACATTTCTCCTAACTTCCGGCTGCCAAGTCTTGTGGCAGTATCGCGGTCCACTACAGGAATCTGACTCATGTTGATTTCAGCCACATCCTGGGAAAAATCCCCGTTTTCTATGAGAATCAGGTCCCGGTACCGGGTGGCATTGAAAAACTGGATTCCTGCCAGGGAGGCAGCCATCATGAATATAATCAGGATCCCGATGAAGCCAAAGCCATATTTTAAAGGCCTTGCCAGAGCGCGTCCGGGAGCAGCGGGCCCGTTTTCAGAAGGGCTGCTTACGAAGCGAAGCTGCCCTGTATAGGGGTCACGCTCCAGGTGAAAATTCCTGTTCCCGAGACCGGAAAGGAATTCTTTCACATAGGTGATGAAATTTACAGTCAGAATAATAAGAACGGACAGAATCAGGAAGATGAAAAAATCCTGGCTTTTTAAATTGATTGCCGGCAGCATCATATAATATAGAAGAAAAATGATGATGGCGGAAATCAGGATTCCTCCCAACACAGAGGAAAAATGTTTCTTCTTCATAAAAATTCTAAATTCCCCTTTCAATGATTGTAACAGTCAAAATACAGTATAACATTTATTCCCCGTTTTTGCAATTTTAAGAATACCGGCGGCAGCTGCCCGGTGGCAGCTGTGGACGCACGAAGTGCGGAGCAGCTGGTTTTCATGCATGGCGGCGTCTGCGTCAGCAGGAATGGGGGTGTTATGGAGAAATCGGGAGATTGTGCCAGAGTGATTTTGCGGCCGATGCCCGAAAAGACCTTCGGGCACCGGCCGCGGAGCAGCTGACTTTCATGCTGGTGGCGTCTGTGTCAGCAGGCATGTCCATTTACTTTTGAATCAGATATACTTCTGCACGTACAGAGCCATGGTGTCTTGCCTCTGCATGTGTATTGTAAAAAATATCAATGTGGTTTCCTTTGACACCTCCGCCGGTATCTTCCGCCACGTATTCGACCCCGTTAATCAGAAGGTGACTTCCGATGGGAATCACTCTCGGGTCCACGGCAACGGTGTGCCTGGCAGTGGCGACGGCGCCGGAGCTGGTGCGGCGGCCCCAGCCTTCAGAACAGTGATTGCAGGGGCAATAAGCTGTTGTGCGGAAGGAACCCAGAGGAACCAGATTTTCATAGCCGGGAACGGGGGTTCCGACGATGTGCCGGAGGTTTCTCTGGATGGTGGTTTCCCTGGCGCTGATGCTTACAGTGTATACGGCATCCGGGAGGCTGTCCCAGTCCAGCGCCACATGGAAGCCGTAGTTTCCGGTTCCTATGCCTTTTGCAGACAGGTCCTGCCGGTATTCATCCGCTTCCGTTGTAAGGGTTTTTACGGTTTCTCCGGTGGAAGCATTTGTAACAGTAACTGTAACGGTCTGGGCGGCTTCCGGCTCGGAGGAATCCCAGATCCATCCGGCGATGGAATTCCCCACAATACTGTCCAAATGCCCATTTATCTTTGAAGTATCTGCGAAAGCGCAGGTGGTGCTTATCATGGCGAAAAGCGCCATCAATACGGCTTTGGCAATAAATCCTGCTTTTTTCATGTTTCAACATCCTTTCTTTTCTGATACGCAAGTGTTACAAAATACATACATTACGTAACAAAAATGTAATAAATAAGAAACAATTAGATATTTTACATATTTTCCGGGATTTGTCAAGCCCCATAAATGGAAAAGATACGGTACATAAGGGAATCGACAAAAAATCGACAAGAAAATCCCCCATACATGGGCTTTTCATCTGTGAATCAAGTCCATATATGGGGGATAAAAATCCTGTTCTTTTTACTTTTCTTCCTTTACAGAGTAGACCTCTACGGTTTTTAATCCATAATCCAGGGCCTCTTCGTGGGTGGCGAAATAGATGTCCAGGCGGTTTCCGGCAATGCCGCCGCCCATATCCTCAACGGTATAAACGACTCCGTCGATCCAGAGCCTGGTGCCCAGCGGAAAGACATCTAAATCTGCGGCAATGGTGTGTTCCGGCTGGGGAACTGTACCGGAGTAAGTGAGTTTGCTGCCTGCACAGCAGATGTCACAGGAGCAGTACGCGCTTGCCGTGAAGGAACCCAGATATTCCCCGGCTGCCTCAGAACCGGAATTTATGGAGTCCTGTTCTGCGTGGTTCTGGCCGGCAGCGGCTGTGGCATTGACAGGTTCAAAGCCGGGACCGATTTCTAATTTTGCTGCGGTGCATGTTTCTTTATCGTAAAGAAAAAAACCTTCCAGGGGAATACGCTCTTCTCCGGAGACCACGGCAGCTGTTACAGTATAGGAAGCGCTTCTGTACTGAGACCAGTCAATGGGATATGAAAAACTGTGGTCTGAACGGTTTTCTTTGGTGTTTACAGAAAGGACAGTGACATCTCCCGGGTCATTATCGCCCATAAGTGTCAGCTCCACGGAAACGACAGCATCGGAATTTTCTTTATCGCGGGCCCATCCTGAGATGGAAGATTCAGTTACGGAGTCTAAATGACCGGAAATTTTCGCGGCATATGCCGGAAAGACAGCCATGGAAGAAAGGAACAGGGTTGTGCCGGAAATAAGAAGCCGGCATAGTAAGCTCTTTTTCATATGTGACCTCGCATTCTGATGTTGTAACAGTTCGGCATTGCGTCTTTTTGTTTTCACCGCTTTTTTCGCTCTAAATCTTCGCATGGCTGAACTGTTACTGGTGTTATGACAAAATGTCATAAAAAGTTGACATTTATTTCATTATATTTACAAAGGTGTTAAATGTCAAGTAAACCTGTGAAAAGAGAGAAAAATATCTTGACAAATGACTTTTTAAGTAATATAGTTACAACTGTAAATGTTAGCACTCCTCAAATAAGAGTGCTAATAAAAAGAGAGGTGAGTTCGTGGAGCTGGATGAAAGGAAAGAAAAGATATTGAAAGCCATTATTCAGACGTATTTGGAGACAGGAGAGCCTGTTGGATCCAGAACCATTTCCAAATACTCTGATTTGAAATTAAGCTCTGCAACGATCCGAAATGAAATGTCTGATCTGGAGGAGATGGGCTATATCATACAGCCCCATACATCGGCGGGAAGGATTCCCTCAGATAAGGGATACCGGTTTTATGTGGATCAGATCATCCAGGAAAAAGACAATCAGGTTAATGAGATGCAGGAGCTGATGATTAAGCGTGTGGACCGTGTGGAGCTTCTGTTAAAGCAGATGGCTCAGATACTGGCCAGCAATACCAACTATGCGACCATGGTCAGCGGCCCCAGCTACCACCAGACCAAACTTAAATTTATTCAGCTTTCCAGGGTGGAAGCGAGAAAGCTTTTGATTGTTGTTGTGGTGGAAGGGAATATTATCCGGAATTCTTTTGTGACTCTGGATGAGGAGCTTTCTGAGGAAGAGCTTCTGAATTTAAATATTCTGCTTAACAACAGCTTAAACGGCCTTACCATTCAGGAAATTAATCTGGGTGTTATCGCAAAACTCAAAGAACAGGCAGGAATTCACAGGCAGGTGGTGGAATTCGTTCTCAACGAAGTGTCTGAGGCAATCGGCTCCCAGGAGGAGGATTTGCAGATCTATACCAGCGGAGCCACCAATATTTTCAAGTATCCGGAGCTTTCCGATACGAAAAAGGCCAGTCAGTTAATCAGTACACTGGAACAGAAGGAACTGTTAAAAGGACTGTTTGATGAGGTTCAGATCCCATCAGAATCCGGTTCTGAAATTCAGGTATACATCGGGGACGAAACTCCGGTGCAGACGATGAAGGACTGCAGCGTGGTTACCGCCAATTATGTGCTTGGCGACGGGCTGCGCGGAACCATAGGCATCATCGGCCCGAAACGGATGGACTATGAAAAAGTAGTCGGCACTTTGCGGACACTGGTTTCGCAGCTGAACGAAACATTTAATAAATGAAAGGTGTAGAGATTAGTGGAAGATAAAGATTTGGAAAAAGAAAAAGAAGAAGAAAAAGAAGAAGAGACCCCAAAGGACGTGAATCAGCAGGAGGAAAAGGAAGCCTGCTGTGAGGCGCCTGAAAACGAACCCCAGAATCAGGCGGAGGAAGCGGGAAACGCCAATGGGGAAGAGAAAAAAGAAAAGAAAGGCCTTTTCGGAAAGAAAAAAGACCCCAGAGATGCTCAGATTGAAGATCTGACTGACCGGTTAAAACGGTCCATGGCAGAATTCGATAATTTCAGAAAGAGGACTGAGAAAGAAAAATCAGCCATGTATGAAATCGGAGCAAAGGATGTGATTGAAAAGATCCTTCCGGTGGTGGATAATTTCGAAAGGGGGCTTTCGACCATTCCCGGGGACGCGAAGGAAACGCCGTTTGCGGACGGAATGGAGAAGATTTACAAACAACTTTTAAAGACTCTGGACGATCTTGGCGTAAAGCCCATCGAGGCGGTGGGAAAAGAATTTGATCCCAATTTCCACAATGCGGTCATGCATGTGGAAGACGAAAGTCTTGGGGAAAATATTGTGGCAGCAGAGCTTCAGAAGGGTTATATGTACAGAGAGACTGTTATCCGCCACAGTATGGTTCAGGTTGCAAATTAATAGTAACAACTAATATTTCAGATAGATTCAGGAGGAAAAAACTATGAGCAAGATTATTGGTATTGACTTGGGTACTACAAATAGCTGCGTTGCCGTTATGGAGGGCGGAAAGCCAACGGTTATCGCAAATACGGAGGGCGTAAGAACGACCCCGTCTATCGTGGCGTTTACAAAGAACGGGGAAAGACTTGTCGGTGAGCCGGCAAAGCGCCAGGCAGTAACAAATGCGGACCGCACCATCTCTTCCATTAAGAGACATATGGGAACCGATTATAAGGTTGACATTGACGGAAAGAAATACACCCCTCAGGAGATTTCCGCAATGATCCTTCAGAAGCTGAAAGCGGACGCTGAGAGTTATCTTGGCGAAAAGGTAACAGAGGCTGTTATTACCGTTCCGGCTTATTTTAACGACGCACAGCGTCAGGCCACCAAGGATGCAGGTAAGATTGCAGGTCTGGATGTAAAGCGTATCATCAACGAGCCCACAGCCGCGGCACTGGCTTACGGTCTTGATAATGAAAAAGAGCAGAAGATTATGGTATACGACCTGGGAGGCGGCACCTTCGATGTTTCTATTATCGAAATCGGAGACGGCGTTATTGAGGTTCTGGCAACCAACGGCGATACCCATCTTGGCGGTGATGACTTCGATAACCGCGTGACACAGTGGATGATTGATGAGTTTAAGAAGGCGGAGGGCGTGGACCTTTCCGGCGATAAGATGGCTCTTCAGAGATTAAAAGAGGCGGCCGAGAAGGCGAAGAAGGAGCTGTCCACAGCCACTACCACGAATATTAACCTGCCGTTTATCACGGCAACTGCAGAAGGCCCGAAGCATCTGGATATGAACCTTTCCAGAGCTAAATTTGATGAACTGACGGTTGACCTGATTGAGAGAACCGCGATTCCGGTACAGAATGCTTTAAGAGATGCAGGCCTCACGGCAGCAGAGCTTTCCAAGGTTCTTCTGGTAGGCGGATCCACGCGTATGCTGGCTGCACAGGAGAAGGTAAAACAGCTCACAGGCAAAGAGCCCAGCAAGTCCTTAAACCCGGATGAGTGCGTTGCCATCGGTGCCGGAATCCAGGGAGGCAAGCTGGCCGGAGATGCAGGTGCAGGCGATATCCTGCTTCTGGATGTAACTCCCCTTTCCCTGTCCATTGAGACTATGGGCGGTGTGGCAACCAAACTGATTGAGAGAAACACCACAATCCCCACAAAGAAGAGCCAGATCTTCTCTACGGCTGCTGACAATCAGACTGCCGTTGATATCCATGTGGTACAGGGTGAGAGACAATTTGCCAGAGACAATAAGACTTTAGGCCAGTTCCGTCTGGACGGCATTCTTCCGGCAAGAAGAGGCGTTCCGCAGATTGAGGTTACCTTTGATATTGATGCCAACGGTATTGTAAACGTGTCCGCCAAGGATATGGGTACAGGCAAGGAGCAGCACATCACCATTACTTCCGGTTCCAATATGTCCGATGCGGATATTGAAAAGGCTGTGAAGGAAGCTGCCGAGTACGAGGCGCAGGATAAGAAGAAAAAAGAAGCCATTGATGCCAGAAATGACGCAGACTCTATGGTATTCCAGACAGAGAAGGCCCTGGAAGAAGTTGGAGATAAGATTGATGCCAACGATAAGGCAGCTGTTGAGGCAGATTTAAGCGCACTGAAAGAAGCCATAAACCGTGCCCCCATCGACCAGATGACAGATGCCCAGGTGGAAGATATTAAGGCCGGCAAGGAAAAACTGATGCAGAGCGCACAGCAGCTTTTTGCAAAGGTTTATGAGCAGCAGGCTCAGGCTGCCCAGGGAGCAGGCCCTCAGGCAGGCACCCAGAGTGCAGGTGAGGCAGGTTACGGCGATGATGTGGTAGATGGAGACTACAAAGAAGTAGACAAATAGAAATTGGGATAAAACCATTACGAAACCGGGAAGGACGTCAGAGATGGCGTTCTTTCCGGTGTACAATGCTTATAAGCAGGATCGTTCAGGTGGGTCTGCGCGTTCTTTTTCGCCGGCCGTACAAAAACGCAGCAGCTGCGGGCAGGGCTTGGGCGCAGAATTTTGAGTTTGAAAGGTAGACATAGATATGGCAGAGAGCAAAAGAGATTATTATGAGGTCCTTGGCGTGCCGAAAGATGCAGATGATGCGGCGCTCAAGAAGGCGTACCGGGTTCTGGCAAAAAAATACCATCCCGATGCAAATCCGGGTGACAAAGAGGCTGAGGCTAAGTTCAAAGAGGCATCCGAGGCCTATGGTGTCTTAAGTGATCCGGAAAAGAGAAGACAGTACGACCAGTTTGGCCATGCGGCCTTTGAGGGCGGAGCAGGCGGAGCCGGAGGCTTTGGAGGTTTTGACTTCAGCGGAGCCGACATGGGAGATATTTTTGGTGATATCTTCGGTGATTTCTTTGGCGGCGGCAGAACCAGCCGGGGCAGAAGCAATGGTCCCATGCGCGGTGCCAATCTGAGAACGGGAATCCGTATTACTTTTGAGGAGGCCATTTCTGGCTGTCAGAAGGAGATTGAATTAAATTTAAAGGATGAATGTACCAAGTGTCATGGTACGGGCGCAAAGCCGGGAACCTCTCCGATTACCTGTCCAAAGTGTAACGGAAAGGGTAAAATTGTCTATACCCAGCAATCTTTCTTCGGACAGGTACAGAATGTGCAGACTTGTCCGGACTGTCAGGGAACCGGAAAAATTGTAAAGGAAAAATGCCCGGATTGTTATGGAACCGGATATATTTCCAGCAGAAAGAAAATTCAGGTTACGATTCCCGCGGGAATTGATAACGGGCAGAGCATCCGGATTGCCGGAAAGGGCGAACCGGGCGTAAATGGCGGCGAGCGGGGCGATCTTCTTGTGGAGGTAACCGTTTCCAAGCATCCGATTTTCAAACGTCAGGAAACCACGATTTTTTCCACAGTTCCGATTTCTTTCGCCACGGCGGCCCTTGGAGGCCCCATCCGCATTAAGACCGTGGACGGAGAAGTGGAATATGAGGTGAAGGCCGGAACCCAGACAGACACCAAGGTTCGTCTGCGCGGAAAGGGCGTACCGTCCCTGAGAAATAAAAGTATCCGCGGCGATCATTTTGTGACCCTGGTGATCACCGTACCAGAAAAATTAAACGAGGAGCAGAAGGAAGCGCTTCGCCGCTTTGATGATGCCATGAACGGCATTGCTCCGGAAGGCGGAAAGAAAAAGCGCGGATTATTTAATAAATAGAAGTTCAGTGAAAGAAGACACTTTCAAGGCTGCATGGCGGTTTTGGGAGTGTTTTTTGTCTTATAGGAAAGACCTATAAGACAAAAAAACGCTCCGCGGGGATGCACACGATGTGCAAAGGAAGGCTGCTTTAGCAGCCGCACATCGGCGCACAAAACGGACAAGCCCCTCATGAGTGAGGGGTTGGGGAGCTGAAGCGGGCTTGTCCGCTTTGTTTTTTTGACTTATAACAATAAAAAATTGTTAAAAAGTAAAAAAATGATTGTTTGTTTTTGTAAATAAAATCAGATATAATAACATCAGAAACAAGAAACAGTGATGCCGGCCGGCAATACTGAGAACAAAGGTACAGGAAAGTGCAGAAAAGGAAGGTATTATAAATGGCAGTAGGAAAGAGAATTTATTTGAAACGGCATATGCCGGATAAAGATGTAATGATGCAGTTCAAGACTATCCCGGCATCTAATACCTGTGATGTAATGGGGAGAAATGCGGCAATGAATCCGAGAATCCGTCTGGTGAGCAGCCCCAAGGCCCAGATGATGGTGGGACCGGCACTGACTGTGAAATGCCGCGCCGGCGATAACCTGGCCCTTCACGCCGCTCTCAACATGGCGTCTGAGGGAGATGTGCTGGTGGTTTCCAACGAAGAGGATAACACCAGATCTTTAATGGGCGAGGTAATGATGGCATTTCTTCGTTATGACAGAAAGGTTGCGGGAATTATACTGGATGGTCCGATTCGCGATATCGACGAGATCGGAACGTGGGATTTTCCGGTTTATGCCACAGGCACCACACCGGGCGGCCCCTACAAGGAAGGACCGGGAGAAGTGAACGTCCCGATTTCCTGCGGAGGAATCAGTGTGAATCCGGGAGACATTATTCTGGCTGATCCGGATGGGATTATTGTAATTCCGAGAAAGGATGCGGCCCGGATTTTAGAGGATGCGAAGAAGTTTCAGGCGGCCGATGAGAAGAAATTAGAAGCGGCCAAGAACGGTACTGCCAACCGTGCGTGGGTGGAGAAGACTCTGGAAGCAAAAGAATTTGAGATCATTGACGATGTATATGAGCCGTAAAGCAAAAATTCCATCGGCCAAGTCGGTTTCAAATGGGTTTTTGCACGTAACTGTGAAGGTATAAAACAGTTGCGAAAAAAGAAGGACACTGTCAGACTGATAAAAGGATATAGTAAGGAGAATTGTTATGGGATGGAAAATTTTACTGCCGCAGGAAATTATGAGTGAAGGCCGCAAACTTTTGGAAGACGCAGGCCATACGATTATCGAAGGCCGTGGTTTTGAGACAGAGGATGTTCTGGCTGATATGAAGGAGCATCAGCCGGATGCCATGATCGTGCGTATTACCCCGATTACCCGCGAGGTGATCGAGTCCAATCCGAACCTGAAGGTGATTGTCCGCCACGGCGCCGGATTTGATGCCCTTGATGTGAAGGCCTGCCATGACAATGGTGTTCAGGCTCTCTATGCACCGGTTGCCAACAGCACCTCCGTAGCGGAAACCGCGCTGCTTCTGATTCTGGAGTGCAGCCGCAATGTGACTGCTTTACATAAGACCTGGGTGGAGGATTATTATAAAGCGAAGCTGAAAATAAAAAAGAATACTCTGAATGGGAAGACCGTCGGCATCATCGGCTGCGGCAATATCGGAAGCCGCCTGGCCGTCCGTGCCCTGGCCATGGAGATGAATGTTCTGGCATACGACCCTTATAAGCCGGCCAGCGCATTCCCGGACGGAGTGGAGGTGGTCCGTGATCTGGACCGTATTTTTAAGGAGAGCGATTACGTTTCTGTACATACCCCCAATACGCCTGTTACCAAAAACATGGTGAACAAAGAGCGTCTGGCCATGATGAAGCCCACCGCTTTCTTAATCAACACCGCCCGCGGCGGCTGCGTGGTTGAGGAAGACCTGTATGAAGCATGCAAAAACGGAGTGATCGCAGGCGCCGGACTGGATGCCATCCGCAAGGAGCCGGTGGATCCCCAAAACCCGCTTTTAACTCTTGACAATGTAATTATTTATCCGCACATCGGCGGCAACACCGAAGAGGCAGCCCATCGCGCTTCCTACTTCGCGGCCATGGGCGTCCAGGAAGTGTATGAGGGAAAAACTCCCACCTGGCCCATTCATGATGTGGATTATGAAACTGCCGTAACGTATGAAGATACCAAAAAACCGGATAAGAAACCGGCCGGAATGTTTGATTTTTAGACCTTCCCCTACTTGGGACGCCGTGACGCAGATACATATTTGTGTTGCGGCGTTTCCCCTACCAGGAAAAAGGAACAGGAGTGATGAAAATGTATTCCCTGATCATCAGGAATGGAATTGTAGTGAATTCAGAGAAAGCATTGGAGGAAAAACTGGATCTTGCTGTGGAGGAAGATAAAATTGTGCGTATGGCTCCGGAAATTACCGGAGAAGCGGTAAGCGAAATAGATGCAGAGGGCTGTCTGGTGACGCCCGGGCTTATTGATCATCATACTCACCTGTATCCCATGGCAAAAATCGGTACGCCCGGGGAGGCGGTCTGCTTTGCTTCCGGCGTGACAACAGCGGTCGATGCAGGAAGCACCGGCTGCGACACCTATGAGAAATACCGTCCGTTTATTGCATCTGCCAAGCTGGGGATACGGGCATATCTTAATGTGTGCAGTACCGGGCTGGACAGCCTTCCGGGGTCCATGGAGGATGTGACGCCCGGGCATATGGACGAGGGAAAACTCCGGGAACTGTTTGACCGGTATGGAAAAGAACTGCTGGGGCTTAAACTCCGCACCAGCAGGAATATTGTCCGGGAGCAGGGGTACGGGCCTTTGAAAGCGGCAGCAGCTCTTGGTGAAAAACTGGGGGTGCCGCTCATGGTCCATATCACAAACCCGCCGGGTCCTCTGGAGACATTGTTTGATATTCTGCGTCCGGGAGATATTGTGACTCATATGTATCAGAATACCGGAGATACCATTCTTTGCGATGGAAAAGTATCGGAAGCCGCCTGGAAGGCAAGGGAGCGGGGAATCTTTTTTGAGGCGGCGGATGCACGGGCTCATTTTTCCTTTGAAGTAAGTGAGCCGGCCATCAGAGCGGGTTTTCTTCCTGATTTCATTGGAACGGATCTCACCAAACTCAGCATGCATCTGCGCCCTACTTCTTTTAATATGGCCATGCAGATATCCAAGTATGTGTATCTGGGAATTGCGTTTGCAGAGGTAATTCAAAGAGCCACATGGAATCCGGCGGTCAGCATGGGGATTTCTGACCAGGTAGGCAGTCTCCGGGAAGGAAAACAGGCGGATATTGCGGTCTTTAAGCCCTGTACGGCGGAGAACGTGTTTGGAGACCGCCCATATTCAAATCCGGATCGCTGCCTGCGGGAGGGAAAACTGGTATATGTACCCATGCTCACTGTGAAAAATGGAGAAATGGTATATCGGAATCTTTTGTTTTAACTGTATAGAAAAATGCTGGAAAGCCGGCTTCCTGAAAAGGAAACCGGCTTTTTAGTATGGGCTTTAGCCTGTTGAGGGTATTGGAGTTTTTCGTGTTCCGAAAAATGGAAATGCCCGAAACCAAAACCCAC
>ERZ808044.265-NODE-265-length-68772-cov-12.388849_pt1 | contig 68772 bp, 69 predicted proteins | sample MGYA00380195_ERZ808044 | MGnify/ENA primary metagenome ERZ808044 (study PRJEB31490, sample SAMN06133423) | mouse gut metagenome | isolation source: Z7_2 | host: mice | place: China: Chengdu | collected 2015-05 ...
GTTACAAAGATTAAGCCTGTTAAAAGCACTCTAAGCAAAGCCCTTGACTATATCGAAAACCCGGACAAGACGGACGGGAAAATTCTCATATCCTCTTTCGGGTGCAGCTATGAAACGGCAGATATTGAGTTTGGCTATACCCTCTCGCAAGCGCGGGATAAGGGCAACAATTTAGCCTTTCACTTGATACAGTCTTTTGCGCCGGGGGAAGTGGACTATGAGAAAGCCCATGAGATCGGGCGGCAGCTTGCCGACGCTGTAACCAAAGGGCAGCATGAGTATGTATTAACGACGCACATTGACAAGGGGCATATCCACAATCACATTATTTTCTGCGCGGTCAACTTCGTAGATCATCACAAGTACGTTTCCAACAAGCGGACGTATTACGGCATACGGAACATGAGCGACAAGCTGTGCCGGGACAACGGGCTTTCCGTGGTCGTCCCCGGCAAGGGCAGCAAGGGAAAGAGCTATGCGGAGTACCAAGCAGAGAAAACCGGGACAAGCTGGAAAGGCAAGCTGAAAATCGCCGTGGACGCGCTCATTCCCCAAGTTTCCAGCTTTGAGGAACTATTGTAGCGGTTACAGGCGGCGGGCTATGAAATCAAGCCCGGAAAATATGTGTCATGCCGCGCACCGGGGCAGGAACGCTTTACCCGCCTTAAAACCCTCGGCGCAGACTATACAGAGGAAGGGCTGTCCCTACAACCGGGAGCCGCCCTGCGTGGGGTATTGTATCAAGAAGCTGACAGAGAAGAAAACCACGGGAAAATGAAAGGAGGATTTTTAAGTGCAGTTAGTCATTGCAGAAAAGCCCAGCGTCGCGGCAAGTATCGCCGCCGCGCTTGGCGTTAAGGAAAAGAAAGACGGATATATCGAGGGCGGGGGCTACCTCATTTCTTGGTGCGTCGGTCATTTGGTGGAGCTTGCGGAAGCTGCCGCCTACGGGGAGCAGTATAAAAAATGGAGCTATGAGAGCTTACCCATTCTGCCGGAGGAATGGCAGTACACCGTCGCCGCCGACAAGGGGAAGCAGTTCAAGACCTTAAAGGAGCTTATGCACCGCGCCGACGTTTCCGAGGTAGTCAATGCTTGCGACGCTGGGCGCGAGGGGGAATTGATCTTCCGCTTTGTGTACGACGTGGCACAGTGTAACAAGCCCATGCGCCGCTTGTGGATTTCCTCAATGGAGGACAGCGCGATCAAGGCGGGCTTTGCAGACTTAAAAGACGGGCGGGACTATGACGCGCTCTATGCTTCCGCATTATGCCGCGCAAAAGCCGACTGGATCATCGGTATCAACGCGACGCGCCTTTTCTCCTGCCTGTATGACAAGACCTTGAATGTGGGACGGGTACAGACCCCTACACTGAAAATGCTGGTAGACCGGGGCGAAGCGATCTCCCATTTCAAGAAAGAAAAATATTACCATGTGCGCCTTGATTTATCCGGCGCGGAAGCCGTAAACGAGAGGATTTCAGACAAGGAGAAAGCCGACGCGCTGAAAGCAGCTTGTGAAGTGGAAACGGCGGTTTGTGTTTCCCTCACCAAAGAGAAAAAGACCGCCGCCCCGCCGAAACTCTTTGACCTCACTTCTTTACAGCGGGAAGCCAATAAAATTTACGGCTATACGGCGAAGCAGACCCTTGACCTTGCGCAGACCTTATATGAAAAGCGGCTGCTTACCTACCCCCGGACAGACAGCGCATTTCTGACCGACGACATGGGGGACACGGCGGCAAAGACCGTCGCCATGCTTTCCGAAAAGCTCCCCTTTATGGAGGGCGCAGAATTTACCCCGGACGTTTCCCGGACGCTTGACAGCAGCAAGGTAAGCGACCACCACGCCATTATCCCCACTATGGAGCTTGCAAAGACCGACCTTGCCGCGCTGCCGGAAAGTGAAAGGAATATCCTCACCCTTGCCGGGGCGCGTCTTATTTTCGCTGCCGCCGAGCCGCATATCTTTGAAGCGGTCACGGCGGTTTTCTCATGCGCAGATACAGAATTTACGGCGCGGGGAAAGACGGTGCTTGCGGGCGGCTGGAAAGACCTTGAACGCCGCTACCGGGCGACACTGAAAGGCAAGCCCGACCCGGAGGACGGGGAGGAAGAAAACACCCTGCCGGAGCTTTCCGAGGGACAGACATTTGAAAGTCCCACGGCAAAGGTGACGGAGCATTTCACAACGCCGCCGAAGCCCCACAACGAAGCAACTTTACTTTCGGCAATGGAACGCGCCGGGAACGAGGACACCGACCCGGACGCGGAACGCCGGGGGCTTGGCACACCCGCCACCCGCGCCGCCGTCATTGAAAAGCTGGTGAAGTCCGGCTTTGCGGAGCGCAAAGGAAAGCAGCTTATCCCCACACAGAACGGAGCTGCCCTTGTTTCAATCCTGCCGGATATGCTGACTTCCCCGCAGCTTACCGCCGAATGGGAAAACAATCTGACGCAGATCGCAAAGGGAGCCGCCGACGCCGGGGACTTCATGCAGCGCATTGAAGCTATGGCGCAGGAGCTGGTAAAGAAGAACGCCACCGCCGACAAGGACAAGGCAGCTTTCACGGGCGGGGAGGAAAAGCCCTCTATCGGGAAATGCCCCCGGTGCGGTTCTCCCGTCCATGAGGGCAAGAAGAATTTCTACTGTTCTAACCGGGATTGTGCTTTTATCATGTGGAAAAATGACCGTTTCTTTGAAGAAAGGAAAGTCACCTTTACCCCGAAGATTGCCGCCGCCCTCTTAAAATCCGGCAAGGCAAATATCAAGGGCTTGTATTCCCCGAAAACAGGCAAAACCTACGACGGAACCGTTGTTTTAGCTGATACGGGCGGGAAGTACGTCAACTACAAGATAGAGATACCGAAGAAAAAATAAGTTTCGTAGCAAGCATAGGAAAAGAGTACCCTTTTCCGTAAATCCCCTGCCGACGCTTCCGCGCCGGACGGGGGATTTTGCTTGTTGGGAAGTGTCCCAAACCCTCTTAAAAAAATAAAAATCTTGGCAGAAAGCGCGGGTGCTGCAAGGCAGACCGGGCAACAATAAAAAAAGCAGCTTCCGCAATGCTGCCATAAAAGAAAGGAGCAAATGCAAATGAGCGAAACATTTTCAATCTTGATCGACAGCCGCAGCCGCTTTGAAACCGGGCAACCGGGCGGCGCGTGGCTTTCCATGCCGACCACTACGGAGCAGCTTCACGCCGCCATGAGAAGCGTCGGCATTTCTGCGGAGAACCCGCAGGAGTTTTTCATCAACGGATTTTCCAACACCGAGCAATACCCCTTTGACGTGCCGCTTTCCGTGGTACAGGGCAGCACCATTGACGAGCTGAATTATTTGGGAAAGCTCTTAGAAATGCAGGGCGACGACGACCGGGATAAATTCACGGCGGCGGTAACTTTGGGGGAACACGCCGGGAGCGTGAAAGACCTTATCAACCTTGCACAAAATCTTGACTGCTACTGGATTTATCCCACTGTCCGAACCGAAACCGATTATGGCTATTACCTCATTGACGAGCTGGATGAATTGGAGCTGCCCGAAGAAGCAAAGAAATATTTCAAGTACGAGGAATACGGGCGGGACGCGGTACAGAAAGACCGGGGACAGTTTACCGATCAAGGCTATATCTATAACAACGGCAACACCTTTTCACAGTGGTACAACGGGCGGGAGAACGACATACCGGGCGAATACAAAGTAATGAGCTTCCCGGAGCCGGAACGCCCTACCCCGGATAAGCTGGAAAAGGAAGAAGCCGCGCCGGAGCAGGAGGAACCCCAGCCGGGAACGCCGACAGGTTCCCCGCCACCGCCGCGCCCGGTGAACCCGATCATTCTCACCGCTGACAAGCCCGCAGAAAAAATCAAGGAGATCACAGACCGCTTGGAGCAGGGTATCACGGAATTATTTGACAGTGAACGCTACAAGGAATATCTGCAAGTCATGTCAAAGTTCCACAATTACAGCTTCAACAATACGCTGCTGATCGCCATGCAGAAGCCCGACGCTTCCCTTATCGCCGGATTTAACGCATGGAAAAATAACTTTGGACGGAACGTAATGCGAGGGGAAAAGGGTATCCGTATCCTTGCCCCGTCGCCCTACAAAATCCGGCAGGAGGTAGAGAAGAAAGACCCGCAGACGGGAAAGACGGTGATCGGCAGCGACGGGAAGCCCGTCACCGAAACAAAGGAAATCCAAATCCCCGCCTATAAAGTTGTCGCCGTTTTCGACGTGTCGCAGACCGAGGGGCGGGAGCTTCCCGCCATTGGCGCAAACGAGCTGACCGGGGACGTGGAACAGTACGAGGATTTTTTCGCCGCGCTGGAAAAGACCTCTCCCGTGCCTATGGGCTTTGAGAAGCTCGAGGGGACAGCGCACGGCTACTACCACTTGGAGGAAAAGCGCATTGCCATAGACGAGGGCATGAGCCAGCTTCAGAACCTAAAGACCGCTATCCATGAGATCGCCCACGCGAAGCTGCACGACATTGACCTTAACGCCCCGCAGGAGGAACAGGGGGACAGACCCGACCGCCGCACCCGCGAGGTACAGGCGGAAAGTATCGCCTATACGGTATGCCAGCATTACGGGCTTGACACTTCCGACTATTCCTTTGGGTACGTCGCCGGGTGGAGCAGCGGGCGGGAGCTTGCGGAGCTGAAAACGTCCCTTGAAACAATCCGCGCCACCGCCGCTGAGATCATAAACAGCATTGACGGGCATTTTGCGGAGCTGCAAAAAGAACGGGAAGCCGCGAAAGCGCAGGAAGCAGAAAAAGAGCCGACCCCCGACCTTTCCGCAGAGCCGACCGTTACAATCGAGTGGAGCGAAAGCCCCCAGCTACGGGAGGGCGAAACAATCCCCCTGTCCCGTGCAAATACCCTTATCGCGGGGCTGGACGAAGCGAACCTTGCAAGCCCCGGTTACGATAAAGTGGCGTTCCGCATTGATTATGTGATGAACGGTACAGCCGACCACTACGAGGGGCGGCAGGATTTAGGCGACGGTGACGGTTCCCTTGTGGAGCATATCGAGCAGCACCACACCTATTATCTGAATGATAAGGAATGGGAAAACTACCTTTTGCACAACGAGGGCAAGGAAGCACTGGAAGCCGACAAAGAACACCGGGCAATGCTGCTGAATGAATTTATCCCCTATCTGAAACTGCATTGTAATTTATCTGAAATGGAGCGTATCTCTACGGAAGCCCTGCAAGCCGGGGAGAACCTTACCCCCACGGAAACCGCCTACCATACCGCCATGCAAGCCTATGTTGCAGAGTGCCGGGGGCTTGTCAATCAAGGCGAATACAATTTGCCGCCTGTTCCCCAGCTTAGAGATTTTGATATGGAGCTGGAAACCTACAAGGAACACGTCAAGGAGGAAATCGCACAGGAAGCAGCCGCCGCAGGAATGACCGTTGAGGAATACGCCGCCAATGGGTACGAGCCTTACGCCGCCCCGGAGCCGGAAGCAGGGCAGACCGCCGAAACGCCGGAGCCGGAAAAAGCCGACACCCCCACACAGGAGGGAGCCGCAGCAGAAAAAGCAGATACGCCGGAAAAGGCAGGACAGACCGCCGACAAACCCCTTACGGATTTACAGAAAAAAGCGGTTGAGATTGCCAAACGGTACGAAACTCTCCCCTTGCAGGATAAGATCGGGATTGTTGCACAGGCTTTTGGCGGTACGGAGGGCAAAATAGAAACTTCCCCCTGTACCGGGAAATGGCGCGGTACAAGCGACATATCTATCAAGTTTGACAATGGCGCGTCCCTGTTTATCGGCAACCACAGGACACCGCAAGCCAAAACTGCAAAGGTGCAGACTGAATATGTCAATGCCGCGCTGGTACGGTATAACCCGGAGATCATAGCCGCAACAAAGGAAGCCGCTATTACCGCACTTAGGGCGCGGGAAACAAAAGACAATGAGATTGCCGCACAAAAAGGACTGAAACCCTACACCCTGCTCAATGTGGAATTTAACGACGGTACAGACGAAAAAAGTGGCGGTCATATAGGCTGGTATTATGTAACGCTTGCCGTTGATGATAAAATCTGTTCCCACATAGAAACCGGGCTGAATTATGCCATATCAGACGGGAAAGTGAGCGAGAACCCCACAAGGGAAGATTATTTTACAGCAGGGGCATTAAAAGAAACAGATGTTGATTATGTTTTCAACAACGTAGGTTTTTCTTCAACCTCTGACCTGTATTCGCTGCCAATCAGCGAAGAAGTCCGGGAACGTGCGGAAAAGACGCTTGCACAGCGGAATGGAGCGCAGACGGAGAAAGCCGCCGACCCACAGAACCACACAGCAGAGCAGCCGAAAACGTCGGTTACATACTACCCGATCAATGAGAACGCCGCCCGCCGCGCAAAGGAAGCAATCAGTTTTTCCAATTACAAGCCCGGAAGCGCAACGGCAGAATACCGCCACTATGTAGACGAAGCCGCCGAGCTTGCCGCAAGGCAGAAAAAGCGTGTTGACCCCTCTTTCCATGAAAGGATTGACGGATTGCTTGACGCTTACGCCCGGAAGCTGGCGGAGAACATGAATAAGGGCTATGAGATCACCGCCCGCGTCCCGTCTATTATGATTGCCGGGGGAAGCAATTTCCCTGTCCGCAAAAAGGAGAAGCAGAACGCCGCCGCAGATAAAAATATGCAGGAGTTTACGGAGATACAGGGCTTGCTTGACAAAATCCGCAGTACCGGCATGGGCGGTATCAGTGCTGATGACCCAAACGCCGTTTCTAAGCTGGAAAGCAAACTTGCGAAGCTGGAAGCCTTGCAGGAAACCATGAAAGCAGTCAACGCCTACTACCGCAAGCATAAGACCCTTGACGGCTGCCCCCATTTATCCCCGGAGCAGATCGAAAAAATGAAAGCGTCCATGTCCGGGAGCTGGCGTGGGAACCCGAAACCCTTTGAAAGCTACGAACTATCCAACAACAACGTGGAAATCCACAGACTGAAAGACCGCATTACCGCCCTCACCCGCAGGAAAGAGCTTGGATATGTGGGCTGGGAGTTTGACGGGGGACGTGTGGAAGCCAACACAGCGGATAACCGCTTGCAGATTTTCTTTGATGAAAAGCCGGATAAGGAGATACGGGAGGAATTAAAGGGGAACGGCTTCCGTTATGCGCCCAGCGCGGAAGCATGGCAGCGGCAGCTAAACGACAATGCGATCTACGCCGCCGACCGTATCAAGTGCATACAGCCCCTTACCGGGGAACGCCCTACCGACTTACAGAAACGGGCAAGGCAGGAAGCCGCCGCAGAGAAAACAGCCGCCCCGGAGCCGCCGCAGGAGGAACCACAGGGCGCGGAGCCGGGGAACGCCGCCACGCCGGAAACCTTTTACAAGGTGCGGCAGAACCCATACAGTGACAGCCCGGAAAACAGCTACATTTTACAGGAGTATGTGGCGCAGGATAACGGCATGGCAAAGCTGGGGGATATTCTCTACACGGGAACCCCGGAGAAATGCCGGGAGCTTTTGGGGAAGCTGGAAACCGGGGAGCTGACACAGGGCGACGTAAAAGAGCTTTATGCAAAGGCGCAGGAAGCACAGCCCGCCGCCGAGCTGGGGACATTGCCCGACCCCACGATCAGCGTCGGGGATATGAAGCAGTACGGCTATTCTTGGGACGGTATGCTACCCTTGCAGGAAGCCGCAGCCACAGAGCTTTTTGAAAAAGAGGATATGCAGATATTCCTGCTCCACGGCGACGGGAGCGAAAGCATAGCAGACAGCGCGGAGGACATAAAGAGCCACGCAGACCGGGGCGGCATTATGGGCGTACATAAGGAGGATTGGGAAGCCCTGCGCGAATACCGGGAAATGAAACAGGAATTAGCGGAAAGTGCGCCGGAAAAGGAAATGCGCTTGCTCTATGGGAAAGAGGACGCTTTCGGCATTTACCAGCTAAAGGACGGGGACGGTATGCGGGACTACCATTTTGAGCCTTACGACCGCCTGCAGGCGGCGGGGCTTTCCGTGGAAGCAACGAATTATGACCTTATCTATACCGCCGAGCTTACGCCGGGGACTTCCCTTGAAGATATTTACACCCGCTTCAATATCGACCACCCCAAAGACTTTAGGGGACACAGCCTTTCCGTATCGGATATAGTGGTGCTTCATCAGAACGGCGAGAACACGGCGCATTACGTTGACAGTTTCGGTTACAAAGAAGTGCCGGAGTTTTTACACGGGCAGAACCCTATGAAGCATATCGAGGACACTATTGAGCAGAACGACAACAATTTTGACGGTATCATCAACAATACGCCCACCCCTACCGCCGACGAGCTGGAAGCAAAAGCAAGAAGCGGCGAACAGATCTCCCTTGCCGAGTATGCCGCCGCGCTGAAAGCGGAAAAGGAACAGGGCAAGAAAGCAGAGCCGGGGAAAAAGCCGGAAAAGAAGCCCTCTATCCGGGCGCAGCTTAAAGCCGACAAGGAACGGGCGGCGCAGAAGAAACAGGCAAGAAGTAAGTCGCAGGACTTGGAAAGGAGCTGACCCTATGGGGAAACGGAATAAATTTGAAAATGTGGACGTGCTGGCTTCCCTTGAAGCCATTCTGAAACAGAACACGGGATTTTATCAGAGCGATTTTGACATTGACAAACAGATCATTGCGGAAAAGGCGGCAAGCCCCAGCAAGGAGGATAAAACCCTCTTGTGGCTTTCCCGCCCGTCCGGGACGTACTGTTTCCGGGAGCGTGACGTTTTCATCAGCGACACCGCCCCGCACAATACATGGCGTTACTACAAGGAGCAGAGCCGCGACCCTATCCTTGCGTATGCCGTGGAGCTGACCGGGACAGAGGGCGGGAAGATCAAGGGCAACCTGTACGAGCTGGACTATGAAAAGCACTATGAGCGCGTCAAGGACAATACCCTTGCCGCCGGGACGGTGACGCTCATATATGAGCATGGGACGCGGGAGCAGCCCGCAGACCGACGCTTTGACGGTTATCCCGACCCCCAGCTTGGGAAGTTTGAACGCTTCGAGGTACAGCCCAAAGACCCGGAAGCCCTGCAATTCCTGTTACGGGAGGAAAAGGAAAGCCGGGATAAGCTGAAACCGGGGGATTTTAAGGAGCATATCGCCGCATTGCATGAGGGCATGATCGAACGGGAAGCGCGGCGCATTGTGGCAGACATGAAAAAGCTGTCTGCCCCCAACAGCCCGGATAAATCTCATTTCATGGTGGAGCTGTCCCCGTCCTTTATGCGGCTTGCTTCCACAAAGGACACGGAACGCCTTTTCTCCATGCTGCCCTATAAGACCCTTGCTTTCTCACAAATCAAGAACAGCTACGGCACATACGCGCTGATCGGCAAGGACGAGAACCGGGACAGACAGATAAAAAAGCCCCGCCCCTCTGTCCGGGCGCAGCTTACACAGGACAAAAAGAGAACCGCCCCAAAGAAAGCGGCGGCGAAAACAAAAAATCACGGATTGGAGGTATGAGCATGAACACATATAATCATTTTACGGTTGAGGAAACCAACCTTTTGAGTATCTACATGACAGGCAGCAAGGAGGGGCTTTTGGTGGCTATGAACGCCGCGCTGCCCTTTATGGAGGGGGAAATGCGGGACTTTGCCGCCCGTACCCTTGCCAAAGTAGGGCGCATGACCGAAGCGGAATTTGCGGGGCTTGCCCTTTACCCCGCCGACGAGGTATGAGCGACATTAAGCGGCTAACGCCGCCCCAAAGCCGGAAAGTCAACGCCCTTGTGCGCCGGACGTGCTGCAATTATGATAGTGGAAACTGTATCTTGCTGGACGACGGGGACGAGTGCGTATGCCCGCAGCTTATTTCCTATTCCCTGCTCTGTAAATGGTTCCGTATCGCCGTACTGCCCGCAGATAAAGAGCTGTACGCCGAGCTTTACCATGCGGAGGATATGCGGCGGTGTAGCGTGTGCGGCTCACCTTTTGCGTCCAGCTCTAACCGGGCGATCTACTGCCCGGACTGCCGGAAACGTATCACCCGCAGACAGACCGCCGAGCGCATGAGGAAGCTACGGGCGAATGTGACGCGATAGGGGCGAAATAAGCCTTGATTTATGCGGCTTTCCGGGCGGGAAAATAAGGCGGCAAGGAATTTATACCTTTACCCCTTAAAATTCCGTTCTATTGCGTAACAAACCAATCTCTGCACCCATGAGAAAACCGGGACGCGGTGGCTATCTGATAGCTTCCGCGTCCCGGCTCTTTTTTGTGTTCTTATCCGCGCTCTGTCTGTCTTTCCCGTTCTGTCTGCTTCTCTGTCTGTAAAATGCTGTCTATGTTCCGCTTGATAACGTCGTATTCCTGCACCTGTTTTTTCAGCTTGCCATAATCGGCGTAAAGGCTTTCTTTCTGCCCTTGCAGCTTTTCATATTCCGCTTGGAGAGCGGGGACGCTGGGGAGCTTGCCGCCGATCTGCGCCGCTTTTAGTGCCTTTGCCGCCGCTTCATGGAGGATAATGCCGCGCTCATGCTCTGCCCGGTACTTCTCCTTGTTCCGGGCTTTGCAGTAGGCTTCATAGAGGGGCTTTGTCTTTTGGTAGGTAGTGACGTTCTTAATGAGCAACGCCATATCTGACAGACGCTTTTCCACTTCCTTTAGGCTGTCCCCCGCCTGTCCGCTTGCCGTGGCGATTTCCTCTATCCGGGACAGCAGATCGGCGTACTGCTCAATTTTATTTTCCGTGAGGAAATTCATAGTCTTTGCCGCCTGTTTCAGATTGTGGATTTTCGCCCACTGTTCATAGCCCCGGCTCTGCTGCGCCTTGATACTGTTCTCAATGTCAATGAGCAGATTAACGCCCCTGCGCTCTGCCTTTGGAGCTTTGGCGGCGCGGGTACGCTTGCCCGCTATCCGTTCCCTTATGGCTTCCTCTGTATAATCCGCGCCGAGAGTTTTCAGACGGGTAAACCGTTCCTGTCCCGGTGCGCGGCATGAGATATATTTTCCCGGCTTAATCTCATAGCCCGCTGCCTGTAACCGCTGCAATAGTTCCTCAAAGCTGGACACTTGGGAAATGAGCGCATCCACGGCGATTTTGAGCTTGCCTTTCCAGCTTGTCCCCGTTTTCTCTGCTTGGTATTCCGCATAGCTTTTTCCCTTGCTGCCTTTGCCGGGGACGACCACGGAAAGCCCGTTATCCCGTCGATCAAGCTCCGTTCTTCCTCTGTCGCATAGAATTTGACCTGTACCGTCTTTTTCCGTCCGTTCATGGTTTTTCGCTCCTTTCCGTTCTCATAGAGGGTTTGGGACACTTCCCAACAAGCAATTTCTGACCGACAGGGCGGGCAAATATTGCAGCACAAAAACGGCTGCAACTATCCCAAACGGCAACAGAAAGAAGGAACAGCGGTTTAATCGTCTGTCCCTTTGGCTTCCTGTATTCCCTTTGCGGTAGCGGTGATAATCGTTAAGTCTTTCTTATCCATGCTGTCAAGCAATGTATCAAGCTGCCGCCGCTGCGTGGACTTTTCCGCTTCTTTTTCCGAAAAAAGGAACTGGTCTACGGATATATCATAGCGGAGCATAAGCTCAAAGAATATCTGTACGCTGGGGTGCTGCCCCTTATTCTCAATATTTGCAAGGTAACGCGGAGAAATATACATTTCGTCGCATACCTTTTTCCTGCTTTCTTTACGTCCTTTACGCGCCGCTTTGATTGCTTCACCAAAAGCCTTAAAATCATATCGTGGTACTGGTCTTTTTGCCATATTCATTCACCCTATTACATTTTATTGTTCACCTTTCTTTTTGGATATGTCTACACAGTACCTACTTGATTTAATGCGGACAGCCGTATACAATACTATATGGAAAAAAGAAAGGACGGTTAGAACATGGAATATATGTCATGCCTGGAAGCAGCAAAAAAATGGGGCATATCTGAAAGATGGGTGCAAAAACTTTGTGACAATGGAACGGCTGTTAAAGTCAATCGTCAGCCCGTCAAACGCAAACGTCTGTGTCTGTCCGTCGTTTTGGTTGAAGCGTGTATAGCGTCTAATCAATGAAACAATACGGGCAATCAGCTCATCCATATCAAAAGGTTTTGTCAAATAATCGTCGGCTCCCGCCCGCAAGCCACGCACTTTTGAAGCACTGTCATTTTTTGATTTGAACATTAAAATAGGCAGACTGCTTTCCTGTCTAATCTGTTCCAATGTTTCAAAGCCATCAAAACCGGGCATCATTACGTCCAGTATGACAAGCTGGTATTCTTTTTCTTTTAGTTGCAGCAAGCCGGATTTACCGGAATAGCAGCAGTCAGCTTCTATGCACTCCTGTAAAATACTCTGCTTATTCCACGTAGGGAATCTACAGCAGAAATTTGTGGATTTACAACTTTAGCAACCGTTTTCCCATTACGAGTAATAAAGACATCTTCCTTAGTAATTAATTCAAGGTACTTTCCGAAATTAGCTTTAAATTCTGTCGCGGTGACAACCATCTTTTGCTCCTGATTATACCGGAAATCTGGAAAAACCGAAGATATTCGGCGATGGTAATTGAAGGGGCGGCGTTTTATTCACTTCGGCAGATATGTATTGCTTCCATGTCCCGAAGGGAGATTTCACTGCCGGGGATGAAATGAAACCCTATTTTGTTGCTCTTGATGCGAAAGGCGAGCTTGGCTGGGAATCCGGATGGTTTTCCAATAAGGGACGGGCTGGAGTCCATGTCATTGAAATTTTGACGGAGGCGGCTCCTCTGTCTTACCGCGCTTATCATTGCTGATCTGCGGCGGTGGTGCAGCGGACTGGACCTTTTTGCAGGCCGGGATGGTGGATGAACTGAGTTTGGTGCTTTCCCCTGTGACGGACGGAAGTAGCGGCACGGCTTCTGTGTTTACACAGATTCCGGCATCTGGCACAGGGAAACCTGTGGAATTTGAACTGAAAGCTGTGGAGAAAATCGGCAACGGCGGTGTGTATCTGAACTATCTGGCGAAAAGTATGGCACCGCCTGGCTTGCGTACCACAATTTGATACAATGAAAAGCCTTAATTGATTTTAGAGCCGGAAAAGCCCGGAAATAAAGGAAAGTCGGAGGTTGTAAAACTGTCAAAGCGGCGGTTTTATCTCAAATTTATCTCAATTCAATAGAAACTTGGAAATGAAAGCCCTTGCTACTGGTGTGGAGTAGTGAGGGCTTTTGTGGTGGTGATCAGGGAATTGGTTAAAAGATATCATAATGACGTGGTTCACTTGTTCTTTTCCAGTGAGATTCACTAATATCTGGGAAGTGCTCATACCTATCTTCCAGCAATCTGGAAAAGGCTACTGTAAGTTTATAGCGGTACGCCCCTGACTTTGCATCATGTAATTTATGTTCGGTTCTGTATTCATTAAATCTTTTCTCCAGTTTTCCCCTTTCTTCCATAGTCTCGGCATTATCATGTTTTTCTTTTATCATTTTTTCAATCGAGTCTAATTCTTTGCTTTTTTCCATGTGATAATCTGCAAAGCTAATTCCATCAATTATCGTCAAAAACCAATCGTTTTTCAATAAACCGTTAAGAATGGATAGTTTTAAAAAACGGTCTTTCATGTTAAGTATGATGTTTATTGCATCCGGGTCAAGCCCTGTCGCTTCCTTTATGTCGGCGGCGATATGGTGCTTCTCATCATATTCACAAAGTAAATATCCCATATCACAATCGAAAAATTCTTCTTTGCATAAAGTCGAAAATAAGGTAAGTGAGATATTGGAACAAGTACCATTTTCAATATCTGATAAAGTATTCCTGCCTAATGGACAATAAGGGCTAAGTTTTTCCATAAGTTTTTTTTGCGTCCAGTTCTTTGCTTTACGTTCTTCTTTTACTCTTTTTCCGATTTTTTCAAAATTGTATTCCATAATAAACAAAAACTCCTTTTCTATATTATTTACGATTGAATATATATACATAAATATAAGCAAATAATATTGAAATAAACATCCATATCGCATAAAATAATAGTATCACCAACAAGGACAAAAAGCAACATAAACATAAAAAATTTATAGGAGTGTGACAAAATGAGAAAAACAAACGCAGAGAGTTTTGACGTTGCAGTTTTAGAAAAGCGCATAGCGGTATCTGACAAGGAACTTGCTTTCATGCTTGGTGTTGGTTTGCCAACGGCAAGGAAGATAGCGGAGGATGCAAACGCAGTATGCCGGATAGGAAACCGCAAAGTGAATAAGGTTGATAAGATTCGGCGATATATGGATGCGATTGCAGGAGAATAAAGCAGGATGCAAAGCAAGGAGATGAACAATGAAAAAGAAAGGAGGTTATGGTGTGGTTTATCAAGATGTGACACGCAATAGTAATATATCTGCCGCCGCCAAAGGGTTATATGCGTATCTATCAGCTTTTTGCGGGGCTTCTGATGAATGTTATCCGAGTGTGGAAACAATTATCAAAGAAATGAGCATGAGCAGAGATACATTTTACCGTCATATCAATGTTCTTGTGGCTGCTGGTGTTGTTGAGAAGCGGCAGACAATAAATGATAGTGGGAAGTTCGGACGTACCGTCTACCGTCTTACGCATGAGGTCGTAATATCGGATTTTCCGTTTACCAAAAATGAGGATACGGTTTTATCGACTACGGGAAATAAGGAAACTAAAAATAACAATACAACAATTAACAATATAAAAAATAACATAGATTATCAGCTTATAGCTGATATGTATAATTCCACTTGCATATCATTTCCCAAACTTACAAAGATGTCTGATAAGCGGAAAAAGACAATCAGAGCAAGGTTTAATCAGGGGTATACGGTGGAGGACTTCAAGCGGCTGTTTGAACTGGCGGAGGGCAGCAACTTTCTAAAGGGCGGCAATGGCCGGAGTTGGTCGGCAAGTTTTGACTGGCTGATAGCGGATGCAAACATGGCAAAGACACTGGATGGAAATTATTCTGACAGACAGAAAGAGAAAGGTGGTGCAGTAGATGGAATATCATCAGGAAGTAGCTTTAAACTCTGATGTATGCCCGGTATGCGGTGGCACGGGATATGAATTGTACCAGCAGAGGGTTGACGGCTACGAGACACCACTTGAATTTGCAAGACCGTGTACAAGGTGCAGGACGCAAAGGCGGTTGCAGGATATAACAGGGGTTCCGCCGCAATTTCGTGATGCTGATTTAAGTAAATTTGGATTTGATTCTTATTCTCGTGATATGGGGAATTTACGAAAAATCGCAGAGGATTTTTTAAGGAATTATCGAGAACGGTGGGAAAGGTCGGGAAAAGGGATTTATTTGTGGAGCAAAACGCCGGGAAGCGGAAAGACATTTCTTTCTTGCTGTATTGGAAAATCTGTCATGGTAAAGCATGATCTGCGTATGCGTTTCATAACAGTGCCGGACTATCTCGCAAAGGTAGGGGAAAGCTATAAGCGCCAGCAAGGAGAATGTGATGAGAGTGCAGTATACCGGGATTGCGATTTATTGATTTTTGATGACATTGGAACGCAGAAAAGCGGGGAATGGCAGCAACAGGAAGTATTCAGAATAATAAACGAGCGGCTTAATGCAGGAAAAATTATTATTTTTACTTCTAATATGTGCCCGGAAGATTTGAATTTGGATAACAGGACAATCGACAGGATAATGAAAAAGTCAGTTGTGTTGCAGATGCCGGAAGAATCTATCCGGCGCAGGGAAGCAAAGGAAGAACAGGACGATTTTTTGAGGGACATTTTACATACTCAATCAGGAAAATAAAAGAGCCTGCCCATGCAGACAAGCCCCCGAACCTAATTAAATTATAAAGGAGTGGCTTGCTATGTCAAGAGGAAATCGCAGAAATGGTACAAAGACAATACAACGCCTTAATTATGTGGAGTATGGCATTACTGAACAGCGTCTTGCCGAGTTGCAGAACGGCTGCAGAACCGGGGCGTATTCTCCTGAAATTCTGACGGCAGCCTGCAAAGAATTTGAGTTTATAGAATTTTGGATATTATTGTCTGTCAGGCAGGATAAGTCTTTTGACAGGATGCAGATTTTGTGGGAACTTGGAGAAATGGAAAGGCCAGCCGTTAGCCGGAGCGGTTTTTATAGGTTCCGGCGGCGGTTTTTCGCCAATTTGGATAAGGAACTAAAAGAAAGGGGCGCATAGCGTGAAGTCATACAAATTTGATATTGAGAGCATAAAGAAACTGACAAAACAAATGATTGTCCTAATTGATACGAGAGAAAAGAAAAACTCCCACATACTGGACTATTTCAGGAAACAGAAGATTGCCTATCAGGTGGAAAAACTGGAATACGGCGATTATTCCTTTATGATTCCGGCATCAACGGCGGGCGAGGACATATATTTTCACCGGGATTGCGTGGCGGAGCACAAGGCATCCCTGGAGGAACTGTCCGGCAACCTGACCGGGGAAAGAGAACGGTTTGAAAAAGAGTTCCTGAAAGCCGGGAATGACGGATGCAAAGTATATCTGATGGTTGAAGCCCCCGGCGGCTACTCTGACATTATCGGGCATAAATACCGCACAAAGTTCACGCCTGCTGCCTATATGGCATCTTTAAAGACCTTTGAACACAGATTTGATGCAAACATACAATTCATTTCCCCGGAATATGCCGGATATTACATAGTTTCGACTTTCCAGTATTACGCAAGGGAGATTTTAAAATAGCCAGTGGCAGGGGTGCGGCTGATTAGATGCAGGGTGCTTGTGATTACCGGCAGGGGATATGTGGTTATTGTGTAACGTGGTGCAGTAACTACGGAAAGGAAAGATATGTTTTGTGTTATTCAGGAAGTAGAAGTAAAGACAGTTCCGGCAGGAGAGCCAAAGGGCTTTGTAGTGGATGAAACAAAGGTTACATGGGATGGGGGAGGATATATCAAATACAGCTATCATTATGCCAGTGAACGGTTTGAACGCCCTATCAGGAAATCATACCGCATAAGCGTACATGAGAGTTACCGGGAGAATGGGAAAGTCAAGAAGAAACAGACCGTAATTTGTACAGTCGGCTATTATGATATTGTGGACTGGGGCGGTTGGATTGGAGATTTTATCATTGGAGGGCTGAAAGCAAAAGCGGATATACTGGGGCTGACAGAGGATGCACTTTATGAATTGATTTATGGGAAATGGCAGCCTATTGTTGACCGGGTACTTGCAGAGTTTCAGCAGACAGAGGAATACAAGATAAAAGAGGAAAATCGGCGCATACTTAATGAGTATAATCAGCGTGTAAATGCGTTTAGGGAAAAATACGGCGTGGACGGCGAATATTATAGCCGCTGCTATGATGTGTTCGGCAAATTGCGCAATCCTGAATACCTGAAAAAGATTAAGGAAGATTTCAAGGCAAGAAAAGAGTATGAACGCAGGAGCCGGGAAGAAAGCCGTGGTTACTATGAAAAATTCTATGGTAACTACGGGGGATATAACAGCGGTAGTTATTGCGGTACTGCTGCCAGTAACTACAATGAAGCTGACAAGGCTATGCTGAAAAAGTTTTACCGTACATTATCAAAGGCATTTCACCCGGACAGCAACCCGGACAAGGACACAAGCGAGGAAATGAAGATGCTGAACCGCTTAAAAAGTGATTGGGGAGTATAGTTTTTTGTAACGGTTTTTCTCTGATTTATCAGGTAGAAATAAAATGGTACAAATTGTTTTCGATTTCATGTTAGAGTAATAATAGCAAGAATAAGAAAGGGTGCAGATAATGAACAATATTGAAATCAGGGAAGCCATAAAAGAATCCGGTTTTAAGCACTGGCAGATAGCGGACATGATCGGCGTGGCTGATACCACATTCTGCCGGATGCTGCGCCGGGAACTCCCAGAGGATAAAAAGCAGGAGATTTTAATGGCAATACAAAGAGAAAAAGGAAGAACATAGCAATGAATGACAGTACATTTGAGGGGGTGCATCATGGGTAAGCGAGTAAGCACCGAAACAAGGCAGGACATACTTATTCAGGCATTTCTTACCTGTCCGAGCGTTACAGAAGTGTCGAAAAAGACGGGCATACCACGCAGCACCATTTACGGCATAAGCAAAAAAGAGGAATTTCAGGAAAGGCTGGCAGAAGCAAGGCAGATCGCTGTAAATGATGCAGTTGCATATTTGCAGGGCAATTTGAGCGAGTGCGCCGAAGTCCTGATGGATATTGTCAGGGATAAGGAAGCACAGCCACAGGTACGCATAAATGCGGTTAATAGTGTATTTGCAGGCGTTAAAGGCTTGTCAAAGGACAACCGGGAAGTTCTGGCAGGAATGGCGGTGAAAATCATTGACAGCATATAGCGGTAGTACAAAGGACATAAAGGATATTATAGCCCCATGTTATTATGACTTGCACAGGGATATAAGGGAACACGGACATATTTTCTATAATCTGCCGGGAGGGCGTGGGAGTTGTAAAAGCAGCTTTGCAAGCATTGAAATCGTGCTGGGGATAATGAGGGACAGGACGGGGCAGTCAAACGCCATTGTATTCCGGCTTGTGGCCGGGACGCTCCGGGAAAGTGTCTTTTCACAGATACAATGGGCGATTGATACGCTTGGAGTATCGCATCTGTGGAAAAGCAAGGTTTCTCCCATGCAGTTTGAATATGTAAACGGCGCACAGATTGTTTTCCGTGGGCTTGACGATGCTCTAAAGCTGAAATCCATAAAGCCGAAAAAAGGCAGTTTTGCTTTTATCTGGTTTGAAGAATTTTCAGAATTGCCAGGGGAACTGCTACTGCGTTCCGTCCAACAGTCCGTAATGCGTGGGAGAGATGATTTTATCGTGTTCCGCTCTTTCAATCCCCCGATCAGTGCAAATAATTGGGCGAACAGATACATACAGATAGCAGATGAAAAGAGCATTACCCTATTGACGGATTACACCATGATACCGCCGGAATGGCTTGGAGAAAGTTTCATACTGGAAGCGGAACGCCTGAAAGATATAAACCTGATGGCATACCGCCATGAATATAAGGGTGAGCCGGTGGGCACTGGCGGCGAGGTTTTCCCGAATATCGAGGTAAGGGAAATTTCGGATGATGAATTGATGATGAGGGGTGATTACATTTTTCAGGGGCTGGATTTTGGTTTTGCTGTAGACCCGGCAGCGTTTGTCCGGGTGCATTATGACAGCAGAAAAGAAGAAATCTATTTCCTTGACGAGATTTATGTGCGTGGGTGGAGCAATGTCAGGATGGCACAGGAGATTAAAGGGCGCAAATATAACCATGATTTTGTTATATGTGATTGTGCAGAGCCGAAAAGCATAGCAGACCTAAGGGACAATGAAGTCTGGTTTGCACGTGGCTGCTATAAAAAGCCGGGATGCGTGAATGTCCGTATCAAGTGGCTGCAGCACAGGAAACTGATATTTGACCCACGCCGCACACCAAACGCTTATCGGGAGTTTTCCACATACTCTTACGATATAGACAAAAACGGCATTGTGCTTTCGCAGGTGCCGGACAAAGACAACCATACAATAGACGCAACTGCCTACGGGTTAGACCCGGTTATTTTCCGGCGTGGGCATAGCGCATAGAAAGGAGAGAGCCAAAATGGAGTATTTAAAGGTAAAGTGCCACCGATGTAGCAATAGCTTCCATCTCTATAACAGGGATATGAGCCATGAGGAAAAGCCGCCCATGTGTCCTCATTGCCTGACAAGAATGGACAAGACGCAGTGGGAGCGGCTGATTGATGCGTATTTCACATTTGCAGAGGTAAACAAAAATTTCCGCAAGTACCACACGGACAGGGGAGAGCCGCTTTTTCAGGTGGAACTATTGACGGAAAAGAAATATGTCAAGCCGGAAAAGATTGTGTTAAATGACGGCTTGACGGAGCGGACAGGTGCAGGAATGAGCATGGAAGAAGCTTTAGGGGTGATGGAGAAGCCTTTTGCAGATATTGTGAGGAATCCGGTACCGAACAGGAATATTGCAGATTATGAAAATTAAAAAATGGAGGATTTACCATGAAGAAAAGTAACATCGAATATTACAAAAAGGCGGTTCGTCTGGCGGAAAGCGCAAACAGCGCAATCAATAGAGCGAGGGCAGATTATGAGCATGGATGTGAGGTTGCAAAAGGGGCTTATGAAGCTGACCTTTTAGGGGAGAAAGGCTACCGGGACAGGCTAAAAGAACTGGAAGCGGAAAGGGATGCAAAAATAAAAAATAACCTGTCACAGATTTTGACGGTAGTTGATGAATACGATGCAGAGATGGCGGAACTTGGCAGGCTGGACGGCGATAAAATTGACGATGGAACCATGAAGCTGTTGAACAGTGGAATAAAACTTAGTTCTGCAGATTGGCAGGAACTGGCGGGCAAACACCGGGACAATGCTATTATGACGAGGATTCTCCGGGAAAAATACGATGCGAACAGGCCGAAGGAGGAAAAGCCTGTAGCTGTGAGGTTCGGCCAGTCTCCGCAAAACAGGTCGGAAGTATTCAGCAAGTTTGTAAAGACAATCTATCATGCCTGCGAACACGGTTCACGTCCGTCATTATCTGGAAGCGGAAGGTTAAAAACAGTAACGGATTACTATAACTTTATTGCACAGCATTCACTTGAAGATATGCAGCCGTATGGGGATGAAAACTTTGAAAGCCTTGATAAAGACTTCCCGGTGGAGACGGAGAACGGCAGAGTGGAAAATGTGGGAAATAAGAGTTCTGATTTTAGCCCGGCAGATTTCAATTTTGGTTTTACACCGATACGATAAAACGGCAAAAGTTAAATAAAATATTGTGATTGCCTGACAAGGAAATGTGTGCTATACTTCGGACATGGGAAAACCATAGAGCCAAAGGCGGCTTTACCCCTCTTTTTTTATCGGAGGGTTCAAGTAGCCCTCCAGACGAAAGAAAGGAGGGTGATTCAATGGTTACATACTCCGATCTGATTCAGACTGGAATATTCATTGTTGCCCTTGTGGGATTATGTTATACAATCTTCAAGGGAAAAAAGAAATAGGCCGCCAACTACTGCGAATAGCTGACGGCTAACCTCATAAGAGGTTAAGTTTGTTTTGCTAGAGGGTAGAGCCGCTTCTATGGCTTTCCCTTTTTTCTGTCTATAATATAGCACATTTGGCAGCAGGATTCAAGAGCCAAACACACGTTTATTGTAATGTGATTGAAAAGCCGTCTGCCTGCTGCACTCTCATTCTCTTATCAGGTGATTCCACTTTTCAGAATACCCATAGAAACACGCCACAAGCCTGTATTTCGCATTTTAAAGGTATGGGCGGTATTTTATCATGCAATACAGTACAAGCCCGATACGGGGCAAATAGAGCCTTGATAGAGTGCTTCTCAATGGCGGCGGCTGTCCTGCTTATTTCCTCTTACTCACGCACTTTTCATAGAGGGGTGAGGAACTTGAGGGAGTAAAGAGAAAACCCAGTAAAATCAAGGGCTGTGCTTTCTCCGCAGGGTGAGGGAGTAAAGGGCATTTTTCACCTGATAAGACGGAACTGTGACGGCTATTCCTTATCAGGTTCTTGAGCCGGGGAGGGGTGGCTGTTGTCCGCTACATACTCCATTATATCTCCCGGCTGACAATTTAAAAAATCACAAATATTAGATATGACTTCGGTGGTTACAGTTTTTCCCTTTGATAATTTTGCGAGAGTCGGAGCAGATACAATTTTTAATAAATCCGTTTTTTTCATTTCTCTACGATTTAATAAGTCAAATAGCTTGTAATATTTAATTGACATAAAACACCTCCTTATAATTAGTGTAACATTATAAAAAATAAAAGTCAACTAAGTTAAATTAGCGAAAACGAAAAAAATATATTGACACAAATAGCATTGAATGTTAATATAATATTAGCGAAAGCGAATATATATAAAATAATGCTAATATCTATCACTGTTCTTGTGATAATACAGATTCATGTATGGCTATCTGACAGCCAAAGAAAAAAATATTTGGAGGTGGTAATCTGTTATCAAAAGAAGATATGGCGGCACTGACAGCCGCGGAGGAAAAGCGTCTTGGAGTGAACTGCCCGGAGTTTATGGAGCGACATAACGAGATTATGAAAATGGCTGATGAAATACGGAGCCGTTACAAGAAAAATGCCCCTACCAGTACCGCAAATACCGATAGGAGCGAGTAACCCGATAACGCGTCAAATTATGGGTATGAGGGGATTATAACATCCCCTCTGCCCTCTGTAAAGAAAGGATTTGATTACAATGAATTTAAAAGACTTAATGCAAAGCGAGTATGAAGCTATGGCGGCAATGGAAATCCCCATGCCGGACACATTCGAGAGGGCAATGGCATTTATCAGAACGAAACTCACCAAAAAAAGAATTTATGGATATCGAGAGCGCAATATATCGGGGATGTATTGATTCGGAACATAAAGCTTTTGAGCAGGGTTTCATGCGTGGCATCGTGGTAATGAAAGGCGGTGCTATATGATGGATTTGTTCTGTTTATCAGCAGAGATTAGCGGCGTAGCAATGATAATAGCCGGATTGGGAAACCAGTTAGACAACAACGAAACAGATATATTAAATCCTGAAACTATGAGAAATGCGCTTTACGGTGTGCAAACTCATTTAGAGCGCATAGCAGGGGATTTGGAAGAATTAGAGAGAGGAAAGGGAGGGCAGACAAATGAGAATTGATGATATAAAGATTTATCCCTGCTTTGCGGCGCATGAGCCGAAGCCGGAGAAGATGGAGCAGAAAGAACAGTATTTCACGGAAACCGGGCTTTTGCAGTCGCAGATTATCCTTGACAGCCGGGGCAACCTGATTGACGGTTACACAAGCTATTTATTGGCAAAGGCGCATGGTATCCAGTATGTGCCTGTCAGATACGGCAGGCGGCAGATTGTGAGGGCATTCCACAAGCCCGGCGGCAAGTTGTATTCATGGGAATTGCCTAAGATTCTGGTTGACAGGGTATCTGCCGGGGATAAAGCGATTGTACGCACAAAGAGGGGCATTAAGGCGGTTACAGTGGCAGCAGTAGAGGAATATGCCGGGAATGAGCCTGAGCCGCTTAGAATGGTTATCAGGGTAAAGAGGTAGTCAGAATTTGAAAGGAGATTTTTGTTATGTATGAAATTATAGACGAAACACTAAAAATTGCAAGCTGTGGTATTGGTGATCTGACATTTGAGCAGGTTTCGCTTTTTCTTTCACAATGGGAAGATGGCGCAAAGATTAGAGGATTGACATTATTTTCTGACGCTGAAACGGGATACCTTGTCCTGAATAAAGATCATGTGCGGTATGAATCTCATCTGGAACTGGTAAAGGCTTATCTGTCGGCAAGTGGAAAAGAGTTGGAAAGATGCAGAGAGTGGTTTGGTGACGGGTTAGAGAAAACGCTACGTGTTATAGAAGATTTCAAAGAGCACAAGAATATCCAGAGTGATCTAAATATAATTGACCACCAGAGTTTATGTGCACCAGAAAACCATGTTGCCAGAGCTGTACTGACATCACTGATGAGGAAACAGGATTCTACTTGCATTTTAATGTCGCAGGCGTACCATTACGGAGTTATTAACGGAAAACGCATGGAGAGGGCAAGGAGAAAGGCGGTGACAGCATGAAAGAGATTATTATTGAAATGATAAACAAAGCCAGCGACAAGCAGATTGAGAGATTATTTTACTTTATAAAAGCATATTTGGGGGATTGATTATCTCACTGGCCGGAAACATCATTCAGGCAACAGTATTGATTTTCAGATAAGGGAATAAGGGAGTGGGCGGCAGCTTATATGTCTGCTGCCCTATTCCACATTATAGAAAGGCGGTGCATATTATGGCAGAGAAACGGAAAGACAGCAAAGGCAGAATTTTGAGGGATGGAGAAAACCAGATGAAAGACGGGCGTTATCGCTATCAGTACATGGACAGCAGAGGAAAGCGGTGTGCGGTGTATAGCTGGAAACTGGTAGAAACGGACAGAATGCCGCCTGGAAAGAGGGACGATATAAGCCTACGGGAGAAAATAAAGCAGATTGACAGGGATGTTGAGGACGGTATAAAAACTGCTGCTAATAACAAAATTACTCTGAATGATATGTTTGATTTGTATTTGGCAGGAAAATATGAGTTGAAAGATTCCACACGTTCCAATTATCTGTATATGTATGAAAATTATGTATCGGACGAGATCGGGCAAAAGAAAGTAGCCAGTATCAAATATTCGGATGTAAAGGCATTTTATAACAGCCTTATCAGGGAAAAGGGCTTTAAGCCTAACAGCATGGAAATTATCAATACTATCCTGCATCCAGTATTTACGCTTGCGGTAAGGGATGGATATATCAGGAGTAACCCGACAGACGGGGTAATAGCAGAGATTAAAAAATCCCATAATTGGGAGAAACCAAAACGTCACGCACTGACAGAGCAGGAGCAGGAAGCCTTTATTGATTTTATTTCCAATTCTGATATTTATAGGCACTGGCTTCCGTTGTTCACGGTATTTCTTGGAACCGGGTGCAGAGTTGGTGAGATTATCGGCTTGCGGTGGCAGGATTTGGACTTTGAGAACCGGACAATAAGCATCAATCATAATCTGATATATCGTATGTACCGGCAGAACGGCGAAAAGTGCGAAATGCACGTTACTACGCCAAAGACAAGCGCAGGATGCCGCACAATCCCCATGTTAGATGAAGTGCGCCGGGCATTGCTGCAGGAAAAGCGGCGGCAGATGCAGAGGGGGTATAACGAAACCGTGATAGATGGATATAGCGGCTTTATCTTTACGAACCATGAGGGCTATGTACATCATCCGCAGACGATCAATAGGGCGATAAAGAGGATATACACAGCTTACAATGAACAGGAAAAAGAGAGAGCAAAACAGGAACACAGGGAGCCTGTTCTTATCAGGCATTTTTCCGCACATAACCTCCGACATACTTTTTGTACTCGGTTCTGTGAAAATGAAACTAATATAAAGGTCATCCAAGAGATTATGGGGCATAGCAATGTAAGCACTACCATGAACATATACGCAGAAGCCACGGAAAGCAAAAAGAAAGAATCCTTTGAAAATCTGCAGGGAAAAATTAAGATATGCTGACCTGATAAAGAGAGCCGTTCCGGGATGTCGGGACGGTTTTCCTATATCTCAAATTTATCTCAATTTTTATCTCAATCTAAAGAACCGTGACAAACAAAGATAAACGGAAAAAGTGGAGAAAAGTATTGAAAATATGGGTTTTTGTATAACCACAAACAGAGATAAACAAAGACAAAATGCAGTATTATCATTTTGATACAATGCACCCAGGCGTGAGTTTGGGTGCAAATTGTAACGATAGGAATTTTAGGCATCTATCGGAAAAATATCCGCAGGCATAAGGAAATATTGCAACACAAAGGTCAAGCAGGCTGATTTCTTTTGTATATCAGTGGCGGCATTCCATAATATTTCTTGAAAGTTTCGCAGTAATAGCTTGCCCCGCCAAAACCATATTCATAGGCTATGTCAGCGATGCTGCTATTTGAGCCAAGCAGCGTGGAAAGGCTTTTCCGCAGCCTGAGCTTCGTGGTATAAGTAATAGGGGTATCGCGCAGATACTTTTTAAAGAGCAGGGAACATTTACTTTTGCAGCAGGCGCCGGACAGGGCGATATCTGCCAGAGTGATGTGCTCCATGTAGTGTTCCTCTATGTAGGTCATCATGCTTCTGAGGGAAGACAGGTCGGGAGATTCCGGTTTCCGTGTCTGGCTTCCAATATCGAGATTTTCATATAATATTTTCATGAGCATAAAATAATCTTTCATCAATTCAAAATAGGATAACGGTTCTGCGGGGATTTTGCCAAAAGAATCATAAATCTCATCCAGTTTTTCCATGACGGATGCCATCCAGCCATTCCGGCTAAGATACAGGTAAGGGTATGCTGAATTTTCAGTGACAGGCTCAATATAGTTCTGGTAAAACCAACCATTCACCTGCAATAATTCCGGGGAGAGCAGGATGCAGACAAATTCGCATTCGTTATGTTCAGCAGAAAAGCCATAATGGAGCTGATAGCTGTTTACCATGATCCCGCTGCCTTCCTCCAGTTCAATCAGCCGGCCGTTTACATTATAGGTCATAGTTCCCCTTTTTATCAGGATAAACTCCAGATCCTTGTGCCAGTGGCTGACAGAAGAATAGTCCGGATAGGAGGAAAGGAGTCCGTATACTACATAGGCGGGGAACAGAGGGTTATTATATGCAACCGTTTCAGAAGAATCTGAATTGAACACGGAGCAGTGTTTTGTGCTGTTATCCATAAAATCACCTCATAAATGGAAGATTGTTATATAAAAATAGAGAATACTGAATGATTTTAATGCAAAAACCTGATATTGTCAAATAAAAAGATATCAGGCGGATGGAAAGATGAAAGAGAAAAAAACCTATGATTTTACAAAAAAGCTGTTGACGATTGTGTTTCCCATTGCTTTCCAGCAGTTTATGCTGGCGCTGGTCAGTGCGTCTGACGCACTTATGCTCGGTATGCTGACGCAGGATTCTCTGTCTGCGGTATCCCTTGCAAGCCAGGTTACATTTGTTGAAAATTTATTTCTCATGGCCATGACGATAGGGCTTTCCATGTTCGCTGCCCAGTATTGGGGCAAGGGGGATAAAGAGGCCGTTGAACGGATTTTTGCCTATGTCATGAAAGTCACCGCGGCTGTTTCGTTTTTATTTTTCCTTGCGGGAATGTGCGTTCCGGGATCTTTAATGCGTATATTTACAAACGAGCTGCCACTGATTGAAGGCGGCAGGGTTTACCTGCGGACGGTCTCCCTGGCGTTCCTGCTGACAGGTATCTCACAGATATATCTCTGCATATTGAAGAATACGGGTAAAGCGGCAAAATCCAGCGTGATCAGTTCTGTAAGTGTGGTGGTCAATATCATATTGAACGCAATCCTTATCTTTGGCTGGTTTGGATTACCCCAAATGGGAATTGCGGGTGCGGCGCTGGCCACGGTGATTGCCAGAGTGATAGAGGTGGCGTGGTGTATTTTTGAAACCGTAAAAAAAGACAGCGCTAAGCTGAGGGTATGCCACATGATGCACAATGACAGACTATTGCGGCACGATTTTTGGAAATATTCTTCTCCCGTTCTTGGCAATGAGATTGTCTGGGGTGTGGGATTTACCATGTATTCTGTTATCATGGGGCATCTTGGGTCGGATGCCGTCGCGGCCAATTCGATTGCCAATATTGTGAAAAACCTTGTTGCCTGCTTCTGTCTGGGACTTGGGAGTGGCGGCGGGATCATGGTTGGAAATGAACTGGGTGCTGGCAGGCTGGATAAGGCAAAAGAATATGGAGACAGGCTGTGTAGATTGTCTGTCCTGTGTGGTGTGGCATCAGGAATCGTGCTGCTTGCCTTAAGTCCTCTGATCCTCGCGGTGACGGATTTAAGTGTTACTGCAAATTCATATCTCAAATGGATGCTCGTCATGTGTTCCTACTACATGGTGGGAAAGTCTGTGAACGGGACGACAATTGCAGGTATTTTTTGTGCAGGAGGGGATTCCAAGTTCGGTTTTCTGTGTGATACAGTGACCATGTGGTGTATTACCGTGCCGCTTGGACTTCTGACGGCATTTATGCTGGAACTTCCAGTGTTGGCTGTATATTTTATTGTCAATCTGGATGAGATCGTAAAGCTTCCGGCAGTGTATCGTCATTATAAAAAATATAAATGGGTCAAAGATCTTACAGTGTATAATGGAGCGGAATGAAAATTTAAATAGGATACAGATTGGAATTGTGGTAATATAAAACAGCGAAAACGGAGGATAATGAAAATGACAGAACAAGAAAAAATGAAGAACGGCTATTTATGGAATGATGATGAGGAGAATATGGCACTGCAGGCGCACGCAGCTTGATACAAACATTAAAGCACATTACTTTATTCCAAAAGAATATTGGACAGATAATTATGAGATGGTAAGAAATGTTTTGCCGCAAGCGGAAATATATGTGTATGAAAATGATGCTACGAGGCAAATAGATGGATTTATTGGATTATCGAATGATCATATTGAACGGATCAAAAAGAGTATGTAATGATTTGGAAAAAATGAGCAGCTTGCAGGTTAAGGAGATAAAAACGTGAGGAAAATAAGTTTATTTATTGCAATGAGCCTTGACGGATATATTGCAGATAGTAAGGGCGGCGTTGACTGGCTGAACGGGCAAGGAAATGATGATGAGAATATTGATACTTATTCTGAGTTTTCAAAAACCATTGATACGATTTTAATGGGTTGGAATACTTATCATCAAATTGTTACTGAACTTTCTCCAAATGAGTGGGTATATAAAGAGTTTACAACTTATGTAATCACACATAATGAGCATACTTCTTCTGAAAAAGTCCGTTTTGTAAACATAAATCCTGTGGAATTAGTAAAGAGGTTAAAAGAGGAAAATGGAAAAGATGTTTGGATATGTGGCGGAGCCAATCTTGTTAGGCAGTTAGTAAATGAAGATTTAATTGATTGTTATTATATCACCATAATTCCGACGCTTTTAGGTTCTGGCATTCGGCTTTTTGAAAACGGAAAGCATGAGATCAAATTAAGACTGCTGAATACACAGTCCTATAATGGCATGACGGAATTAATTTATAAACGGAGATAGCAAATTTGATTTTATGGAGGTAGTCATTTTGAATATTAGACAAGAGCAGCCAACAGATTATGATACAGTATATCAGGTCGTAAAAGAAGCATTTGCGAATGCCGAACATACCGATGGCGATGAGCAGGATTTAGTTGTCCGGTTGAGAAAAAGCAAATCTTTTATTCCGGAATTATCCCTCGTTGCTGTTGAAGATGAACAAATTGTAGGACATATTCTTTTTACACGGGCAGCTGTTAATGGGATTGAGGTTCTTGCACTTGCACCTCTTTCTGTATTGCCCAAATACCAAAATAGAGGGATTGGACAGTCCTTGATAAAGCAGGGGCATATCATAGCGCAAAAAATGGGATACAAGTATTCGGTTGTTTTAGGGCATGAAAAGTATTATCCTAAAGCGGGCTATGCCCCAGCAAGCCAATATGGGATTAAGGCGCCTTTCCAAGTTGAAGATGAAAATTTTATGGCAATATGTCTGAATGGAACCGTCGGTAAACTGAACGGAGTGATAGAATATGATGAGGCTTTTGGATTATAAGCCAACTTCGGGCTTGTCTGAGAGTTGTTTAGTATGAAAAATCGGCATTTTTAGAGGTAAGATAATATGAATACACCGACATTGAAAACAGAACGCTTGATTTTAAGGAGGTTTACAGAGCAGGACATGGAAGCCCTCTTCCTTATTTTGAGAGATGAAGAAGTGAATAAGTTTCTGCCTTGGTATCCGTCAAAAGATTTAGAAGAAACAAGGAGATTTTATGAGGAACAATATGTTTTAAAGTATGCGCAGCCACAAGGATATGCTTATGCAATTTGTCTGAAAGAAGATGATTTTCCTATTGGTTACATCAATGTTGATATGGAAGAAGCACATGATTTTGGATATGGATTGCGTAAGGAATTTTGGAATAGAGGGATTGTTACCGAAGCGGCAAAAGCTATAGTCGAACAAGTGCAAAAAGACGGATTGGCCTATATTACAGCAACACATGACAAAAACAATCCGAGAAGTGGCAATGTTATGAAAAAGGTGGGCATGAAATACTGCTATTCCTATGAAGAACAATGGCAGCCAAAAGATTTCCCTGTTATATTTAGAATGTATCAGCTTAACTTTGACGGTAACACAGATTTTGTTTATAAAAAATATTGGAATGCGTCTTATAATCATTTTGTTGAGGACTTATAGGTTAAATCGGCAACTTACAGTTGATAGGGATGACAAAAAATTACAATAGCGGTAAACTGCTGGCTGATATGGCAGGAGCCGGAGAAAGGCAGGACGGTGAAAGATTCCAGTCGAGTGTATCTGACTCGGATGTACAGGATTGGGTAAAAGGGCTTACTTGAAATTTCGCAATAAATACTAGATAATCAAAGAATGGTATGCTTGCCTTTTGTCAGGAAGATGGTATAATATAGCAAGCGAACGAATCAAAATTTAAAGGAGACTTGCTATGACTATGCTGCCGATTGACAGAAATACGATATCAGACGCAATCCGCCGCCAGCTCCTGGATCTGATAGCGGAACAGTACGAGGAGGGAAATTGTAAACTCCCGACGGAACAGCAGATTGCCGATCGTTTTGGCGTCAGCCGGAACACACTGCGGCCCGTATTAAGTCAAGTGGCGGGGGAGGGGATCATCTTGCGGCGTCACGGGCAGGGAACATTTATTAATCCAGAAGCTCTTGCCGTGTGTGTGAATCTGCAGGAGATGATTGACTTCAGTATGATTATAGAGCGATGCGGACATTCGCCCAGCCATGATATCTATTCTCTGGATGAAATGCCGGCAGGAGATATTGCTTCAGAGAAACTTCACATTGCAGCCGATGATCCGGTTTTTCGTATGGAGTATTGGCTGTATGCGGACGGGATTCCTGCAATTGTTGCGGAAGGATGGTGCAGCCGGGACCTGTTCTATAAGATGCCGAACAGGGAAGTTTGGGAAAAAAATTACGCATTTGATATATTGGAGAGGTATGCCGGCAGAAAAGCACACAGTGACCGGGTTCGGGTGGAAACTATGACGACAGATAAGATGCACAAATTATTAGGGCATGAGACGAAACTGCGGTGTCAGTCGGTTCTCCTGTTGGATTCGATTGCATTTGACCGGCAGGGGGAGCCACTTCTCTGGGGACGTGCGTATTTTGATACGAATTTAATTCATTTTGATCTGTTTCGTGTAGACCATGGAGAATAGTAAGAAAATTATTGCAGAGAACTATAAGTTTTGAGAAAAGAGCTTGACAGGCTCTTTTCTTTATAGTAAATTAAAGGTGCAACCTTTGGACTTATATACGCTAATATGGAGGTAGGATATGAGAATTCAACCTAAAAACAGAACAAGGCTTGTCGATGCCGCGATTGGACGCATCCCATGTGATCTTGTTATTAGAAATGCCCAGATTGTGAATGTTTTCACCGGGGAAATTTACCCCGGCGATGTAGGTATCTGTGAAGGATTTATTGCCCATGTACAATGTGATCCGGACAAAACAGGACGTCCGGAAACACCTTTGGAAGGAGCAAAGGAATATGATGCAAAGGGTGCATATCTGACGCCGGGCTTCATTGACTCACACATACATATAGAAAGCACTATGATGACGCCGCGTTATTTTTCGAAGGCTGTTATACCTCACGGAACGACTACAGTGATTACGGATCCTCACGAGATTGGCAACGTGTTTGGAGTGAAAGGTGTTCAGTATATGCATGAGTGCAGTGAGGACCTGCCGATGCGCCATCTGATCCTTGCACCTTCCTGTGTGCCGTCTCTGCCGGGCAAGGAAAATGGCGGAGCAGCTTTTGGCGTGGAAGAGATTGCCGAATTATTTAAGCTCCCCCGTGTGGCCGGGCTTGCAGAGATTATGGATTATTACGGTGTTATGAATAATGCGCCCAGGATGGTGTCATTGGTCGGTCATTGCCTCGATGAAGAAAAATTTGCCCAGGGACATATGTTCTGCATCTATGGACGTGAAGTTTCCGCTTATGCCTGCGGAGGCCCGATGAGTGACCACGAGTGTATCAGCGCCCAGGATGCCCGTGACAGATTGCGGGCAGGTATTAACGTAGACGCGAGAGAAAGCTCTATCTCCCAGGATATCGATGATATTATCCGGGGAGTCAAGGATTTCAAATATACAGATTTGATAACCTTTGCCACGGATGATACGGAATCTGATGATATCCTGAAACGCGGACACGAGAACTATATTGCAGAGAAAGCCATCCGTGCGGGACTTGACCCGGTTGACGCAATCAGGACAGCGACCATTAATGCGGCCCGTGAGGCAGGAATTAAAGGGATAGGTGCGGTTGCTCCGGGTTATACCGCCGACGTGCTGCTGTTTGAAGATCTGACACATCTTAACCCGAAGGCAGTGTTTTATGGCGGAGAACTGGTGGCGGAAGACGGAAAGCTTCTGGCGGAAATCGAGGATAGAGACTATGAGATCGAAACGATCAACTCTGTGTCTATTCCGATCCCTGCTGTAGAAAAGCTGAAGATCGAGGCTTCCGGCCGTGACGGGAGTGTACGCTGCAACATTATTGCATTTAACCCGCAGAAAGGATTCATGACTGACTTTGAGACAGCCGACCTGCCTGTGAAGGATGGATTCATTGATATTTCCGATGATCCGGATTTGAAGTATGCCGCGGTTATCAACCGTTACGGAGCAGGAACGATTGGACAGGCAGTTGTCAAATCTTATGGAATAAAAGAAGGCGCCGTGGCCAGTACCGTTGCCCATGACTGCCACAACATTGTTGTGATCTATGACAAGCCGGAAAATGCGGTTATAGCAATTGAACGTCTGAAAGAAAATGCGGGCGGTTATGTCAGTGTCCGTGACGGTGAGATTCTTGCGGAAATGAAGCTGCCTGTAGCCGGTCTTATGTCTAATACCCCTATCGAGACGATCGCTGCCCAAAGTCATAGTTTTAAAGAATCGCTTGAAACACTGGGCATGAAGGGTGTGGCATTTCCGCTCTTTAATATGGCAATTTTGCCTCTGCCTGTAGTACCGGTAGCCCGGCTTACAGACCTTGGTATGATCAATGCAATCACCCAGGAATTTCTGCCGATTCTTGCAGAATAATTTTCAGACAGAGATTCATTAGAATACATATTTCAGTGTATGAATAAACAACAGGTGCATGACACAGAGATCAATGTCATACACCTGTTTTATTATTTTTATGGAAAATTGGTACAGGTCTGTGACAGCAGAAAACATTGTATAATGTGCATAAAAACAGTAATGTAGATTTGGCTAAAATCACGACTTTTTGCAGGACAGAATTGTCTGTAAAATGTATCTATAAGATATTATGTGTGAGCGCATCAACTAGAACTTTTAATGATGCAATGGTGCGGATCAGAGAAACATATATAGAAAGAAAGCGAGGGATTCTATGAATTATTCTGAAAATGCAGGCAAACAGTATCATATACAGGTGGGAGAAGGGGATGTGGGACGTTATGTGATTCTGCCGGGAGACCCGAAACGATGTGTGAAGATTGCGAAGTACTTTGACGATGCGAAGCTGATGGCAGACAGCAGGGAATATGTTACTTACACGGGATATCTGGACGGGGTTAAAGTTAGTGTTACATCGACGGGGATCGGCGGACCGTCGGCGTCAATTGCAATGGAAGAGCTGGTAATGTCAGGTGCGGATACATTTATCCGGATCGGAACCTGCGGCGGCATGCAGACAGAAGTGATGAGCGGTGATGTTGTGATTGCAAGCGGGGCGATTCGTATGGAGGGAACCAGCAGGGAGTATGCGCCGATCGAATTTCCGGCAGTTGCAGATATTCGGATCGTAAATGCGCTGGCCGATGCGGCAGAAAGACTTGGTCAGAATTATCATATAGGGGTGGTGCAGTGCAAGGATTCCTTCTATGGACAGCATTCCCCGGGGACCAAGCCGGTCAGCTATGAGCTGCTTGATAAGTGGGAGGCATGGAAGCGGCTGGGGTGTCTGGCATCAGAGATGGAGTCGGCGGCATTATTCGTCGTTGCAAGCAGCCTGCATGTCAGAGTCGGGTCTTGCTTCCTTGTGATGGCCAATCAGGAGCGGGAGAGGAAAGGACTCGCTAATCCGGTAGTGCATGATACAGATATGGCGGTACAAGTGGCGGTTGAAGCATTGCGGACTTTGATAAGAGAAGACAGGAATTAGCGCTGTCTGCCGGTATAAAATGCGAAAGGAATGACGTATATTATGACGAAAGAACAGATTCAAGAATTAATTACAATTGCAGCAGATCAGCTTGCATATTCTTATGTGCCTTATTCAGGCTTCAGAGTAGGCGCGGCATTACTCACAAAGGACGGTAAGGTATACACGGGGTGTAATATTGAGAATGCGGCGTATACTCCGACAAATTGTGCCGAGCGGACAGCATTTTTCAAGGCGGTCAGTGAAGGTGTCAGGGAATTTCAGGCAATCTGCGTGGTGGGAGGACCGGATGGAAGATTAGAGGCTTATACGCCTCCGTGCGGAGTCTGCCTTCAAGTAATGATGGAATTCTGTGATCCGAAGGAGTTCAGGATTATATTGGCCCTGGGAGCAGAAGATTACAAAGTTTACACATTGAATGAACTGCTGCCTAAGGGATTTGGACCGGAGAATTTGTAAAAAAGCTTCTAAAAAATGGTCAATGGATTATAATGGTGCTTATAACCATTGACCATCTTTAATCGCGGACAATCTTCTGCAAAACATCTCATATTCTGGCTCTCTTTCTATAAACCACGCGGCATCTATCTCTTCTGTTTGGTTCCATCCAACTGCTTCTGCCGCTTCTAGTGCCGCTTCCATCTGCGACAGGATTTTAGGCTGTACTGTCAGGCATCTTGCGCCTTCCAGTGTATCATACGCATGGAAGGACTGGTTGAAATCCATTAAAGGATGCAGGCTTATGGGCCGGTTATTTTGGTTATTTACCATAAATCCCCAGTTCCCCCAGTGACGGTCTGTATTTCCGATCAGATAATCAAGAATATTCATCATATGGTACGAATAACCATCCAGCTTAAGGATATATTCGAGGGCGTCTATATCATGGTTTGCCGCGTAGATTTCGAAAGCTTCTCTTGATATGATGGAATATTCCTTTGAGGTCATGATTTCACTTACCGATACCTTTTCACCGTCATACTCCCCTTCTGAATATACGACCTGGCTGCACCTGAAACATTGACAGATCCGGCTTGCAAGAACTTCCCTTTCTACAGCGTCGGCCCCGCCGTCTTTCAATAGACGGAATCCATTCTCTGTTCTTAGCCATGCCTTGGGAAAATTCCCGTTGGTAGACAGATCCTGTGCAAACTGCTGATTCTGAACGGTAATCTGTTTGCCGCGAAGCGAGATGTCTACAAAGGTATTATCCAGATGGTGGTCATACAGATTAATGTCTTTGAATGTAACCATATCCCCAAGTTCTCTGACCCAATAGATATCTGTCAGAGATACACAGCGGTAAGACAGCGCTATATTTGCACGGTCACGGTCCGTGACTGCCTGACTGGCGCCGATACTGTTCAGGATTTCTTTTGCAAATTTTCTGTCAAGCGTCAGAATTCTGGTTGCGCACCAGTAATTAAAATTTGTTACATTATTGACCAAAGTGTCGATATCTTCATCGGTTTCGGTGAGATACAGGTTATACGGCATCCATCTCCTGTTAAGAATACGGCAGTGACCATGTGTATCAATCCTTGCAGCCGCTTCCTCTCCATGCATAATCTCATATACTATTTTCATACGGTTCACCTCAGCCTCAAAGGTTCCCCAATTGTCCCTTCCGGCATGGAAACACCGAAATTATCGGCTACAGTGGCCCCGATTACTGCAAAAGTATTCTGTTCTGTGATTTCCCCGCCGCCCTGCATAGAAGGGGAGTAGGCCAAAAACGGCACCTTCTCCCGTGTATGGTCAGTTCCGGTATAGGTGGGATCGTTACCGTGGTCTGCTGTGATTATCAGAAGATCATCGTCACGAAGAATCTCTGACAACTTCCCGAGATTAACATCAAATTTTTCAATTTCCCGCGCATAGCCGTCCGGGTCTCGTCTATGCCCCCAGAGGGCATCAAAATCTACCAGATTAACGAAGCATAATCCATGGAAATCTTTCCCGGCGATTTCTATGGTCTGCTCCATTCCATGGACGGAGCTTTTGGATTTGTGTGCTTCTGTGATACCTTCCCCGTCGAAGATATCTTTGATCTTGCCGACGGAGATCACGTCCAGCCCGGCGTCTTTCAGGGCATCCAGGGCTGTCCGGCCAAATGGCTTCAGCGCATAGTCGTGGCGGTTGCTGGTCCGCCTGAACTCGCCCCGTCTCTTCCCGATATAGGGACGGGCAATGACGCGTCCGACCCGCCACTCCTCCTTCATGGTAAGTTCCCGGGCAATCTCGCAGCATCGGTACAGCTCGTTAAGCCCGAAGGTCTCCTCGTTGCCGCAGATCTGAAGGACAGAGTCGGCGGAAGTGTACACGATCATATGCCCTGTGGCGATCTCTTCTTCCGCCAATTCTTCTAAAATATCTGTTCCGCTGGCACTTTTATTTCCGATGACGGTCCGGCCCGTTCTTCGTTCCAGTTCATCAATCAGTTCCCTGGGGAAGCCGGTTTCCGTGAATGTTCGGAAGGGCTTCGTCACCTCGAGTCCCATCATCTCCCAATGACCGGTCATGGTATCTTTTCCTTTGCTTTGTTCTCTTAGTTTTCCATAATATCCATGTAGGATCTTTACAGGTTCAACCTGCTTAAGCGGTGTGATGTTGGCGAGGCCGAGCTTCCTGAGGTTGGGTATATGGAGTGTCTCCACTGATTCTGAGATATGCCCGAGAGTGTTGACGCCGATATCGCCGAAGTCCGCCGAATCTTCCATCGCTCCCACGCCCAGGGAATCCGCAACGATTACGAAGATACGATGATATTTTTCCATGTCACAAGCTCCTTCTATAAAGAATATATTATCTAGTATAAATCGAATTGGTCGGTTTGCCAATAGAGAAATAGAATTATTCTGTCACACAGATGGAAATTTGTTGCCCGATCATTTTTTGTGATAAATTACTGATTTATGTGCTGATTTTTTGTGCAAAAGGGCGATAATGCCAGTTTGTCGAACGTTTAATGATTGACAAACCGACAAGTATATTGTATCATACATCTCACATACATAGAGCTGTTTCAGGCGTCATATGAAGTCTATGGATCCATTCGAAGTTTCAGATCAAGTTCATTAATTTTACCCGGAATCATTTATTATTCATTTCAAGAATATCTAAGTCACATTTACAGGAATCTGTATGGAAGGCTTCGATCAATGCTTTCTATTCTTTTAAAATCCATGTAAATAATATTTATGCAGAAAAGAAAATAGTCAAAAGATAAAAAATTGTCGGACTGGTATGACTAATTTTACGGTGTCATTGTGTATGCAGAGTGTATTTTATATTGTTTTGTAAGGAGGAAGAAAGCCAATGAGTATCAGAATGAACACAGAAGACGTGATTGCCAGAGGACGGGAGATCGGAAGCCATGTAGAGGATGTGACGGCGCTTCAGAACTATCTGAACGATGTCGTGAACCGGCAGCTGCCGGAATTATGGGAGGGAAGCGGGTATGAAGGGTTTGCCGCGCGGGTGGCGGAGCTGGCGCCGAGCTTTAACGCGATGCGGGAACTGATAAGTGCCATTGGCCAGGGGGTAGTGACGAATGCACAGCAGTATGCAGAATTTGACCGGGCGGCAGGCGCCATGAACCGGCAGACTGTCTGAAAACTCATTCCTGCAATCTGCATGCCCCACTTTGCAGAGTTGGGACGGTCTGCCGGGGAGAGGCAGTACGATAACATCAAAGAAAGGAATCAAAAAGAATGGTTTTGACATTTGCAGCAGATAACAGGAAGCTGGATATCATGGTAAGGCCGGAACAGAAGATCGAAGAGGTATACAGAAGGCTTCGCGAAAATGGATATTTTAAAACGGAATGCCACGGAAGGAGGATTAGAGTATATTCGATGCGCCGGAGGGCGTATTTGAATTCTATGCGTACTTTTCGGGAGGAAGATATCTGTGAAGGAGACATTCTTCTTGTTGAATGTGAATTGTACTAATACTGTTACTGCGTGCAGAGCTTAGGAGCTGTGCAAATAAAAAGGGGAAATGGACATGAGGGTCAGAATACAGAAGAGTGATATGGCAGCAAAGACGTGTTATGATTTCAGGAGGCTGGAAGAGAGTCATCATCTGTTGCTGCCATGCAAGATAGAAGAAGAAAAAGAGACGGTCTGTATGAGTTTTGATCTGAGGGGGATGCATGTACTGGAAGAGAGAAAAAAGGCAGATAAGGGCCAGAAAATGGTTTCGCTTTTGCATGCGACCGAGCTTGAAGAACTGTACTACCGGTATGATTTTTCACTGGAGCCTGATAATCTGTATTATGATATCCTTGGAAGGGTAAAGGTTAAAAGAAGAGATATCATTTTGCCGGATCAAAAAGACAGGGAAAAAGATTTTCTGAGAAGATACCAGGCGCTGGCAGGGTATCTTTTGGATGGTTCCAGGCCTTATGAAGATTACCTGTATGGAGGCTTTGAGCTTTTGCAAGTGAAAGATAACGATATGGCTGCCAGTCTGTTAGAACCGGAAACGATGCGGGAAGAGAAGAAGTTGCTTCTGGAATACTATGAAAGCCTTTTGGAAAGCGAAAAGAAGGATATGAGGAAGGTGATGATAAAAGAATACAGACGGCTGTTATGGTATCGCGCGGTTTCACTTCCGCTGCTGGTCATGGCTTGTACATGGTTTCTCTATGCGATGGCGTACTGACGGTACACTGGAGGAGGAAATTATGAGATATCTGTTGACAGGTGCGGGAAATGGATATGAGGAGGAATCTGTGCCCTGGCTTTACGAAGAGAGGCACTTATATGGCAGAGGAGAGAATATAGCAATTTCTTCAGGAGAGGAGGCTGTGCTTTGGATAGCGGGGATGAAAAGTCGTTTTTACATCAGAGGAATGCAGATATTCTACGAAGTGAATAAGGGAGAAGAGCTGTACCGGAACGGACAGCAGGTGATATCGGGGAATGATCTGTTGTATCCGGGAGATACATTGTTTTTAGGGAATGTCAAACTTGAGATCTGGGAGGAACAGGTCGCTGTTTGGGGTGAGTGCAAGGATTATAACACATCGTTTCCGGAAATGCTGCCAAGGAGAAAGCCGAAGGGTTTCCCCGTCTATGAACGTTCGCCAAGGCTGATAAGAAAGCCGTCTGAAGATAAGATTCTGTTCGAATTTCCAAAAGAAAAAGAAACGCACAATAAAAAAGAACTCCTTATGATGATTTTGCCGCCGCTTGGGATGGCGCTGGCAACGATGCTTGTCGGGCTGCTTGCGGGGCAGGGCATCTATCTTTTCCTTGCTGTAATCGGCGCGGGAATGACGGCCGTATTCTCCGGTATCAAATATCTGAATGACAGGATGGAGCGAAGAGAAAGGAATAGAAGATATGAGAAACAGTATATTGAGTATCTGTGGTGCAAGCAAAGAGAGATTGGTATATCTTATGAGCGGGAGCAGGCGGTCTATTCTTATCAGTATCCGGATATAGAAAAGCTCTGCCGGATGGTGCAAGGTTATGACAGCCGAATCTATGAGAGACTGGCATCGGATGAAGATTTCCTTGCGGCATCGGTTGGACATTATGCGGGGAAGACAACTTTTACCGTTGAGGGAAAGGAGCCGGCGTGGGGTGAGGAAGAGGATCCGCTTGTAATGATCGGCAGAAAGATACGCCGGAGATATTCGGTTGTGGACAGACCAAAAGCAATTGACTTTAAGAAGGCACATCTTGGAATAGTGGGATCGAAAGAACTTGTGCATCGGCAGCTTAAGATGTTGGCGGTTCAGATGGCATTCTTTCACAGCTATCAGGATCTTCAGATGATTGTGATCTATGACCGGAAATACGAAGAAGAATTCGCGTGGATGCGATGGCTTCCCCATCTGCGGATCCGGGCAATGAATGTGTGTGGGATGGTCAGTTCAAAACGGACAAGAGACCTGGTCCTTGGCAGCCTCCAGCAGATTTTAAAGGAACGGGCGGTATGCCAGGAGAAAGGGAAGAGGGAGTCAAGGTATCTGCCGCATTATCTGTTTCTGATTGAAGAACCTTCCTGGATTCTTAATCATGGAATTATGGAGTACCTCCATATGGACGGAAATATGCTGGGATTCTCAGTTATCTATACCACCTATGCCAGGGCAAATCTTCCGGAATATATCGGGACGGTTCTGCTTCTTAATCATTCTAAGGAAGGGATGCTTTTGACGGAAGAAAGAGAATACCTGGAACAGAGGATTTGTCTGTATGATGACAAGGATATCGACTTTGAGTGGATGGCAAGGGATTTGAGTGTATTAGACCATGAACAGAGAATCACAAGCCATATTCCGGAACAGATTACATTCTTTGAGTTGTATGGAATCCGTCATCCCAGGGAGTTTGATGCCCAAAGAAGGTGGAGGACCCATCATTCCTATAAGTCCCTGGCAGTGCCGGTTGGGCTGCGTTCGGCAGACGAGGCGCTGTATCTGAACCTGCATGAGAAAGCACATGGCCCTCATGGGCTGGTTGCAGGAACCACGGGTTCCGGGAAGTCGGAGCTGATTCAGAGTTATATTCTGTCGCTAGCGGTGAATTTTCATCCTTATGAGGTCGGATTTCTGCTAATCGACTACAAGGGAGGCGGAATGGCGAATCTGTTCAGGGAGCTTCCGCATCATCTGGGAACGATCACGAATCTGGACGGAAGCGGCAGTATGCGTGCGCTGGTTTCGGTAAAAGCAGAACTGGCGCGAAGGCAGAAGATATTCGGGAAATATCAGGTGAATCATATTAACGGCTACATGAAGCTATTCCATACGGGAGAGGCCAGGGAACCTGTTCCGCACCTTTTTATCATCAGCGACGAGTTCGCGGAGCTTAAGAAAGAACAGCCTGAGTTCATGAAGGAATTGGTTTCTGCAGCACGTATAGGCAGGAGCCTGGGGGTACACCTGATCCTTGCGACACAGAAGCCTGCGGGTGTGGTAGACGAGCAGATACTCAGCAACAGCCGTTTCCGCCTGTGCCTGAAGGTGCAGAATGAAAGTGACAGTAAAGAGGTATTGGGTACGATGGATGCGGCAGGTATTACGATACCGGGAAGAGCTTATCTTAAAGTTGGAAATAATGAAATCTACGAGTTATTCCAGTCGGCGCTGAGTAAAGCGGCATACAAAGAGAGAAAAGAAGATGCGGCGGATGAGCGCATCTATGTAGTAAATGAACTGGGGCAGGGAGAACTGGTCAACGAAGATTTAAGCAGCCGGGAGGAAGAGTACAGAGCCGGTAAGACTCAGCTGGAGGCGACTATAGAGTATCTCAGAGAAATTGCCGCCAGGGAGTGCTGCCTTAAGGTGAAAAGACCCTGGATGCCGCCGCTTGAGAATATGATTGTCAGTCCGTATGGGGTGGAATATGGAGAACCAGGCGGATGTCGGGGGGAAGGCGGACGGCCAGGTGTTGGAAAGAAAGACGGTGGATCAAAAGCGGGATGCGGCATCTGTATAGGCAAAATAGATATCCCGGAAACACAGGAACAAAGAGAACTAAAGTATTGTCCGGCGAAGGACGGCAATCTGTTGTTTGTGGCTTCTGCCGGATTTGGGAAGACAGTATTTTTAACAACAATATTGACAAGTCTTGCGGCAGTCTATGATGTGGATATATTGAATTTCTACATTCTGGACTATGGGAACAGCGGCTGTATGCCCATGAAGGAGCTTCCTCATACGGCAGAATACATTACTGTCGACGATGACGAACGGTATCAGAAATTCAAGAAACGGATCACAAAAGAGATCGCAGACAGAAAAAAATTATTTGCCCGATATGCGGTGTCCTCCCTGGAAGCCTATCAGGAGATATCAGGAAAACGGATGAAGATCTTGTTAGTGGCGGTTGACCAGTTTGATGTTGTGAAAGAGACGGGGATAGAGGAGGAAGAGTTTTTCACCAGGCTTACGCGGGACGGTATGGCACTTGGGATCTATACGGTTGCTGCATCAGCAAGGATCAGCGCAGTCCGCCAGGCGACTCTAAATAATTTTAAAAATAAGATAGCAGGATATAACTTTGATGAGAATGAGACATTTCTTACTGTGGGCAGAACCGCTCACCGGCAGACGGATATAAAAGGGCGTGTGTTAATGGGAGGGGAAACCGTGCATGAAGCGCAGATCTATATCATGGCAGAATGTGAAGAACAGACACTATATGACAAGGCATTGAAGGCATTGATACAGAAGATCCGCAGAAAATATCCGGGAAAAGAAGCGCCCCATATTCCGGTATTGCCGCAGGAACTTTCATCACATCTCTTGAAAGAATATCCGGGAGATGGCAGTGATTATCTGGTGGGACTGGATATTGAAGATGTGACGGGGAAAGGATTTGGCAAAGAGGCAGGATTGTTCGTGATAGTAGGCAATACCGGGACTGGGAAGACGAATATTCTCCGGGTGCTTGCAAGACAGGCGGCGGATTCGGGGAAAACGTATCTCTTTGATTCTAAGAGCATGGAGTTGTATTCTTATCGTCAGACCCCGGATGTTTTGTATGTAGACGGCGAAAAAGAGCGGGCAGCGTTTATCAGAGAGATATCAGAAGAGTGGAAGGCCAGACGGCGGATATTGCGGGAACAGCTTAAGAAATATCCGGATATAAGCCCCAAAAAGCTGATAGGGTCAATGTCATATTGTTCTATATTGATTGATGATTTAGATGATTTTACGGAATTCATGAAAGATGATCTTAATCAGGCGGCTCTTCTGATTAAGGAGGGAGCAGCTCTGGGAATCGTATGTATCGTCACGGTACATGCGGCAAAGGCACGGGGGATTGGAGAGCTGGACAGGATGGTAAAGCAGGCGGCAAATGGACTGGTGTTAGGACCGCAGGGGATTATTCCCATCTTTCCGGTTTCAAGTATGAGGGAAAACCCTAAGTTTGGGGACGGATTGTTGTTTAAAAACGGGGTCTACACGAGAGTCCGCCTTCCCAAATATGTGCAGGGAAAGGAGGAAGAAGATGGCAGACAGAATTCATATTAATCCGGGCAGGGCAGAAGACAACGCGGGCAAGATAGAGAGTGCGGCGTCATATCTTGCCGTGGTTGCATTAACCCCGCAGGATACAGGAACGACACTTCCGGCCAATGCAAAAAGTAAAGAGGCGTATGAAAAGTCCCAGGCACGGATTGCCGATCTTGGAAGGATGCTGGATCAGGAAGTGAGAAATATCAGAGGACTTAAGGTATCGTTTTGTGAATTCGATGAGATGATGGGCAGGCTCACGCAGAGAGGAAGCCGGTATCCGGTGATACGGGGAGGTGCATAGATGCGTAGAAGTGATTATCTGAATCCTTCGGCTCTGGCCGATCAGTGCACGGGGGCGAAGAAGCGTATGGAGGAGGATCAGGAAGCACTTAGGATTATTCGTCAGAGTATCGAGGAATTTGCGGGGGACCAGGAGCTTGAGAGTGAATCTTTTGAAGCGTTAAAACAGCAGCTTGAGGATTATTTAATCATTATTGAGGGGATGGAGGCCGCGAATCAGGCAGATGCCAGTGATTATGAAAGCCTTAAAGGTCTTGCGGGTCATGAAGTATTGGACGGAGAGAACATATTCAGGCAGATGGAGAATGCCCTGAATATGAAGGAAAGTTATCTGGCAGGCGAAGCCGGCTGCAAAAGGAAGATGGCAATGGCAGAAGATCCGATTCTGTTGCTGTATTATCACCGGAAAGAAGGACAGTACAGCCGTCTGGCCGAGAACAGCCAGAGACTGTATGAAAGATGGCGGGAGAAATCAGAGAGGTTTGATGAGATTGTATCGGCAACCGGCCATCTGTTCGAAGACAGTAAAAGTATCAGCTCCTGGATACAAAAAGGGCTTTTGGAGGTCGCAGGAGCGTTTCAAAAAGGCGCTTATATGCCGGCTTGGGGGAGTGAATGGCGCAGGGAGATTATGAATGCAGGCGTGCATCTGTCTATGTGTTACAAAGATAAAGGCGGAGATCAGAACGGGCCGTATATGTTATGGCTGAAAGGCAAAAATTCCGACAGAGAAGACTTAAGGGAGCTGGTTCATAGTTATGAAGAATATGAGGATTATTCGGATGAAGAGATTGGAGAGCTTTTCATGAAATTAAACAGCGAGGGATGCGGATATGTGGCTTTTGCGAATATCATTGTGGATGAATACAGAAGGAAAGAAGAAGTATTTGAGAAGACATTTGGATTCCCGCTTTTTATACAAAATGCAGCCGGAGAGACCTGCGTAAATTACAACCGGTTGATCGTAGACCTGTATTGTGCCAGCGATAATCATAACAGGATGGTGAGTGCAGGGCGTCAATATGATATCTATGATCCTGATGAGGACAAATCACCTGCAAGCGGAGTTGGAACGACGCCAAAAGATCGGATATACCGTTTTGAAAGATATGCAAAAGCGTATGGACTCGCGGTTAAGATGGAAAATATCGAGTGCACTCCGGATGAGATTTATCTAAGGTGCAAAGAAGAGATCGGGCAGGGAAAGCGGATCATTATCAGTACCTGCCCGGTGAGACTGGTGGACAGGGCGGATGAACCGGCCTATATGGACGGAGGACATGCAATGATGGTGACAGGGCTTATGGATGACGGAAGGATAGAGGTATCATCCTGGGGGGAAAAGTATTATATCACACCAGAGGATTCGGATTACACGGAGCCGGACAAGAATCGCGCCAGGGATGCATATATCAGGATTCAGTCTGTTCAGTTTCAGGATGCTTTATAGGGGCTGGTTTTGAAAAAGAAGATAAAAAGACTATGGAAGGCCGCTGCGGTGGCAGTACTGCTCTTTTTGGGCGGGTGCCCCCAATATGATGGAAAAGAGGAAGGTAAGATGAGCCAGGAGAGATATAAACTCGCAGAGAAGCTAAAGATCCCGGAAGCTGCGGCAGTGTCGGAGAATTTCTATATTTACTGTTATAATCATGAACTTTGTAAAGAAAAGGGGCTGTTGGAAGAAGGCAGGCTTGGTTCTCGGTATCTGTGCATGCAGGCATTATACAGGGCGAATCTGGATGCTTTTCTGTTGGAAAAACTGGATCTTAGAGCGTTAGAGGATGAATTGAAGAACAGTGATCTTAAGTTTACATGCCGGCAGCCAGAGAACAGGAATCTATATGAGAGAGAATCCACGATGGGACTTGAATACATATATCTGAGAAATAATCTCTATATCGAATATCTGGAAGAAGAGCAGCTTAAGCTTCTTGAGACACAGCTTACAACCGGGATGACGGCAGTTACAAATGAAGTGAAGGAGATGACAAGAGCAACGTACCGGGAGATCATCCGGGTCAGAACCCCTGTGGATTGGGAAGGACAAGACAGATTCCTTTATTCAGAAGTGCGGGGCAGCAGGCCTAAGATCCCCAATCAGGCACTGGTACTGGGGATTGTTAATGCGATAGAATATGATTCTAACGGGAATCTTCTGTCAGAGGAACGTATGAGAGAGAAATGTGAGTATCTGGATCAAGTGAAGGCAGAGAAGGAAAAAGAATATTCCGGGATTCTTGGAGTGGAGGTATATATCCTGCCGGAGTGAAAGATGGTATTACAAAAGGAGGCCGCCTGTGACGGAAAACGAGAAAGAAGAGCTAAGGCAGATGATAAAAAGGATCCGGCTAGAGGAAGAAGAGGAAGATATAGAAATCGGCGCCTGCTTTCAGAGGCTTGCGTATATGCTGGACAGCTGTTCAAAATACGATCCACGTATCGGTGATTTGATCGAGGAGCAGCAGGGAATGCTAAATGTTCTTTGTACAGATAAAAAAGAATTTCTGGATAAGGTTGATAACCTGATGCGGTTGGAACCCTCTTAAATTGTATATTCATATGTCTTGTCATATGTTATTTACAGTGTTATAATAATGTGAGTTTTGAAAAGGAGACAAGGATATGAGTATTACAGAAGAGATTCAGAAGTTGAAAGAAGAGAAGAATGCAGTTATCCTGGCACATTATTATGTGACTCCCGAGGTACAGAAGATTGCGGACTATATAGGAGATTCTTATTATCTGAGTAAAGTTGCAGTGGATCTTAAAGAACAGACGATCGTGTTCTGTGGAGTATCTTTTATGGGAGAAAGTGCTAAGATATTGAATCCGAATAAGACGGTTCTGATGCCGGAGCCGGCTGCAGATTGTGCGATGGCCCATATGGCAGATGTGGAGACGATTCAAAAAGTGCGGCAGGAATATGAAGATCTGGCAGTGGTATGTTACATTAATTCGACCGCAGAGTTAAAGAGATATTCGGATGTCTGTGTTACTTCGGCAAATGCGGTGAAGATAGTAAAGGCGCTGCCCAATCAGAATATCTACTTTATACCGGACAGGAATCTCGCGCAGGTTGTGGCCGAGCAGGTGCCTGAAAAGCATTTCCTGTATAACGAGGGGTATTGTCCGGTTCATGAAAAGATAGCTGTGCAGGAGATCCTCAAAGAGAAGGAGCTTCATCCTGAGGCGGAGGTTCTGACGCATCCGGAGTGCCCCAAAGAAGTGCGCAGGCTGTCGGATTACATAGGAAGTACATCCGGCATTATTGCCTATGCAGGAAAGAGTGAATGTCAGGAATTTATCATATGTACGGAAAACGGAGTCCGGTATGAACTAGAGAGACAGAATCTCGGGAAGAGATTCTATTTTACGGAGACGGAACCAGTATGCCATGATATGAAAAGCATTACACTGGAGAAGATCAGAGATGTTCTGAAAACTGGAGACAATGAAGTCCGGGTAACAGAAGAGCTCCGCCGAGGTGCAGTCAGGCCTCTGGAACGGATGCTGGAACTTGCAAAGTAAATCGGCGCAGCCAGGCGTCGGCGGAGGAACATAAGAATGGAGATACATGCAGATGTAGCCATAGTGGGAAGCGGTGTTGCGGGATTGTACAGTGCACTGAAACTTCCAAAAGATAAGAAGATCGTGATGATTACCAAATCAGATGCGAAGAGCAGCGATTCCTTCCTTGCCCAGGGAGGAATCTGTGTGCAGAGAGATGAAGAGGATTATGACAGTTATTTTGAAGATACGATGCGGGCAGGGCATTATGAGAACCGGAAAGAATCGGTAGATATTATGATCCGGGGCTCCCGGGCGGTGATCCGCGATCTGGTCGGATATGGGGTGAGATTCGAGCAGGAGAACGGAGAATTCATTTATACCAGAGAGGGGGCACATTCAAGGCCCAGGATATTATTCCATGAGGATATTACCGGCAAAGAGATCACCAGTACATTGCTTCGGCAGGTGCGGATGCTTTCGAATGTGACGGTTTATGAGTATACGGAGATGACAGATATCATAGAGGAGAACGGCGTATGTGTGGGAATTCTGGCAAAGAAGTCAGAAGGGCCGGATCAGGAGGAAAGGGAATCTCTGACAATCTATGCAGATGACACAATTCTTGCCTGCGGCGGTATTGGGGGTAATTATCAGCATTCGACTAATTATCCGCACCTGACAGGCGATGCAGTCCGTATTGCGAAAGCACATGGGATACGTCTTAAGGATATGGATTATGTGCAGATTCATCCAACGACACTGTATTCTGTCAAACCCGGACGCAGGTTTCTGATCTCAGAATCCGTACGCGGAGAAGGAGCAGTGCTTTACAATCAGAAGAAAGAGCGGTTTGTGGACGAACTGCTTCCAAGAGATGTTGTTACACAGGCGATTTTTAAGCAGATGGAGGAGGAAGGAACGGATCATGTCTGGCTTTCGATGGAGCCGATTCCAAGAGAAAAGATTCTTAAGCATTTTCCCAATATCTATCAGCACTGCCTGGAGGAAGGGTATGATGTGACGAAGGAGTGGATTCCGGTGGTGCCGGCCCAACATTACTTTATGGGCGGTATCTGGGTGGATGCAGACAGCCATACATCGATGGGGAATCTCTATGCGGCAGGAGAAACCAGCTGCAATGGGGTTCATGGTGCGAACCGCCTGGCGAGTAATTCCCTGTTAGAAAGTCTGGTATTCGCAGGCAGGGCGGCAAAGAAGATTGCGGCATCCTGTCGGTAAGGCAGGGACAAAATAACCTTTGGGCAAGAATTGCAGAGGGTTTATGATTTTAAGAAGGGAGAAGAGACGGCGATGAATAAGATTACGATGGAGCTTCAGGCAGATCGGTTGATCCTTGAGGCATTAAAGGAAGATATTTCCAGTGAGGATGTAACAACGAATTCTGTTATGAAAGAAGCAGTGAGAGGCGAGGTGGATCTGATCTGCAAACAGGATGGGATTATAGCGGGACTGGAGGTTTTCAAGAGGGTGTTTCAACTGTTGGATGAAACAGTGGAGACGAAGTTCTATTGTGCGGATGGAGATGAGGTAGAGAACGGACAGCTGATGGGGAAGGTGACAGGCGATATCAGAGTGCTCCTTTCAGGGGAACGCGTTGCCTTGAATTATCTTCAGCGTATGAGCGGGATCGCGACCTATACTCATTCGGTTGCGGTGCTTCTTAAGGGAAGCAGTACGAAGCTTTTGGATACTCGCAAGACAACGCCGAATATGCGCATATTTGAGAAATATGCAGTGCGTGTGGGCGGAGGATATAATCACAGGTATAATCTCTCAGACGGCGTACTTTTAAAAGATAACCATATCGGTGCTGCAGGGAGTGTTGCGAAGGCAGTGAAGATGGCGAAAGAATATGCACCGTTTGTAAGAAAAATAGAAGTGGAAGTAGAGAATATTGACATGGTAAGGGAGGCGGTGGAGGCAGGTGCCGATATTATCATGCTGGATAATATGTCTGCAGAAGAAATGCAAGAAGCGATACGTGTGATTGACGGCCGTGCCGAGACAGAGTGTTCGGGTAATGTGACAAAGGAGAATATCGGACGATTGGTATCCCTGGGGGTAGATTATATCTCAAGCGGGGCATTGACGCATTCAGCGCCGATACTGGATATTTCACTCAAGAACCTTCATGCGGTATAAATAACATCCACGTGCGAGAGAAAGAGGAGGGCAGATTTATGAGTGGTTCGGACAGGCGAGAAGATATTATTGCGAAGATGCAAAAAAGCGCGGTACCGTTGTCCGGTTCGAAGCTGGCATCCTTTTACAAGGTGAGCCGTCAGGTGATCGTGCAGGATATTGCCTTGATTCGTGCGGCCGGTTATGATATTATTTCTACAAACAGAGGATATCTGCTCAGTACGGTAAGTTCCGTGAGCAGAGTGTTTAAAGTGCAGCATACGGACGAACAGCTGGAAGAAGAGTTATGTGCAATTGTAGACCTTGGAGGGATGGTCAAGAATGTGATGATCAACCACAGGGTATATGGACATATAGAGGCGGAACTGAATATCAGCTCCCGAAGGAAAGTGGCTGAATTCATGGAGGACATCCAAAGCGGCAAATCCAGCCCTCTTAAAAATATTACGTCCGGATATCATTACCATAAGGTGCTTGCAGACAAAGAAGAGACCTTGGATATGATAGAAGATATGCTGCGTAAAAAGGGATATCTGGTTGAAGCCAGATAAAAGCGAATGTCACCAGAGAGGAGGAAGAAGTATGGCAGAACACAGGATAATCACGATTGGACGCCAGTTTGGAAGCGGGGGACACGAGATCGGCAATATACTCGCCACAAGGCTTGATATTCCGCTGTATGATAACAACCTGGTCAGGATGGCGGCAGAGAAACTTGATATCAGAGAAGAGACAGCCAGGGCGGTGGATGAGACTACGCTGAATAGTTTTCTGACAGGATATGTGATCGCACCGATGGAATACAAAGAGACAATCCTGGCGGAAGAATATACACAGCCGTTGAATGAGCAGGTATACGAACTGCAGTCAGATATCATCCGCAAATTGTCAAAGAGAGGCTCCTGTGTAATTGTAGGCAGGTGTGCGGGACAGATCCTTAAGGCTTGTGAGAGATGCCTGGATGTGTTTATCTGTGCGGATATGGAAGACCGGATCAGAAGAATTGCCGTAAGATATGATCTGTCTGAGAAGAAGGCGGCAGATAAGATTAAGCGGATCGACCGGGAAAGAAAATATTACTATGAATCCCACACAGGACTTGAGTGGGGAAGTGTATCCTCCCATCATATGCTGCTGAATGTAAGCCGGCTGGGAGTAGAGGGGACAGCAGATATCCTTGAGCTTGTTTATCGCGGTATGGAATAAGCCAGGCGGACGGTAATCTCAATTTAGGAAAGGATTGTCGTATCTATGGAAATGTTGAAAGAAATTCTCATGGACACCAGTATGGATTGTCTGAAGATGCTGCCGTATTTGTTTGCAGCTTTTATGTTGATCGAAGCGTTAGAGCAGTATTCGGGGACATTTGCCAGGAAGGTGCTTTTGAAGGTGGGAAAAGCAGGGCCGGTCGTCGGAGCATTATTTGGATGTATTCCACAGTGTGGGTTCTCTGTTATGGCAGCCAACCTTTATGCCGGCGGCATTATCTCGGTGGGGACTCTGCTTGCGGTATTTATCGCGACCTCCGATGAAGCGGTTCTGATCATGCTTGGGAATCCTGATGCGTTTGCAGAAGTGGGGGCTCTGCTTGCGGTAAAAGTTGTGATTGCTGTGGCTTTTGGTTACCTGACGGACCTGTTTTTGGCAAAGTGGATATCGACACCCAAAGAGAGAGGAAATCTGTGCAGAGAATGGGGAGACCATAATAAAGAAAAGGGGATCATACGGTCGGCGTGGGATCATACGGCTAAGATATTTGTGTATCTGTTCTTGTTTACCGGCGTGCTGAATTTTTGTGCAGAGATATTCGGCATGGAACGGCTATCGGCATTTTTACTGGGGGATACCATATTTCAGCCGCTGATCGCAGCGTTGATCGGGCTGATTCCTAACTGTGCTGCTTCTGTGATTCTGACCCAGCTATATCTGGGCGGTGCTATTACATTTGCATCCGTGATTGCGGGACTATGTACAGGGGCAGGAATCGGCCTCGTTGTTTTATGTAAGGTGAACAAAGATAAGAAGGAAAACCTGAAAGTGATACTCACATTATTTGCAATTGGCGCGGCAGCGGGACTGCTTCTTTCAATAAGTTCTGATTGCATTTCTGGAAGAATGTGATATAATAGTCACGACTCGGTGAAGAGGCTTAGGAGAAATTAGGAGGAATTATCATGGTTACAAAAAAGGAAACATCCGAAACTAAGAAAACTGAAACTGCAAAGACGGCTGCTGCAGAAACTGTTACAGGAGCAACAGAGACAGTGAAAGCAGGTAAGACAACAAGGAAGAAAGCAGAGAAAAAAGAGCCTGAAAAGAAAACGGCAGAAGTAGTGGCAGAATCAGTGAAACCAGTTGTAGAAGCAGAAACAAAAGCGCCTGAGAAGACACCTGAGAAGAAAGAACCTGAGAAAAAGACGTCTGCGAGATCATCATCAGCAAAGAAAGAGACCGCGGTAAAGAAGGAAGCGGCAGAGAAGAAGGAGATAACAGTAAAGAAAGAAACTACTGAGAAGAAAGATACAGCGAAGAAGTCACCGGCGAGATCAATGGCAAAGAAAGAGACTGTCAAAAAAGAAACGGTGAAGAAAGAGACAACAGCTAAAAAAGAGATCAAGGTGAATACCATTGTAGAGTACGAGGGCAGACAGATCGAGGAGAGTGCAGTTGTTGCGAATGTGAAAAAGGCATGGACAGCATCCGGCAAGAAGATTAAAGATATCAAATCAATGGAGTTATATATTAAACCAGAAGATCATGCGGTTTATTATGTTGTGAACGGAACTGAGACCGGAGCAATTGCATTATACGAATAGGTAATTTGCCTGAGATACCCTGCGGATTTTATCCGGTTGTGGATAGAAGGATATACCTCCGGAAAGGATTGATTTTGAGAAATGTGGGTTGGAGATAATTTACTGGAGATAGTGAACGGGCAGTTTAATACATTTTTGTCAATGGATGGGCAGCTTGATACATTTCTGACATGGACTTCTCAGATGGTATTTGCGGTACAGATTGCAACGGTCATAATCGGGCTGCTCATTGCTTTCCTTGGGTTAAAACTAATCAGAGTATTATCGGCGATTGCAGGACTGGCGGTAGGAGCGGGAATCGGAACGGCTGCGGCTTTCGGATTACATTTTTCCGGTTCGATGATACCGGTTACAATTCTGGTCTGTGCGGTTGTGGTTGCGGTATTATCTGTAGTAGTCCGTAAGGTAGGAGTCTTCTTTGTGGTAATCCTCTATACAGCAGGAATCGTGACGGCTTTCCAGATACCGCAGATCATAGTATGGCTGATTGTCTGTGCCGTGATATCGTTATTGATGGCGATCCTGTCTTTGATCTGGACTGATCCGGTTGTAGTAGTGATCACGGGAATATCAGGCGGCCTGTCTGCCGGTATATCGGCAGCGGCGCTGATCGGAATGAGCGGAAGCGTATGGATCGGATATGGGATCGGCGCTGTTCTCGCGGTAATCGGAATCTGGACACAGTTCATGATGCAGTCCCGGAAGATCGGGAAGAAGGAAAAGGTATATGCCAGACAGATGAGGGACCAGGTATCCAGAGAATCTGAGGTCGAGAAGGCGAGGAGAATCCTGGAAGAGGATGAAGAAGAGGACGAAGGGGCTGTCAAAAAAGCCGCAAAGAGCAAGAAGAAAGTCAAACCCGGCAAGAGAACCCAAAACAGCGGGAAGGCGGGCAGGGCTGACAGGAATGCGGATGCGGATGAAGACGATGATATAACGATCATCAATGAAGAATTATAATTTTAAAGTTACTGTTTGCAGATATACCGGCGACAGTAACTTTTTTAATGCAGAAATTTTTGCGGGAATTATCTTGGAGAAAGGGAAATTCATCCATGAAGGCCCGGTCTGGTTGTATTTTGAGCAATATGTGTTATAATAAAAGAGGTATATTAAGAAGCGGAGAAATATGAGTGAAGGAGGCCTTAAAGTTGAAGATTGATATGCATTGTCATGTAAAAGAGGGCTCTATCGACAGTAAAGTAAGTCTGGATGAATATATTACAAAGTTGAAGGAGCATGGATTTGAAGGGATGCTGATTACGGATCACGACACTTACAAGGGATACCGCCATTGGAAATATCATATGAAGGGGAAGGTTCATGAAGATTTTGTTGTATTGAAGGGAATCGAATATGATACCTATGATGCGGGGCATATTATCTGTATCATGCCTGAGGGAGTTAAGATGCGTCTTCTGGAGATTAAAGGATTGCCTGTGAGTGTTTTGATTGATTTTGTGCACCGCCATGGCGGAATCCTGGGACCGGCACATCCCTGCGGGGAGAAATATCTGAGCTTTGCGCACACGAAGAAGTATTACAGATCACCGGAGCTTATCAAGCGGTTTGATTTTATCGAAGCATTCAATGCATGTGAAACGGAAGAGTCTAACAAGGGTGCAATGAAGCTCGCCATGAAATATAAGAAACCGGGAATCGGAGGCAGTGATTCCCACAAGCTGGACTGTGTTTCACTGGCTTATACGGAACTTCCAGAGCGGGTCACCTGTGAGACGGAGTTGATCTCGCTGATCCGCAGCAAGGTACCGATCGGAGTGGGCGGTACGATCTACGGGAAGACGACAAAGGATAAGATCGGGAAAGTGAACAAGCTTCTGGTATATTCTTTCTGGTTTTATAACAAAGGCGGCGCCATATTGAAGATGCGTAAGAGAAAAGAGAAGGGACAGTTGGAGAATCCGATCGACCCGATTGATCCAATTGAGATCCCATATCTGAAGCTGCAGAGTAAGGGGCTGTCATGAAATAGCTTTCATTTTGACGGATGAAGAACGGAATCGGTTGAGTAGAAAAATATGCGGCAGATAACGGAGAATGGATATTTCTGTTATCTGCCGCAACCTGTCTAGAAGAGCAGTCCGATATGGTAGACGGCTGTACTCATAAGCCACGCAATGAGAATCTGATAAGCCAGTATGCCAAAGGTCAGCTTCCAGCTTTTAAGCTCCCGGTGGATCGTTGCGATGGCTGCGGTACAGGGGACGTACAGCAGGCAGAACACCATCAGTGCATAGGCATTTGCCGCACCGAAGCCAAGGGAGCTTAAGGTGGCAACCATGGCGTTCATGCCGCCTGCCGTGGTGATATTCTGGATGCCGAATAAGACACTGCAGCTGGATACGACAACCTCTTTGGCTGCGATTCCTGCGATCAGGGCAACGATGATCTGCCAGTAACCAAGTCCGGCGGGCTTAAAGAGCGGGACAATGGCTTTCCCGATCAGAGAACCGAAGCTCTTGGAAATATCTGTGACGTACCCGTCAGGCCCGAAGTTGAGGATGGCCCACATGATCACGGAAGCGACGAAGATCACTGTTCCGGCTTTGGTCAGATAATCCTTGATCTTTTCCCACACATAGATAAATATCGTGCGGGCATTGGGGGACTTGTATTCCGGCAGTTCGATCAAAAGTGCGTGTTCTGCTTTGCTTCCGTCGATCTTGGAGAGTATGTATGCGGTGGCAATGGCGATTACGATTCCAAGTAAATACATAGAATAGCAGACGATCATCGCATATTTCCCAAAAAACATCGAAGAAAACAGGACATAGATGGGAAGTCTGGCGCTGCAGGACATGAATGGGGTGATCAGTATGGTCTTGAACCGGTCGCGCCGATGTTCCAGTGCCCTGGAGGCCATAATTGCCGGAACCGAGCATCCAAATCCCAGCAGAAGAGGAAGGAATGCCCGTCCGGATAATCCAAGACCGCTCATGATGTCGTCCATTACAAAGGCAACTCTTGCCATATATCCGCTGTCTTCCAATAATGCCAATGCAAGGAAGAGTATGAAGATATTGGGAAGAAAGGTAAGGATGCCGCCAACACCCGAGATGATTCCATCAACGATCAGGGATTTAAGCATCGGACTTACATGAAGCGCATCAAGGCCGCCTGCAGTAAGCAGGGAGATCTGTTCTAATGCGATCTCAAAATACCCCTTCAGCCAGTCACCGATTGTAAAGGTGAGGAAAAATACCAGCGCCATGATTCCAAGGAAGATGGGAAGACCAAGGAACCGGTGTGTGAGATAATGGTCGATCCTGTCTGTGGATTCTTCTTTGGCAGACTTGTTGACCAGGATCTCGTCGATGACCTCTTCGATGAAATCATATTTCTGATTGATGATGTCTTTTTCATAGCTGCGGTCGATCACATCTTCAAGATCAAGAGGATGATGCTCCGTCACGTTCTTGTCCATTTCCAGCAGTTTGATGGCATGCCATCTTGGATTGGCCGTATCGGGATATTTGGCCGTTAATTGTCTCATGATGATGTCGATCTTGTCCTCGATGTAATCTTCATAGACCATGGCGTACTCCTCATGATGATTATGGATATGAGTGGAAGTCTTGCCGTCATGGTGGTGGATGAACGGTCCTGGCATGGAATTCTGGCTGTGATGGGCAACCGCATGCATCAGGATGGAAAGGCCGGATCTTTTCCTTGCGGAGACCGGGATGGCGGGTACGCCAAGCATCTCGGGAAGCCGGTGAAGATCGATTTCCATCCCCCGCTCCTCGACGATGTCCATCATGTTCAGCGCCAATACAACTGGTTTGCCAAGTTCTATGAGTTGGAGAGTCAGATACAGATTACGCTCCAGGCAGGAGGTATCAATCACGTCGACGATCACGTCCACCTCATCGCTCATGATACATTCCCGGGAAACAGTCTCTTCCATCGTGTAGGAGGTCAGGCTGTAGATACCGGGAAGATCGATGAGTTTGAATTCCCTGCCTTCATAAACGGTCTTTCCTTCTTTTTTTTCGACTGTGACACCGGGCCAGTTGGCGACTTTTAGGTTTGCACCGGTAAATGCATTAAAAAGAGTGGTCTTTCCGCAGTTGGGATTGCCGATAAAGCCTACATTGACTGTGTTCTTCATGATGCAGGCACCTCCGTGACTTCGATGTGGTCTGCGATCCGCCGGCCCAGGGCAAACCGGGTACCGCGGAATCTGGCAGTAAGGGATCCTTTTTTATCGTTATTCAGTATGGTGATCAGTGAACCTTCCGTGAGCCCTAACGCCTCTAAACGCCGCTCTAGCTTAAGTTCGATATCTATAGATTGGACACGGTAGGTCAGATTGTTTTTCCCTTGTTTTAGTGTCATATGCATTACTCCTTGTAAATGTTATTGATTCTTATTATCTATTACCCGTCTATCATATCACTATTTGACGAAGATGGCAATGTGAAGTATACTGTTAAAAATGGAGTTATATGGAGGAAAAGAATGCAGATATATTTATTTATCTTATATTTTTTTGTATATGGTTTTTTAGGATGGTGCACGGAGGTTGCCTATGCGACAGTAAAACAAAAAAAATTCGTGAATCGGGGATTCTTAAACGGGCCGATCTGTCCGGTCTATGGGATAGGAGTCGGTACGGTGGTAATTCTGCTCGGCTCGAAGCAATGGGGGCTTGCAGTGTTATACATAGTATCGACAGTGTTGGTTACGGCCATCGAGGGAGTGACAGGATATCTGATGGACAAGCTTTTTCATCACAAATGGTGGGATTACTCGAATCAGCCCTTTAATATCGGGGGATACGTCTGCCTGATCTTTTCCCTTGCCTGGGGAGTTGCCTGCGTGATCATTGTAAGAGTGATTCATCCGGTGATTCAGGAGGGAATCGAGCTGATTCCTTATAGGCTGGGACTTGTGTTGATCACAGTGTTTGGAACAGCCGGTATTGCAGACCTGTATGTCACAACAGCGGGAATCCTGAAGCTTAACAAGAAGCTTGAGGCGATGGAGAAGATAGCGGCAGAATTAAGAGAGATATCGGACAAGCTGGGCGAGAATATCCATGAGAATGTGATGGAGACGATGGAGATCTCCGAGGAGAGGAAGAAGCAGTGGGATACTACGGTATCAGGGCTGCGTGAGAGATGGGACCATGCACTTGAGGAACAGAAAGACCACTTGGAAGAGCAGAAAGACCGTATGGAAGGGCAAATGGCAAGAATCGCAGAACTGCGCAGCAAGCGTGCAGAGCTGAAGAGCAGATATGCGGAGCTTGCAGGACGCAGTACACGGGTTACAAGGCGTCTGCTTGGAGCGTTCCCGGGGATGGAATCCAGACTTCATAAGGAGATACTCAACGAATTGAAGCTGCGTGTAAGACACAGGGAAGACGGACAAGACTAAAAGACAAGTCAGAGTATTCTTGTCAAGAAAGGGTATCTGTGGTAGAATACCACGTGAGATTGATAGATTTCAGGACTAGATCAAAACAGAAGAACAGGAGGAGTGTCGTGATGGGAATGACAATGACGCAGAAGATTTTAGCCGCTCATGCAGGATTGGACTCGGTAACGGCAGGGCAGCTTATCGAGGCGAAGCTTGACGTGGTGATGGCCAATGATATCACAGGGCCGATGGCATTGCCGATATTCAGAGAGATGGCAGAAAAGGTATATGATAAGGATAAGGTGGTTCTGGTACCGGATCATTTTACCCCGAATAAGGATATCAAATCAGCAGAGAACTCCAAGGCAATTCGGGAATTTGCAAGGGAACAGGGCCTTACCTGGTATTTTGAGCAGGGTAAGTCCGGAGTTGAGCATGCGATCCTTCCCGAAGCGGGAGTCGTGGTCGGCGGCGAGTGCATCATCGGGGCAGATTCCCATACTTGTACATATGGAGCGCTGGGCGCATTCTCCACCGGCGTGGGTACGACGGATATCGCGACGGGGATGGCGACGGGCGAACTCTGGTTCAAGGTTCCAAGCGCGATAAAGTTTGTGCTGACAGGGAAGCCGGGGGCTTATGTCAGCGGCAAGGATATCATCATCCATATCATCGGCAGGATCGGTGTGGACGGGGCGCTCTATAAGTCCATGGAATTTACCGGGGACGGGATTGCGAATCTTTCGATGGACGACCGGTTTACCATGGCCAATATGGCGATCGAGGCAGGAGCCAAGAACGGGATCTTCCCGGTGGATGAAAAGGCAGAAGCGTACATGAAGGAGCATTCTAAGAAGGAATATAAGATCTATGAGGCCGATGCAGACGCCGAATATGACGAGGTTGTGAATATCGATCTGTCAGAGGTGCGTCCGACGGTTGCGTTCCCGCATCTCCCGGGCAATGCAAAGACCATTGATGAGATCGAGGCGATGGAGCCGATCAAGATCAACCAGGTTGTGATCGGGTCCTGTACGAACGGGCGTATGGAGGATATGCGCAAGGCTGCGGCGATCCTTAAGGGGCGGACTGTCCATCCGGATGTGCGCGTGATGGTGATTCCGGCGACACAGAAGATCTATAAGCAGTGTATCAAGGAAGGGCTTCTGGATATCTTCGTGGACGCGGGGTGTGCGGTGAATACGCCGAGCTGCGGGCCTTGTATGGGAGGACATATGGGAGTCATGGCGGCAGGCGAGAGATGTGTATCCACGACGAACCGTAACTTTGTGGGACGTATGGGGCATGTAGATTCCCTGATCTATCTTGCATCGCCGGAAGTGGCGGCAGCGAGTGCGATTGCGGGGCAGATTGCGAATCCGGAGAAAGTAGGTGGAAGATAATGAGAGCGACAGGACATGTATTCAAGTACGGAGATAATGTAGATACGGATGTGATCATTCCGGCCAGATATCTGAATTCTTTTGATGCCCAGGAGCTGGCGAGTCATGCCATGGCAGATATCGATCCGGAATTTGTGAATAAAGTAAAGCCGGGAGATATGATCGTTGCCAACAAGAATTTTGGATGCGGATCTTCCAGGGAGCATGCGCCGCTGTGTCTTAAGACGGCAGGGGTGAGCTGTGTGATTGCTGAGACATTTGCCCGCATATTCTACCGGAATGCGATTAATATCGGTTTACCGATCATCGAGTGCCCGGAAGCGGCAAAAGGAATCGAGGCAGGAGATGAGGTGGAAGTGGATTTTGACAGCGGAAAGATCTATAACCGCACGAAAGGTACGGAATTTCAGGGGCAGCCGTTCCCGGAATTCATGCAGAAGCTGATCGCGGCAGGCGGGCTTGTAAAGTATACGAACAGCAAGCGCGGGGATATTTAGACAGTGTATTAAAGAAGAATGCAGTATGAGGTGGAAGGAGAAGAAGATGGGTCTGTATTACAAGAGTACAAGGAACTCTGAACTGAGAATGAGTGCATCTGAGGCGATTCTCAAGGGATTAGCTCCGGATGGAGGATTGTTTGTGCCAGAGAAGCTTCCGGTTCTGGATGTGCGGATGGAAGAATTGAAGGAGATGTCTTATCAGGAGATAGCTTATGCGGTGATGAAGCAGTTTCTTACGGATTTTACCGAGGAGGAGCTAAAGGATTGTATTGCCAGGGCATATGATGCCAAGTTCGACACCGAGGAGATCGCGCCGCTTACGAAGGTGGACGGGACCTATTATCTGGAGCTGTTCCACGGGGCAACAATCGCATTCAAGGATATGGCTCTGTCGATCCTTCCTCATCTTATGACTGTGTCTGCGAAGAAGAACCAGGTTGCAAATGAGATCGTGATCTTGACGGCGACTTCCGGGGATACCGGGAAAGCGGCGCTGGCGGGATTTGCCGATGTGGCGGGAACCAGAATCATCGTATTCTATCCGAAGAACGGCGTAAGCAGAGTGCAGGAGCTTCAGATGGTCACCCAGAAGGGGAATAATGTGGATGTGGTTGCGATCCACGGGAATTTTGACGATGCACAGAGCGGAGTGAAGGCGATATTCGAAGATCAGGGATTTGCAGAGGAGCTGGCCGGGAAAGGCTATCAGTTCTCGTCTGCGAATTCGATCAATATCGGCCGCCTGGTTCCGCAGGTCGCATATTATGTCTATGCATATGCGAAGCTTTTGGCCAATGAAGAGATTACGGACGGAGAAGAGATCAATGTGGTGGTTCCTACCGGAAATTTCGGTAATATTCTTGCTGCATATTATGCAAAGCAGATGGGGGTACCGATTGCAAAACTTGTCTGTGCATCGAATGAGAATAAGGTATTGTTTGATTTCTTCGAGACAGGAATCTATGATAAGAACCGTGAGTTTGTGCTGACCACATCGCCGTCCATGGATATTCTGATCTCCAGTAATCTGGAGCGGCTGATCTATCTGATCTGCGGCGAGGATTCCGGGAAGACGAAGGAATTGATGGAAGGACTGAGAGATGGCGGCAGCTATAAGATCACAGAAGAGATGAAGGCCAGGCTTTCCTGTTTTGCAGCGGGCTTTGCGACGGAGGAGGAGACCGCAGAATGCATCAGGAGTGTCTATGAGAAGACAGGGTATGTGATGGATACGCATACGGCAGTTGCGGCCCATGTGTGTGCCCGCTATCAGGAGAAGAGCAAAGATACCAGGAAGTGTGTGGTTGCGTCGACTGCCAGCCCGTACAAGTTTGTCAAGAGCGTTATGACTGCCATTGACGGGCAATATAAGGCGGCGGATGAGTTCTCGCTGATCAGGGAGCTTCAGAAGGTATCCGGCACCGATATTCCCCAGGCGATCAAGGATATCATGGATGCCAGGGTGCTGCATTCCATAGAATGCGATGCAGACCAGATGAAGGATATCGTGAGGAAACTGCTGTAAAAATATGGCTTTTACGGATTTTTGTAATTGTTGTTGAAAAAAGTGAGATAATAGAGTATAATGAATCTCAAGAAACCTGGGATGTTCGATACTCTTGTAATTTTGAACCTACAAAACTTTAAACGGGACTCTTATATCTCCGTAATATGCCAGGCCTCCGAGTTGTGCAGTGGAAGGCAGAAAAGCGGATGCGGACACCCACCTAGCATAGGCGCTAGGAGTCAAAATACAGGAACCGGCATTTTGGGGGAGCTACAAATGATAAAAGGCAGTCTTTCATGGCTGTCTTTTTTGTATCATAGAAAACGAGAGAGAAGTGATGAAGATTAAGAACAGAAAGTGGAATCTGATCCGTCAGTTTTTTGCCGGATCTAAGAGATATTTTACGGTTGCAGTGCTGGCGTCTCTGATGACGACGGTCCTGAATGCACTGACGCCCCAGATCTTCCGGTTCAGCATTGATTCCGTGCTGGGCGGGGACCAGTATGAATATCTGTCAGAGCATCTCTGGATTTTAGCCCTGCTGTTGGTTGCGGTCGCGGCGCTGTCGGGGGTGGCTCAGTACATATGCCGGTCGAATACAGCCCTGGCGGGGGAGACTTTTGCGAAGAATATGAGGGATGCACTGTTCGTCCATGTACAGAAACTGCCTGTGAGCTGGCATGACCAGAATCAGACCGGCGATATTATACAGCGGTGTACCTCGGATGTGGAGGTTATCCGTAATTTTGTAGTGACACAGTTATTGGAAGTCTTCCGGACCGTTTTTCTGATCGTTACATCTTTTGCGATGATGCTGTCGATGAATGTCAGGCTGTCGTTGGTGGTACTGTTGTTCGTCCCTGTCGTCGTGGTGTATTCGGCAGTATTCTATCGGCTGATCGCCAGGCGTTTTATAGTGGCGGACGAGGCGGAAGGGGAGCTTTCAACTGTGGTTCAGGAGAATGCTACCGGAGTCCGTGTCGTGAGGGCATTTGGACGTGAGCGGTTCGAGATGGACCGGTTCCGTAAGAAGAATGAGGTCTTCGCGAAGCTGTGGATTCGGCTTGGGACCTTGTCCGGATTGTACTGGGGAGTAGGAGACCTGATTACAGGACTTCAAGTCGTCACGGTCATTGTGCTTGGAACGGTGGAAGCGGTAAGGGGCAGCATCTCTGTCGGCGAGTTTATCGCATTTGCATCGTATAATACTACATTGGTGTGGCCGATCCGCGGGCTTGGGCGTATCCTTTCGGATATGAGCAAGGCGGGGGTCTCTTTTGAGCGTGTGGATTATATTATCCGGGCCAGGGAGGAGACATATGAGGAACCCAGGAAGGATAGCCGGGAAGAGGAAGGACAGAGGACAGAATCTGTGCAGGTGTCTCAGGATACATACGATATTGTCTTCGAACATGTGAATTTCGGGTATGAGGAGGGCAAGACGGTATTATCGGATATCAGTTTTCGAATTCCTAAGGGGAGCACATTCGGAATCCTTGGGGGAACCGGGAGCGGGAAGTCTACGATCGTGCAGTTACTGGCACGTCTCTATGAGCTTTCGGACGGACAGGGAAGTATCCGGATCGGAGGAAAGGATATCAGGGAGATTCCGCTTCTCGAACTGCGGCGTCAGGTGGGAATGGTGCTGCAGGAGCCGTTTTTGTATTCCAGGACAATTCGGGAGAATATTGCCGCATCCTGTCCGGATGCATCTATGAAGGAGATCCGCCGTGCGGCGAAGATAGCCTGTATTGACGATGCGGTTATGAGCTTCCCGGACGGATACGATACCCTGGTTGGGGAGCGTGGAGTTACGCTCTCAGGCGGACAGCGTCAGCGGGTCGCGATTGCCAGGATGCTGCTTGAGAAGGCGCCAATTATGGTGTTTGACGATTCTCTGTCGGCAGTGGATTCCCAGACGGATGCGCTGATACGAAAGGCGCTGAGCGAACATAGAGGGGATGCGGCCGTCATACTGATCTCCCATCGGATCACCACCCTTATGAGTGCGGATCAGATCATGGTGTTAAGCCATGGCCGTATCGAGGAGATGGGTACGCATTATGAGCTTATTGGGAACGGCGGCCTGTATCAGAAGATCTATGAGATACAGATGAGCCAGGATGACAGAGAGAGGATGGAGGTGTGACAGATGGCGGCATACGAGGAACAAGAATATGATAAACCGTTCAGTTTCAAGGTCTGGGGGAAGATGCTGCCGTTCTTCAAGCCCTATCAGAAATATTTTGCGATTACCCTGGGGCTGAATATTTTTCTTGCGGGAATTGATGTAGTAGTACCTTTGTTTCAGAGTTATGCTATCGATCATTTTATCACGGCGGACAGCCTTACCGGGCTTATGCCTTTTGTACTGGCTTATGTGGCAGTGATTGTGATTCAGACGGTGTGCGTCTATTTTTCCGTCCATGCGGCTACGACCATTGAAATGAATGTGGGAAAAGACCTGAAGTGGGCACAGTTTGAACATCTGCAGACTCTATCATTTTCATATTACAATACGACTCCGGTGGGATATATACACGCCAGAGTCATGAGTGATACACTGAGGATTGCCACTATGATTGCATGGGGGCTGGTGGACATGTTCTGGGCGCTGATCTATGTGGTCAGTGTCTTTGGGATCATGTTTTTCCTGAATGTACGTCTGGCGCTTGTTATTCTGCTGATCGTGCCCTGCATAGCGGTGCTGACGGTCTATTTTCAGAATAAGATCCTGCACTGGAACAGGAAGGTAAGGAAGATCAATGCACAGATCACAAGTGCTTATAACGAGGGGATCACGGGAGTTCGGACGTCTAAGAGCATGGGGATTGAGAAGGATAATGAGAAGGCATTTTTTGAGAGGACGCAGAAGATGCATCGTGCGGCAAGCCACTCGGCGAAGTTAAATGCGGTCTATATCCCTGCGATCCTTCTGTTTGGCTCCGTCGCGGCAGCCATTGTGCTGGCTCAGGGCGGCTATATGGTGAAGGAAGAGGTCATGAAGCTTGGGACGCTGTCTGTATTCATCTCCTATGCGGTCATTATCTTTGAACCGATTCAGCAGCTTGCAAGACTTCTGGCGGAACTGATTTCCTGTCAGGCGAACATTGAGCGGGTGATGGATCTTCTGGAGCAGGAGCCGAATGTGGTTGACAGGGAAGACGTGCTTGAAAAGTATGGAGACGCATTTCATCCAAAGAAGGAGAACTGGGAGAAGATCGAAGGGGACATTGTGTTCGAAGATGTTTCCTTCCGATATCCGGACGGGAAAGAATATGTCCTCAGGCACTTTAACCTCCATGTTCCGGCAGGCATGAATGTGGCGATTGTGGGAGAGACCGGGGCGGGCAAATCAACGCTGGTGAATCTGGTGGGGCGTTTCTTTGAACCGACCGGCGGGCGGATCCTGATCGATGGTGTAGATTACAGGGAACGGTCTCAGCTGTGGCTTCACAGCCAGATCGGTTATGTGCTGCAGAATCCCCATCTCTTTTCCGGCACGGTTCGGGAAAATATACGTTATGGGCGTTTGGATGCTACCGACGAGGAGATCGAGGAGGCGGCGAGAAGTGTCTCGGCGGACGAAGTGGTGAAGAAGCTTAAGAAGGGCTACGACAGTGATGTGGGGGAGAGCGGAGGCAGGCTTTCTACCGGGGAAAAGCAGTTGATTTCTTTTGCCAGGGCCATCCTGGCGAATCCCGGCATCTTTGTGCTGGATGAGGCGACCTCATCCATCGATACGCAGACGGAGCAGCTGATCCAGCAGGCGACGGCAAGGCTTTTGAAGGGGCATACATCCTTTATCATAGCGCACAGGCTCTCGACGATCCGGCAGGCGGACCTGATCCTGGTGGTGAAGGACGGGAAGATCATTGAACAGGGTACACATAAGGAATTGCTGAAAGAAAAGGGTTATTATTATGATCTGTATTCCAGGCAGTTTGAAGAGGAAGCTTCTATGAAGGCTTTTCATCTGTACGGGTAAAGGGATTCCGTTTTGGAACCATTTGATTTTCTCATCATATAGTGAAAATGAGGTGAGAAAAATGAATGGAATTTTATGGACGTTTCTGGGAACATTGCTGACATTCTCCGTCACGACGCTTGGGGCGGCGGGAGTATTTTTTGTAAAGGAAGATGCGGGAAGCAGGATCAAGAGTGGCTTCCTGGGATTTGCTGGAGGTGTGATGGTTGCTGCCTCGGTGTGGTCTCTGCTGCTTCCGGGTATCGAATTCGCGGAGGAGAACGGACAGATCAGCTGGCTGGTTACTACAGGCGGCTTTTTGCTGGGAGTGTTGCTGCTGCTGTTAGCGGATGAGCTGATTGGCCGGTGGGAGAATCTGAAGGTAAAGAAGGATGCTGCCATGCTGGTGGCAGCGATCACGGCGCATAATATTCCGGAGGGAATGGCGATCGGGCTCGCGTTTGCGCTCGCGGCGCAGAATCCGGGAAATGCTGCATTTTTGTCCGGGGCGGTGGCGCTTGCGGTGGGGATTGCGATCCAGAACTTTCCGGAAGGCACTGCGGTGGCGCTTCCGCTGGTCCAAAATGGGGTCAGTAAGAAGAAGGCGTTCCTTGCAGGAAGTATGTCGGCGGCGGTGGAGCCGGTGTTCGGCGTAGCGGCGGCAGTTCTTGCAGGAGCAGTGCAGAAAGGGATGCCCTGGTTTCTTTCACTGGCGGCAGGAGCGATGATCTACGTGGTTGTCCAGGAATTGATACCGGAGGCATGTAAAGACAAGGAAGAAGAAAAATCCGGGACGCTGGGTTTTATCGTCGGGTTTCTGATTATGATGATATTGGATGTGGCTCTTGGATAAGAACGTGCAATATATGTGGATATGGAATCATCGTGATGATAAAATGAAAAGGTACAGTTTCTAAGGGAAGAGAGGGTTTTGAATGAAACGGTTAGCGATTAACGAGAACGGACTTAACATGGTGTGGGAGATCACGGACCATAATGAGATCAAGCTGCTGCATTTCTCGGCTCTGCCTTTTGATGAGGCAGATCTTACTTCAGATACGGGGACACAGTCCTTCTATCCGGTAGAGATCCTGATATCCGGACAGGACCGGGTAGGGGAACGGCATGGATCGAAATACATCCAGACGGCGCCCGGGTATCGCATGAAGTATAAGGAATTCAAAGATTACAGAAATGAGAAGGGACGCAAACTTGAGGTCGCGACAGAGGATCAGGAGACAGGAATCCTGGCTGTGAGCCATGTGCAGTTTTATGACGGAATTGCGGTAGTTCGTTCCTGGACCGAAGTGACGAATGAGGGCGATGAGGCGCAGGGGCTTGAGTATGTATCTTCTTTTGCCCTGAACGGAATTGAGAAGGAGGGGCTTAAGAATTTTGATGAGAAGCTTAATCTCTATATTCCTCACAATGCATGGCAGAAGGAGCTGCATTGGAACAGCTATCTATTAGGGGAGCTGGGCTTGTCCATGTCCCAGCCCTATGGAATGTACCGCTCCTCGAAAGCGATTGAGATCGGAAATACCGGAAACTGGTCTGCGAAAGAATATCTCCCTATGGGATATCTGGAAAATATGGAGACGAATACGGCGCTCTATTGGCAGATCGAACATAACGGTTCCTGGTATTGGGAGATCAGCGATCAGGACGGGCATGTGTATCTGAAATTAAGCGGTCCGACGGAGCACCACAACCATTGGTGGAAGAACCTTAAGCCGGGGGAGACATTTGTCACGGTTCCGGTGAGCGTGGGAAGCTGCGCGGGGGGATTTGACGAGGCGATGGGAGAACTGACGAAATACCGCCGGGCCATCCGCCGCGTCAACGATGATAATGAGAACTTGAAGGTTATCTTCAATGACTATATGAACTGTCTCTTTGGCGATCCGACTACAGAGAAGGAGATCCCGCTGATCGATAAGGCGGCCGAGGCCGGATGTGAGTATTACTGTGTGGATTGCGGCTGGTATTCTGACGGGTACTGGTGGGACGGAGTCGGAGAGTGGCTCCCTTCCAAAAAGCGTTTCCCGGGCGGTCTTAAGGAAGTGATGGACTATATCCGCAGTAAGGGTATGATTCCGGGCGTCTGGCTGGAGCTTGAGGTGATGGGGATCAAATGTCCCAAGGCAGACAGGGTGCCGGATGACTGGTATTTCATCCGCCATGGGAAGAAGGTCTACGACAGGAGCCGCTATCAGCTCGATTTCAGGAATCCGGCGGTTCGGGAGCATGCGACGGCGGTTATAGACCGTCTGGTCAACGAATACGGTGTGGGTTATATTAAGATGGACTACAATATCGAGCCGGGGATCGGAACAGAGCTGAATGCGGACAGCTTCGGCGATGGGCTTCTGGGACATAACCGGGCTTATCTTGCATGGCTTGACGGAATATTTGCAAAATATCCGGACTTGATCATCGAGAATTGTTCGTCGGGAGGACTTAGGATGGATTATGCGATGCTGTCCCGCTACAGCATCCAGTCCACCAGTGACCAGGAAGACTACGTGCGGTATGCCACGATTGCAGCCAATTCACCGTCTGCGCTGACACCGGAGCAGTCGGCGATCTGGTCCTATCCGCTCACTGAAGGGGATCGGGAAGAGGTTATCTACAATATGGTAAATGCGATCCTCATGCGCATCCATCAGAGCGGTCATCTTGCCGAACTTAGCGAAGAGCGGATGGACTGTGTGAAAGAGGCGCTTGACTTCTACAAATCCATCCGGGGAGATATCAAGATATCGCTGCCGTACTGGCCGCTCGGCATCTCTGCGTATAAAGATCCGTGGGTGAGCCTTGGGCTTCGCACACCGGGGAAGGATTACCTTGCAGTGTGGAGACGGAACAGCCAGTTTGCCGTAACGACGATTCCGGTGAGGCATTTGAAAGGGAAGGATGTGGAAGTCGTGTGCGGTTATCCAAAAGCAGGAAACTGCAAGTGGAGATGGAATAAGGAGGCAGGGGAACTAACGGTTGAACTGCCGGCGCCGGTGAGTGCACGGGTATTCCAGCTGAGATATTAAGCTGCTGTTTCGCCCGGCGGGTGCTTAATGCAATGACAGAAGCGTAGATACTTGAAAGGTTAGACTCGTCAAGAAAGCAGGCTTCTGAAGGGAGGGTGATAGATGCGGATGTTGCGGTAAGTAAGCTGAGGAAGAAATATGGATTATAGGGTCATTATTACAGATAATGCTTACGAAGATTTGGATAATATTCTCTACTATCTGCTGTTTGTATTGAAAAATGAACAGGCAGCAGGAAATGTGTTGGATGATTTTGAAGTGACGAAGACATATTTGGCGCATGTGGCGGATAGTTTAAAGTTGTGCGAGAACTCGAATCTTCGAAAAAGAGAATATCGGAGGATGAATAGATAGCTGATTGGCCGCTCTTCTTATATTTTTTGCCTGATTGCCGATATAAAGTATAAGAGTGTGATTCTATGTTTTATGTATTCTTGTATGGGTAATAGGTATTAGATTTTGCAGGAATATGTTTGAGGGAGGTGTGTCTTTGTGAATTTCAACATGATCCAGTCATTGAATTCATATACAAGGAATATGGAGATGCAGATGAAGTGGCAGCAGAAGAAGGCGAACAGTGATTTCACTGCGGACGGAAGCACGAAATTGAGCGCGATAGACCAGCAGGCGGAGCAGATCAGGCAGTCCCAGGCAGACGGTTCGGCGAAGCTCTCCGCGCAGATCAGGACGAAGCTGGCGAATGGCAAGAAGCTGACGGCAGAGGAGATGGAGTATCTGCAGAAGAATGACCCGCAGATGTATCAGAAGGTGAAGTCTATCGAGGCTGAACAAAAGAATTATGAGAATGAGCTCAAGAAGTGTAAGACGAAAGAAGAAGTTCAGCGTGTAAGGATGAACCATGCGGCAGCATCCCTGAGCACGGTGAATAATATCAAGAACAATCCGAATATACCCGAAGGGAAGAAGCTGGAGCTGATTTGGCAGGAACATATGAAGAACCAGGCTCTGGAGGAAGTTACGAAAGAATTCGTAGAGAGCGGTAAGTATGCCAAGCTTCCAACCGAGGCAGAGAAGGCAGAAGCAGAAAAAGAACTCAAGGAAGCAAAAGAAGCAGAACTTGGAATCGAAGATCCGGCTAAGGAAGCGGAAGAGAAGGACAAGGTGAAGGAGAACGATTCTGAGACGAAGGGCGAGGAAGAAAATGAAGCGGCCGGCGGTACAAAGAGTACATCAGCAAAACCCCAGGCTGACGAGGCGAAAGAGGCGGCAGCCCATGAAGCTATACGAAGAAGCAGGGCAGCTTTGCAGAAGCATGAG
>ERZ808044.268-NODE-268-length-67789-cov-12.379209_pt1 | contig 67789 bp, 64 predicted proteins | sample MGYA00380195_ERZ808044 | MGnify/ENA primary metagenome ERZ808044 (study PRJEB31490, sample SAMN06133423) | mouse gut metagenome | isolation source: Z7_2 | host: mice | place: China: Chengdu | collected 2015-05 ...
GTTCTGATATAATCAAACAGAGTATTCATTTTATTTTTCATATGATTATCACCTCATACTTTATTAGATAATCATATAATACCACTTTGGGTGTTCAAAAATCTCCACACCCAGCAAGACCAACACAGTTTTTGACTAACACCATTTAAGTATTGGCCGGACTTAAATAATGCACATTCGACTGTTCCGCGCTCAGGATCAGGAACCAGACGGAACCGCTTCGCATCGGAGGCTAACTGTTCAACTTCAGCGATTTTCATATATTGACGGTTCGGATGCAGCTTCTTTGCCAGTTCATTAACAGGAAATGTTTTGCGAATAGGTTTATTCGGGGCCTCGTCGATTCTTCTTTGACGATCTGCCGCAGTTTCCTTAAACATATTTAGATTCAATTCTGCAAATGTTTGACTCATCGTACAATGCCTCCTTTCTCTTTTTCTGCGCGAACAATATCTTTGCCGGCATCTAATCCGGACAGGTAGGCACTGCTGTATCCATCACCGCGATGAGTTGCTGCACCTACAAAATGCAGATTATCAATGAACGCTTCTTCTTTACGCGCATGCATTCTCTGGATGAATGAATCCCACTTATTCATCTGATATCCGTAAGGAGTTCCTTCCGGGGTATTGAGATACCTGGCGAATGTAGGCGGACAAGCGATAACAATCTCTTCGATGTATGGTTTGATCTCAATACCTAATCCTTTTTCACAATCTTCAATCATCTTAAGAGCAGTGTCATTCTTCAGCTTTTCATATTCCTCGGCTGTCACATCGTCCCAACCATTACCAAAGTAGAACGTAGTTAAGAATAACTGAGAGGTTCCCTCTGGTGTACAATCCGGTATGATGTCGTTCAGACAGTTCAGAATAACATAGCCGCAATACTCATGAGTATTCGTTGCCATCTTCTGCTGTTCATTAGAATCCGAAACCGGTGCGATAAAATTAGAATAAGCAGTAATTCCCAGTTCTTCGATTGTTTTGTTCATACCCAAGTATACCGTGGTAAATGACAGGGCCAGATCACGGCTGTTCACCAATTTCACAGCTCTTTTGGGAACTTCTGCAGGATCAATCATCGAACCATAAGCAGCAGTCGGATAGGCGTTACATACGATCTGATTTGCATAGTATTCTTTGCCGGCAATTTCAACACCATAGGCCTTACCGTCTTTTACCAGAATTCTGTTGATCTCGGTATTATACCAGATTTCCCCGCCGTTATCCCTAATTACTTTTTCTAATGATAATGAAATCTCATGCGAGCGAAGTTTCGGCTGTCCGGCGCCAAAATTAACATAAGCCAACAGCATCCGCGCATAAGTTGAGAAATCCATCTGATCTTCCGGAGCGCCAAGGTAACACCAGTAGGAAGAAATAATATGCTGAGCTTTCTCGGGCATGCCTAAGGAATCAAGCACTTCATGGATCGTGTGTCCGGCTATACGATAAAAGTTTGGACACTGTTCACTTATTACTTCCTCGCTGTAGTCATCAGACATAACGATTTCCAGAGCTTTGGCAGATTCCATACCAAGTTGGAATACTTTCATCATAGGTTCACCGCTGCCCGGAACAAGTTCTTCAATTTTTTTGCAAAAATTTGGAACACCGCAAGGCATATCCGCATCAATTCCCTCTGAAGGTACAATCAAACGGAAGGTTCCTCCCATGTGGGTACACCATTCTACGTCTGATCCTAAAAGGTCAAACAGTTTCCTGACCTGCCCTGGATTGTCGTCAGTTCCAATAGCCGCTAATTCGTGAAGAGATGTCTCAAATTCAAACCTTCCTCTGACAAAGCTTGTTGCACTGCCGCCAGGGATGTTATGCTTATCTACAATCAGCGTTTTAAGCCCGTTCTTTGCGGTAAACGCTGCAGCTGATAAGCCGCCGTTGCCTGCACCAATCACTATGACATCATAGTCGTTGTTCATAAAGTTATTCTCCTTTCTCTTTTTGTGTTTATATCACATGTGTTTATATCACTATAACTAAGTATAACCTTAGAATATCAAGATGTCAATATCCTTTTTATCAATTGACATCTCATTGTGATTCACTTATAATTGTTTTATCATTCGGTGATATAAACAATAACAAAGGAGATAAAAATGGCATTCAGAAAACTAACAGCGCTTAGCCTTACTGATTTATTTGTGAACGAAATAGAAAAAATGATCTTATCCGGAGAGTTAAAAATCGGAGAAAAAATGCCGCCGGAAAGACAACTTGCCGAAGAGATGAAAGTTAGTCTGGCTGTCATCAATGCCGGAATTACACGATTAACTTCCCTTGGTTTCTTAAGAGTTGTTCCGCGCAAAGGTGTATATGTAGCCGATTATATCCGCGACGGGAACATGAATACGATGAAGGAAGTAATCGAATTCACCGGTATTAAGCCCGATGATAACGTTTTAGAACCAATCGCAAGATTTCGTTTAAGTATTGAACTCGGCGCAACCAAAGAGGCCTGTCTGAAAAGGACGGACGATTCCTTAATCACACTTCAAAATATCATTAACCAAATTGAAACCGACAGGTCTTGCGATTTAGCCGAGCTTGGCTTCCAATTTCATCATGAAGTTGCGATCTGCAGCGGAAATATTTATTATCCAATGCTTGTCCAGACTTATGAACCTCTATATACTTTGTTCTATCGTATGAGTCTTGACTCAGAAAAAAAAGAAACCATCCTCAAATGCCTGAAAGATATTCTGGAAGCGATTAAAAGACAGGACACTGAAATGGCTGAAAATGTGATCGAGGCGGCAATTGAACGATGGATGGAATCACTTGGAAAAACATTAAAAAAGTAAAGAGGAGCACTATGGCCGAAACATTTATATTAGGAAACGATTATACCATCACCACTGACTCAAATATAACCCAGCTGAATAACAACACTCTGGTTGTTGGTCCCAGCGGCTCAGGAAAAACAATGAGTTATGCGGAAATGTGCCTGCTTAAGACCAATAACAGCAGTCTTATCGTCACATTATCCAAAAGAAAATTAGTTAATAAGTATCTCTCTTATTACCGAATCAAAGGATATAAAGTGTATGATTTGAATCTGACCGAGCCAGACGCAGGCAATGTATTCTATGATCCGTTATACTATGTAAAAAACACTGCCGATATCACATATCTTGCAAGGTCGGTTGTTATGGCAAATCCCAAAAAAAGTGAAAGTAAAGAGGCAGATCCATTTTGGGATGATGCCGCCCAGTCGCTTCTTTCTGCATTAATCGCCTATCAAATGCATGTCAAGACTAAACCAACCTTCGCTGACGTATTAGATTTATTTGGAAAACTACACATCATAGATAAGGGAGATAGGATCGAAACAAATCTCGATTCCTTATTTGATAGATTGAACAAAGAAGAACCAGACTGCTTTGCGTACCAATGTTGGAAGACCTTTCGTTTTTCACCGATGCGTACTGCCAGCTGTATCTATTCCGCTTTAAATGTGACGCTTGATACTATTTTCACGCCAGAGTTGAAAAAGACCATGAGTAATCAGAAACCGGTCATATTTGAAGAGATTGCCTCAGAAAAAAGTATATTGTTTGTGACAACATCTGCAGTCAATCCATCGCTTAATGCCTTTGCCGGATTATTTTATTCGCATGCCGTTAAGCAATTATTTGAATACGCAGAATCACGGGAAGACGGCATGCTGGAAATTCCGGTTCATTTACTTTGCGATGATTTTGCCGTTGGCGCACAGATCCCTGACTTTGCACAATTCATTTCAATCTTCCGCGAAAAACAGATTTCTGTTTCGATTCTACTGCAATCAGAATCACAACTAAAATCAATGTACGGTGAAAATGATGCGGTCACAATTATCAATAACTGTGATCATTACATCTATTTAGGCGGAATGGATCTGCTTACATGCCAGAATATTGCACTGCGATTGAACCAGCCTTTATCAGAAATATTGTATATGCCGCTTGGTACAGAATATATATTTGAACGTGGAAAAACACCAATAAAAACGGAACGTTATCATATAACCGATGATCTCGAATGGCAAAAAATATCAGTAAATAGGATAGAGGGAGAATAATTTTCTCGCCCCTCCCATTGAACCGTACATACGGGTCTCGTATACGGCTCTACAACTTATTCATCCATACCATTACTGATACCGACTTGTGGTTCGCTACACTTGGCGGTAAATACCCGTGACCGGACTTTCACCAGCAAGATTAGTGCCATGCTCGGCACACAATAAAAGCGATAAAACTGTAATAGTTTTACCGCTCGTGATTAATATTCGTAACCATTATATAATTTTTATGCAAATTTGAATTTGTCTAATGAAATTTGAAGAATTTGTTTTCCTGATGTCAATGTAGTCCAACACGTTCCCACATTTCTTTTTCTGGATTTGGACTAAGCCGTACCACATGTTCATAGCCAAGTGATAAAAGAATCTCTTCAGCTTGAATATAACCTGCATCAAGGAACTTTGCATCGTGACAGTCAGAATTGATAATCACCTCCCCACCCCAAGCTTTCCATTCTTTTAGTAAGAATGCTGCCGGGTAAGGCTCTGACACATATCCTCTCGCAACACCTCCTGTATTCACCTCAAGCAGCGCATTTGTTTCAAACATCACTCGTAAGGCATCAAGAGCCATTATACGATAAGCTGAAGAATCTTCGTCATATAAATGCAATGCAGCATTGCTATACCTTACAAGATCAAAATGTCCTATTATTGCCGGTTTTGATTCAAGTACATAATCCCGAAACAGTGAAAAATACCGTTGCGCCATTTCAAGCCCATTACCGCCACAGCATTCATTAACATATTTTTTTATTTCTGCTTCTTTACCATACATGAGCATTACACGATGCATTGTAGCAACACGGAACCCATCGAGGCTACGGTCATCAACCTTGTTTCTCTTAATCGCATAGGAGCGAATACCAGCTCTGGTAAACAATACAATATAATCATCAACTAACTTCTTGGTTCTTGCAACCACACAAATATCTGTAAGGGCAACGCCACTATCTTTGAGCTTTTTAATCTCATCAACCAAAAAATCAAATTCATCGTTTGCATTGATAAAATTTTCGATAATCGGCTTTTTTCCATGCGCAAGAGACTGACACTTATCACCAAGATCAAAGTCTTCATCCAGATCATCAAATGAAATGCCCTTCAACAACGCAAAAGCATGTTTACGAATTTCTTCTGTAGTACGATAATTAATCTTCAAGAGACATCGGATTATTTCGGAATTTATTAACGAACTCTGTTACTTATAAACTTCTCTCTTTCAAAAATAATCTTTTATTTCTTCTGGCAAATATTTCGATAATTCCTCCACTAGCACATACACTTTTGTCCCTGGCACAATATCCGTTGGTGTCTTACCTTGTCCATCTTTTATAATCCGTTTTGCATACCGTATCGCCAGCTTTGGATTCCCCTTCTCCATCAAAATATCAAAAATATCCTTCATGTTTTTCTGATATTTCTCAATCCCAAGCTCTCTGAATTTATCATTCAAAAAAGAAATATACTCCGTCCTATGATTATTTGATGTATAATAAGCGAAATGTAAAAGAAACCAAAACTCAATACACTCATTACTCCACGCCGTATGATACTGCAATTCAGGATTCTCCTTATTTAACCGCTCTGCACGCAAAACCACACCGTTGAAATCATCTGCCGGAAAACTGTCTTTATCATACACACACCAAATCTGTCCCTTTTGTATCTTATTCTTTTTCACATATCTCTCAGCCATACCAATTACGCGCATTGTCTCGGCAGCACAAGGCTCTATTTCTATCAACACCATATCCTTATAAATAGGATTCTCTTCAATCAATCGCTTAAAGCCTGCAAAATATTGGGGTTCCGTCTGTTCGCCCTCACAGAATATATAATAGCGGTACTTTTTCTTCTCCAGATGTTCTTGACGGCGTTTCTTCTTCCATGCCTCCATTCCTGCTTTTTTAGGCACCTACATCACTCCAATCTATAATCTTTTTCAAATAAGGATCCGCACCATATTTTCCTTCCAAATACTGTTTATCATACTTTGCGTCCTTACGAACAGATTCTCCCTTATCATTCTTAAATTCAACCAGAGAATATAATCCTGAATTCTGCCCCCTTCCCTTTGCCACAAACCAGATTTCGTCTCTTCTGAATACTTCGTTATTCATGGTAGACAGATCATGTGAAGTAAAAATTAACTGCCCTCCCTTCTTGTTTATACTCATATCTGTAAAGAGCTTAATTACATATTGCAGTAATACTGGATGAATCTTTGCGTCCAGCTCATCTATGACCAACGTAGTTCCATAAATCAGGCTTTTTGCAATAAACGGAAGTAACCCGAACAATTTTCTTGTACCACTGGATTCTTCCGACAATGTGATTTCTGCACTATACCCATCTACAGTATGCTTTGTAAAAACCTCAATGCGGTCATTATCCTTTTCTTCAATTCTAAAATCTTCGATATCCAAATCCATCTCTTTAATCATATTTAATACTAAATGTTTTATATCTTCGGACTTTGCTATCGCTGTTCTCAGCTCCTGATAGGGATTTCCGTAATTCAGAAAATCAATAGCATCTTCAAACCACTTCAATACATCGCTTACAACCTCATTTTTCTTGTACGTAATCCCAAGATAAGAAATCAGCGGCAAGGTTGCTGAAATATCCTCGCTTATCTTTAATCTTCCAAAAATCCCTTTTAGTTCTGTTGAATCTGTATCTCTTCTGAAAAGCGCCGAACGTCTTCCTGTATCCATTTTCACTCGATCAAGGCTTTCATAAACAACTTCATCCCCTTTCACATGAAGGATATAACGATACTCTGCTTTTTCTGTTCTAAAAAACAATTCAAATTCCGTAGGTTCATCTTTCGTCTGTTCAGAAAACGCAAATGGTTCTACCGGGATTTTACGAGCTTTATAATCGCAATCCACCTTATCACAAGTAGCGCAGAGCGGTCTTAACACTTTGGAATCCAATGTATGCAATGCTTCTAAAACATTAGATTTTCCGCCTCCATTAGGACCATAAATCGCAGAAATTGGCAAAAACAATTCTCCATCTATATCTTTAATAACTTTATTATCATGTTCTGAAATCGCGGCTGCCTGCATATCGAATGTTATCTCATCCCGTATGCTTTTATAATTCTTAACTGTAAATTGACACAACATAACTGCTACCTCCATTCTTTATTCTATTATACACATACCATCATATTTTACAATATAAATTTGAGGAAAAATCTCATATTTATATGTTTGTTATTCTTTTTGTGATAAAATGGAGTCTTTCAACATGAAAGACTCCGATTCTCTCCACTTTGTGTTTCTAACGGTATGTCATTAACCTTAATTTCAGATACTCAATGTGTCTGTTTTCTTTACATGGCACTTTTGTAAAGAAAAGATTTAGAAATCTTTGTTTTCTTATTCCTGCAACAGCCAATCGGCTATATCATGAATTTCAATTCCCTCATAGCTGTATTTTGGATGTCTGGTTCTTGCAATAATCATTTTGGGATAAGCATCTCGAATTCGAAGCAGAGGAGAATATTCTCGCTCGAAGGTTTCCTGTCCGGAGATGTCATCACTTACCTGAATATAAATCTTTTCACTGCCTCTTTGTGCAACAAAATCGATTTCCTTTTGATAGAGCTTGCCCACATAGACATCATATCCACGACGAAGCAGTTCAACACAAACGATATTCTCATATACTCTGCCGTAGTCCATGTTTCTGCTGCCGAGTATTGCATAGCGGATACCGGTATCACACAAATAGAATTTATCGGAGCTTTCCAGATATTTCTTTCCCCGGATATCATAACGATTAATATCATAAAACACGAAAGCATTGCACAAATATTTAATGTATTTGCCAACGGTTACATGATTGGTTGGTGTTTCATTTACAGTCAGCAGCTGACTCACTTTATTGGGGGAAGTCAGATTGCCGATATTATCCATCAAAAAATCACTCAAGCGCTGCAAGATCAGAATGTTCGGCAAAGAATATTTTTGCACCAGATCTCTGGTAACGATGGTCTCATAAACTTCTTTGATATAATTTGTTCTGTCTTTTTCGGTTTTGTATGCGTAAGAGCCTGCCAGGCCGCCTTTCACAGAATACTCATCAAAGAGCTTATCTACATCTTTGACATCATCGTAATACCGGCAATATTCCTGAAAGCTGAAAGGGAACATATGAATTTCAATATATCTTCCGGTAAAAAGAGTTGCCAAATCTGCACTCAACAAAAAGGCATTAGAGCCAGTTACATAGATGTCATACTTCCCCTTTGAATAAAGACTGTTGATTGCCAATTCAAACTTTGGACACATCTGAACCTCATCTACAAAAAGATAGTTGGCTTTTCCCTCCTGATAATGCTTCTCTACATAAGAATGCAGTGCATGGTATTCTTTGATCTCCTCATATGCCAAATCCATAAAATCAATAAAAATAATATTGACATTATCAAAATGAGTTTCCAAATATTCAATATATGCCTGCATTAGCTTGGATTTACCAGAACGGCGGATACCTGTAATAATCTTTATATCAGGAGTGCCATTTAGCCCGATAATCCTATCCAGATACTTTGATCGTGTAATTGTTTTCATATAACCACTCGCTTTCGAAAGTGTAATTTTTTTTAGTTTTTGAAAGTACACCTCTGTGATTATTATACTTCTCGGAAATAGTATATGCAAGGAAAGGATTTCAAAATCATAAATTTTATTATTTTTTGAAAGCAAAGTTTTCTTTCTATAGCTATAGATCGCTGGTCCACGCAAGGCAGCTTTACAAATCTTGTATTCTAACACATTTTATAGTAGAATAATAAATATCACTTAATGAAATTGCCCCCTCTGTCGAAGAAGCTAAACAATATAAAAATTATTGGTGCCAAATATGACATTGAGGATGGCAGCGTTATATTTATGGAATCGTTCCTGCCAAGAAAGGTATAGCCGTAAAAATGAAAAAAATATTGGTATTTCCCCTGACTTTTATATTGATAATTTCAATCAGTCTTTCCGGCTGTTCAAATCAAACGAATGCAGCTGACTATTCTGATCACTCAAACTGGTCATATTTTGAAACAGATGCAACAGACAAGACAGCCGACGTTTTTTTCGTGTGTCCGACCGTATATTCGGGTTCAGATGACTCATACAATATGGAACTTACAGACGAGAATACAAAAGCAGATTTCCTTGGTGCAACTAATATGGAAAAAGAAATCTATGACCGTGACAGCCGTTTCTTTGCACCGTACTATCGGCAGGCCGGATTGAACGTTTACGCAATGGAAACAAGTGATCGTGAACCATATCTTGAGCTTGCATTTAATGATATTAAGAACGCTTTTGAGTATTATTATGAAACCTGTAACGACGACAGACCGATTATTCTCGCAGGATTTTCACAGGGAGCAGATATGTGCATCCGGCTCATGAAGGAGTGCTTCAAGGATGAGAACATACAGGATCAACTAATAGCCTGCTACGCAATCGGCTGGCGTATTACGGAAGAAGAAATTCAAGAGTATCCTCAGTTAAAATTTGCCGAAAGCGACAGCGATACCGGCGTAATTATATCCTTCAACAGTGAAGCAGAAAGCATTGACAATTCACTTATTGTTCCGAAGGGGACAAAAACTCTTGCAATCAATCCTCTTAACTGGAAGACAGACGGGACGATTGCAGACAAAAGTCTTAATCTCGGTGCCTGCTTTACAGATTATGACGGCAATATAACAAAAGAAATCAACAATCTTACAGGCGCATACATTGATGATGTCCGCGGCACATTAAAGGTAACAGATGTATCGCCTGAAACATATCCTGCCGGACTTGACATATTTGAAAATGGTATTTACCATCTGTATGACTATCAGTTCTTTTACCGCAATTTACAGAAAAATGTCCAGATACGAATCAATGCCTATTGTCAAATATGATATCAGAACGGCCAATCCTTTTACCTGTATCATTTACCGTTCATAGCTTTTACAATACAATGCCAAAAGAACCACCTCCGGATGCCTGACATGCTCTGAGAGATGGTTCTTTTATTTCCTGATTCCCGGTTAGATTTCACCAGATAATTCTCACTCTGACTCTGCGAATATCTCCGCCAGTTTTTCACACTCTGCCTTCGGCTCTCTTCCTGCCGTCAGCAACCCGTTCACTTCCTGCATCACGTCCGTGAGCTGTGTGTAGCAGAAGCCCTGGAATACGCCCATATCCCGGATGGCCTGTGTCAGGTCCCTTAGACGATCCAGGAATTCTTCCGGGGTCCGGGCAGCCTCATTATACCCCCATTCGGATTCTTTTGTTGTCTTAAGCGCAATTCCCCCGTACTCCGTCATGATGACAGGCTGTCCTCTGTATACATTGCCCTCGCACAAGGCCCGGCGGCATGGAATCCCTGTTTTAAAGAATTCTTCCAAATCCCCGTATCTCTTCCTGATCACTTCTTTGCTTCCTGCATAATCGTGCAGCCCGATGATATCCGTCTCCTCCACCTGCTCCCATCCGTCATTGGTACTGACAAGCCGTGTGCCGTCATATGCCTTTGTCAGATAATACAATCCTTTTGCGAACGCCTGCTGCCTTGCATCCGTCAGGATGTTGCGGACTCCCCAGGACTCATTCAGCGGCACCCAGGTAATAATGCTTGGATGATTGTAGGCCTGATTGATAAAGTCACCCCATTCTCTGGTCAGATTCTCAATCTCTCTTCCCTGAAATACATATCCCGAAGGCAATTCTCCCCATACGACTAATCCAAGCACATCCGCCCAGTAATAATATCTTGGGTCTTCGCACTTCTGATGCTTTCTTGCGCCGTTAAATCCCATCTTCTTCGTAAACTCCACATCTCTTCTTAAGGCCTCCGAAGAAGGAGGCGTCAGCAAGGTATCCTCCCAATATCCCTGATCCAGGATCAGCCGCTGATAGAACAGCCTATTATTCAAGAATACATGTCCGTTCGCGGTATGGATCCTCCTCATTCCAAAGTAAGAGAAGACCTCATCCTGTCTGACGCCGTCCTTTCTCACATTGATTCTCACATCATACAGATTCGGATGGTCCGGGCTCCAGTAATGAATCTCATCGATCTTGTCTTCCTCTTCCAGCAGAATTCCTTCCTTTACATATCGTCCGCCTGCCTCTGTAGTGATCCTTTTTTTCAGGCGCCCCTCATAGAAAATACTTATTTCCAGTTCTATGTCCTCGCTCCTGTTAAAATATAACTCCATCTCCAAAAGGCGCCGGTCGATATCCGGCGTCATCTTCACCTGTTCCAGATATATTTCTTTCGTCAATTCCATCCAGACATTCTGCCAGATTCCTGTTACTCCTGTGTACCAGCATCTATCCGGCTCTTCCTTCCAGTACTGCTTCCCTCTTGGCCTGTCGCACTCCAGGTCATCCCTGACGCGGATTGCTATAATATTATCACCGGCATTCAGATAACTCTTGATGTCAAATGTAAACTGGGCATATCCGCCGCAATGCTTTCCCACATACTCTCCATTGACCCAGATATCAGTCTCATAATCCGCTGCCCCGATATGCAGAAGACAGGTGTTCTCCAATTCCTGCTCCGCCATGAAAACAGAACGCGAATACCATACCGTCTCATGATGTGCCGTATCTCCAATCCCGCTTTTTACCGATTGATAACAGAATGGAACTTCTATCTCCAGTTCCAGGTTCTCTCCTGCATGATATCTCTTCTCCAATCCCGTTTTGTCATCATCGAACGCAAATTTCCAGATTCCGTTCAGATCCTTCCAATTGTCTCTGATAAAATCAGGCCTTGGGTATTCTCCCCTCAGACATACTTGTCTATCCATTCCTTACCTCCTCGTTTCACATTGATTCTATATATTATACTCTATCTCCTTTGCTTCCACAATCCATTCTCATCCGGCCACCCAAATAAAAGACAAAGAAAAACACCCCTGAAAACCTATGGTCTCCAAAGATGTTCCTCACTACAGTTAAAAGATTCTCAAAAACCTTAGATCAGGCTTGCTGCCCCGATCATCCCTGCTTCCTCATCAAGTGCAGCCGCCTCGATTTCCGGGATCTCGCTCTTCTCCCCGCCGAAGCATCCCTTCCTTAAGCTCTCCTTCAACGGTTCAATCAGAGCCTTTCCCCGTACCGGGATCCTGCCTCCTAAGATGATAAGCTGCGGGCGGAAGATATTGACAATATTCACAATTCCTGTTCCGAGCCTGCGGATATACGTATCCACGACTTCCTTTAGCCCCTCATTTTCGCTTTCTGCAGCAAATATCTCTTCCGGGGTCATCTCTTTGCCGGTTGCCCGCCCGGCCTCCCTCATAAGCGCAGCCGCGGACACATACGCTTCCAGACATCCCCGCCTGCCGCAGGTACACGGCTCACCGTTTTCTACGATTACCATATGTCCAAGCTCACTTCCGCCGATCTTCCCTCCCTCATAAATATTACCGTCCAGGATAATGCCGCCGCCTACACCGGCACCCAGCGTAAGCATGATCACATCCAGGTATCCTTTGCCGGCGCCTGCTGCGACCTCCCCTAACGCCGCGCAGTCCGCGTCATTGGCTATGTATATGGGAACCGGGAGATAATTCCCCATCTCCTTTACGATATCCACGTCTTCCCATCTGATATTATTCGAATACCGGACGACTCCTTTTTTTCTGTCAACGGTTCCCGGTACACCGATCCCGGCTCCTACGCACTGATCTATGGGAATTCCCTGCCGCTCCAAAAGCGAAAGAGTTCTCCTTCCGATCTCTTCGATCACTTCTTTTGCCGGACGGCCGGCGTCCGTGTTCATCTTCTCATACGCGATAATCTTCTGATGAATATCCAGAAGACCTATCTTCGTGTCGGTTCCGCCGATATCAATACCGATCCGTACCTGTGCCGCCTTCTTGCGGATCGTCGTAATCAGCGCATCGCAGGAGCCCTCGATCATATATTCTCCGCTGCCGGCCGACAGAAAGATACTGTCGCCCTTTTTATACCTTATGATTTCTCCGTTATTGGAGATCGTCCCTTCCCCGTCAAGCATCAGGATGCTGGCAAAAGACTCCTTAGACACGTCCCCCGTAAGCTTCTGCATCACCTTGCCGTCCAGATTCAGTTTATCCACCGTAAAGTAATCACAGTCGGCCACATGGGGGTAACTTGTGTTGTCCTTGATAATCGGAATCCTCTTCGTGACCGCAAGCGCCTTCTCGATATGAAGATCCCGCTTCTTACCGTCCTTTCCGACACGCCCATAATCATATACGCGGTAGGTCACATTGGAATTCTGCTGGATCTCCGCAATCAGGATATTCTTTCCGATTGCGTGAATGGTACCGGATTCGATGAACAGTACATCCCCTTTCTGTACGGGCACCGCATTCAGCACCTCAAGGAGTGTATCCTTCTGAATCCTTTCTGCGAATTCCTCCCTGCTGATCTCCTTACGGAATCCATAGTACAGAAATGCATCCTTTCCGGCATCCATAACATACCACATCTCAGTCTTGCCGTACTGTCCTTCATTCTTCAGCGCATATCGATTGTCCGGGTGAACCTGGACGGACAGATTCTCCTTTGCGTCAATAAACTTCGTTAAGATCGGGAAATCCCGGAATCTCCTGCAATGCGTACCAAGAACCTCTTTCCCTTCTTCGTCGATATATTCCTTCAGAGTCCGCCCTTCGTACGGCCCGTTGCAGATTCTTGACGGTCCGTCCGGATGGCAGGAGAGTTCCCAGGTCTCTGCCAGTACCTCTCCGCCATATTCCTTCCCATACTCTTCAACCAGACGGCGGCCTCCCCAGAGATAATCCTTACAGCTTGGCTTTAATTTTAATATACTCATAGTTCTGCTCCATTATCTCGTTATATTTCATGACAACTTTTAACCTCTACCCTGCAAGCTCTTTTACCGCTTCCGTCATCTTCGCAAGCTTCTCTTCGGCCTCTTCCTCGCTCTCACCCTTCACACCGATATAGAACTTAATCTTCGGCTCCGTACCTGACGGACGGATGCAGCACCAGCTTTCTCCTTCCAGTTCAAAATACAGTACATTGGATGACGGAAGCCCTGTCCTGCCTTTTTTACCTGTTGTAAAATCCACAAGCACGTCTTCCCTGTAGTCTCTGAACTGAACCACCTTAAGACCTCCGATCTGCTTTGGCACTTCGCCTCGAATCCCTTCCATGATCTTGCCGATCTTCCGGACGCCTTCCTGCCCTTTCAGGGTAATCGTAGAGAGACCTTCTTTGTAATAGCCGTAGCTTTGATACAGTTTCTCCATCTGGCTGCACAAAGTAATTCCCTGGTGCTTGCACCACGCGGCCACTTCACATAACGCCATCACTGCCACAACCGCATCCTTATCCCTTGCATGGGTTCCCACAAGGCAGCCGTAGCTTTCCTCGTATCCGAATAAATACTCATGTTTATGGTCTTGTTCAAAGAACTTGATCTGCTCTCCGATATATTTGAACCCGGTCAGCGTCTCTATCAGCCCGACCTGATACTCCTTCGTGATCTCCCTTGCCATCTTTCCCGACACGATGGTCGTAACCACTGCACCGTTCTTTGGAAGGATTCCCATTGCTTTCTTCTGTGATAACTGATAATTAAGAATCAGCATTCCAGACATATTCCCTGTAAAGCTTACGTATTCTCCCGTCTTCCCGTCCTTTGCATAGACGCCCAGCCGGTCTGCATCCGGGTCTGTCGCCAACACAATATCCGCGTCCACCTCTTTTGCCAGCTTTAATGCCAGGGAAAATGCATTCGGGTCTTCCGGATTCGGATAGGAAACCGTCGGGAAATTGCCGTCCGGAAGTTCCTGTTCTTTTACTACATGAACCTGTGTGAACCCAAGCTCCGCAAGAACCCTGCGGACCGGGATATTCCCTGTTCCGTGAAGCGGCGTGTATACGATCTTAAGATTCTCTGCCTCTTCCTTAATGATCTCCGGATGGATAACCAGCTTCTTCAGGCCCTCCATATAGCTGTCATCTATCCTGGAACCAATGACTTCATACAAGCCGGCTTTTTCGGCTTCCTTTCTGGTTGTCATCTTCACCTGTGCATAGTCTGTAATGGCCTTGACCTCACTGATGATCTCTTTATCCTTCGGAAATGTAATCTGTGCGCCGTCCTCCCAATATACCTTATAACCGTTGTACTCCGGCGGATTATGGCTCGCCGTTATGACAATGCCTGCTGTACAGCCAAGTTCTCTCAGTGCGAAGGACAGCATCGGCGTCGGACGCAGCGACTCAAAAATATAAGCCTTGATTCCATTCGCGGCAAGGCAGAGCGCAGCTTCTTCGGCAAACTCCGGCGACATATTCCGGGAATCAAAAGCAATGGCGACACCCTTATTCTGCGCGTTTTCCTTGATGATAAAATTGGCAAGCCCCTGGGTCGCTTTTCTGACCGTATAGATATTCATGCGGTTCGTACCTGCCCCGATTATTCCGCGCAGCCCCCCGGTTCCAAACTCCAGGTCACGGTAGAACCGCTCTTCAATCTCCCTGGCATCTCCGGCAATACTTCGCAGCTCATTCTTTGTTTTCTCATCAAAATACGAATCCTCCAACCAGAATTCATAGATTTTCCTCGCATCCATCTTTCTACCCCTTTCTTTCCCCAAATCATATAAAGTTAATCGTTTACATTATACACCTTCTGAGAAAAAATGTATTCACAAATGTCGTAAGCCCGAATCCAAAGACCAGATACAGAGGAACCGCCGCCACAAGCAGACCGCCGCCCAGAACAAAGCATATCACCGGAATACTGTTCATCACAATCATGGGCAATGTATACTGAAAATTACGTACAGCAAGAGTAAAACTGCGTTTTACTATATTTTTCATCTCTTTCTCCCCCTTAAGGATCACAGGGAAAATATAGCAGAATACCATCTCCCAGATTACAAGCAGGCAGCCGATTCCGATACCAATCACTCCCCACTGTCCTCCGGGACCTCTGTTCATCCCGCCGACAAATGTCAGATCAAACACAAGCAGGCTGCCCGACAGCAGAATCAGGAACCAGGCTTTCGTACTCACCTTTAAGTTCTTCTTCCAGGCCGCCGGGAAGTTTCGGAAAGCGGATATAAATTCTCCGCCGGCCATATCGTCAAAAGACTGGTACAGAGCCGACAGAGATGCACCGGCTGTCACGACCGGCAACGAGCTTATCAGGAACAGGAGATTGAGAAGCACAATATCTCCAAGCTTCCCCATGAACTCAAAAAACGGATTATCAATACTTATCTTTTTCATCATTTTCTCTCCTCTTCACACAAATATTTCTTGAACCATTCACATGCTTCCTTATGATTTGTGTCCGCCGCAAATACCAGAAATACCGGGTCTTCGGCCTCCTCTGTCAGCGAACCGCCCATCCGGGTCTCTCCGATGGGAATCCTCTCTTCCTTGAATTCTCCGCCCTGGTCCCTGCAATATTCAAAAAAGCTCTCCGGCATGATCATAGCATCGATCTCTCCCGCCTGCCAGTTAAAGAAAAACTTCTCATAGGAACTCTCTTTGATACTCTCAAACTGCTTATCTCCGTAGGATATCTGATAATCTGAATCAATCAGAATCTCTTTTGCCTCGATCCCGGAATACCTGCCGAATTGTTCTGCCAGCTCTTGATCTCTGGCATAATCAATCTCCTGATTAACGATTACACAGGTAAATTCCTTTTTCCGGTCTCCAAAGCCAACATGGTAGATCAAAAGAATGATCAAACCCAGAACCATACAGCTAATCAGGATATGATACCAATAGTAGCCCGCAATATACTGAAGCTTCTGATCTCTGTCCATATCCGCCGTCTTTTCTCTGATATCCGCAATCCACTTCCTCATAGCATCTCTTCTTTCTGCGTCTTTTTCCGTATTGTATCATCAGCCAAAAGACGTTTCCGGCTCCTGTTTTTCACTGCATAATCGCCATATTTCTCTCGATCAGTTCACATCTTTGCTTCACACAATCCGCCGAACGCAGCGCATCCTTTGGTGTATGGAACAGATAATCTTCCAACTTCGCAATGGTAGTTGACGCCACATGCATCCTCGTATCACAGGAGGCATAATAGATATAGACCTCCCCATTGTCTTTTGCGATCGCGCCGTTGGTAAATACTACGTTAGACACATCACCGACGCGCTCTTTTCCAAGCGGCACCAAGAATACACCTGACGGCTTGGCAATCACTTCAGAAGGATCCTCAAGATCCGTTCCGAAGGCGTAAAGGACATACCGAAGCCCTGCCGCAGTATTGCGTACCCCATGGGCAATATGTATCCAGCACTTCTCTCCCTTGATCGGGACTGCTCCTGCGCCGTTCTTGGATTCCGTCAGCGTATGGTAGATCCGTCTGCTGATGATCTTCTCTTCACCGATCACTGCATGTTCAATATCCCCGCATAATCCAAAACCGATACCACCGCCGCTTCCTGTCTCGATAAATCCGTCCATCGGACGGGTGTAGAATGCATACTTCCCGTCCACGAATTCCGGGTGAAGAACCACATTTCTCTGCTGTGGTGACTGAAGAGTCCTAAGATTATCAAGACGCTCCCATGTCTTCAAGTCCTTCGTCCTTACGATTCCTGCCTGCGCCACTGCCGCCGAAAGATCTGGATCTTCCCTGTCTTTGCTCTCAGAGCAAAAAATTCCGTAGATATATCCGTCCTCATGCTTGGTAAGCCGCATATCATAGACATTGGTCTCTTCCGGACAAGTATCCGGCAATACAACCGGATAGTCCCAGAACCGGAATCCCGAGATTCCGTTCTCGCTCTCTGCCACCGCAAAAAAGGATTTCCTGTCATTTCCTTCTACACGGACAACCAGATAATACTTCCCGTCTAATTCTATGGCACCGGAGTTCATGACTGCGTTGACACCGAGACGTTCCATAAAGTACGGATTCCTCTCTGCATCCAGGTCATACCTCCAGTGCAGCGGTATGTGGTCCCGCGTCAGCACAGGATGTTCATACCGGTCATAGATTCCATTATAAAATTCACTCTTCTGATTATTTCTCTGAATTAATCTCTCATATTTTTCTAACTCTGCATAATATCTGCTGTGTATCATGCCTCTGTCCTCCTGCCCCATTCTTCTGATCACTTCTATACACATGCGTCCGTTGTGATAGGGGCATTTCCAAGGCTCCACAATCGGTTTCTGAACCGGCTGATCCTTTGAATCCGCCGACCAGAACCATTCCGAGCCTTCTCTTGGATCCGTCAGATACTCAAGGATATATCCCCATAGCGTCTCTGCCGCTTTAAGATATGCCGTATCCTGAAGGTTCTTCTGATATCCGTTAATGAATCCTACGATTCCTTCTGCCTGCACCCACCACACTCTGGTTCTGTCGGGTACTCCATTCTCCGCCTCATTCATCAGCGCTCCGTTATAGAACGCACGCTCATAGATATTCTTCGTGATTTCCCCCGTAATCGGAGATAATTTTTTCTTATACCCGGGATCACCAAGAACCTCAACTCCCCGGTCTATTAACCACGCCGCCTCAATATCATGCCCATAGGAGTACAGGTCGATCAGTGTATTCCATTCTCTGTCAAAGAACACTTCCTGTCTTCCAAGTGTCCGGTTATATACCTTTTCGACCATAATATCCATCATGAACCTAAGTCTGTCTGCCGCCTGCTTATCCTGGCTTACCCGGTATAATTCCGTGTAAGCCTCGAACACATGAAGCAGTGTATTCATCGTTTTCTCTGCCATTACACCGTTCTCAGACAGCTTTTCGTTATCTGCCGGTTTGAAATCCCTGGTAAATGCCTCCAGATAACCCAGTGAATCCGTACATTTTTCCTCGATCATATCTTTGAGCTTCATCGCAAGCTTAAGCGCTTCTTCATCCTTCACCGCGTCATAATAAGAAGACAACGCATAGACAGCAAATGCCTGGTTATAGGTATGCTTCGTATCATCCTTCACCTGGCCGTCGTAAGTCACAGACCAGAATACGCCGCCGTATTCCTCATCCAGGCAATGCTCCCTGAGGAAGCGGTATGCATGCACCGCATCCTCCCTCAGATTCTCCTTCTTAAGCAGCATATAGGCATTGGAGAAAAACCACAGAATCCGGCTATTCAGGATACAGCCCTTCTCGTACTTCTTATCTATCCGGAGGTCATAGTCCATGTACCCATAATATCCGCCGTACTCCTCATCTTTAAGACGCTCCCAGAAAGGAATCAGTTTCGTCTCCAGATGATGCCTGATCTCTTTTACAAAACTTTCCATAATCTCTCTACCTACCGTCTTCCTATCTCCTGATCGGCTTCTCTTACCACACTGTGTTCTCTAATATAAGCAATGATCTCTTCTGCCGTAGTAAAAGCCAGACCCACATAAGTGTCCGCCGCTCCATAGTAGATTGCAATCCTGCCGCTCCTGCTGTCGTGAATCGTTGCACACGGGAATGTCACGTTCGGGACAAATCCTCTTTCCTCATACCATTCCTGTGGTGTCAGCAGAAAATTCTCACAGCGGTACTTTACGATCGACGGATGATCGATATCCAGGATTGCACCGCCAATACTGTAAACAAACCCGTTACAGGTTCCGGTCACCCCGTGATAGAACAAAAGCCACCCTTCCGTCGTCTCAATCGGAGCTGCACCGCCGCCGATTTTGACGGCTTCCCACCATTTCTCACTTTTTCCCATTACATGGCGATGTTTTCCCCAGTACACCAGATCCGGGCTCTCCGAGACAAAGATATCTCCAAATGGTGTGTGCCCGCTGTCACTGGGCCGTGACAGCATGACAAAATTCCCGTTGATCTTCCTTGGGAAAAGCACCGCATTCCGGTTAAAGGGCAGGAACGGGTTCTCTATTCTTGTAAATGTCTCAAAATCCGTCGTCTTCGCTATTCCAATCGCCGCTCCATAGAAATCCTGACACCAGATCAGATAATAGATGCCTTCTATCTCTACCAGCCTCGGATCATATGCATACACCGGCATAAATGGTCTGCCCTCTTCATCTACAAACGAGATCTTCTCCTCATCAAACTGCCAGCAGACCGCATCCTTGCTCCTTCCCAGGTAAATATGCGGGATGCCGTTGGTCTGCTCACCTCGGAATACTCCTATGAATCCGTCCTGATAAGGTATGACCGCGCTGTTGAAGATCCTCGCCACTTCCTTTGCCGGGTTCCTTCCAATGACCGGATTGTCCCGGTAACGCCATACCGGCGCACCGGTAAGACCTTCCGGCTTCTCCTGCCACGGCATGTTCGGCACCGGCGGCGCTAATATCTTAACATTACTCATTGTTATTTCCTTAAACCTTCCTAAAATTGTGATATATTTAACCCTTGACCGCTCCGTTCGCCATACCGCTGTATACCTGCTTCTGGAATACCAGGAAGAAGATCAGGATTGGTATGATTGTGATGATAACACCGGAACAGATGTAATTATACTGATTGCCATAAGGGCCGGTAAATGTGTACAGTGCTGTTGATATGGTCTTCAATTCCGGCAGCTGCAGATACAGGTTGGAGGAATAGTACTCGTTATACACACTGACTCCCTTAAGCACCAGAGACGTCATGATCGCAGGCTTAAGAAGCGGGAACAGGATCTTGAAAAATACCCCGAAATAAGTACATCCGTCCATGATCGCCGACTCATCTAAGGATACCGGCAGGTTCTCGAAGAACTGCAGAAAGATATAGATGGAGATAATATCCGTTCCCATCAGCACGATCATATATCCATACAGATGATTGATCAATCCCAGAGAATACATGATCTGATAGATCGTTACCTGCATCGCGATACCGGGAAGCAATGAAGCAAATAAAAACAAATTCTCGATCATTCCTCTTCCCGGGAATTTGAACCGGTTAATGACATAGGCAAGCATCGAGCCCGTAAACACCGAAATCGTAAGAACCACAACCAGCACAATTGCCGTATTCGCAAAGCCTCTCAGCATATTGGCCTTCTGAACCGCAATCTTAAAATTCTCGAAATAGGCAAATGTTGCCGGCATCTCCAGAACAGATGTGGAAGCATACTCTTCGTTGGTTTTAAACGCCGTCAGCACGCAGACACAGACCGGAGCCAGCGATACAAAGGATGCCAGAATCAGAGATACATACTTTACTACCGAAAAAACATAAGATGAAAACTTTTTCTTCTCTTTCATTACATTGTTCCTCCTTTTGACTGCATTGCCCTGCGCGCTTTCTCCGCTTTCTTTCTCTTACGGACCGCCGCTTTGGACTCATCGCTGCTTCCGTCATCGAATACATACTTGAAGAACAATTTCTGCCCGATCGTGCAGATGATGATCAGGATCAGAAGAACGATCGCCATCGCACTGGCAAGCCCTACCTTCTGATTCTCATGTGCAATACGGTTCATGATAACAAAATATGTACCGGTACCCATCGTACCATTGGTGATAACATACGGCGGCTCAAAAGCACTTAAGCATCCGCTGACACAAAGGATGATATTCAGCACAATAATGGACTTGATACTCGGCAGGATAATATAACGGAACTGCTGCCATCTGTTCGCCCCGTCCAGTGACGCCGCTTCATACAGATCCGTATCGACAGACATCATTGCTCCAAGGAACAGGATGACATTCTGACCGGTATACCTCCACACGGATGTTGCTGCCAGGGAAACATTGTTGATGCTCTGATCCTGCAGCCAAAGCGGTATCTTATCTGCGTTCATACCAAGCGCCTGAAGAAATGTATCAAGCACGGCGCCTCTCGCATAGAAGAACTTAAAGATGAAACCTACCGCAATACCGCAGATCAGATAGGGGAAGAACAAAGCACCCTTGAATACAGATTCTCCTTTTACCTTGAACACCATCATAGTCGCAAAGAAGAGCGCCAACGCAAGCTGTACGACTCCGCCGCCCATATAGTAAAGACTGTTGAACAGGGATCCGAATATTTCCTTGCGGTCGAATACTTCTGCATAATTTTTCATTCCCACAAATGTCCTTGCGCCCAGATATTTCATATCATAGAAGCTGAACTGTATCATTTTCGCAAAAGGGATATACGTAAACAGCAAAAGCAGGACAAGCGGTACGAGCAGAAATGTGAAGATGACCAGTCTGCGTTGTATCTTCCGGCTGCAAAACCATTGTTTAAAGGATTGTTTTTCCATGTTTTCTCCTCTCATTCTTGGACTCCAAAGGGAAGACATGCCTCCCCTTTGGAGTATTATCATGTAACAACTACTCTGTAATCTCTGCCCCGTTACTCTCCTGAGCCTCTGTCCATTTCTGGTTCCACTCATCCATCAGATCATCCAGTTCTTTTGTTCCATACAGAGCTGCCTCTAAGACCTCACATACCGGATAGTCGCCGCTTAATACCTCCGCCGAATTGCGGATATCATCATACAGACTCTCTTCCCCCTCTAACGGCGGATTGTCGGAGAGAAGCTCAACTCCCTCGAACTCTGCGAGAGAATCCGGAAGCGGTTCACCCTTAAGCGCCGGGATACTTCCCTCGTCCGCGAAGATCGGTGATTCTTCCAGCAGCCATTTTACATACAGCATTGATGCGATCTGATTGTCCTCTGTCGCCTTATTGTTGATCGCATACGCATAGTTGCCGCCGGAAGCCGCCGCACGCTCACCCTTTACCGTGATCGGGAACGGGAAGTCCCCGATATCGTCCGGGTGGTCTCCCGCCTCCTTGAACTGCTGTACACACCAGGAACCAAGTACCATCGTTGCAATCTCACCATTGTTGATCATCCCCTTAGAAGATTCCCAGTCGCTGGATGCCGGGTCCTCCTCTACCAACTTGTCTGCAACCGCCGAGTATAAAGTATAGAAGACTGCGTATGGGCCGCTCATCTCATCATTCTTTGTAAACGGATCCTTCTGGTGAAGCAGCTTATTATTCTTATAATCCGCGTCTGCGTTCGACGCAATTCCTATATAGTCATTCCAGGCGCCCATGGTCCATCCTGCGGAGAAATTGGTATACAGCGGAACTGCATCGGTCTTATCCTTGATCAGCTGAAGATCCTTAAGGAACGCATCCGGAGTCGTCGGAAGCTCTTTGATGCCAGCCTCTTTCCAGATCTTCTTGTTATAGGCCACACCGCCGGCCGTTCCGCCGTTCGGGATACCATATACCGTATTGTCATATGTTTTCTCCGTCACAAAATTGTACTTGTCATTAAGAGTATCAAAATCCCCCAACGGGGTAAAATACTCGCCCATCTCGCTTTTCTCCACTGTAGAAGGAACAAAGCAGATATCTCCCCAGTCACCGTTCGGGAGACGAAGCGTCAATGATTCCTCATAGTCTGTGATTCCTTCATAAGTAACGTTGATATTCGGATACAGCTCATGAAACTGATCTGCATATCCTTTGTAAACTGTGTCCACGATATCCGTACGGTTCGTAAGAATCTTAATGTCCGCCTTCAGATCCTTATAATCGTCTCCGTTAAGCTTGTCAATCGACGGGATATCTACTTCTACGACTTCTCCTCCTTGGCCCTTATTGCCGCATGCTGCCATTGATACGCTCATAGACAAAACAAGTGCAACACTAAGTAATCTCTTTTTCATGCTTTCTTACCTCCGTTTAATAAAAATTTAACTTTATTTAAGTTAAATTTATTTTATTACTTTTATCATGAAAATTCAATTATATCTTTTTCTTCTGCACATTTTCGTATATATAAATACTTTTTTTCAAAATTTCTTTGTCTATTTTGTATTTTATACACTTGAATTTTACTTAAATATTAAATTAATTTAATATAATAATTAATTATTCAACGAATACAGGCGTGAAATTTATACTTGTATATAGACTTTTCGCAACAGATATGGTATAATTTTCTATACTGATACATATAATTATTCAGCAGTAAAAGAGGTGATCATTTGACTGACAGCGCAAAATTGGATCTCCTACTAGAATCGGTAGGCCAGATTAGTACAAAAGTGAACTGCTTGGACGAGCATACGGACGAACGCATGAAGTGTATCGAACAGCGTATGGAACACATGGACGAGCGTATGAAGCACATTGAACAGCGTACGGGCCACATGGACGAGCATATGAAGCGTATGGACGAGCGCATGAAGTGTATCGAACAGCGTACAGGCCACATGGACGAATGCATGAGGCATATCGAACAGCGTGTGGATCACATGGACGAACGTATGAAGCATTTCGAACGGCGTGTGGACCATATGGACGAGCATATGAAGCGCATGGACGAGCGCATGACGTGTATCGAACAGCGTACAAGCCACATGGATGAACGTATGAAGCATATCGAACAGCATGTGGAACACATGGACGAACGTATGAAGCATTTCGAACAGCGTGTGGATCACATGGACGAGCATATGAAGCGGATCGAACAGCGTATGACCCATGTTGAACAGAAGATAATCGATATAAAAGTACACCTCGAAAACAGAACAGATAAAAATATCCAGTTGTTGGCAGAAAACTTCATCGATCTAACGAATAAACTGAATCAGGCAATCCCGGCAGCAAATAAAAATCTCGCATATGAAGTAAAGGTGAATTATCTGATCGGAGAAGTGGATAAACTGAAAGAAAAAGTTGAAAAGATTGCGAAAAAAACAGCCTAATACAGAAGGGGGAGATGGTGCTATCAGTCTCCCCCTTCTGTATTGTTCACTTAATCAACCTTGGCTTTCACGCTGCTTTTCCACACGATATGCCCGGATACCACCTCAAGGGTTCCCTGCTTTTTGGGATTCCGAAGCTGCTTTAATACCTTATCCACTGCTACTTTTGTCATCGCCTTCATATTGATCTCATAGGTCGTGATCTTCATATCTGCGAAACCGGGATACAGATAATTGTCATATCCGATCACGGACACATCCTCCGGTACCCGAAAGCCGCGCCCATTCAGCTTCTCCACCGTCATCCCCGCGACCAGGTCACAATTGCATACAAATGCTTTCGGCAGACAGTTCGGCAGATCAAAAGCGACCTGTCCTACCGCGTCACGGTCCTCAATAATCCATTCCTTTGGAACCGTCTTCTTATGCTCTGTCATAGATTTCATAAATCCGCAATATCTGTCCATGATACTGCTCGTCGCATATATAGAACCTATGAATCCGATATCGCTGATTCCTTTCTCGAACAAAAGCTCTGTCATCTGATACATTCCGTAGAAATTATCCGCAATCACCGCGTCCTTTGCGATCTCGTTGTTATAGAAATCCAGAAAAACGACCGGCATGCCAAATTCCGACTTCAGTTTCCGGATATACCGCATATCTATCTCACCTATGATGATCAAACCTTCTATACTATTGTTTTTCACAATCTGAGGCAATTCAAAGGTTCGCTTCTCCGCCTCCTTCTTCAACACTTCTACCGTCGTGTAACACCGTTTCTCTGTGGCCACCAGCGACAGTTCCTGGTACATCTTCCAGTAATAAGTAGAATACTGCGCCAGGTAGTTTTCCGCAATCAGCACCCCGATCTTACGAAACCCTCCGTCTTCCAGCACCGGCTTTTTTCCTGCGGATGCCAGTTCATAGCCCATCTCTTCTGCGGTTTCAATAATCTTCATACGCAGTTCCTCGCTGACACCCTTATGTCCGGCAAGGGCATTGTGGACCGTGACAGAACTGACGCCTGTCTTCTTCGCAATATCTATCAGCCTGACTTTACCCATCTGTATCTCACCTCAGCTTTCATTCCCGGACAAAGTGATATAATCTGCTCTGAAAATCCCCCTCCACATTTTTGATCAGGAATCCACATTTCATCAGCTCCTCACCCGTATATACATCCTCCGTTCCCTCAAGCCTGTAATCCGCTTCCTCCTTAAGCCCGCGAAGCAAGATATTCTTGCTGTGTACATTCGGCTGTCTTAAAACCTGCACAAACGTAACCAATGCCTGTGATGCGTCCTTTGCCGCGACTTCAAAGCAGTCATACGGTTTCCTGTCTGTCCAGGAAGCAATCCGATAATAATCTCCCGTCTGGATCAGTTCGCGGTATTTGTGATACTGCTCTACCTGACCGGCTATCTGAGCCCGCTCTTCTTTTGATATCTTCGTGATATCCAATTCATATCCAAAGGTACCGGCAAGCGCCACATTTCCTCTCGTCTCAAACGGGGTCTGCCTTCCCACGATATGATTCGGGCAGTCGCTCACGTGCGCCCCCATCGCAGACAATGGATAGACCAGGGCCGTTCCTTCCTGAATCCTTAACCGCTCTATGGCATCTGTATCATCCGAACACCAAATCTGCGGGCTGTAATACAGCATCCCAGGATCAAATCTTGCCCCGCCGCCGGAACAATTCTCAAGAAGCAGTCCGGGGAATTCCGTCACCAGACGTTCCTGCATCTCATAGAGTCCCAGAACATACCGGTGGAACAACTCCCCCTGCGCATCTGCCGGCAAAGACGCGCTCCCGATATCAGATAACTGCCGGTTCATATCCCATTTCACATAGGTGATCGGCGCACTCCTCAAGATCTTTGCCACGCACTCATAGGCATAGTCCCGCACTTCCTTTCTGGAAATGTCGAGCACATACTGCGCTCTGCTCTGCCCCGGTTCTCTTCCCGCGATCTGGATCGCCCAGTCCGGGTGCGCCCGATATAATTCCGAATCCAAAGAAACCATCTCCGGCTCAAACCAGATACCAAATTCCATTCCCAGATCACGTACCCGTTTTACCAGATCAGATAGCCCGGTTGTAAGCTTCTCTTCATTTACCGTCCAGTCTCCTAAGGAGCTGTCATCCCAGTTTCTCCTTCCGAACCAGCCGTCATCCATAACCAGCATCTCAATCCCGTTCTTTTTCGCTTCTCTTGCAATATCCAACAGCTTATCCGTATTGAATTCAAAATACGTCGCTTCCCAGTTATTGATCAGCACCGGCCGTCTCTTGTATTTGTACGGGCTTCGAATGAGATGCTCTCTGTAGAAATCATGGAGAGAACGGGTCATCTTCCCTAATCCGCTGTCTGAATATGTCATAATCACCTCCGGAGCCTGGAACTTCTCCCCCGGATAAAGTCTCCAGCAGAAATCATCTGCATGTATCCCCATGACCATACGCACATAATCGAACTGAGTCCGCTCGGTCTGAGCGATAAAATTTCCGGAATATACGAAATGCATCGCATAGACTTCGCCTACATCCTGCGTTGTCTCCGGCGTCACCAATGCCATGAACGGATGCTCCTGATGGCTGGATTCTCCCTTGGCTGACGATACAAGTTGCTTTCCATAGCGGACTCCTGCCCGTTCGATATGGCGTTCTCTGGCCCATGAGCCGCATAAATTTATCATCTCATAATCCCGGTTCTCCATATCGAGGCATGCGCTGCACACCTTCTCCAGGCGCAGATTCTCTTCCCCTGTATTCTCAATACTGGCGCTCCTGGCAATCACGTCCTCCTTCTCGAATACAGAATACATCAGAACAACCCGTATCTTCAACACCGGATCTGCACATACAATCCGAAGTGTCCAAACCTCCTCTTCCTTCCCGAACGACGCCGGAAGTCCGGGAAGCGCCGGCTTGCCTCCCTCTATACTGTGGCTCTCGTAGAAAAGTTCACATCCGATACTTCCGGCACTGTTCCTTACGTCCAGACAGCTCTCACGATAATCTCCGATCCCGCCCGTCGGATATTCTGCCGGAAAAAAATCATGAAAAGAATTCTTCTCTCTTCGATTCACCGAGGGAGTAAAAGGCGCCTCCTCCATACGCAGCAGATACCTTCCCCCAAACTGCTGTAACCGTTTCCCATAATACACATGTCCTACATATCCCTCTTCTGATAATCCTATCATATAAGTTGTATGAATTGTGTCCAGCTTAAACATCTTTCTTCGTCCATCGTATTGAATTCCCATACTTTGTCCTCCATTTTAATTGAGTTCTACTTAAAATATAATTAAATTAAGTATATATGATGTTATTTTAACCACAAAGCCGGTAAAAAGTCAATCATTTCCTGCAGCATTATCTCGAAAGAATATATACGAAAAAAAGAAGAGACCCCTTCTGCCTCTTCTTAAACCATTTGCCTTCCGCTCCTTACTTCAGATTCCCCGCTTCCATACGCTTCAGCATATCATATACCTCAATCCGCTTCGCATTCAACTCCGGCAGTCCGATAAAGATCGTACCGCAGACATATCTCTCTTCCTTCGTCTGCTCTATCCTCACCACTTTAAGAAACGCGTGAATCACCTCATCTGTCCAAATCTTCAGATTAGTCTCATACACCGCCCCAATCTCCAACGGCCTGTCACAGATAAATCCCACGCCTGTCTTCGATACGTCCAAAACTTCAATCTCCACTTCTTCTTCCTTCGCCGAACCTTCGGTCATATTCTTCATCAATAGCTGAGCCGACAAACTCATGCGCATGCTGCCTCTCTTCTCTTCCATCTCGATTACTCCTTTCACAGCAACTCTTTCTAATATTTTAGCGCATTTGTCTGTTTTTGTAAAGCGATGAACTCCAATCGCCCTACATCTGTAACAATTGATCGGCGAACTACTATATTGCGTAATCGGCGGAGAATTAATGAATACAGAACTGGACGGAATGCCGCCTTTCATGTATAATGGTTGAGGACAAAAGAAAGGGGAGATTATGATGTGGGAGATCGAAAAAGCTGTTCTGATCACGAACAATCCGCGTGTATATGAGAAATACAGGGATACTCTCAAAGTATTGCTCGAAGAATCTTATGAACAAGTGCTTATAAAGACCAGGGACATGGTATATGACCGGCATATCCTGCTGACCCACCCGCAGGCATCAAGTCTGAAACCGAATCAGACACCTTACCGCTCTGTGGTTGTCTATCCGCAGGGGACCGGTGACAATACCGATGACATCCTCCTGATCGAGAAATGTCTGGAGACCTACAGCCGCTGGCAGGAGATTGCACCCACGCCAAAGCACTATGACGACAAGGTCGCCTATGATTTTCAGACCATCGACCTGTCCGTGATCGACAACATCATACCCCGGATTATATAGCCGGCGTACCGCCATCTGCCGTACGTCAAAGATATCTTAAGGAGAAAAAGAATTTGACTGATAAGAAAAATGATCCGTATATCAAGGGCCTTTCCAGAAGGGATTATATCCAGAAGGTCCACGAGCTGATCCAGCGCGAGGGAGTGAACGCCATCTCCATCCGCATGATCGCAAGGGAGATGGGCTGCTCCTCCGCAAGCCTGTACCGCCATTTTGAAAGTCTGTCCGAGCTCCTGTATTATGCAGAGCTCCGTACCCTCACGACTTACATCCTGAGACTGAACGAAGGGGAAAAAAAATGGAAAAACGCATGGGACACTTATATGGGAGTCTGGGACTGCTACAGCCGAGAAGCATTCGCACATCCCGAAGCCTACAATCTCCTGTTTTTTGAGTTCACGAATGAAAAGCTCAAAGACTCTATCCTGGAATATTACAATATGTTTCCGGAAGACATCAAGGGAACAAGCCATATCTTCTGGACGATGCTAAAATGCGCAGACTTCATGGGCCGGGATTATGAGATGTGTAAGAAATGTATTCGTGAAGGCGTAATCAGCCCCGAGAATGCAAAGCGCCTGAACCGGATTGCATGTATGCTTTTCAAGGGATATTTCATCACAGTATTAAAAGAAGGAATCCGCCCGGAAGAGATCGATGCGCGGTCGCGGATGTATACATCGGATCTGGAGCTTGCGGTCTGTACCCTTGCTTCTGACCTGAAGGGATATAAGGGCGAATGGAGAAACTGCAGCTATACCCAGAGATAAGATATTTTTCATAGAAAAAATAAATATATAGATATTATTTATAAAATACTTGAATGTTATCGCGATTAGTTGTATAATATTAACAATTAGTAGCGGATAGCATTATTTTTTTGCCCTTATGTTATCGCGATTACATAATGTATACTCCCGGAACCATAGATTACTTGTCCGGAGAGTAAAAATAAAAGGAGGGAATTTGTATGAAATTGGAACTCGGCAAGATTGAGATCAGGGACATCCAATTTGCAGACAGCACCTACATAGCGGATCATGTCCTCTATGTACACAAAGAAGAAGTAGAATCACTGGTCCTTGAGGACGACAAGCTGCTTGAGTGTCATCTGGACATTGCAAGGCCCGGGGATGCAACAAGAATTACACCGGTAAAGGATGTCATCGAGCCCCGCGTGAAGGTAAGCGGAGGCGGGGAGATCTTCCCGGGCGTGATCGGCAAGGTGTCTCCGACCGTAGGGGAAGGCCGGACCCATGCTCTTGACGGCTGCTGCGTGGTTACTGTCGGAAGAATCGTTGGTTTCCAGGAAGGCGTAATCGATATGAGCGGCCCGGCCGCCGACTACTGCCCGTTCTCTAAGACGGTAAACTTATGTGTCGTCATCGAGCCAAAGGAAGGTCTTGAGACCCACGTATATGAGAGGGCGGGCCGTCTGGCAGGACTTAAGGTCGCTGCATACCTCGGAGAAGCTGCGAAGGAGTTAGAACCGGATACCTTAGAAGTATATGAGACAAAACCAGTATTCCAGCAAGCGGCGGAATATCCCGGACTTCCTAAGGTAGGATATGTACATATGCTCCAGTCCCAGGGGCTCTTACATGACACCTATTACTATGGCGTGGATGCAAAACAGTTTGTACCTACTTTCATGTATCCGACAGAGATTATGGACGGCGCCATCGTCTCCGGTAACTGTGTAGCGCCCTGCGATAAAGTTACAACCTATCATCACCTGCATAATCCGGTAATTGACGAATGTTATAAAAGACATGGGAAAGAGATTAATTTCATGGGCGTGATCCTGACCAATGAGAATGTATTCCTTGCGGATAAGGAGCGTCACTCTGATATGGTAGCCAAACTGGCAGAATGGATGGAATTAGACGGCGTACTGATCACAGAAGAGGGGTACGGGAATCCGGATACCGACCTGATGATGAATTGCCGAAAAGTAGAGCGAAAAGGTACGAAAGTCGTTCTGATCACTGATGAATTCCCCGGCAAAGACGGAAAGTCCCAGTCGCTTGCCGATACCTGTGATGAAGCAACAGCGCTTGCATCCTGCGGACAAGGTAACATGACGCTTCATTTCCCGGCCATGGATAAAGTTATCGGCATGCAGGATTACATTGAAAGCCAGATCGGCGGATGGGCCGGCTGCATCAATGAAGACGGCTCCTTTGAAGCCGAGATCCAGATCATCATCGCTTCTACCATTGCAAACGGATTTAACACATTGGCTGCAAGAGGATATTAAGAAAGGGGGATTCAACAGTTATGGCAAAATACAAAATCGTTCACTATCTCAACCAGTTCTTCGGCGGTATCGGCGGAGAGGAGAAGGCTGGTTTTGAACCGGAAGTAAGAGAAGAAAAGATCGGTCCCGGCCTGGCCCTTGCCCAGGCTCTGGGAGAAGATTATGATATCGCGGCAACCGTGATCTGCGGTGATAATTATTTTGGAGAAAACCTTGACACTGCAACCGACACCATTATCGAGATGGTGAGAAAGTATGAGCCGGATGTATTTGTTGCCGGACCGGCATTTAACGCCGGACGTTACGGTGTGGCATGCGGGACTGTTTGCAAGGCTGTAGAAGAACGGCTTGGCATCCCGGTTCTGACCGGCATGTATGAAGAGAATCCGGGAGCAGATATGTTCAAAAAAGATGTAATCACGGTTCAGACCGGGAATTCTGCGGCAACACTCAGGAAATCTCTGCCAAAGATTGTAGATCTGATTAAGAAGATGGCAACAGGGGAAGAGATCTTAGGTCCATCCGCAGAAGGATATCTGGAGCGGGGTATCCGTGTGAATTACTTCGCTGACAAAAGAGGGGCAACACGGGGCATGGATATGCTGATCAAGAAGATGGCAGGCGAACCCTTTGAGACAGATCTTCCCATGCCGAAGTTCGACCGCGTACCTCCGGCAGATGCGATCACAGACATCAAACATGCGAAGATCGCAGTCGTCACCTCCGGCGGTATTGTACCCCAGGGGAATCCGGACCATATCGAATCCTCTAACGCCACCAAATACGGTGTATATTCCATTGAGGGCATGGACAGTATGTCACCGGAGGATTTCACCACCATCCACGGCGGATATGACCGGCAGTTTGTCATGAAGAATCCGAATCTGGTCGTACCTCTGGACGTACTGCGCGAGTTAGAAAAAGCAGGTGAATTCGGCGAACTGGTGAATTACTTCTGCACTACAACCGGAACCGGAACCGCTACGGGCTCTGCAGCCAAATTCGGTGATTCCATCGGGCAGAAATTCGTGGAGGACCACGTAGACGGCGTCATCCTCGTCAGCACATGAGGTACCTGTACACGTTGCGGTGCAACGATGGTAAAAGGGATCGAGAAATACGGTATTCCGGTTGTACATATGGCAACGGTCGTCCCGATCTCCAGGACGATCGGCGCAAACAGGATTATTCCCGGCGTTGGTATCCCGTACCCGCTTGGCGATCCGACCCAGGGAGAAGCTGATTCTAAGAAGATCCGCGAGAGGATGGTGAAAAGAGCGCTCAAAGCACTCCAGGTACCTGTTACGGATCAGACGGTGTTTGACAAAGATATATAATTCATTTTCGAAAGGAGGGGTTCTATGAGTAATAACGGACAGGCCCATTTTAAATCACGTTTTGGATACATTATGGTTGCGGCAGGAGCTGCGATCGGATTAGGTAACATATGGAAATTCCCGTATCTGGCATACAGAGGCGGCGGCGGTATCTTCCTCGTCACCTACATCATCATCATCATACTGATGGCACATCCTATGGTGGAGATGGAGACTGCGATCGGCCGTTTCGGCAAATCCGACACTGTGTCAGTCTATGAGAAGATCAGCAAAAAGTGGGGATTCGTGGGGTGGATTGCAAATATCTGTACGCTGGGAATCAACATGTTCTATGTAGTAGTCGGCGGATGGGTGCTTAAATACGCAGTCCAGTTCATTGTAAGCGGTGATTTTGGCGAAGATACTAATGTATTCTTTAACGGATTTATCAGCAAACCGGTAGAACCGATTGTCTGGGCATTCATCGTTATGTTCATTACCTCCTTTCTGCTGTTATTCGGTATCACGGAGATCGTGGAGAAAGTCACGTCGGTCATCATGCCGATCCTGTTTGTCATCCTGATCTTCTGCGCAGTCTATGCCTGCGCAACACTGCCGAATGCCGTAGACGGATTGAAATACTATCTTGTCCCGAACTTCAGGCATTTTAATTTCAAGGTGTTCGCGGATGCCGTGACACAGGTGCTGTTCTCTGTCGGAATCGGCTGGGGAATCTTCACCACCCTGGGTGCAAATATCTCAGATTCCAGCAATCTTAAGAGTGACGCCGTTATGGTAAGTGTTATGGATACGCTGGCCGCAGTCCTGGCAGGTTTCGTTGTTATTCCGACCGCCTTTGGCGCCGGGATGGACGTTACAAAGGGACCCGCCCTGTTATTCGATGTTATGGCAGGAATTTACGGCAGTCTTCCGGGCGGACGGCTGATCGGCTCCTTGTTCTTTATCGGGGTTCTGTTTGCAGTATTTTCTTCTCTGTTCACATTTTTTGAGATCTCTGTCAAGACTTTTGAAGAAAAGCTTCAGATGGGACGCCAGAAGGGCGTAATCGTTGTCTCGATTATTATATTTATCGGCAATATCCTTGTATCTCTCGGATTTGGACCGTTAGAAGGATTCAAGCTTCCGTGGCCAAGCTTCACCGGGCTTGAGATGTACGGCCTTTATGATTGGCTTGACTGCTTCACCGGATATGTGCTTCTTCCTCTTGGCTGTCTGCTTACCTGTATCTTTGTAGCAAAAGTATGGGGATTCGACGCGTATGAAAAGGAGCTGTTCAGCAATGGCCGCGACGGAAAGCTTAAGAGCTTTGACAAGCTTCTCACCGTAGCCGTGATTCCGGTCTTCATGATCATCGTATTCCTGAATGTATTCGGATTCCTTGGATAATTTTGCAAAATCATCCAGGATTTTATAAATGCTGCCTCATCTTCCTTATGGAGGTGAGGCATTTTTATCGGAGGTATTTTATGACCATCACAGAAGGCTACCGATTCGCTGTAGCAATCATTGCAATATCTCTTGTAATCTGTTCCTGGTCTGCTTCGGTTAATTCCAGAAACCGGCATCCATATTCAAACCAGGATGCCTCCTTTTCGATCACCCGCAGCACTTCACAATACATAACAGAAGGCTGATTTCCTGACAACTGCACCTTCAGCAGAAACTTATCTCCCTTATGATACCGGTACCCGGAACCTATCCCTGCGCCGCCCACACTGATATTCAGAAGCCTGCAGTCCCTCTCTTCATCACTTCCCGGTACCGTGATAACCGCATCGATGTCCGTGTCCAAACGAGAAAAGGATCTCTCATTTTCTACCCTCATTACCCTCAGATTCCTGATCTGCCACACATGCTTCCCGCTGGGGGTAATGATCCCCTCCATAAAAACGGCCTTTCTCTCACAATCATTATACCCCCTGAGATTTACATAGAGGGATTCTGTCCCCTCAAGAGATTCTATATCTACATCCTGGAAGATATCTCCTTCCGAATACTGGTACAACTTAGCCGTATCCCTCTGCAGATCCTTAAGATTAGCAATAAAAAGCGTACGTTCCTCGGTGTCCTCCACGATTACCCGCATACCGGAATAAATCTCAAGTTCCTTTGTATCTTTTTCTTCTCTTTTTCCAAATAAATCAAACAGCTTCACTTAATATCCCTCTCTGTCTTATAGATCACTTTTTTCTGAATTATCCGTACAAATTGTATTGTAACACAAACGGATGGACATTTCTATCCTTTACCGGATGTTAGCCGGATACTTTTAACTGGTCTGGTTATTTTCGTTTTTATTGGACCTTTTTTTCAATCCAGTTTGGGTATAAAGTATCTCTATCGGGTTAAGATACCCGAACAGGTATACCTTATATTACAGGAAAAGAGGTCATCACTATGAATATGAATGCTAATCTGAAAAAAATCGTTATGACAGCACTGTTTGCCGCTCTGGCCTGTGTCGCAACGATGTCCATCCGAATCCCGACACCGGGAACCGGCGGATACATCCATCCGGGAGACGCCGTTGTCATTCTCTCCGGCGTGATCCTCGGACCGGGATGGGGATTCCTTGCGGCAGGGATCGGTTCCTCCATGGCGGACCTGCTTGGCGGATATTTTATCTATGTACCGATCACATTTGCCATTAAAGGGATCATCGCAGGCATCGCGGGACTCATCTATCAAAAGGTCGGCAAAACCTCCAAAAGCCAGTATACGGCCGTAATCCTTGGCGGGATCACCGACATCGTTCTCGTGGCCGGAGGATATTTTCTCTGCGAGATTCCCCTGTATGGAGCGTCTGCCGCCGCGGCAAGTGTTCCGGCCAATCTGATCCAGGGACTGAGCGGGCTGATCATCGCTTTCGTGCTGTATCCGATTCTTCTGTCCGTACCTGACATCAGACGGATCGCACACAGATCGCACGCCTAGTACAGCATTACGTAATTAACAGTGAATTTTGCAATGATGTACTAGCAAAAAATACCCATGTATGAATTACGCTTTGAGCATTCTTCATACATGGATATTCCTTTCACATTTTCAGAGATACAGATTCTTATATATTTTCTTATCTTCCACGATCAGCACAACACAGAGCAGCACAAAGAATCCGCCGGTAATCAGAACCGCCGCCCATGCAGCATCAGACGACCCCATTCCATAGATGAAACCAATCAGGAGCTGATACACGCTGGTGATGCCGGTGCGGAGAACGCCTTCCACCCCGTTGATCCTCCCTCTGTGGCTCGCCGGTATCCGCTTCGTCAGGTAGGGGCTCTCAGCAAGCATACTGAATACTTCTCCCCATGTCATGATAATCATTGCAATATAATAAAAAGGTATGTACCCGGCAAACAGCCAGAAGATCGCGAATCCTGCCACCAGAAGCAACTGGCCCAGCATCGTCTTGACCGTATCCAAAACCTTGGGAAACATTCTGGTAATCAAAGGGGTTAAGATCACTACGGCAATACAGTTTATACTGGTAACCGACCCATAGATCACTGCTCCGCCGGCGCCATGTATCCGTTCCATATCCAGAGGGATCAGATAAGTATACATCTGGTAGGTCGCGTAGAAACCACTGGCCGCAAGTATGAAGAAAACGATCATCTTGTTCTCTTTTAAGACGGTCCACAGGCTTTCTCCTTCCCTGTCTGTCTGATACACTGCCTTCTTGCCGGTATCCTTTATCGGAGTAATATCTTTCACCTGAAAAAAAATCAAAATCGAGGAGCATCCGATTGCAATCCCGCTGATCAGAAATGCCAGCCACAGATAATTCTGAAGGAGGAGTCCCCCAATCGTCGGCGACATCACAAATCCCAGATTCGTACAGAGGTATTGAAGTGAATACGCCCGCTCCCGGTCATCTGTCATAGTAATGTCCGCCGTCAGCGCATTGTAAGACGGATGTTCCATATTCTGACAGGTCGCGGCAATAAACATCAATATAATCGACACCGCAGACAACGGAATCACCGCGCATACCACGTAACAGGCTACAGATACCATATCCAGGAATATAATATTCATTTTTTTGTTGAGATGATCCGCCATCTTGCCGCCCACCAGGTTCGTCGGCAAAGACAGAATCCCAAACGCCGCCATCACCCAGGCTATATGCTCGGCGCTCATTCCCATCTTCTGGCTCAGAATCATCGTAAGCATCGGCCAGACCATGGCTCCCATGGCCGTAACCAACCGCCCGAAACAGAGTATGTAATTCTCTTTGCGCAGCCCTCCGTATTGCGTCACCAAATTCATCTGATATACCTCTTCCTTCACATTTGCTATGGAAAGTAGTATATCATTATATATCAATTATAGATATACCCTGTCAGGATATTTTTTCTTGATTATTTGCAGCATGCGGTCGCTTAGCTCGAGCAAGAGTTTGATCTTCACACGGTTTTCCGTGATAATCATCGTATAAAACGGTACGTTCTCTTCATAAGAAGTATAATCGTATTTGGGAAGCCTGATACTGCCGCCTTCCTTCCGGTATCCTGACACTGCATCATGCCAGTTCGGCGCCAGCACTTCCAAGGCTTCCATATCAAGCACATGAGCACATCTGCGACGATTCTTTCCCAGTATTACATCGATGGTAAGCTGATTATCTTCCAGGATGTATTCATATTCCTTTTGGCTGTAAGCATCATAAAAGTAATAAAGCACCACGAAGAGGAAGCCTGTCAGCATGAATCCTCTTGAGATAATAATACCCAGTGCCAAAAAGATTACCGCAAAAACAACCATAGCCCCTCTCAGAACACCCGTCAGAGGCTTGGGAATCCTTCTTACCTGTTCCACAATCTTCTCACTATACATCTGTCTCACCTAGTCAAAATCAAATTTTGTGTATCTTTTGCCCATCGCCTTATACTTGATTCTGACCTGTTCATTGCTCTTAAGCACGTCTTCTTCTTTCCCGGTATACTGACAGCGCAGACAATAATACTCATCCTTTTCTTTATCATAGAACATATCAATATCCAGATCCCTCAGGAAACAGGATGGACATCTGTAATTTAATCTGCCTTTTCCAGCTTGAGCCATGTTTCAAAGACCTCCTTATCTGACACTTTCTTCTTATATCCCAGGGTGAACATCGGTGAAAATGCATATCCCTCCCGGATATAACCTTCTGCCCCTTCTGACGCTTCCATGGATACCTTCGTCTCGATCGCCTGGATCACGGCAGATACCGCATCCGCATCTGGTGCGCTCTTCTCCCTGCATTTATATTCATAGATAATCTCCTGCGGCTCTTTTCCTTCACAGCGAAGAATAATTCCATTCATATCTTCCGGATATTCTGTGGTGCCATAACATGCCACCATATACTCGTTGATCTCCACTTCGGCATCCGGATTACTCATTTTAAGGATCTCGCGCGCAATGCGGATGGTACCGGTTCCTTCTTCAAAATACATCCTGGTCTGAAGCTTTAGTGTCAGATCACTGAATTCGATTTCCACCGGATCCAGCGTCAGGATCCTTGTATTGCCCTCCCTGGAGAAATGTGCTTTCGTACGGCAAAGGCATAAGTCTACTTCTTCTCCTCCATGGCAGACCTTAGCGCTTCGTATGGTACCTTCTCCCGCATAATGAGTGAAGTATCCGGCGCGGTATTTTTCCTGGATCAGAAACGGATAGGAAGCATCCTGTACATGCTTCGTCCCGATCCCAACCTCCCATCTTAGCTTTGCCGCATAAGGACGCAAGTCAAAAACGGCGCCTCCCTGATCCATATTAACCCCGGCCCTCATATAAGGATCTGTATACCAGAAGAGCTGCTTATCAGAACCGTACAGGATATCCCTCCACAGCGCACACTCCGGCTCTGTATAGGTCTTCTTTTTCCGGTAATAGTCCGCAAATTCCGCCATGGTCATATCGATGAGTTTGCCTTCTTTTTTCAGGTCGCCGTAGTATTTGCACCCATCGGAATAGGACTTAAGGAGCAACTCATATGGAGCTTCCCAGCGTCCCATCTTATTCATCCACCCCGGCCCCACGAACATCATGTTATAGGCATAGCCATTGTTATACGCTTCCTGCGCCCGGTACTGGTCGATCAGATTATAAAGATACGGGAATTCCCATGTCTTCGAATCATAGATCATACCACGGAGTACATTCTGCGGGTGAGTTCCGAAGTTCGAGCCATTGCCGTCATAGCAGGCAAGCAGATCTCTGGAAAGATGCGGAATCGCCACGATCCCACTGTCCTCCTCCTCGTCGGCCGCCGGTGCATGGGTATTCTGCTTCGACGGAATCCACGGCGCCCAGGGGCCTCCGTCAAACAGAGTATACCAGGAATTGTTGCAGGTATGGTAAGCTTTGGGGCCTTCTTCCCAACAGGTCGCAATCGCACATTTGACGGTCGGATACTTCTCTTTGATATAATTGGTAAGGTCTGCATCCATATAATAAGATCCTGTTGATTCCGGATAGAAACCGAATATCTCATAAAACTTGGCAAATACATCGTCCACGATCGTCTTCTTGTCTTCCATAGAGAACATCCAGATGCAGAAATCCTTAGTCTTGTATTTCTCACGGAACTGTTCGCAGGGAAGTCCCAGAAGCGACAATGCAATCTCATCCCCGTACCTGTCATGGTCATCCTTCGCAATCTGCACCGCTTCTGCATTAAAGAGCGATGCATAAGTCATATGAATGGTGACCTTAAGGCCATTCTCATGCGCAAGTCTCTGCTGCGTCTTAAAGATATCCAGAGACTCTGTCAGAAGCTTTTTATCTCCGATGTCTTCTTCCTTCCCATGGCCGGTCACCGTAGCTGAATACTCCGGCACCATCTCCGGCCTGTGAATCACATTCAGAATAAATTCTCCCATTATCCTGACTCCTTTCTCATCAAACTAACTTTATAAAATAATACGTTCTTTAGAATAAATATAGCATGCAAGAAAACCTGCGCCTGCAGATTTCCCGCATGCTATGCTGCCGCATTTTATTTTACGGCTCCCGTAATACCTTCCGCAAACTGCTTCTGCAGGATGAAGAATACAACCATCGTAGGCACGGAACAGAACAATACACCAAGCATCAGCAAACCGTAATCTGTGGTATAGCCGGACGCCAGGTTAGCAATCAGCATCGGCATCGTCTGCGCATTGGTATCCGTCATGATTACCTTCGGCCACAGATAAGAATTCCATGCATTCATAAAGGATATAACTGCCGCAGCCGCGTAGGTAGACTTCATCATCGGCAGATACATACGAAAGAAAATCTGAAACTCCGTCAAGCCGTCGATCCTGGCCGCTTCCATGACATCAATCGGAAAGTTCCTGGAATTCTGCCGGAACATCATGATCAAAAACGGTGTGGAAATTGCCGGGAGAATAAAACCAGGTGCTGAATTCAGCAAGTTCATGCCCGCAATCATCTTAAAAAGCGGAATCATCGTCGCAACTCCCGGAATCATCATCGCAAGAAGCAGGATGGTAAATACCGCGTCTTTCTTCTTGTCATGATAAAGCTCAAAACCAAAACCTGCCAGCGAACAGATAAACAGAGCAAGAATGGTCTGCGAGACTGAATATCGGAAGGAATTCCACATTGATCCCCACAGGTTCTGTCCGCTGACTAGGTTCTGGAAATTTACTGCAAGATTGCCGCCCGGCAGAATTCGTCCCTGAGCAACGTCAAAGGACGTATTCGTCGCTGCGGAAATCATCCAGTAGAACGGAAATACGGAGATAAATGATACAATTGCCAGGAAAATATAAGTCGGAATTAACCGTCTCTGAATCATACTTCTGTTCTTTTTCTCAGTCACGTGTATCACCTACTTTCATGTTAATTAACGCCAGTACGCCTACCATGATAAATACGAGGAACGCCATGGCAGTCGCATATCCGAAGTTTGCAACACCAGTACCAAAGGTATTGTTATAGATATAGTGCGACATCGTAATCGTAGAATTTGCCGGTCCACCGTTGGTTAAGTTCACAGACTCATCAAAGAGCTGCAGCGTACCGTTGATGGACATAATAAATGTCATGATGATCGTCGGTTTCAAGAGCGGTACGGTAATCCCCCAGAAGGTCTGCCACCCGTTGGCCCCGTCGATCTTGGCCGCCTCATATACCGAATATTCGATATTCTGCAGGCCTGCCAGATAGAATACCATGTTGTATCCTGTCCATCTCCAGATCAGTGCGATGATGATCACGGCCTTGGCACTGGCTGAATTCCCAAGAAAATTATAATTCTCCGACAGGATGCCCAGATTGACCAGAATCGTATTGATCAGACCTTCGGTTGCGAATAATGACTTGAAGATCAGCGAATAGGAAACCAGTGCCGTCGCACAGGGAAGGAATACACACGTGCGGAAGAATCCCTTCATCTTCAGATCCTTATTATTCAACAACTGCGCAAGCAGGATCGCAAGAACAAGCATGATCGGTACCTGGATTGCCAGATACAGGAATGTGTTGCCTATAGAACGAAGAAACAGTTTATCTGCAAACATCCTGGTATAGTTATATGTAATCGGACTGGCCCACTGCATATTAGCGCTGGAGCCTGTTTTTAATGAAGTGATAAAAGCACTGACCATGGGCCAAAAGCTCATCACCGCAATCAGCAGTGTTGCCGGCGTGAGGAATATCCATCCCGCCCTCGACTGCTTTTGAAGCAGGTTCATTCCTTTTTTCTTTTCCACCAAGACCCCTCCTTTTCTGCCGGCTAATTACCCATCTCAAAGTTCAGCTGGTCCTCCGCGCCCTTGAGCTCTTCCTCCAGGTCGCCGCCGTTCATAATATTGATAATCGCCGCACCAAGCTTCTCACGGCATGTATAGTGATATGGACTCTGTTCGATGGTCTGAACATTAGCACCCATCTCTGAGATCTGTGCGTAGATCGGCGTATTATTGAAGAATTCAACGCCTTCGTTATACACCTCTGACTCACCTGCCGGAATATAGGTAGATACCACGCCGCCGTCCTTAAGGGCTCCGTCATATGTCACGGTACTTCCGCCGAATGTATAAGCAAGGAAATCCTTCGCAAGTTCTGTCTTCTTACAGTTGGCTGTAATATACAGAGAAGAACCACCGTTAGAAGCGTATCCTTCCTCACCGCTTAATGTCGGCAGGGTTGTAATCTCCCACTTCCCGCTGTTGGCCTCTACTGCCTCAATGGTCGGAATAATCCAGTTTCCGTTCATGACACCTGCTACCTGGTCTCCCTGAATAGCCTTATCCGTATAGTCTGACCAACTGTTAGGCAGAAGCAGCACGCCCTCTTTAGCCATGTCAACAATCAACTGTACGATCTCTTTAAGCTTTTCATTCTCTGTGATGTATGGCTTGCCGTCTTTGAACTGTGACACGCCCTCGGCCTGCAGCATCATATACATCAGATCATTTCCGTCGCTGTTCATACACAGGAGCGCCTTGCCTGTCTTCTCCTTCACGGCCTTGCCGACCTCGATGAACTTCTCCCATGTAATTCCCTTCATATCATCTATGGAGTAACCGGCCTGATCCAGAAGATCTACACGGTAAGCCATAATGACGGTACCGCCGTCAACCGGCACGCCGTAATGGACGCCGTCTATAGTAGAATAGTCAATCTTTTCTGCATAGAAGTCATCCCAGTTAATGTCGATATCGTCTACATCCTGCCATGCATCCGGATAATCCGCTACAAACTTCTGAATCCAGTGATCCTGGAAAAGTACCATATCCGGCAGAGTCTCATACTTGCCGGAAGACGCCGCCGTAGTGATCGCTGTCTCGATGTCCTGTGAACCGGACTGTTCTTTGATGTCAAGAACAAAATCTTTGTTCACATTCTCTTTATAATCTTCTGCCGCCGCCTCAAGAGCCGGGATGTTGAAGTTCGGATCCCATGCTGCGACTGTCAGAGTATTCTCGTCGTCACTCGTCCCCATATCCGCCGCGTCTCCATCACCGGAACCGCCGCCTGATCCTGTACCGCCGCCGTTGCCGCCGCACGCTGCCAGAGACAATACCATCGTTCCTGCAAGCAGCATTGAAATAAACCTTTTTTTCATCACTATAATCCTCCTTCTTTCGCCGAAGAGGTTTGTTGTGCAATCTGCATACTTTTCAACCTCTCCGCATTGATTTTATAGGTATAATTATAGTCAATTTCACCGATTTATTGCGTTTTTATTCGACCAAAAAAATGGCATATTCTACTATTTTCAGGTTACATGTTTATTTTTCTGCACAATTCCCGGCCTTGGGGAGACGAACTACATCATACAGGACCTACCTATTCCCATCCTCTCAATACACTGACTTTAGAATCTAACATCTGTCCTGAGTAATTATCCGGTGACCGTTTCCACTGGTAAGGCGTCATGCCAAACATCTTTTTAAAATTCCTGGTAAACGTCGACACATCTCCGTAACCTACCTGAAATGCGATCTCCTCCATCGTCGCAAAACTTTTTAATAAGAGTTTACTTGCCTCCTGGATCCGGATTACATTGATATAATCATTGGGACCCATATTCATGCATTCCTGGAAAATTCTCCTAAAGTGGGTCTCGCTGATCCCGCATACTTCCGCCAGATTCTGGATCTTGATCTCTTCGTTATAGTGCTCTTTGACATAGCCAAGCGCCGGAGCGATCTGAAAGCTTCTGGAGCTTTTTTTCGGCATATCCCCCTGAACATTCCGGATCCTGAGAAGCTCCACCACGAAAGATTGCAGAAGACCTTTTAAGTTCTCCCTGTACATATAGGCTTTTCTGTCACACTCATCCCGGATCTTCAAGATGACATTACTGATCTTACGATGCTCATCCTGATGAAAAAACAGTGCTGATTCATACAACGCATTTCGCATATAATCGACATCTAATTTGCTGAGAGACAACTCCTTCATATCCTGCAGTACGCTGTCGATATCCAGATACAGCCATTCCCAATAAGCTGTCGTTCCCAATTCCGCGGTATTATTGTGCGGATAATTAGGCGGCACAATACTGATACTTCCCTTTCCGAATGTTTTTATATTATCACGCAATATGCTTTCCCCACGTCCCTCATAACAGATTCCGACCTCCATATAATTATGGAAGTGCAGATTATCGATATCGCTCCCATATGACCTTCTCCAATTCTCACCAAGAAGCGCAAGTACCTGTTCATTTGGACCTATCTCATAATACCTAAATTCCAGCTTTGGTTTTTTCTTCGCCATATTGACTCTCCTCCGTACCAAATCTGCACTTCAAGCTTACTCTCTTCAGTCAGAACATCTCCGGATGAATCTATCTTGCAGACTGTATAGTTAAACCTCCTGCTACTGATTTTCAATATATAATTATACTCATTTCTCCCATATATTGCAGTTTTATTCATTCAAAAAACAGGCATATTCTGTCCTTTTTACGATATATATACTGAAAAAGGTCAATCTACACAAAGCAGACTGACCTTTTCGGGCAATTATATCCTTTTTGTCTCTCTTATCTCCCCTCTCCCACACCGAAGTACTCCCAACATCCAGTGGCACACTGCTGTCTTGCAGGTCATAATAACAGGTATCAGGACAATCAGAATACAGATCATCAACATACTCTTCACCCCGTACAGATCAATGACCAGACCGGAGTATAACAGACTGATGATTCCCGCAACACTGTTATATACCGCATCCGCAATATTGTGGCCGAGATTGCGGAACGCCCCGGGAACACTTCTTTCCGTAACACTTCTCATCGTCGGAAGCAGAATGCCGACCCCTATATTAGAAAGAAACGATCCCGCAAAGACCATAACCGGAGATACCGCATAAAATGCCAGGATCAGAGTCAGGAAGGGAAGCCCCGCGATCAGCAGGTAGCGCAGACGAAGCGGACATCTCTCCATCCTGCCCGCCAACGCGATAAACGGCACCTGTACGGCGGCGCAGATAAACGCATCCACTCCAAGATCAGACACCGTTCCCCCCACACTCTTAAGAACCGGCATTTTCAAGTTATTTAACGGTGCAATCGCAAGGCCCACCAGAAGCAGTATCACGATCAGATACCGGTAGGCTCCGCCGGCAAATACCTGATTCAAAGAGTGAATCCCATTCCCGCCTTCCGCCTGCTCCCCCGCTGCCTTCCGGCCTTCCGGAAGCAATGCTGCCGCCACGGTACCTGCAAACAAAAATACCGTCCCAAAAGCCAACATCATAGAATATCCAAAAACCAGGATAATCCTCCCAAGCACAATGGATGTAAACGCATACAAAAGCGATGGCAGACACCGAATCCTTCCGTAAACCGACAGATCATTTTCACAAGTCAGCAAAAGCCAGGAATCTATGTTGGTCGCGTTCGGCAGACATACGAAGCCGAGCAGCAGATATAGTCCCGCCAGCATCGGTATCCTGTCATAGGAAAAATAAATCAGATACATCAATACCCCTGCCGTTAAAAAGCAGGCAATTGACACCTTGCGGTTTGTATGAAAGCGGTCGCAGACCATCCCCCAGACGAATGAACCTGCGAATGCCGCCGCCAAAAACATAGCCATAAATATACTTGCCATCGTGTTGTTGATCCCCTTTGACAGCAGATAAGACATTAAAAATCCGATAAACGAAGCGTGAAAACACCAGTATGATATCTCAAGTATCGCAAATCCAATCCAGTAACATCTCTTTACAGCCTTCATAACCCTTCTCCTCTCATAAAATAATGTAAAAATTAAATTAAAGAAATTATAGAAAATCATTGACCTTATGGGAATATCCTTTATAATCTGAAATATAGACAAAATTGATCACTACATAATTAGTCGGAGGCGAATCATACATGCTACAATATTCAGCATATCTATATGATCAGGATCTTGACAGCTATAACGTAGAACTCCCCTTTCTGGTTCATAGCTGCGGCAAGATCTCTATGAACTGCGGCAGAAATCTGAATATAGACCGGCGAAACGGCAGAAGAGATTTTCAGATCATCTATATCCATCAGGGAAAGGGACATTTTATACTGGATAACAGGGAAGCAGTGCTTGACGAGGGATGTACCGTACTCTACTGCCCCTTCGAGATACAGCAATATTCTTTCCGGTACTCTGAGAACGCGCAGTTCTACTGGCTGCACTTTTCCGGCACCGACATCCCCTGCCTTCTAAAGGAATCCGGATTAGACCGGCAGATCATTGATACCGGCATGGCATCCTATATCCCCGGCCTGTTTGAGGGAATCATCCGGGAACTCATCATGAAACAGCCTGGATATCTTCAGATCGCGAACTTAAAGGGCCAGGAGCTTGTCTGGCTGCTCGCACGGGAATCGAGGAAACAGGCCTGCAGGAACCGGAACGGCTATAACGCTGAGATGGAAGATATCCTCGAGATCATTCATCAGAACTACCACCAGGATCTGGCAATCGAACAGCTTGCCAAAAGATATGGAACAAGCACCGGCTGGTTTATCAAGGAATTCTCACGATACACCGGTGTCACTCCGAAAAAGTATATTAATGAAGTACGGCTGAACCACGCGAAGGAGCTTTTAAGTTCTACCAACTATAATATCAGCAAGATCTCTACGGTATGCGGGTTCGAGAACCCCTTGTACTTCAGCAGATATTTTCAGAAGAATTATCATATGGCTCCTACAAAATACCGGGATATGGGGAAGCATTAATTTTCTTATCAGATACTAAAATGAGCAAATGCGAAGCATAATAAACATGTACTTCAATGTAAGTTGAAGTGTGTTTGAAGTTATATTGAAGTTGACTTTGAAGCGGAATTGAAGTATAATAAAACAAATCCAATCATGTCTGAGGTGAACGTATGTATCTGGAAGAAATCATAGATGATATTCAACTGGAGAGCGATAGATTTGAATGTAAAAGCAGGTTAAACAGAGAAGATATCGTAGGCTGGCTCAAAACCATAGCCGGTTTTGCCAATGCCTGCGGCGGTGATTTTTACATCGGAGTCGAAGATAAGACTAATAAATTAATAGGTTACGATAGAACTGCGGCAGATAATGAGCGTAATTATTTCAATAATCAGGTAAATAAACACTTAGTACCAAGACCGCAGATGAAAATCTCCTTTATTCGATATGAAATAAAAGATACAGAGAGATTTATCATACATGTGCAGGTATCGGAATCGGCTGTACGGCCCGTAATCTTGAAGTATAAGAACATTCCGTCGATTTTTATGAGAAGAGACGGTTTTACAAATGGGGCAACCTATGAAGAGATCATAGAGATGAGTATAAAAAGCAAAAATACTCAATATGATGTCCTGACATCAGATATTAAATATGATTCCAAGAAATTTACAACACTCCGTGAATTCTATTCATCACATAACGACGGTAAGATATTATCTGAAAAGGCGTTGCAGTCAATGGGATTTTATAATGAAGAGGGTTTGCTTGCAAATGGGGCATTGCTATTTTCGGATGACTGTGACAGAACGAAAACGGAGGTACAGTGTTCCGTGTTCTCCGGCTTTAACAAAGGAAGTGAACGGATCGTAACAATCAATCGTTTTGGCGGAAATATTATCTCTGTAATCAATTATATTATGGAATTCGTAACACAGAGAATGAACCACTCTATGATCAAACTTGGAAATGCAAGAAAGAATATCGACGCATTCCCAAAAAGGGCACTGTTTGAGGGTGTGATCAATGCCGTCGCACACCGTGATTATTTCCTTGACGGAACACAGATTCAGGTAGATCTGTTTAAAGACAGATTAGAAATATCATCTCCGGGAAGTTTTTACAGAGGTGAGAAAATAGGGAAAACCTACGATCTGTCTGGAATTATTTCCAAGAGAAGAAATGAACTTATTGCTTCCGTATTAATCAGCTGTAATGTGATGGAAGCTGCCGGGACAGGTTTTGACAAAATTATAGAAGAATATAAATCAGCAGACGAACTGCACCGCCCATATATTTATTCTTCTTCAGACCACTTTACCCTTGTACTGCCGGATCTGACTTACATGGATGGTTTGGCGGACAGCAGTATCCCGGCTTTGACATTTGTTCCCGTACCAGATGGAACAGATCTTGATGATAAGGTACTTTCATTCTGTTATTATCGTGCACGCAAGGTTTCGGAGATCGCAGAATATCTGGGTGTAAGTGATTCGACCTATCTGAGAAAACAGGTGCTTGGCAACCTTGAAAAGCAGGGATATCTTGAAAAAAGTAAGATCGCAAGGGCAATGTATTTCAAAACATCCCTTGATATGGTAACTGTCAATTAAACATTGCGCCCTTCTGGGCGCATTTACAGTTCGCTTTGGCCAAATATCCGTTGGCGTCCGCTATGATTCTTTCCGGGAAACCAAAATAATCCAGAAGCTTAATCGCATTTTTCATCTCGCAGATTCCCCGATGAATCTTATAATCGAACACGATCTCTTCTTTCTTTGCCTTTTCACAGAAATAATAGTTGACATAATAACCGTCATTCAGCAGCTCAACCAACTCCCTGTCATGTGACGCTACGACCACGATGCAGTTCTTGCTTTCCAGATACTTTAATATTGCTGCCGAAGCCGCAATTCTCTCCAATTTTCTTTATCACTTCTTTCCTTTCGTATCGGCTTCTCTGCTACATATTCTGCGAACAGATAATGGATATCTCCGTCTGGCTCTCTTCCTCTGTGGGCAGCCTGTTCTTCTGCAGATATTCTCGTAAAAATATCAGCGGAAGATACCCTTGCCGGTAGAGATTCTGCGTGATCGTAAAATCAACGCTCCCATCCTGCAGCAAAAGTTTCGTACTCTGCGACAGATCATGGCAGATCACGCGTATTTTTCCCTTCTTCCCTGCCTCTTTTACGGCCTCTGTACATCCGGATACACTGCGGTTCGCCATGTAGACGGCATGAAGGCCAGGATGCTCTCCCAGATAATCCAGCACTTTACGGTAAGTGATCTGATAATCATTATAAGATTCTATCACATCCATCTGCGAATCAGAAAATTGCAATTCCCGGAAACGCTCTTTAAATCCATTCAACCGTGAACGGTGCCCTTCAAATTCATGATTGCCGATCACGGCCAGAACGTGCCCGTCCGTGGGGATACATTTGCAGAGTAACTCTGCCGCGATCCGGCCGCTCCTCCGATAATCCTGGCCCACAAAACAAAGCCGCTCACATTCTGTCAGGTCTGAATTAAAGGTCACGATCGGGAAATGCTGCTTGTTCAACTCGCAGATCCGCTCCGTAATAGTCGGGACATCGGGAACACACAGCGCAATTCCCTGTGCACCTTGCTCCAGAAGCCGCTTCAGCCGATCCAATGCCTCCTGCGGGACATCTGTCTGACATTCCTCCACGAAGATCTCGACCTTAAGATCCATAAGATTCTTGCGCGCCGTTTCTATGCCGCGCAGAATTTCCGATCTGAAATGCCCTGTCCAGTTCGGCAAAAGCACACCCAGCTTCGTCTCCGGCATGGCAGCCTGCTTCTGAAGATTCTGAAGATGCAGTTCCTTCAGGGACAGATATCCCGTCTCTTCTAATGCTTTTGTAACTCTTTCAAATACTTCTGCACTAACATTCGCCCGGTTATTCAATACACGATCTACCGTTCCGCGGGATACACCGGCTTTATCCGCAACCAATTGCAGTGTTGGACGCTTCTTCATGACAACCTCTTCTTTCTATAAAATACTATGGATGTATAAGTTATACTTTAGTTTATCATATGAGGCCTCCATGTGCAATTGAAACATTAAATTCAGAACGTCAAGCTTCCACAGAAGAGTATATTTCGCTTGATACGGCATAGACGCCAATCCAATGATGTGCAAAAGTATCAAAAATATATTTTCCTCTTGACTTTCGGTGCTATTGGATATATAATTATGTTGTAAATGCACATATATGTTATAAATGCACAAATAAATTATGAAACAATACCAAATTGGAAAGCGAGGAATGAATATGAAAGTCGGAGTAATCGGAGCAGGAAGAATCGGGAAGGTGCATGTAAAAAATATCTCCATGTACGTACCGGAGGTGGAATAAGATGAGTCTTAGAAAATGCGCATGTATCGACACATTGTACACGGAATTAGAATGGAAAGACAGATTTCAGGCAGCCAAAAATGACGGCTTTGCCGCCGTGGAATTCTGGGACTACCGAATCCGTGACCTAAAAGAGACAAGAAAAGCCGCCGAAGATGCCGGGATCATGGTCAGCGGCTTCAACGGCGACGCAGATTATTCACTGGTTGACCCCGCTCACAAAGGGAAGTACCTGGAAGAACTTAAGAAATCCATCGAAGCAGCCAAGACCGTCCATGCAAAAAGTGTCACCATTCATTCCAACGCGCTTGGCGAAGGCGGTGTCGTAGTAAATTCCTATGATGAGCTTTCTGATACTGTCAAACTGTGCTCCATGTATGATACACTGCTTGCCTGTGCAAGACTGGCGGAACAGGAAGAAATCAACCTAAATCTGGAGGCACTGAACATTACCACCGACCATGCCGGAAATTTTCTGAAATATACCCGGACAGGAGCGGAGATCTGCCGGTTAATCGGCTCTCCCAGGCTAAAATTACTGTATGATATATACCATATGCAGATCAATGAAGGATGTATCTGCGATACGATCAGCAACTACAGCGGCCAGTTCGGCCATATCCATGTGGCAGACGCACCGGGACGCCACGAACCGGGCACAGGAGAGATCAATTATAAAAAAGTCCTCCGCCATCTGGAAGAGTGCGGATACTGCGGACTTGTGGGATATGAACTGTTCCCGCTGACCGATACGAAGCACGCGGTACAGGCAATCATGACACATTGCTGATCTCTCCCAGATATTCTTCCAGACAAAGCCCTTGTTCATGCATCCTGGCTGCCGCTTCCACTCCCACATACCGGTAATGCCAGACCTCTTCCGCTACCCCTGTAATTCGTGTCTTATCCCCTGGGTAGCGGAAGATAAAGCCATATTTATAGCTGTTCTCCTGAAGCCATGAATAGAGATCATAGATTTCCCCGTTAATATCCACCGCAAAACCAAGCTGATGCTCGCTATAGTCCGGCGCGGCAACCCATTTGTCCGCCAGTTCTTTTGCCTCGCTGTCAGAATAGCCTTCTTTTTTAAATTCCTTAATTTTCTCATCGTAAAGACTTTGCTGCTTCTCTTTCGTCCGATAACCGGACACCACAAGCGGCATCTGCCCCTGGTTTTTCTCTTTCGCAGCCTCTAACATCTCCATCAGCGCGCTATAGATACGCTCGTCTACCTGTTCGCCTCCCTCCACTCTTACCAGTTTCGGCCTGTAATCTTCCGGGATTCGGTTCTGCTTATTCACCAAAGTCAGATACCAGGGTATATCATTGCCCGCTTCTTGTGCATCACTGCCCTGCTCATCAGAACCAGCTGCAGATGGTTCCGCAAAGGACAGCTCTTTTATTCTTCCGGCGAAGCCGATCATTATAATAAAAGACAGCAGAACTGCAGCAGCAACGCCGGCTGTCTTCACAATTCCCGTCTGCCTGCGCCTGCGGCCCCGGCGGATCCTCTTTCTGCCCTTATATTGTCCACATTTTCCTGACATAATAAGACTCCCTTCTGCAATTTAAAAAATAATGCCTTCATTCTGTATTTATTATACCGAATAAAGACATTACAAAATTTAATATGAGATTGTTTAATTCCTAAGAAAATCCTAATAAGAAGGCAGTCTCACTGTAACCGTAATTGTGTTGCCCCTGCTGGCAGCGCAGACAGAACCGCCGTGTAGGATGACGATCTCCTTTGCGATCGCTAATCCAAGGCCTGTACCGCCGGTATCAGAGATACGTGCCTTGTCTAAGCGGTAAAATTTGTCAAATAGTGAAGATAATTCTTTATCCGGAATATGCTTCCCTTCATTTCGAAAAGATATCACTGTCTGTCCGCTTTTTTCCTTCGCCGAGATAACAATCTCTGTATCTGCATAACTATATGCCGCCGCATTTCTCAGAATATTACTAAATACTCTTACAATCTTCTCCGGTTCTGCATAGATTGTCAGATTCTCATCGACATCTAACACAACAGAATTACCATGAACCGCAAAGACAGGCGACAGTTCATCGGATAACTGCGCCATCATATAGTACAGGTCTGCCGGCTCTTTCGACAGTACGGTCTGCCTTGAATTATAACGGGTAATCTCAAAAAATTCATTGATCATTTCTTCCAGCCGATATGCTTTATCCAACGCTATACGGATATTTTTTGCACGCATTTCGGTCTGCATATCCGGTTCCTCTTCCAGAAGGTTGAGATAACCGATCACCGATGTAAGAGGCGTGCGGATATCATGGGCAAGATACATCACCAGTTCGTCTTTGCGCTGTTCGGCAAATGCCGTCTCCTGCTTCTGCTTCTCTAATGCCTGCTTCACCGCATTCAGTTTGCGCTCAAAAGGAAGCATCTCTGCAGATAAATGTATCTTCTCAATATCTTCCGTAAGCAGGACTTCAATGCCCTGGTTAATCTCTTTAAAATACTGGGCAATCCACCGAAATAAACGCCAGAGCAATGCAATAAAAATAACTATGATCGCTGCCGCAAAAAATATCTCTTTGTAACTTCTAAAGTAAAAATGATATATATAATAAGCTTGTTCAGACTCAATCTGCATAAAATGTTCCATAAACCAGACAACCAGATTACCGCCCCGCTGCTTCCAGAGGAACAAATATAACAGAATCACTGCCGCAACGGAGATAACAGCATTGATGCAGAACCGGCGCGTGATTTTTTCCTGAAATTCTGCGTATTCGTTTTTGATGTTATCCTTCAATTTTGTATCCAACTCCCCATATCGTTTTTATATATTTTGGCTTATTTAACGTATCATTCATCTTTTCACGCAGGTGACGGATATGAACAGTGATCGTATTATTGGATTTACTGTAATATTCATCCCGCCAGATTCTGTGGAACAATTCTTCTGCACTGATCACACAGCCCTTATTCTCAAGCAGAATCCATAGAATAGAGAACTCTGTAGGGGTCAATATCAGCGGTTTCTTATTCAAAAAACATTCATGTGTGCTTAACTTCATTACTAACCCGGAATGAATCAGTGTATTTTCATTCTCCTCTTCCTTCGCGAAATGTGCAGGATTGTATTTTTTATACCGGCGGAGCTGTGATTTTACACGCGCCGTCAATTCAAGAGGCCGAAAGGGTTTGGTGACATAGTCATCTGCGCCAAGCGTAAGGCCTGTGATCTTATCCGTCTCCTCATCCTTGGCTGTCAGCATAATAATCGGGTACGTATACTTTTCCCTGATCTTTTGGCACAATGCAAATCCATCTATCTCTGGCAGCATAATATCCAGAATAGCAAGGTCAAGGTCTGTTGTATTAATACATTCAAGAGCTTCTTTTGCAGAATAAAACTTAAAAACAGTGTAATTTTCGTTGCTTAAATAAACCTCGATCAGATCCGCAATCTCAGCTTCATCATCAACGATCAGTATTCTGTCAGACATAGGATCCCCCTCTTTCCAAAGTGTACTGTAGATTATAACAGATGAAAAAGTAATCTTTATTATTTTTTCTATAAGAAACTATTAAAATTCATCTTTCTTCCTGTAATTTGTTTTCCTTATGTACTACTTGAATACCGTCTCTTAATACTGTACAATAAAAATCAGCAAAAATTGATTTAATGGAGGAAAATATATCGTGGATAAAAAGAAGATCATAAAAGTATCTGAACAGATCATCCGTCTTGCAGATGTGCATTCCATCGGCGTCATCGGTGATCCCGGATGTGAAGGCCTGGGTACATATAACATGAAAGTCTATGCAGGCGCACTAAAAGAAAGCAGTAAAGATGACATCACATTAATCGCCGGCGACCTTGTTCCGGCGGGAACGGATCATTATTATCAGAAAATACAGGAGATAACGGAGATTCTCGCCGGGAACTCAGTCTATTCCCTTCGCGGGAATCATGATACCGGCGCTTACACAGAATATTTCGGTGAGAAGAATTACGCATTGCTGATGGAACACTTCACTGTCGTTGTCCTGGACAATGCATTTCGTTCCTTTGAAGAAGAAGGACTTACACTTTTATCCCGGGTTCTTGCAATGGAAGAAGTAAAACAGGTTATCATCGCCTTTCATATACCTGTTCCCAATCATTTTATCCTTAACAGTGTCCCTGATGAAGAATTTGCACGTCTTCAAAACGCTTACCGCCCCTGGAAGGAGAAAGTAAAATATCTCCTGTGCGGTCATGTGCATTCCCGCTTCATCGATCTTGTAGACGGCATACCATTGATCTGTACCGGGGGCGGCGGCGCCATGATCGAAGACGTATCCAAAGATATCCGCGCCTGCGATATCGAGCATCACATCGTACATTTCTATGAAAAGGACGGTGTATTAGACTACCGGATTTCGAATCTCTCCGAAGACTGCTATATACCGGAAAAGGAGAACCCTGTTCTGAACCAGAAGCTTAAAGAAACCGTAGAAGGAGAACTTCTGGCACATTTTAAATATATGATGTTTGCAGACCGGGCTGAACGCAGAGGCATGGAGAAGCTTGCAAGCCTTTTCCGTGCGCTTGCCGCTTCCGAATATCATCACGCCAGGAATTTCTATTCGGCTTATGACCGTCCGGCCGCTTTCATAGAATCAATAGAAACCTACATACCAGGAGAAGAATTTGAATACGAACACTTATATAAGACTCTCGCCCAGTATTCAAAAGAACACCAGAACCCTCTCTCGGAACAGGCTTATGAGGGCGCTGCCGCAGCCGAGAAAATCCATGCCGGACTTCTCAAAGAGGCTGCAGATGTGGAAGCATATGAAGGAACTGCCGTCTATGTCTGCCCGATCTGCGGATATGTGATGGCAGGTGATTCCATCCCGGAACGCTGCCCTGTCTGCGGCGGCCCTGAACGGCAATATGAAAAATTCTAAATAACTTTCCCGGCTTTCGAGAGTGCATGTGTAAAAACGCAGGCGCCACGGACTACGCTGAAGCTTTTTGCTCTGTGCTCTCGGAAATTGCATCTTCAATTCCGATGCTAAGACAATCTGCTGTCTGTTGCAACCCATACATTACCTTTTCCGTTTAAGGAAGGGTATATGCTTTTTATTTGTCCAGCATATAACGCTGGAATACCAATGCCTCTTTTACATCCCGGTCCAGTGCTTCTTCTGTGGTATCTTCCACAATATTCCTCCACACTTTGATATCCTTTCCGACAGTTCCGCCGGGAATCACAAACGGTTCCATAACAACTGCGCCATTATACCCTATTTCCTGCAGGGCATCACGAATCTCTCTCCATGGAGTCCTTCCCTGCCCCGGAACCATACGGTTGCACTCCCCGGTATGAAAATGCCCAAGCAGGCTGCCTGCGGTGCGGATCGCGTTTCCAATGCTCTGTTCTTCAATATTCATATGGAAAGTGTCCAGCATCACCTTGACATTTGTCGCTTTCGGCTCCAACTCACGGACAGAGCTCACAAACTCTGTTCCTTCTTTTGAGGTATTCAGCACATGGTTCTCAAAACGGTTCAGCACTTCCATGCCAATCGTCTCAATACCATAATCAAGACCGATGCGCCCTAACTTTGCTATCCCTTCAATGCCTCTTTCCCAATCTCCTTTTTTGTCGATCGGCTTACTGTAATCAATCGGCCAGCAAGAATAAATTGCCCCGCCAATCAATGTGGCATTGATCTTTTCCATTCTCTGGAACAGATTCTTATAAAATTCCAGTGCATGATCCCTCACCTTTGCATTGGCGGAAGCAATATTGTTTTCTGGAGCCGGGCCATAACCTACGGTAAGCCGGATTCCATTTTCTTCTGCACATTTTCTCAGATCCAACAGCTCTTCCTCTGTATAATCCGGCAGTGGGCCCGCTGCAATTTCCAGAATGTCAAATCCCAGTTCTGACACTTTGCGGATGTAACGTTTATAATCACCGCCCCATTCTCTTTCCCAATATGCATAATAAATACCATGCTGCATGCTCATTCCTCTCCTTTCATTTTCCTGTATTTCTGTGATATTCCTTTTAGAAACATGTATAAGCACCATCTATGGAAATATCAGCGCCTGTGGTAAAGGAACTTGCATCCCCTGCCAGATACACATATGCTGCCTGCAGTTCCTCCGGTTTGCCCATGCGGTGCATTGGAGTCAGCTTGTTCCATTTCTCAATCATCGGCTGCAGCTTCGGATCATTTAATGTAAGCTCCGTTCCAATATATCCCGGACTTATGCTGTTCACACGCACATTCTTATCGGCCCACTCCACTGCCATGGATTTCACAAGCTGGATCACGCCTGCTTTTGACGCATTGTATGCACACTGTGGCTGCGGCACATTCACAATATGGCCAGACATGGATGCCGTGGCAATGATAGAACCACCACCTTGCTTAATCATCACCTTCCCGGCTGCCTGTGCAGTAAGGAACACGCCTGTCAGATTTACGTTGATTACCCTCTGCCATTCCTCCAATGTCATTTCATCCGCCGGCACATTTACGCCGATTCCAGCATTGCAGACTGCTGCGTCAATCCGTCCATAGGTATCCATCATTGTCTGGATCATGGCATCCACATCTTCCTTGTCTGCCACATTTGTTTTAATGGCAATTGCCTTTACCCCGGTTGCCTTTGCAATCTCATCCGCCGTTTTCTGCGCATCTTCCAGATTCATGTCCACGATTCCCAGATCAGCGCCTGCCTCTGCAAAAGCTGTCGCAACGCTCTTTCCAATTCCTTTAGCGCCTCCTGTTACAAAAATCTTCTTTCCATCCAGCCTCATTTTTTCAATAATACCCATAATAACTCTTCCTTTCTTTTTTATTTGTTTTTAACGCCTTTTTGGGCATTAAATTCTATTTTAAAATATTTCTTTTATGAGGGAAGGTTCCAGTAAAACGTTCTGTATTTTTTTATCCGGAAATGCAATGCGGCTAATCAACATTTCTGCCGCTTGCCGTCCCATCTCATGAGAATCCCGGAAAATATAGTTGTTTGGAATCCGCAGCAAATCCAGCATCTCTATTTTATCCAAGACTATATGGGTAAAATCATTTCCCCTGCCTGCCTCATGCACTGCCTGCAGGTATCCTTTTCCCAAACTGTTATTGCAGGTAATCACTGCCGTAAAGTTAATACCTTTTTCCATTAAATCCTTCATTGCCAGATATGCATAGGATTTCTGATATTCTCCTTCGTATATCAGGCTTTCATCTTCCGAAATCCCAGCTTCCTTCAAGCCTTCCTGATACCCTTCACGCCGCTCAGCCGCCAGGATGTTCTTCTCTGCATTTCCATTGATGAATGCAATCCTGCTGTGTCCTGCCTTTACCAATGAAAGAACCGCCTCTTTTACAGCTTTCCTGTCGTTAAAATGGATTGTGTCCATATGAAGGTTAATATCTCGGTCAATACAGACCGCCGGGCATCCAAGGCTTTCCAGCTTCTTCTTGAGCTTCTTCATCATGCCCACTGCCGGGTAATTTATAGCCGGGACATACAAAACCCCCTTTACCCGCTGTGTTTTCATCATGTCCAGCGCATCAAAGTCTTTCTGCATCTTATCCCCGTTACTACAATAAAGCAGAGACAGGTTGTTCTTATTGATGATCTCTTCAATCCCCATAAACAAATCTCCAAAAAATGCATTGCTAATTTCAGGAACAATTACGCCTACTGTGGATGATGCCTGCCTTGACAAGTTCCTCGCTGTCGCGGACGGTGTATAATGCGACGCTTTCATAATCTGCTCGATCTTTTTTCTAGTGCTCTCTTCCACCTTTTCCGGGGAATTCATCACTCTGGAAACCGTTGTTTTTGATACGCCAGCTTTTTGTGCAATATCTGATATTGTTAAGTTTTTCATCGTCCTTTCTCCTTGTTATTTATGTTACCGGTTTCATTTTTTATTATAGTATTTATTCCCTTATTTGTCAATACCTTTATATATGAAATGTTATCGGTTTCATTCTGCCGACTACCGCAGATTTTCAAATCGATCAAAAAGCAAACAAGGGCTTCCTACAGCATCCGATGTGTCGAAATCCCTTGTTTTCAGCGGTTTACCACAATATTCTGTTCAATTTCCCATTCTTGCCCTTCATTAACTGTTCTTTAAACGATATTCTTTGGGTGACATTCCCCTTAGCTTCTTAAAAACCCTGGAGAAATACTTTTCATCACGGAAACCTACTTTATAGGCAATTTCATAAATCTTCAGATAATTCTGCTGCAGATAGCTGCATGCGCGCGTAATGCGGAATTCCTGAAGGTAATCCACAAATCCGCACCCAAGGATCTGCATAAAAAGCGTGGATAGATATCCGCTTGAAATCCCAATATGCTCCGCCACCTCTCCAAGCGTCATTTCTTCCGCATAATGTTCTACAATGTATTCCTTCGCTTCTTCGATAAAAGGATTCGTCTGCCCATCCCGGCCTTCTTCATCCTGCCAGGGCCTCTTTTCAATATATTCATCCGCTATCCGGTTCACACACTCCAGGATATCCGCCGCACGGGTAGGCTTCAGCAGATAGTCCTTCGCGCCATACCGGATCGCCTGCTGCGCATACTTGAATTCATCATATCCGCTCAAAATGATCGTAACCGGGCAAAGCCCCGCCTTATTTACCTCGCGCATGACGTCGATCCCGCTTTTCAGCGGCATCTGCACATCCAAAAGCAAAATGTCCGGCTGATATTTCAAAATACAGTCAATCGCTTCCTGCCCGTTCCCCGCCTCATATATCCTGCTGAACCGATCCGTATGCAGCCGGATATATTTTGCAGTTCCGCGGCGGATCATATCTTCATCATCCGCAATTAATAATTTCATCGTTTCTTTTTCCCTTCTTCAAACGGGATCGTCAATACAACCGTCGTCCCATCCCCTACACTACTTGTAATCTCCATCTTAAAATGGTCTTTGTATTTTAACCGCAGGCGTTCCATGATATTTTTAATCGCATACCGCCCAATCCGTTGCTTTGCATACTGTTCCTTTTCCTTTTCCTCTTCCCAGATGGCGGCAATCTGTTCCCGGCTCATACCGATTCCGGTATCCGCTACCTCAAACCGTACAAATTCTCCGTCTTGCTTTCCGGTCACCGTAAGCCTGCATGGAACTGAAACATTCTCAAACCCATGCACCACCGCATTTTCAACAAAGGGCTGGAGAATCAATTTGGGGATCCGTACTTTCCTAATTTCATCTTCCATCTTTATCTCATAATCCAGGCGGTTCCCGAAGCGCACCTTCTGAATTTGCAGATATCTTGAAATCAGTTCCATCTCCTGCTCTACGGCCACTTCACTCTTGCCTTGATTTAACAAAAGCCGGAAAAGCTGTGACAGGGCCAGGATATTTTCTGCGATTTCCTCATTTTCCGCATCTGTTGCCTGCCAATACAAAGTATCCAGCGTATTATACAAAAAGTGCGGGTTGATCTGCGCCTGCAGCGCCTCTAGTTCGCTTTCCTTCTCCTGAAGGGTAATTACGTAGTTTTCATTGATCAGCGTACGGATATCGTCTACCATACGGTTAAAACAAACCGCCACCTGCCCCACTTCATCCTCTGTCGATACCTTAACCTGCTGTTCAAAATCTCCGGCAGAAAACTTCTCAATTGCAATACTAAGCTTTTGCAGCGGCTTCGTGACAACATTAGATATCAGAAGAAGCAGCGGGCAAAGCCCCACTAACAAGCCAAGCAAAAGGATCAGCGGCATATAAACAATATCAAGGAGCCGCATCTGCCTGCCGTAATCCGGTACGATTTTACAGATAATACTCGCGTTAGGAGCCATCTGGTTACACACAACCTCATAATCCCCACATGTAAAATGAACCGGTCTTTCCTTATAATCCTGTTTCATAAATTCCGGATTTTTCAAATATTCCTCTACTTTTTCATCAAGGATGCCTGCCCTTGCCAGTTCTCCCCCGTTTTTGTCCAGAATCAGCACACATTCTTCCTTTCCCTGGATGATGCGCTGGCACATTTCTTTCACTCGCTGCTGGTCCGCGCCTATGACAATGTATCCTAATACCTTCTTTTGTGTCAGATCCGGAATCTTCCTATACAGCACAATCTTATTTGTACGGTTCGTTTCGTAAGTCTCTCCTGCGCCCTTCGGCACGGATTTCCAGATCATCCCATTCTCGCTCTTCATTGTTTTCTGATAGATCTCAGAGCGATGCACTGCGTCCACATCCCCTACGTAGGCGCTTGCATCCATTCCGCTCAGATATGGCCTGATCCCATTTTCAGGATAAATGGCAAATGTTTTTATATTCCCTTTCAGCGATATCATATCCTGCACGATCCGCATCGGGGCATATTCCATCCAAAGCTTGGCATTTTTATTTAACTCTTCCGGATGCTCGGATAAAAGCAGCCTGCATATATCCGTATTGATACAGATATAGGTAGTAATATCCTTGATCTCCGTCTGAAACATATTGATGCTCTCCGCAAGCGATTCAACTCCCGATATATCATTCACCAGTTTTTCTTCCACGTCTTTATTGTAATTACTCAAAAAAAGAACGAAGCATATCAAAAACAATACCGGAGAAATCGTTACATATCCGTAGAATATCAACTTTTTCTTCACACTCAGCCTATTGACCCACTGAACGATCTTTCTTCTATGCCCGTTCATCTTTTTCATAACTTTAACCCTTTACCGCTCCCATAGCGACACCTTTCGTAATATGCTTATTCAGGATAATATATACAATAACCGCAGGTGCTGCCGTCAATGCCATCACTGCAAACTGTACCGCGTAGTTCGAGGAATACTGTCCGGTAAACTCCAGTACGGAGAAGGGCAGCGTCTTCCATTTCGCGGAACTTAAGTATGTACTTGCCATCATGAATTCATTCCAGTTGTTTAGGAAAGTCATAATTGATACAGTTGCAATAGAAGATTTCAGCATAGGAGTAATAATCTGGAAAATAATCCTGTAAATCCCGCATCCATCCATAACCGCCGCTTCCTCCAGTTCCACTGGAATGGATTCCATAAAGCTGGTCATCAAAAATAAAGCCTGAGGAAGTGAAAATGCTATATATGGTATCAGAATCGCCCAGATCGTATCGGTAAGACCCAACATACTGTAAATTTTATAATTCGGCAGTAATGTTGCATGGATAGGTATCATCAATCCCATAAGCATCAGCATTTTTACTGTTCCGCTCAGTTTCCATCTCATCCTGTGGCAGGCAAATGCCGCCATGATGGAAACCAGAATAACAAAAAGCACCGCTAGGCCGTTGATTAATATACTATTTCTTAAGTATAACAGAAAGTTACCGTCCACAAAAGCCTTTGTATAGTTCCCCCATTGTATCTTCTTAGGGATGACAAGAAGTCCGCTTGTAAACATCTCATTACTGCTCGCCAGTGAAAAATCAACCAGCCATATTAACGGAAAAATCTGTATCACAGCTACAATAATAAGAACAATCCATAAAATCGGTTTCGTAATTTTACGCTTTTTCTTTCCCGCCTGCTCCATTATGCCATTACCCCCTTTGCTCTTTCTTTTTCAAGTTTTTTCGTCCTTTTCTCATCCCGGTCTTCAAAAATTTTATTTAGCAGGACCGTCGCCGCAAGGCAGATAATGATAAAGACTACGCCAATGGCGTTGCCATATCCGTATTTAAATGCTTTAAACGCCTGCTGGTATAAATAATTCGCCGTAAACTGCGTACTATTTCCAGGTCCTCCATTTGTCAGCAGATATACCGTTTCCATCTGCTTTAAAGCTGAAATAACAGCCATAGTGACATTAACCTGAATGACCGGCTTCATAAGCGGCAGGGTAATCCTTAAGAAAGTAGTCTTCTGGTCTGCGCCGTCGATCGCCGCCGCCTCATAAAGAACCGGATCGATATTTTTAATACCAGTGTAATAAATCAGCATACCCCATCCGAAACCATGCCAGATCAGCACGATCAGCACCGCCCAGATCGCAGTATTCGTATCAAACCAGTTAATCCCGCCCTTGCCGCCGAACGCTTTTATAATATTGTTCAGCAGGCCAAAATCCGGATTATAAATAAACTTCCACAGATACGCAATAACGGCTACGGAAATGACATTTGGAATAAAATATACACAACGAAAAAAATTCTCTGCTTTTCCGCCCAGCTTATCCAGAACCGCAGCCGTAATCAACGCCAGCGGATGCTGAATACATATAAAACCAATTGCCAGCAAAAGTGAATTTCTAAGCGCTATCCGGAATGTCGTGTCCTGCAGCAATGCCTTATAATTCTCAAACCATATCATATTGTAAGAGCCCATTCCGGAATAATCCGTAAATCCATAATAGACACTTAAGCAGATCGGCGCCAGAATTGCAAAAACAAATAATAGCAGCCCAGGTAATACCAGGCTCAGTATCACCAGTTTATTACTATATAATTTCTTCATATGAATACTCCTATCCTGATTATAAATATGGCCGTCAAAAGAAAATCTTTGGCGGCCATATCCTATGTCATATCATTTTACCATTTTATTTACATGATGCGCCAATGGTTGAAAGGAAATCATCAATTGATGTCGTTCCGTTGGAAACATTCTGAATCTCACTCTCAATACTTGTCTTAAAAGCAGACGGTCCGCAGTCATTGATCGGTGTTCCGGAAAGGCTTGTAGACGCATTCAGAATATCTACAATCTGTTTCTGGAGCTCTGTCTCTTCACCTGTCATGTAATCGCTCTGATCCTGCGCTGAAATACCAACGCCATTCTCCCATCCGTACTTAGACAGCTTATCCGGCTGATACATATAGTTCAGGAATTTAATCGCTTCTTCTTTTACTTCAGAATTAGCCGATACTGCATATCCGCCGCCGTTCCATGCAGCGATATCAGTTGCCCCGCCCTTTCCGTCAGCTACTGCCGGCATCGTAAACACGCGGATGTTTGTACGGATATCTTCCGGTATATCTTCGTTTGTCGCCATGGATGTTTCCCAGCTTCCCATATAGAACATCGCTGCCTGTCCATTTGTAAACAGGTTCATTGCCGTTCCGTAATCCTGAGAATCGTATCCTTTCTGGAAAAGCTCTGCATCCGCCGCATCCTTCAAAAACTGCGTCGCCTTCTGAAGCTCCGGCGCTGAGAAATCACCATCTGCAATCGCATCGCTCACAATGGCGGAATAATCGCTTCCGGTTAATTTGTACAAAAGGTCGGACAGATATACAGCCATCGGCCATCCATCCCCTCCGTCCATAGCTACCGGGGTAATGCCTTTTTTGTTGATCTCATCTGCCAATACAAGAAGGTCGTCATATGTCTCAGGAACTTTCCATCCATTATCTTCAAACATTTTCTGGTTGTAGTAGAATACGGCAATATCTGTATTTCTTGGAAGACCGTAAAGCTTTCCGTCATATGTATAGCCATCCAGGGAACCTTCCACAAATCCATAATCCCCATAATCGCTCTCGTTCAGCTCGGCAAGCACGCCGGCCTCTATCACTTCATCCAAAAATGAGGGCTGCCCCCAGATGCTGACAACATCCGGCATGCCTTCCATTGAATATGCTTTGAATTTTGTTTTGTACGCTTCCTCATCAAGCGCCTCAACTTCAATGTTCACGTTCTTATTTTCTTCCATATACTCGTCAATGATCATCTGTTCTACCAGACCTTGTCCGTTTTTTCTGTCCGGCAGATTGGAGAATACCTTTAAAGTTATTTTCCCATCGTCGGAACCAGAACCTGTCCCGGTTTCTTTGTTCCCGCATCCTGCCGCCATCGCCGCCACCATAGCGGCTGCCAAAAGAACAGATACAATTTTTCTTTTCATGCATTTATCCTCCCTTTCCTTTTTATCTATTCAAATGCATTTATTTGATGAATCAATGTTATCACTGACTTCCTATTAACAACAGATACCAAATTTTATAAAGAGTGGATTATTTTCGAAAATTCCGGTATAACCAGTATAACTCACACTAATTACCGATGCGGGTAATTGGTGTGAGTTATACTAATGCAGCGACCATAATCTTTTCATAAAGGCTTTACTTACGCCAACCTTGTCTATCAATGCGTTTGCTGCAGGCTGTACAATTACAGAAGATATTCCGTACGAAGCCGTCGCAATTCCACCGACCAAACCAGCCTTATCTGGAAAGAATTTCACGGAATTACTGATTGTATAGCCATAAGCAAGTCCCATTGCAAGACCGCTGAACAATCCATATCCTACCACGAGACGCCCGCTGTTCAGACAAAAGTCCATCGTATTTCCAGACAAAATAAACGGATAACTGTCTCCAAAGATATTACATGCGTCTGTTCCTGCACAATATAATCCAGGAATTACTTTTGCCTCCTGCGTAAGAACCTGTGTCTTATGGTTAATCTTAACACCACCCAGTGAACCATAAGCTCCGACATTCTGCCTGCAGCAATAGAACGGCGCTATTTACTAGCATTTATATACCTGTTACGCAATAGAACTCCATTTTTATGCCCATAAGATTAACAAAACAGTAAATGTGATTCCAGACAGAAACAAAAAAATGATAGATAACCAGTGCCACTTTGCCGCCCAACATACAATACCAGATACAAATAATGCTCCAATGATTTTCATCATAATAAGTCCCGGTTCAAGCATATTCAGTTTATATTTATAGTGGTTATCATAGCACATTTTCTTATGCTTCATTTCCCGAAACTCCGTTATTTTCGTTGTGATATAACTTGAAACTTGCACATGCTTCTGTAAGTAGCTGCCTTATTTCTTCGGGTGCAATGTTTGTTGTGTTCATAGAAACAATCGTTGCGATACCATGCGTAAATATCCATGTTTTCACAAACACTTCCGGTTCAATCGGAATAGGAACGTGCTTAGCCAAATCGTAAAGGCTTTCAAGTTTTTCTCCGCTATTTGACATACATAGAAGATGAAACAGATTTTTTTCATTTTGAGCCAGTTCCACATACTTTAGCCCCATGCTTAAAAAATAGGGGGTTTCTGTATCAGAGGGCTGTTGCAGCATGGTTTCCTCAAATAGTTTTTGCGTTTTTTTATAAACTTTCTCCTTTAGTTCTTCCATATTGCGAAAAGCATGAAACACTGGCTGAGTAGAGCAGTTTAATTCGCTGGCAAGCAAACGTGCGGTTACTTTTTCAAAACCATATACTTTTGTCAACTCAAATGCTTTTTCAATAATAGCTTCTCTGGGTATCTTAACTTTTGGCGGCATATTGTCCTCCTTTAAATAACTAAGTTATATATCAACGTTATTATACTTCGAGCTAAAATTTCTGTCAATTCCTCCGGCTAAACTTTCACCCAATTTTCATCTTTTCGAAAAACGGTATGGCGTCAATAAGAATTATTGGGGCTAACTAATCGAACTGTATAGACATACTCTGAACCCTTATTACGTTTCACAAAAATATTTTTCTCATATCCGGGCATAAAAACAGCCGGTTGATCTTCTAATGTTTCTTTTGAAAATCAACCGACTATGTAATTTATCCCTTTAATCCTCTTGCCTGTCTCTCCATATCCTCTATGACGATGTCATAGATTTCTCCTAATGAAGCACAGTATTCCAACACTTTCCATGGCTCATTCGTATGAAAATGAATCTTAATCAGTTCCTCATCTCCAACTGCCAACAGGCAGTCTCCTTTGAAATGCTCCGTAAAATACTCGCCAATAACATCCTCGTCAAGATTTTCTCCTTCGATCAGTAATTGCGTATCATATCTAAATTCTAACATATTTCTTCCTCCTGGCATCCATTATCTTCGCATACATCTGGCTGCTTTAACTACTCTGTCAAATTGCTTCTGGCTAAGGTTGTCAATAGATCTTTCTCCGATACCGCTATCACATCTTCATTAGGAGTCGTCACATCATCAACCATACATATACTCTGACAATCAACTTTTATCTCTTTCACCAAAAATTTCTCTCCTCATTCTCTCACTTTACCCTTTCCAAATATGAAACCGGCACTTCTTTTGTCAGCCACACTCCATTTTTTGAACGGTAAAAAGTGTATCCGTCTTTCGTCATCTTCCCGGCAAGCACCCTGTAAACCACTGCTTTCCCGTGTCTTTGCCCAACCTTATATGCTGTTTCCATATCTCCGGAAATATGCACATAAAGTCTGCTCTTGGGCAGTAATCCCGTCTTTTCTATAGAACTGACATACTTCTCGCCTGTTCCATGCCACAGAATCTCCGGCGGCTCTGCCGTCTCCAGCTCCACATCGACCGGTATGGAATGCCCCTGATTCGCCCTGATCAAAGTCGCATCTTCATTAAAGGAATATCTCTGCTTCTGGTCTGTCCGGACAATCTCCTCTAACATATCTCTGTCAAATTTTCTGGTCTTACCAATTCCTGCAATGACTTCCTTTACATCTGCCCATCCATGTTCATCCAGGGTAATCCCGATTACCTCCGGCTTATGGCGGAGTATCAAACTTAAAAACTTACTTGTTTCTGTTAATCCCATTCCTATCCTGAACCTTTCCCGATAATCTATGTACCCTCATTATATCAGAATCTTATCCTATCAGCACAATATTTTACGATATCATACTCTTCCATCCCCTCCGCATTTATCAACCGCTCCTATTTTCTTTATGCAGGCATACCCATCCATATGTCCCTGGAAATTAAGCTGTTTCCTTTCCATCTCTTCTTTTTTCAGATCTGCCTTGAAAAACTCTGACAGAAAGCGTAGCCGCAGTCCACACTATGGATTCTAATATTTCACTTTTCATTCACTTTTTTACTGTCAAAAAGCCCGTAAACACTGATGTTTACGGGCTTTTTCAAGCTCCCCGAGTTGGGCTCGAACCAACAACCCCACGGTTAACAGCCGTGTGCTCTACCATCGACACGGTCGCACACCGAAAAATATGTTTCTCTTTTATGCCCCTTTTCCTACCTGGCTTCTCGGCGGATTAACACGTCTGAATTTCAGAGCCCTTTCTGGGGTTGTCTCTGGGCAATCTTTATCAAAAACAATTGGTCTCTTTCTTGCTTCTTTAAGAGCAGCCTTTTCATCCTCCGAAAAAGCAAGGGATTCAATCATTTCTTTCGTCATTCCATTAGTATTTACCATAATACAGTCCCCTTTCAAAATTTGTCGCAAATCTGACAGATATTAATCTTGTAACATCTATTCTTTCTTCATCCTTATAAATTTGCACTCTCTCTGTATAAACAACAAATATAATATCATTTATTTCTCCCATAAATGAACCTATATTTCCAATTATGGTTTCTCCTGAAAAAGCATTCGCATATCCCACGGATAAATCCCCTATTGTATCATAACGATCTTCGACTTCGCTATTTTCTTCATCATATAATTCAATTCGGTCATAATCAAAAAACACACGGGCAGCCTGTTTAAAAGATATAACATGATGCTCAATATTATACTCATTCTTTCGTTCATCATACTCGAATATCATGTCCCCAAGTGTAAATGTGACGATTCTTGATTCTTTTCGATTAATCGTTCTTACCTCACTTATAAACAAAACTTACTCGAAGCAATATTTTGCAAATTCTATTTTCTTTACAAATATATTACCATGTCCTTTAAATTCTCTCAATCTATTTTTCTCCATCTCCGATATGACTAAAGCCCGCAAACTTCGATGTTTACGGGCTTTTTAAGCTCCCCGAATTGGGCTCGAACCAACAACCCCACGATTAACAGCCGTGTGTTCTACCATCGACACGGTTGCACACCGAAGGGTTATTTTCCCATGATTTCCTGCTTTTTGCAGATTTACTGCATATCAGGCGATAAGCCTATCCATCCTTTCACAACATCCACAGCATAACCTACACCCTTCGCTATGGTTTCTATATCAACTCCTAAGTTGTAAAAGTTTCTGGCATCTTCCTGTGCTTTTTTTAATTCACCTTTTTG
>ERZ808044.271-NODE-271-length-67121-cov-13.065763_pt1 | contig 67121 bp, 66 predicted proteins | sample MGYA00380195_ERZ808044 | MGnify/ENA primary metagenome ERZ808044 (study PRJEB31490, sample SAMN06133423) | mouse gut metagenome | isolation source: Z7_2 | host: mice | place: China: Chengdu | collected 2015-05 ...
ACCCCGGCAGGTACAGATGCAGAGACTCCGGATGAAGGAGTCGGCGGGGACGCCGGCGTGCAGATCCCGGACGGCGGAGTGCCGCAGGCAGATCAGCCTGAGGATACGGTGGACCTGGATGACGGAGAGGTACCGCTTGCGAATCTGGATGGGGATCATTCCGGAAAGGTGATGGGATACCTGCCTGTATATATCGGCGTAGGAGCCGCAGCAGTTCTGGCACTGATAGGTACGGCGATCTATCTGAAGAAGAGAAAAAAAGTCCCGGCAATGACAACAGAACAGATTGTTGAAGAATTATCGGATCGTGAAAAATAGACAATCAAGAAGAGAAAAGAAGGCTTCAAGAGAAAAAAAGAGAACAGAAAATAAGAAAAACAGAATCGGCAGGGGATTGAGTGTGACGGGAACTGTGTTGATCGTGATTGTGATCATACTATGTTCCCTGTTGGTTGTTCCGGGAATGCTGGGATTCCATATGTATCATGTATTAAGCGGAAGCATGGAGCCTGCAGTACCGGTGGGGAGTCTTCTGTATGTCCGGGAGGTGCCGCCGGAAGATGTGGAGGACGAAGATATCATTGCCTTCTACAGCTCTCTGGAGGACGGCGGTATCATTACGCACCGGGTGGTGAAGAATAATGTAGTGTCGGGTACATTTCACACGAAAGGCGACGCCAATGAGGGAGAAGATCCGACGCCCGTGCCCTATGAGAATTATATCGGACGGGTGGCCAGGACGATACCCTATATGGGGAAGCTTCTGACGGTGATGACGTCCTTGTATGGGAAGATCGCGGCGGCTTGTGTAGTTTTGCTGGGAGCATTGTTGAATTTTATAGGGAAGAGATAGGGACGGTATGGCCGGATGGGGCTGTACCGTTTTGGTCTCTGTCTAATAACCATTTCCAGACTGGTATAACATCCACCTGAATACAGCCACAGTCCAAAGTGGCTTCTTCGCTGTTAGTAATAAGAATGCATTTTGAATCTGGTATGAAGTTGTTCAGTTTCGCAAAAGCTCTTGTTTCGCGTTCTTTTGTATCTATATTGTCGAGAACCTGCATACTTACCTGGATAGCAAGCTTTTCTGCCGGAATATAGAAGTCTATCTCAACATTGTTTTCGAAGAAGTATACATTCTCTGCGCCGTACCGTCTGATCAATTCAATGGCAACAAGATTTTCAAGCTGAGCGGATTTGCAGTCCAACAGCATAAGTCCAAGAAGACCGGTATCCATGAAATAATATTTAGGTGAGGTCTCTTTTTCGACAAGTTTTGCCGCATAGTTCCGAAGAGTGAAGAGCAGATAGGAATCTGTCATGTAACCGACATAATGAATGATTGTCTGCTTACCTAAGGAAGTTCCGGCGCTTTTTAGGATATTAGTCAGTCTGCTGAAAGATAAAGGCTTTGTAATGGACTCTGCTATTTTCTTTAGAATTAATTTGACGGCAAAATCATTGGTGATCTTGTTTCTTGTGATGATATCTCCAAGGTATACAGTCTGATAGATGCTGCTTAAAAAAGTTCTCTTGTTCCTGATCTCAACTAATTCAGGGAAAGCGCCATATGTTACATATTCATTGTACTGTGCCAGAACATCAGCTTTATCTCTTGTGCTAAGCACGCTCAGATAGTCCTTATCCCTGCCATTGGCAATCAGATATTCGGAGAATGAGTATGGGTAAATATTCATGATTACAAATCTTCCGCCAAGAGTAGAAGCGATTTCGCTGCTGAACATTTTGCTGTTACTTCCGGTAATGCTGATTCTGTATTTCATATCTGCAATTCGGCGTACAAATTTTTCCCAGCCATCGATATTCTGGATTTCGTCAAGAAACAGATACGGTTTATTGTCCATACCGGCTATCTCCATACCTATCTCCAGGACAGTATTCAAATCATCGGCAGTCATTTCAAGAAGACGCTCGTCTTCGAAGTTCACATATACAATCTGAGATAAAGGTACGCCATTTTCTTCCAGGTGTTTAATCTGTTGGTACATCATATAAGATTTACCTGTCCGTCTGATGCCAATAAAGCAGTAATTGACGTTTTCTTCTAATGGATAATGTCTTGATATGAAAGGATTATTTAGATAAATATCTTTCTGGTCAATCAAAATCTGTTTTAAAGTATCTCTGTTCATAATATTACCCCCATGTTATAAAACAATTATACAATTATATTGTTCTATATACAAGACAAAAATGTAAATAAAATGTTTTCATAATCAAAGAAAAAGGGAGCCACAGAGTGACTCCCCATTGCAGTCCTAAAACAGACACATCTATAGATTATTCTTTGATGTAGTCGAGTTCTGTCAAGTTAATTCCCGAAGCTGTCAAAATAACTTTCAATGCCGTATATCTTCGTTTCATTTTCTTATATGTTTCTGACTCCTTATCTGTACAAGACTGCATATAATCTTGCAATCTGTCAAATTCTTCTACAGTGATTTTGAGCAATTCTTTTTCTGTCATGTCTTCACCACCTTCTTATAAGTGCCGTTTACCTGATACTTTTATTATATCAATCGGTGAATGTGGTGTAAAGTCTTTATCCGAGAATCCCCAGGTAAGCTGCCGACAGCCTGAGTGTGTTCATAATTCCCTTGATATGCGTCCGTTCCATTCCATGGGAAGCATGTACGCCGGGACCGATCAATGCTGCCGACGTGTCATATCCTGCCTTCCACAGCGCTGCGGCATCAGAATTATACCGCGGATAGATATCTGTAACGGCGTCAATCTCATGTTCCTTTGATAAAGCTACCAGGCGGCTGGTCATATCCCAGTCATAGGGTCCTAAAGTGTCCTTGGCGCAGATAGAAACCTGCTCCTCCGTACAGCTAAGATCAGAACCTACACATCCCATATCGACAACGAGGAGCTCTTTGATATCCTTAGGGAGAGTTGCTCCGCCGTATCCGATCTCTTCGTGGGTAGAGAAGCAGAAGTAACTCTTCTTCTTCGGCTTAAGATTCTGGTCCTTCATGATCTTGAGCAGGGTGATGAGTATGGATGCACAGCCTTTGTCATCAATGAATCTTGATTTTAAGAAGCCGCTCTCTGTAAATGTGGTCTTGGGGTCATAGCAGACGAAATCGCCCGGACGGATGCCAAGAGCCTCCACATCTTCTTTGCTATGTACGATCTCGTCAATGCGCACAGCCATGTTCTGTTCATCTCTCGGGCGTGTCGACGCATCTGCGAAGACATGGATGGCCGGGGATAAGGACAGGACCGTCCCTGTGTAAATCTTGCCTTCCCGCGTATGGATCCGGCAGTATTCTCCGTCGAGGGTAGGAAGGATCGGGCCTCCGACCGGCGTGATCATGAGATATCCTTCGGCGGTGACGGAACGTACCATGAGTCCCAGTGTGTCGATATGTGCGGACAGCGCAACGGCGTCTTCGTTGTCTTCTCCGTCTGCGGTTACGATGACATTGCCGATCTTATTGCGGTATACAGGATAGCCGAGATCTTTGGCTATATCGATGATATGGTCCGAGGCATGATGTGTAAAACCGCTTGGGCTGTCGATGGCGAGCAGGGATTCTGCCGTCTTGATGAGATAATCTTGATACTGTTTTGTGTCCATAAGAACCTCCTTAAAGTTTATAAAAGTTTAATAGTTGCAACGAATTGCCTTTTACAAAAATTATACAATATTTTTAATGGTTTTTATCCAAAATTGTTAAATTATTGTTGCAATCAATAAGTAAATATGTTATATTGAAAAAACAAAGTACATTGTAAACAATCTACAATAAACAAAAGCAAATGTCAAGCTGTAATTTTGTACAAATTTTACGGCGCAAAGGAATGAAAGGAGAAATGGATGGGAACTCTCATATCAAGTACTCAAGGATTATTGTTTGTTATTTTGTTGATGGTAGCATTTTCCCTATGGCTTCAGAAGTATAAAGTATGTAAGTCACTGGGTCCTGTGCTTACGGTGGTAGTTATCGGTATTGTACTTTCCAATACCCATATTGTACCGATTTCACATGAGTTATATGATTCAATTTCTACATATTGTGTACAGGCAGGTATCTCGATCTGTCTGCTGAGTATGAATGTTACGGAACTTAAGAAGCTGAACAAAGAGCCGGTCATCGCACTGGTGTCTGCGATCGCGTCTGTGTGTGTGGTTGCGATCATCCTTGGAATGATCTTTGCTCCAAGAATTATTGAGGGATGGAAATGTGCAGGTATGTTCGTAGGAACTTACACAGGAGGAACGCCGAACCTGACTGCGATTGCTACAGGCGTTGACTGTTCAAGAGAGACACTGGCGGCGGCGAACGCGGCAGACTACGTGGTATCTACTCCTTTGATGGTTGCTATGTTTGCGGCACCGGCGTTCTTTAAGGCTTCTAAGAAGTGGAATAAATTATGGCCATATTCATTCAAGCCGGAAGAACTGGACGACGGCGAGACAGAGCCGTTGATGGCGGATAAGAAATGGGCGATCAAGGACATTGCATGGCTTCTTACCATCGGTTTTGGAGTTGCATTTGTTACAACGATGATCGCACAGAGAATTTTCCCGGATGCTTTCTGGAAAGCAGGAAGACTTCTTATGGTAACGACAGTTTCTATCTGTCTGGCACAGTTGAAGCCGGTTAAGAAGCTTCGCGGTAATCTTGATCTTGGCCTTTTCATCTCATTGTGTTTCCTTGCAACGATCGGATTCGCAGTTGACTTAAAGCAGTTCATCGGATCAGCATTTTTGATGACATTGTATGTATTCTTCATGTTGGTTGGATGTACATTACTTCATTTCCTGGTTTGCCGTCTCTTCAAGATCAAGTATGAGTATGTGCTTCTTTCTATGGTTGGATGTATCGTAGACGGGCCTACGGCGTCTCTGACAGCGGCAGGAGGCAACTGGAAATCATTGATTAATGTGGGATTGATTATGGGAGTTATTGCCGGAGCGTGCGGTAACTATGTCGGCATCTTTGTCGCCTATGCCGTAAAGGCAATCTGCGGCCTGTAGACGCGGTTTTGGGATTATGTCATGCATAGATATCGGTGGTGTCGATGTTTATGAGAATGGTTGTAGGAAGGTATTGTAGTGTTGGAAATTTGCAGATGTATATATTATGTTTGCAGAGCAGTGTACGAGTAGATATCAATGTATATTAAAGAAGCAGCCTTTTGTGCGTAAAATGTGCAGAAGGCTGTTTTTTATTTTTAAAGGAAAACAAATTTGATAAATTTTACAAGAAATATTTCCGTTATAGGCGTTACTATGTTAAAATAGTAAAATATCAAAGTAAATGTTAAGAATCAATTCAGAAAGAAAGAGGGTTGCTGCCCACAGGGAGAAGAGGCTACTTATGGGGAAATTGGCATTTAAGACATTACGTGAAAATGTAGCGGAGGAGATTCGGCTTAAGATTCTGAATCAGGAGTTGACTCCGGGAATGAGGATTATTGAACAGGATCTGTCTGATGAACTGGGAGTAAGCAGGGGACCGATACGGGAAGCGCTCAGGCAGTTAGAGCAGGAAGGAATGGTCGAATATACCAGGAATGTCGGATGTTCCGTCCGGGAGGTTACCATACAGGATGTCTATGAGACATATCTGCTCCGTTCTAATTATGAGATTCTTGCAGTCCGCCTGTATGAAGCAAAGTTCACTGATGAAGAGATTGCGAGGATGGAGGAAGCGGTGGAGTTGATGAAGAATCTTACTATAGAGAATTATAGTAAGGTGATCACCTATGGCTGTATGCTGCATGGAGTCATCATTGAGAAGGCGGGGCTTGCGCGCCTGACAAAAGCATGGTCAGATCTGGAGTATGGGGAGATATTCAGTTGTAACGCCGGGTATACAGACAAACAGTCTGTAATAGAGAGGCAGTATCCGATACACAGGGATCTGGTTGAGGTCTGCAAGACGCGGGATGTGGAGGTGATCTGCCGGGCGATCTCGGATCATTACATGCTGACAATTAAGAGGATGAAAAAAAACATTGACAAACCGGATGATTCTGGTATATATTAATTAACAAATAAAAGGGAGTAACTTGCGTCGTTCGATTATTATTCGAAGACGTTTACGGTGTCGTCAGTACGATGGCCTCTGTTTGTCATCCGTATCGTAATGAAATGGTGAGACTTTTATTGCATAGTTTCCTGTGCAATAGGGGTCTCTTTTTGTATTCAAAAATATAAAATATGGGAATGATAAGAGATAAGAGACTTCTGTATGCGGGAAACAAGCCATGTATTTCACGTAAAAATAAGAAGAAAGAGAGGAAATGTATATGCTGACGAGTGAACAGGCGAAGAAGAACCAGGAGAAATACGGTTACAATGAATTGTCGGAGGGGAAAAAGAAGAGCGTCTTTCAGGTATTCTTGGAACAGTTCAAGGATTTTCTCGTAATCATCCTGATCATTGCGGCGGTTGTGTCGGGATTTTTAGGGGACGCCGAGAGCGCGGCTGTAATCTTCGTGGTAATTACGATGAACGCGGTCCTTGGTACGGTACAGACAGTCAAGGCAGAGCAGTCTTTGAACGGGTTAAAGCAGTTATCTGCGCCGATGGCGAAGGTGGTCAGGGATGGGAATCTGATGCAGATACCGTCCCGTGAGGTCACGGTCGGTGATGAGGTAATGATTGAAGCGGGAGATTGTATTCCGGCGGACGGGAAATTACTTAGCCTGGCTAGCCTTAAGACGGATGAGAGCGCGCTGACGGGAGAGAGTCTCCCGGTGGAGAAGTCTCTTGAGGAAGTACCGGCGGACGCGGCGCTCGGCGACCAGACAAACCGGGTATTTTCAGGAAGTTTTGTCACTTACGGGAGAGGTACTTATGAGGTGGCGGCAATCGGGATGGAGACAGAGGTCGGCAGGATTGCAAGGCTTCTTAAGACGGCGTCGGAGAAAAGAACTCCCCTTCAAGTCAGTCTGGATGAATTCGGAAAGAAATTATCGGTCATCATTCTGATCTTCTGCGGAATACTTTTTGGGCTGAATATCCTGCGCGGAGGTTCGGCAGTGGATGCATTTCTCTTCGCAGTGGCGCTTGCGGTGGCGGCGATTCCGGAAGCGTTAAGTTCCATCGTGACGATCGTGCTGTCATTTGGCACGCAGAAGATGGCGAAGGAACACGCGATTGTGAGAAAACTGCAGGCGGTGGAAGGACTTGGCAGCGTATCTGTCATTTGCTCGGATAAGACAGGGACGCTGACGCAGAATAAGATGACGGTAGAGGATTATTATGTGAACGGCAGGAGAATACCGGCAGGACAGATTGATCTGGATGACCATGACCAGGAGATGCTTCTTCGGTTCAGTATTCTGTGTAATGATTCTACGAATGAGGACGGTACGGAGATCGGCGACCCGACGGAAACGGCACTGATCAATCTGGGGCAGCAGCTTGGGGTTCATGTGACGGAAGTGCGAAGGAGATATCCAAGACTGTCGGAGCTGCCGTTTGACAGCGACCGGAAACGGATGTCTACGGAACATAAGATGGTGTTATCAGAAGGAGCTTCTGATCCCCGGATTGTGGTGATTGTAAAAGGAGCCGTAGATGTGCTGTCAGACAGGATGTCTTATATAAGATGTAAAGGAGCCGGATGTGATATCCCGGAAAAGGGCGCGGCGGAGGAAGGCGGCGCGGGAACAGCAGGAATAGCAGATGGCTGGCAAAAGAATATGGAAGTAAGGGAGATTACGCAGGAAGACAGGGATGATATTGAACGGCAGAATCTGGAATTTTCCCGGAACGGCCTGCGGGTGCTTGCATTTGCCTATAAGGAAATAGAAGAGGAGCAAAAGCTCTCTATGGATGATGAAAATAATCTGACGTTCCTGGGCCTGGTCGCTATGATGGATCCGCCAAGAGAGGAATCCAGGGAGGCTGTCCGCAGATGTATCCAGGCGGGGATCAAACCGGTGATGATTACGGGAGATCATAAGGTCACTGCCGCGGCTATCGCCAAGAGAATCGGAATCCTTAAGGATGAATCTGAAAGCTGCGAGGGCTCAGTTATTGAGGATATGACGGATGCGGAACTTCAGGAATTCGTAGAAGGGATATCGGTCTATGCAAGGGTATCCCCGGAGCATAAGATACGAATCATACGTGCATGGCAGGAGAAGGGAAATATTGTGGCAATGACCGGGGATGGCGTCAATGACGCTCCGGCGCTTAAGCAGGCGGACATCGGCGTAGCTATGGGCATCACGGGCAGCGAAGTGTCGAAGGATGCGGCGGCTATGGTACTGACGGATGATAATTTTGCCACGATTATCAAAGCGGTGGAGAACGGCAGAAATATTTACCAGAATATCAAGAATTCGATTCAGTTTCTGCTGTCCGGGAACTTTGCCGCGATCCTGGTGGTATTATTTGCATCGGTGGCGGGACTTCCGGTGCCGTTTGAGCCGGTACATCTGCTGTTCATCAATCTTCTGACAGACAGCCTGCCGGCAATCGCGCTGGGTCTTGAACCTCACAGTTCCAGGGTTATGGAGCAGAAGCCAAGAGGAATGAAGGAATCTATTCTGACCAGGGAGTATCTTCTTACTATTGGGACGGAAGGGTTATGTATCGGAGTGATGACGGCAATTGCATTTCTGGCGGGATATCGGACCGGTGATGTCAGGATTGCCAGTACAATGGCGTTTGCAACCTTGTGCGTAAGCCGTCTGGTGCACGGGTTCAACTGCAAATCCTCCGAACCGGTTGTATTTTCTCCGGCAATATGCAATAATGTGTATTTGGTAGGTGCGTTTCTTATCGGTGCGGTATTGATCACAGGTGTACTGCTCCTGCCGGTGCTGCATGGGATATTCAAGGTGGGCGCCTTAGAGCCGGTGCAGCTGCTGATGATATACGGGCTGGCCTTTTTGAATCTGCCGGTAATACAGTTATTAAAATTCGTGAAGTGCCGCAGGAGATAGAAAGTTGCAGGAGGTAGAAAGATGCATGAGATAAAAAGGCCGTATGAGATAGAAGATGGAGGTTGTCGATGGAGTTAAGTAATGAGACGGTAAGGAAAATCAGAGGTTTGATTGTATTTACAGCGCTTACTACGGCATGTCTGTGGAAATATGACGTTGTAGTAGGAGCACTGGCCTTTGTGTTTCATATTATATTTCCCTTTGTATTAGGGGGAGCGATCGCATTTGTGCTGAATGTGCCGATGAATTTTGTTCAGCGTCATCTGTTTGCAAAGGATAAGATCGAAGGGAAAAAATATATGTGCAAATTAGCACGTCCGGTTAGTATGCTGATCGTAGTGTTTGGTGTGATCGGAATCGTGGCAGTCGTGATGTTCGTCCTGATCCCGCAGTTAGGGATGACATTTGCCAGACTGGGAACGAGTATTCAGGAATTCATCCCCAAGGTGCAGGAGTGGGCACAGGAAATGTTCCATAATAATAAGGATATCATGGAATGGGTGAACAGCCTTGAGTTTGACTGGAATAAAATAATGGATGCGGGCATCGATTTCTTTAAAAACGGTGCGGGAAGTGTGTTGGATTCGACGATTACGGCTGCAAAAAGTATTGTGAGTGCGATTACGACCTTCTTCATCGCATTCGTATTTGCAATCTATATTCTTCTTCAAAAGGAAAAGCTGGGGATGCAGGCGAAAAAGGTGTTGTTCGCATTTGTCAGAAAAGGACGCGGGGAGGCGGCGCTTGAGGTGCTGTCTCTGACTTACAATACGTTCTCAAGCTTTCTTACCGGACAGTGTGTGGAAGCGATTATCCTTGGAAGTATGTTCGTGGTCTCAATGGCAATTCTTAGGCTTCCTTATGCCCTTCTGGTGGGAATCGTGATTGCATTTACCGCGTTGATTCCGATCTTTGGTGCGTTTGTAGGCTGCGGAGTAGGCGTATTTCTGATCTTTATTGAAGACCCGTTTAAGGCGTTGATCTTTATCGTACTGTTTCTCGTGCTGCAGCAGGTGGAAGGAAATCTGATCTATCCCCATGTTGTGGGGGGCTCGGTGGGACTGCCTTCTATCTGGGTCCTGGCTGCCGTCAGCATCGGCGGAAGTCTGATGGGCGTGGTAGGAATGCTGATATTCATACCGGTTGTGTCGGTGATCTATGCATTATTCAGAGAGGTTGTGTATTTAAAATTAAAACAGAAGAAGCTAACACCGGAAGAGGTGGAGAAATTGTAGAAGGATGTTCGACAGACCCTCAGCCTTAGCGCGCTACGCGAGGGCAGACATAGTAAGGTATTCGAGGGTCTGTTAAAGAGGTACCGAAGTACCTCTTAATCATTAAGCTATGCAACCTTTGTATAATTGATTACTGAAATTTCTTGCATAAACTGTTTGGCTGTGTTTACTAACTTCTCTAACTGGCGTGCCGTTTCATCTGAATAAAATTTTGCGCCGCATTGTTCACACTCTTCACAGGGGACATTTTTAATAATGATTAGACAACCATTGCAATCTACAACATGGGTTGTTATGGATTCTATTAAATCCTTATTCTTACAATATATGCACATTAATCATTCCTCATTTTCATGAAACACTCATGTTTCTCTGCGTATTACGGTTCTTTGCCGCTAATCGAAATGCCTTTTCCATTGCAGGCGTAAGTTCAGGAGAATCTTCATCAAATACAATCTCTCTCTTTGCCGCTTCTTCTATCCGTTTGATTTGTTCCTCTGTAGGTTTTTGGTTTCTATCCAAAATAACTGTCCGTGTCATAGTAAATGCTCCCTTATTTATTTTGTATTCTCAAGATATTCTGTAGCTAAAGCTAAAAGCTGTTTTGCCGTCTGTATCTGTTGTGCTGTTATCTCTTTCGAAGCAATATAAAACGTGTCATAATCGCTTGCATGACGGATTTCTTCCGCTGTTATAATTTTTCTGCCAAGTTCTTTAGGAAAAATTTCTGTATGGATATAGTTCTTATTAAAGTAACCGATTGTATCTTTGTGTCGTTTAAAAGAAACGCCTTCTTTTGCAAGAACGGCACAAATTGAATGAAAGATACTGTAATAAGCTCTATTATTAGCGGCACGGAATTGTTCAACTTCATAGGTCAGCTCTGCTGTATCTAAATCTTCCTTAGCAGTTTGCAAACGGTAATTTGCGATATCCATTTGAGTACCAATATCAATAGAATCAGGCTGTTTCATACAAAGTTACCCCCTCTTTTTGAACATTTTTATAAAATGGATAGGCAGAAACCCAATATTGGAAATGTTCTATATTCTTAACGATTGGCATTATCCAGATATCATGTTCGACATTATATTGATACCCAAGTTCCGACAGAGAATCTAAATAGGAATCTAATTTTTCATCTGGTAAATCTACCAGAATCATAATATCTATATCAGAATCTTTCGTATAATCTCCACGTGCATAAGAACCATAGAGAATCACACTTTTTAAGTGCGAACCATATATTCCACGCACTTCTGTCAAATATTGAAGTAATAGAGATTGGACTTTTTGTGGCATGATTTCCCTCCTAAAATAGAATTATCAGTATCGGTATACCATGTTTTTGATAATCTTCTATCTGGTCGCCGTAGAAAGATGAATATAGAATAATAATATCACATATCGCTAAATAAAGCACTGGAATCTTCTGTTTAATGCAAAAAAAGAGGACAGACACTAACTTGTCCATCCTCTTAAAAAGCCTTATATTACGCGGTTTTCTTCTTAGCCGAAGTATCTCTTAAGAAGTCCTTCAAACGCTTTTCCATGTCTTGCCTCGTCACGAGCCATCTCATGTACAGTATCATGGATTGCATCCAGGTTTGCAGCCTTAGCGCGTTTTGCGAGATCAAACTTACCGGCAGTAGCGCCGTTCTCAGCGTCAACTCTCATCTCAAGGTTCTTCTTGGTGCTGTCTGTTACAACTTCTCCAAGTAATTCTGCGAACTTAGCAGCATGCTCTGCCTCTTCATAAGCAGCCTTCTCCCAGTATAATCCGATCTCCGGATATCCTTCTCTGTGAGCAACTCTTGCCATTGCAAGATACATACCAACCTCTGAACACTCTCCTTCGAAGTTAGCTCTTAAGTCAGCAACGATATCCTCGCTTACACCCTTAGCAACGCCTACAACGTGCTCAGCAGCCCATGTTCTCTCGCCGGCCTGCTCTTTGAACTTATCAGCGCCAACGCCGCATACAGGACATTTCTCCGGTGCGGAATCTCCTTCATGAACATAGCCACATACTGTACATACAAATTTTTTCATAGCAAATCTCTCCTTTTCTTATTTTAAATAGTATATTTAATATCAGTAATAGTTACTAATATTAAGTTAACACAAGTAAAACGAATTGTCAATGATTATTTTATCTCATTTTGGAATTTTTATCCATACATTTTTTGCAGGTTCCGTAGAATAAAATTGTGTGCGAGTCAACGGTCCCTTCAAAATGCTGTCCGGCCAGCGCGTTGATGGACTGGATGTGCTGTTCATCTAATTCCAGATCAAATACACACCCGCATTCCCTGCATATTACGTGATAATGGAGATCGGTTCTGCCGTCGAATCGGTCGCCTCCGTCGGGAGTAGAGATCTTAATGGCTTCCCCCATATCTGCAAGCAGGTTCAGGTTGCGGTATACCGTACCGAGGCTGATATTCGGAAATGCTTCTCTTATATGAAGATATACTGTATCGGCAGTGGGATGTTCTGTGGTATGACATAGATAATCTTTAATAGCAGCGCGCTGCCGGCTGTATTTTAAATTAGCCATCTGTAAACTCCTTCCGAAAATATTTTTGATTAAATAATAATAATAGTTACTAAGATTAGTATAAGATGTCAGGCGTCATCTGTCAACGAATAATTTTAAAATGTAACAATTTGTAATAAATATATTTAAAATACGTGTATTATTTTTAAATATAATCATATAATATGACGAAAATATTAGGTATAAACAGGGTTGACAGCAGTAAATCCGATGATATAATAATAACGTAACATATGTAACAATTCTGTAATATTTACAAAAGATAAGAAAACATAAAGGAGGGAGTTTATGGATTCTATTCTTAAAAAAGGATTGTTCCTAGTTACTACAGCAGGAGCTATAACAGCATTCCCGGCTACGGCATATGCTATTGATACAGACACTGATGATTTGATGCCGCAGACGGGGATCGAGGAGGTACTGAATAATTGCTATGATGCAGACAAGGAGATTGAAGTAGGAGATTATCTGGTACCGACAGAGAAGGGTGAGTATTTAGATATGGCATTTGCCAACGTCCAGTCGTTCCTTTATATAAGAAGTGAACCGACGACGGAAAGCGAATGGGTAGGGAAGTTATATCCCGATTATGCCGCGAAGATTCTGGGTCCGGTAGGAGAGTGGACGAAGGTTGAATCCGGAGAAGTGACTGGTTATGTGTATTCCGAATACATCATAATAGGAAACGGTGCAGAGCAGAAAGCACAGGAAATGCTCCAGGATTCGCAGGGACAGAGTCCCGAAGAGGTATTTACTTATGCGGAGTCCAAAGAAGAAGAGGAAGCCAGAATTGCGGCAGAGGCAGCCGAAGCAGCGGCAAGAGCCCAGGAGGAGGCAGTGGCAAAAGCCGGAACGGGACAGGCAATCGTGGATTATGCCTGTCAATTTATCGGCAACCCTTATGTGTGGGGTGGGACAAGCCTGACAAACGGAGCAGACTGCTCGGGATTTGTCCAGTCAGTATTTGCGCATTTTGGCATCAGCCTCCCCCGCACCACATGGGATATGGAGCATGTGGGGACGCCGGTCAGTTATGACCAGGCAATTCCAGGCGATATTATTCTCTATAATGGACATGTGGGAATCTATATGGGGAACGGTCAGATCGTCAATGCGATCAACAGTGCGAGAGGGATTGGGGTACTGCCTGCCACTTACACAAGTATTGTTACAGTCAGAAGACTGGTGTGATGACTGTATGTTCACACCGGTTTCCAATATACGGAATATACAAAATGTTCAAAAATGTAAAAATTTGTAAAAAAATGGAAAATATAATTTTCCAAGTTTTCCACAATAAAATAGCCAAAAAAGGTGGAAAAATAAGTGTTTTCAAGATTTTATCCACATTTTCCACATTAAAATAGGCGAATTTGGTGGATTACTCGAGGTAAAGAAAAGAACGAACGTTTTGTGTAGATATCATAAAAATGAGTTTTTGTCGAAAAAAAACGAAAAACAGGTTGACAATTGAGTAGTCAAATATTAAGAAGAAATTCATGGAAAATGTTTACACAATGATAAAAAGCGATTATAATGGAAACACTGAAGAGAAAAGGAGGCGTTATGATGGCATATGTTTCTAAAGACATGACGTTTGGTCAGTTGTTGGAAGAGTACTATGAGAAATGTCCGAAGATCGTAGATGTTCTGGTAGAGGCCGGGATGGGATGTATCGGATGTCCGCATTCCCAGATGGAGTCCATAGAGGATGGCGCAATGGGACACGGGATAGATCCGGATCTGCTGCTTGAGAAGTTGAATGCAACGATTGGTGCTGAATTAAGCGCTTAGGAACTATGCAATGCTGTACTAGTACAGCATTGCGTAATTAACAGAAAAGGACGGAGCATCCGGGGATAGAATCTCCAGATGCTCCGTCTTTTTTTCACTAATTAACTGTTAATTACGCAATACTGTACTAGATCTGCGCAAGTTGCTGAACGGCATCTGCAGACAGAATCATCTCACAGTGCTCTTCTAAAAATGCCAGGATAGCTCCCGAAGATGTCTCCAGGGAACCATATTCTGACAACATATTACAGATGCGGTTGAAATCGTTGGTTGTGTGCTCCGACTGTGTCATGGCCAGGATATAAACGTCTTCGTCAGGATCTTTATATAAGGTATTGGAACCAGAGTAAATCGTACTCAAAAGCCTGGAGGCTTTCAAGACGCTGTTCATCGTTGGGAATGAGAACAGGCGCAGAACATTCTTCGGCTGTTCTGCGGGGATATCTTCTTTTCCATCTGATGCAATGGAATTATTGAACTTTTCCTTTACTTTATCAAGTAATTCCAGTAATGTATCAGCGCCTTCCAGTTTGCCTGGGGGTTCCTTCTTCGGGGAATCCCAGTCTCCGCCGGGTGACGGCGCAAATTTTGAAAATCGTGTATCGAGTTCTTCGGGATCCTCGACCTTGGTAATTATCAGCACGATAGAATCGGAAGAAGCAGGAATCGCTTCGATCATCAGAGGCAGATCTTCTGCTTCAAATCCAAATTCAAAGGCTGCTTGTTGCATCATGTCGCGGAAAAGTGACTTAGCTTTTTCGGTTCCATAGGCCAGTTCGCTTAACTGAAGATGTCTGGCAGCGAGATCGGCACGAGTCAGGGTGCAGCGAATCTGATTGTCGTTCAATTTTTCAATCTTCATAATCATCACTTCCTTCCTACTGTAGTATAGCATAGAAAACCTCGAATGTTCAATAAAATAAGTCATAAAATAAGTATTAATTTAAAAAAGTACTTGCATGAAGAAATTTTATCAGCTATAATAGACAGCATCAGAAGATAGTTTTCCCGGATAACTACGTTCTTAGAACAAAGGAGGGAGAATTTTTACATTTATTTTTTTATAGCATTTCTTAGATATGAATCTATGAACTTATCAGAAACGAATCAGAGAAAGATCAGAAAGAAGCCATTTCAGGCAGGTTTTCACATGAACTATTAACGAAGCATTTAGTGATGTCAGGACTATCTTCTATTACTATATTTAAGCTGCGGCATAGGAAGGATATTGTATCACGGCATCTCCTTTTTAAAATGATATGCAATCGCAGCCGTAGTTATCCTCTGACATAGATCAGGAGGTCAATTTTGGAGGGGAAATCCGGTTTACAGAAGATGTTTATCGAATTGACAGGATACGAAAAGAAGAAGATAGACCTTAAGATCAATGGGATACCGGCAAGCCCCATGCAGATCGTCCAGGCACATGGCGTTCAGGAGGAGTCGGTATATATGAGAGATTATGTACTGAATGAAAAAGGCGATATCAAAGCGCTGTGGTTCGACAGTATTAACAGCAAATAATAACAGAAAATTGTGAATACCCCGTAAAAAACCAGAAAATGTCGAAATAAGTAATGACGAGTGTCGCGGGTTTTGTTATAATAGGGTCGAGTAGGAGGTGCAGCATGGAGCAAAAAGACAGAAGGAGCCGCACAACTTCAGACCGTACATGGAACACAGAGGCGACCGGCGCAGGGAATGCCGGTTCCGGTGAGGCTATAAGGAAACCGGGACAGACTCCTAAGATGCGTCAGGCAAGAGATACAGAAACCGGCAGGGCGTTGTCATCAGGGACTTCGGGGACAGACGGAACCGGGATCCGGAGGCGGCCGGTATCAGGAAGTCAGGCATCATCGGTTCGAAGAAGGCAGGAGAACCCGAGATCACAGGGGCAAAAGGAAGAATTCAGCAGAAAGCAGCAGGGACAAGGCTCCAGGACCCGCAGTGGACAAAGAAGCGGGGCGAAGAGACCGCCGGCAAGGAAGCAGCAGTCCAGGCGCAGAAGGAAGAGAAATCTGATCATTAAGGCTGTAATGATTGTGATTCTGGTAATCGCAGCAATTGTAGGTGCATTTTTATGGAAGAAATATAGTCCTTCTAAAAAAGAATATGACTTGAAGAAATATTATGGGATTGAGAATGAAGGACAGCTTGCGGTAACAGTGGACAATCAGGTTGTAGAGCCTCATGGGATGATAGCGGACGGTAAAGCTTATGTTCAGTATGATATTGTGAGAGATTATATTAATGACCGGTTTTACTGGGATCCGAACGAGAATGTTCTTCTGTATACGCTTCCGAAGGATATGGTGACCGTTGAGGTCGGAAGTAAGGATTATTCTGTGTCCAAGGAAAAGAAGAGCGAAGACTACGTCATTCTGAAAACAGAAGGAAGCACAGCATATATTGCGCTGGATTTTATCCAGCAGTATACGAATATCGAATATGAACTGTACAACGACCCGAATCGAGTCATGATTGTAAGCGATTGGGGAGAGAAGACCGTTGCAGTGGTGAAGAAGAATACCCAGGTGCGTTACCAGGGCGGAGTGAAGAGCCCGATTCTGACCAAGGCTCAGAAAAAGGATGAAGTTATGGTAATAGAGAGCGAGGAGAATTGGAAGAAAGTCCGTACAAAGGATGGCTTCATTGGATATATTAAGAACAGCGCTCTCAGGAAAGAAGAGAAGAAGACGGTTTCCAGAGCTTTTGAAGAACAGGAATTCACGAACATCCGGAAAGAATACACGATTAACATGGCATGGCACAACGTGACCAACAGTGACGCGAATAACAGCGTACTGCAGAGAATTGCAGAGAGTAAGGGCCTTACGACAATTGCGCCTACATGGTTCCATGTAAAGGACACGGATGGGAATATGGATTCGATTGCATCCGCAGATTATGTCAATTACGCACATCAATCCAACATTGAGGTATGGGCGGCGATCCGTGATTTTGACGGCGGGATCAATTCCTATGAGGAATCCTACGAGATGCTTAGGTATACATCCAGAAGAGAGAATCTGATCAATCAGTTGATCTCAGAGGCGCTGCGTGTGGGAGTTGACGGAATCAATGTGGATTTTGAGAAGATATCCGACGAATGCGGAGAGCATTATATACAATTTATCCGTGAATTATCTGTAAGATGCCGGCAGAACGGAATCGTCCTGTCTATTGATAACTATGTTCCCAAAGGGTACAATATGCAGTACAACCGTAAGGAACAGGGAATAGTAGCAGATTATGTCATTATTATGGGTTACGATGAACACTACGCGGGATCGCCGATAGCAGGGCCGGTGTCTTCGTATAATTTCGTAAAAGACGGAATCGAAGAGACCTTGAAGGAAGTGCCTGCAGAAAAGGTGATCAGCGGAATCCCATTCTTCACCAGGTTATGGGAAGAAGTACCTAAGACAGAAGAAGAACTGGCCGAACAGGCGGGAACGGAAGAAGCACAGTATACGAATAAAGTAACCAGTCAGGCATTTGATATGAACACGGCCAAGGCGAAGATCGCAGAGGCAGGTATTGAGACGACCTGGGATGAGAATGCCCAGCAGAATTATGCAACCTGGGTTGTGGAGAATGCGACTTATGAGATGTGGTTAGAAGATGAGCAGTCTATTGAACCAAAGCTCAAACTCATGAAGGATAATAACCTTGCCGGTACAGCGGCATGGGCTTTGGGATATGAGAATGCGGAAATCTGGAATCTGATCCAGAAGTATGTAAATTAGTATAAATATCTCCTGCAGTCATATAGTTTAGTATAGAGACTGTCAGGAGGTATTTTTTGCGTAAAAAAGTAGAATTCATTCTTTTGCTCCTGCTGCTTGCCGGGTTGGTGGCCATCAGCAGGAATCTGGGAGAGTATGTGTCAAGCGGCAAGGTAAAGCTGTCTAAGAAAACGGTAGTCATAGATCCCGGGCACGGCGGTGCAGATCCCGGAAAGATCGGAGTCAATGACGCGAAGGAGAAGGAGATCAATCTGGAAATTGCAAAAAAAGTTAAAAAGATGCTGGAAGATAAGGGGGTCAAGGTGATCATGACCAGGGAAGAAGACCAGATGCTCTCCACGGACGGAGAGGGCAGTCACAAGGTGCAGGATATGAAAGAGAGAGTAAGGATGATCAATGAGGCTATGCCGGATATGGCAGTCAGCATCCATCAGAACAGTTACAGCGCAGGGGAGGTTCGAGGGGCGCAGGTATTTTACTATACGCATTCGACAGACGGAGAGAAGATGGCCGAAACCATGCAGAAAGCGTTATTATCCCTGGATAAAGACAACCGCCGTCAGGCAAAAGCGGACAGCACCTATTATCTTCTCAGACGGACAGAAGTTCCCACGATTATCGTGGAATGTGGATTCCTGAGTAATTATGAGGAAGCAGAAAAACTAGTTACCAGGAAATATCAAAAAGAGGTCGCCGAAGCAATTGTTAAGGGAATAGAAACTTGTCTGGCCCGCTAGAGTGTAGTATAATAAAATTTATGAAAACGATAATAGAACAGATTGATATCAGACAAGTGAATATGGACATTATAAGAAGAGCCGGAGATATTTTGAAGAAAGGCGGTCTGGTCGCATTTCCCACGGAGACGGTCTATGGGCTTGGGGCAGATGCGTTGAATGAGGAGGCGGCGAAGAAGATCTATGCCGCTAAGGGAAGGCCGTCGGATAATCCGCTGATCGTGCATATTGCGGACATGGATGCCCTTGACAGGATTGCAGGGTCCATACCGGATAAAGCCAGGATCATTGCAGATGCATTCTGGCCGGGACCGCTTACCATGATCTTCGAGAAGACGGATGAAGTGCCTGTGGGAACAACCGGAGGACTTGATACAGTAGCGGTCCGTATGCCGGATCATGAGGCGGCAAGAGCATTGATCCGGGCAGGAGGCGGATATATTGCAGCGCCCAGTGCGAATACTTCCGGACGTCCAAGCCCTACGACGGCACAGCATGTAGAAGAGGATCTGGCGGGACGGATCGATATGATCGTGGACGGAGGCTCTGTCGAGATCGGAGTGGAATCAACGATATTGGATATGACGGTGACGCCGCCGATGATCTTAAGACCCGGAGCGGTTACAAGGCAGATGCTTAAAGAACAGATCGGGGAGGTCGTGGTGGATCAGACATTGATGGATGCAGACAGTGATAAGGCGCCAAAAGCACCGGGGATGAAATACCGCCATTATGCACCGAAGGCAGAGCTGACGGTGATAGAAGGAGAGCTTCTTTTGGTGACCGATGAGATCAACCGTCTGACAGAGGAGAAGATTTCCAGGGGGTTCAAAGTCGGGATCATTGCCACGGAAGAGACGGTAGGAAGATATGTGCATGGAGATGTAAAATGTATCGGAGCCAGAGATGACGAGGCAGAGATTGCCAGTCATCTATACGGGATACTACGTGAATTTGATGATGACAGGATCGACTATATATACAGCGAATCCTTTGGAAGGGAAGGAATCGGGAATGCGGTCATGAACCGGCTGCTGAAGGCAGCGGGGCATCGGGTGATAGATGTCGGATAAATTCTCCGGGAGGATGCGCAGCACGAAGAGGAAGTATGCCGCAGGCGGCCGCACCCGGCGCGGGCATGTGCTTTGGCACATGCTTTTTATATTATTTTTGCCTGACGAAGCAGAAAGCGGTAGCGCAGCAGAGCCGCATTTCCCAGATAGATATAAGAGTCAATTAAGTCAGGATCCAAAGCGTTCTGAAAATTGTTGTAGGCATCCTCGACTTCCTGACGTGCCTCGGCAATCTCATCCAGTAAAGTGTTGGCAAGAGGGTCGTAGGACAGACGCCTGTACACGTCCTCTTCCGCGGTGTTTCCCTGTTCAAATAATCTCATATTCCACCTCCGTAGTCTTTTCAAAGCAATTTCCAGGTATAGTCTAGTATAGTCAGATTTTGTGAATAAAATACCCGGTACAAGGATATATATGGTATTAGGAAATAGTACCAGAAATGGATAAAAATGGTAAGATGTATGGAGGGGAATATGTCAGAGCGGGGATCAAATTTGTTAAGTAATTTTATTGTACGGGCAATTATTGGGTCTGCCATGATTTTTTTTATCAATGAATTCTTAAGCGCACAGGGGATTTCTGTGCAGGTGGGTGTGAATCCGTGGACAGTTTTGACATCCGGGATCCTTGGAACTCCGGGGGTTGCACTTCTTTATGGAATTTCCTGGTATGGAATTTTGTGAGGGTTGCACAAAGTTTGAGTTTTTCTAGAAATGGGGTGGACAAATAATAGAGGAGAGGTTTATAATCATCCTACAAGTTACAGCTCTTGTAATTTGTATCTGATAGTTTCGTTAGTTGATAGATTCAAAATGATTTTTTCAAAGTGTTCGATGCCGTATCGGCAGTAATTCATGAAGTAAGTAAGGTAACGGTGTATTGGTAAAGCGATGTGCTCTCTGCGGGTGGAATTTTGCCCTGGAGAAAGGGACTCGAAGAGTGAGGCGGTCCGTGCAGTACATCAGCAACAGAACAGGAGGGATAATATGTGAGCATCAGAAGTCTGGTGATCTGTGACCGGGAAGAAGGATACGCTGCGGCGTTTGCCGTATTTCTGACAAGGAAGAAGGAACTGGCTTTCCAGGTGCAGGTATGTGACAGCTTATCTCAGGTGGCAGCAGTTTTAGAGGAACATCCCATTGATATTCTTCTGATCGGCGGGAATTATCCGGTCAAAGAACGGGGGAAGATGAAGGCAGGAAATATATTCGTGCTCGCAGAGTCCGGGAACGTCGGGACGAATCCCAATGAGACGGCGATCTATAAGTATCAGTCGGGAGAGGCGATCTTAGCGGAGATTATCTGCGGGTGCAGCAAAGAGAGTGAGGCAAAGGATCTGTTTATCCGTTCGGTCAGGACAAAGAATGCCAGGGTGATAGGGATATACTCTCCGGTACACAGAAGCGGGAAGACAAGCTATGGGCTGAAGTTAGGGCAGGAGCTGGCATCCTCGTCGAATGTACTGTACCTCAATATGGAATTATACGGAGGGATTGGAGGGTATTTTCCCGAAGAAGGACATACTCTGGCAGATGCATTGTACTATTCAAGGCAGGAGAGCAAGAATCTGGGGCTGATTCTTACGGCGCTGGTAAAGCACATGGGAGCCCTGGATTATCTGCTTCCGGTGCGTGTATCCGAAGATATCAAATCAGTCTCCCTGGAAGAGTGGACGGGTATGATCCTGCAGATTGTAGATCAGAGTATCTATGATGTCCTGATTCTGGATATAGACGAAGGTCTTAGAGATGTATATGGACTGCTTCGTCTCTGTACGGAAGTCTATGTTCCGACGGTAAAGGACGCTGTGGCAGAAGCAAAGCTTCTGCAGATGGAAGGAGAGATGCATCTGCTGGGGTATGATGATGTCAGGAAGAAGATGAAGAAAAAGGAGCTGGTTACATGATACATTCGGAGCAGCTTCATGCGAGAATACTGGAGAAGTTGGATATGACCAGGGAGATTGAAGACGAAGAGCTGACTCAGCTGATCTATGGCGTTCTCAACGAAGCATCAGAGGAAGAGTATCTGTCGCTCGATGAGAAGACGGCGCTTGGCAGAGAGCTGTTCAATGCATTCCGAAAACTGGATCTTCTCCAGGAATTCCTGGAAGATGATACGATCACGGAAATTATGATCAACGGAACGCAGAATATCTTCTATGAGAGGGACGGGAGGATATTCCAGTCGGATAAGCGTTTCATTTCAAAAGATAAGTTAGAAGATGTGGTTCAGCAGATTGCGGCTGGGTCCAACCGTCTGGTCAACGAGGCGTCTCCCATTGTGGATGCAAGACTTTCAGATGGTTCCAGGGTGAATGTAGTCCTTTATCCTGTTGCACTGGACGGGCCGATCGTGACCATCCGCAAATTTTCAAAAGAGACAATTACCATGGAACGGTTGATTTCCTGGAATTCTATCAGCAGAGAAGTATCTGGCTTCCTTTCATGTCTTGTAGAAGCCGGGTACAACATATTCATAAGTGGGGGGACAGGTTCCGGCAAGACCACTTTCTTGAATGCGTTATCGCAGTATATCCCTAAGACAGAGAGGATCATAACGATTGAAGACAATGCAGAGCTTAAGATATTAGATGTGCCGAATCTGGTGAGGCTTGAAGCAAGGAATGCCAATGTAGAAGGAACCGGCGCTGTGACGATACGTGATCTGATCAAGTCGGCGCTTCGGATGCGGCCGGACCGCGTGGTGGTAGGCGAGGTTCGAGGCGAGGAAGCAATTGACATGCTTCAGGCCCTGAACACGGGGCACGACGGGTCTTTGAGCACGGGCCATGCCAACAGTCCCAGGGATATGCTGAGCAGATTAGAGACAATGGTTTTGATGGGGATAGAGCTGCCGCTTCCGGCGATCCAGAGACAGATTGCTTCCGGGATCGACCTGATCGTCCATCTGGGACGGCTGAGGGACAAAAGCAGGAAAGTGCTGGAAGTTGCGGAGATACTGGGATATCAGGACGGTGAGATCAGGCTGCAGACTTTATATAAATTTGTGGAGACAGGGGATCAGGGGGGAAAGATCTCGGGTGAGTGGAGAAAACTTCAGGAGATCGCGCACAAAGAGAAGCTTAAGACAGCGGGAGTGGAATTATAACCCGTATAAAGCAGGAAGGGGGAAGAAGAGAATGTGAGTGTAAGAAAACGGGATAGAAAGAAGAATTGCTGGCAGCAGGACATAACGAAGAAGGAACACCTGTGGAATCTGGCCAGGGCGGCAGGGCTGACGGTCCTTACGGCATGGCTGTATTACCGGTCTTTTGCAGCGGCATGTTTGTTGGCGCCAATTCTGTTCTGGCATCTTCGTATGATGGAAGAAGAAAGCGCCAGGAAGAAGGAGTCGGAGTTTCAGGTACAGTTTAAAGAAGCGATACAGGCGGTATCTTCGGCGCTGAATACGGGTTATTCTGTGGAGAATGCATTCCGGGAGGCCCAGAAGGAATTGAGGCTGATCTATCCGGAAGGGGTGAGGATATCGAAAGAGTTATTGATTATTACGCGACAGCTTAAGATTCATGTGCCCTTGGAACAAATTCTGGAGGAGTTTGCAGACCGGACACGGACAGAAGATGTCAGGAATTTCGTGACCGTATTTGCGGCGGCGAAAAAGAGCGGAGGCAATATGATCGGGATCATTCAAGATACGGTAAGGCAGATTGGCGATAAGATCGATGTGAAGCGGGAGATAGATACCCTACTTGCGTCGAAGCGGTATGAATTCCGGGTGATGACGGCGGTTCCTTATGCGATCATCGGTTATATGTCCTTAAGTTTTCCGGAATTCATGGACAGCTTATATGGTAATATTCTGGGGATAGGGGTGATGACGGTATGTTTGGGGATCTATATGGGCGCTTATTATCTTGGTGTCAGAATGATAAGGATCGAGGTGTAAAGGTGTTGATCGTGGGGGCGCTGCTCTTGGCAGGCGTGGTCCTCCTTGCGGCTGACTGCCTGCGTTCCGTCAGCGAAACGGATGGAACCATCCGGAGAAATGCATATGGACAGGGAAGCAGGACAGAGGAACTTGAGGTCGCGCTTGGAGGAGAAAAAGAGAAGTTCCCGGTGGAGATCCCGGTTGCGGAGCAGCAATATTCGGCAGAAGAAGTTAAGGAATTATTCCGGAAAGTGACAGGCCGTATGGAGAAGCTTATCCTAGGAGAGAACAAGAGCCTTGACAGAATCGAGTATGATATGAATCTTCTCACAGAGGTTCCGGATGAGCCGGTGTCAGTCTCCTGGGAGCTTGACCGTTATGACGTGATGAATGTCAGGGGAGAGCTTCAGAAGGACGCCTTAAGAGAAGAGGGAACCTTAGTTACTTTAAGTGCGGTGCTTACCTACGATTCAGATGAGGAAAAACAGGCGTTGTATCAGTGTACGGCCAATATTTACCCCAAAGCATTGGGAGAAAAGGAAAGAAACAGAAACCAGGCGGAAGAAGAGATCAGAAAACAGGAGGAAGACAGCCGGACCAAGAAGAGCTTCCGTCTGCCAGGACATCTGCTTGGCAAAGAGGCTGCCTACTACAGGAAGATGGATGGCCGCGGGCTGGTGCTGATCATTATGGCGGTACTGATCGGGATCCTCCTGTATGCGCTGGAGATACAGAACAAGGGAAAGGAGCGGGAAGAAAGGAAACGGCAGATGCTCCTTGATTATCCGGAGATCGTAAATAAGATGACACTGTTTCTTGGCGCAGGGATGACAGCCAAGCGCGCATGGAAGAAAGTGACGGAGGATTATGAATACCAGAAGAAAATACGCGGAGAAAGATATGCATACGAGGAAATGAAGCGGGCCTGTTATGAGATGGAGAGCGGTATCACAGAGGCAGAAAGCTATGAGAATTTCGGGAGGCGCTGTGATGTGCAGGCCTATGCACGATTCGGGGCGTTGCTGTCGCAGAACTTAAGAAAGGGGACGAAAGGACTGACACAGATACTGAGGCTGGAATCGATTCAGGCCTTTGAAGAACGGAAAGCGAGAGCGAAAAGGACGGGGGAAGAAGCGGGAACAAAACTGTTGCTGCCCATGTTCCTGATGCTTGCGGTTGTCCTGGTGATTGTGATCGTGCCGGCATTTCTATCGGTACAGATATAATTAGATATATAGGAGGAGAATGAAATATGTGGAGAATTCAGTATGTTTTGGAAAAATTAAAAGAAGACGATGGGGTCGGTGTGGTAGAAGTAATATTGATCCTGGTGGTATTAATCGGCCTGGTCATTATATTCAAATCTCAGCTTACCAGTCTGGTGCAGAATATCTTCAGCAAGATCGTCAGTGAAAGTGCGGGAATCTGATGTCAGGAAAAAGGATATGCCGCGGAGAAGTGACAGCTTACTTAAGCCTGATCTTTATCCTGATGGTTACGTTCATCGGCGGAATTATGGAGAGCGCATCGATACAGTTAGCGAAGAACTACCGCAGAACCGATATGAACCGTGCGATGGAGAGTGTGTTTGCGGAATACCAGAAGGAACTTTTAGAAGAATACGATCTCTTTGCCCTGGACGTTAGTTATGAGACCGGTCTGTATACGGAACAGAATGTCACGGACAGGCTGGTATACTATGGGGCCGGGAATATGGAGCACAAGACAGAGCGGATCCGGTTTCTGACAGATCAGGGATGTCTTGGGTTCTGTGACCAGGCCGCAGCATATATGGAGCACAAATACGGGATCGATGTGATGAAGGATATGCTTGGAATGACATCTGTGTGGGGTCAGGAGGAGGAGAAGGCAGAGACTTATGTGAGAGAAGAGCAGTCTTGCCAGGACCATCTGGACGAATTGCTGAGGGAACAGGAAAGTGAGCTGCCAGAAGAAGGGAATCCCATCGCATATGCGGGGCAATTGAAGAAATCGCCGATCCTGACATTAGTGATGCCAAAAGACAAAGCAGTGTCGGAAAAGAAGTTAAACGTCCAGGATACGCTGTCAGCCAGAGACCGGAACACAGGGTACGGGGAATTTTCGGATGTAGCAGATGAGAAGGGGAATCTGTCGGCCCTGCTTCTGGGGGAATATCTGTTAGAACATTTCTCGGGATTCACAGATACGGAGGGTATGAAAGCTATGGATTATGAGTTGGAATATATCCTTGCGGGAAAGAGCAGTGACAGGGAGAATCTGGAAGCGGTCGTAAAGAAACTGATGCTCTTAAGATTCGTTCCGAACTATACCTATATCCAGACAGACAGTGAGATGAAGGCGGAGGCCGAGTCAATGGCGCTTGCATTATGTACAGTTCTGGCGGTACCGGCTATCACCCAGGCCGCGGCGCAGGGGATCCTCCTGGCCTGGGCGTATGGAGAGTCGATTATGGACCTTAGGTCTTTGCTGAAAGGCAATAGGGTACCGCTCGTAAAGACGAAGGAAAGCTGGCAGCTGCAATTATCGAAACTGCTTACACTGGGGACGGCGGAGGATTGCAGCGAGGGGCGGGATGAAGAAAACGGGCTTGGTTATTCCGAGTATCTCAGGATACTGCTGTTTCTGGAGAAGAAAGATAAGACTGCACTTCGGGCGCTTGATCTGATCGAGCAGAATCTGCGGATGGTACACGCTCAGACATATTTTCGTGCGGATCTGTGCGTATGCAGGCTGGAGATACAGTCGGTCTGTAATTTGAGAAGAGGAATCCGATATCGGTTCAAGACCTATTACGGTTATCGTTAGAACCGCAAAAAACAGCGGGGAATCCGAAAAACGGCCGATAAGCGTTCGTGTAATAGGCAAAAGAAGCGGCAGCAGGGACAGATACAGATATCCTTCCGGATGTCTGAACATAATCCAGAAAATTAAAACCATATAATAAGAAGAAAGGAGAAGGATTCGTACGATGAATAGAAAAAAACTCCCCTCAAAATCTATCTATTCTTACATCTCCGGGAGGATATCTGCATCTGTCTCTGATCCAGGTTCAAAAAAGGGCAGCATTACAGTGGAGGCGGCAATGGCCGTCCCTGTGTTCTTTCTGGCGGTGGTATGTCTTCTGTATCTGATGGAAATGGCGGCGATCCGCACGGCCGTGCGGTCGGGGCTACAGTATGCGGGAAAGAAAGCGGCAGAAGAGTCATGCGTAGCGACGGTGATCATGCCGTCACGGCTGGAAAATGATGTGGTCCATGCAATTGGGGCGAAGCGGCTGGACCGAAGTATTGTAGAAGGCGGAAGCGCAGGGATTCAATGTGACAGATCCAGGATGTCGTCTTGTACAGGGATCGGGGAATTGGAGGCGGCTTACCAGATACGCCTGCCGATTCCCATGTTCGGGGTACCGCCGATCCGATATCAGGAGAAAATGCGGATAAAGGCGTGGGTCGGTTACGAAAAACCGGGATTTGGAAAGGACGATGACAAGACCGTGTATGTGACGGAGACAGGATTGGTCTATCATATGGATTACCATTGCACACATCTGGAATTGTCAATTCACATGGTTTCACCGGACGAGCTTAAGGGTCTTCGCAACAGCAGCGGAGGAAAATACTACCCCTGTGAACATTGTATGAGAAGCCAGGGAAGCGGAGTATATATTACAGATACGGGAGACAGGTATCACAATTCTCTGTCGTGCAGTGGATTAAAGAGGACCATCTATGCGGTGCCGATGTCGGAAGTGGTCGGAAAGGGGGCATGTTCCAGATGTGGACATTAGATCGGATCATATGTATGGGGATGTTGGTATCTCTGTCTGTCATGGATATTTGGTTCCGAAGGCTCCCGGTACAATGGCTGGCAACAGGAAGTCTCCTGGCAGCAGGTTATCGGCTGGCGGCCGGGAAGGGGGATTTCTGGCTGGCGTCAGGAGGAATCGCGGTTGGGCTGATGTTCCTTCTGATCAGCAGGGTGACCGGGGAAGGCGTGGGGTACGGAGACAGTTTTGTGATTCTGATACTGGGAATCTACCTTGGACTGTGGGAGTTGCTGACGATGCTGGCAGGGGCATTCTTTCTTCTGGCTGTGTTCTCCATTGCAGGGCTTACGGTAAAGAAGATGTCCAGAGGGCTTAGGATTCCATTCGTTCCTTTTCTTACGGCAGGATATATGATGAGTATATTGTGGTAGTTCTGGTAAAGAAAGTGTGCCCTTATGCGGGGGAGGCGATATGGGTATGCTTAAGGTTCCGGTATGTAACAGGTATTCTATGTAAGGGAGATGGGTAAATGAGAAGATGTGGACGAATCAAAGAATATGAGCCGGACAGCGGACTGGTGGGAAGCATAACGGTAGAGATGTCATTTCTTATGCCTGTGATTCTGTTCCTGATCATGGGGTGTATCCTTGCGGTGTTCTATTACCATGATAAGAATATATTGTCTGGTGCGGCGTATGAGACGGCCGTTGTGGGGAGTACGAAGGCCAGGGAGAAGGACGGAGTGAAGGAGGGGGAGTTAGAGGGTCTGTTTTACCAGCGGGCAGGAAACAAGTGTATCTTATTTGCCAGGCCGCTGGTTTCGGTCAAAGCCAGCGAAGAAGAGATTGAGGTGACGGCGTCTGCGTCGCGGAAGTATATGAAAGTATCTATCGTAAAAAGAGCGGCTGTCACGGATCCGGAGAAAAAGATCAGAAACTTAAGAAGCCTGAAAGGGAGGAAATAATAAAATTGGAGCGTAAGATTACCATTGAAGAGAAAACGTTATACAGGGAGGACTATCAGATCCGGATGCTCAGGGCAAATAATCTGGAGGGAATCCTGAAGATGGGCGGCAGGGGAATCAATGAGAGCAGCTGCTATGATTATGATGTCAGCGGCAAAGTGTCGATGAAGGCTATGTTCGAAAGATGCAAAATAAGCGCAGAAGACATAAAAATATTTCTCAGAGATCTGAAAATGACTGTGAAAGAGGTGGAAACTTTTTTGTTAAATGTCCATTGCATCCTTCTTAGCCCGGAATATATCTTTTATGAGGAGGGGAGATATTTCTTCTGTTACTATCCGCTGGCCAAACAGGATCTGTGGGAAGAGTTTCATGGACTTACGGAGTATTTTGTAAAACAGGCGGACTATCAGGATCAGGAATGTGTTGAGATGGTATTCCTGCTGCATAAGAAGACGATGGAGGAAAACTACAGTCTGGAGAAGCTGGCGGCCGAATGTCTGCATAGACCTGCAGATATGCAGGAAGAAGAGGAAGAGACGGCCGCCGGGAGAGAAACTGGTTCGGAAGGTTATGAGTATCCGGAGCATGACTGGATCGGGGAACAGGCGGGAGGATGCGCTGTTATGCGGGAGACGGGAAACTTCTGGACGCCGGTGAAGCATCTCCTTAAGAAACGAAAAAAACCCAAATGGGGAGATTGGGATGGACTGCATATAGAGGAAGAGGAACTTTAGTAAAAATGAATTTTTTTGCAGAAATCAGATTGAGGATATTCAAGAAGCATGGTAAAATATAGCAGAGAACTGTATTACGTATAACAGAAAGGTATTCAAATTGAGCGATACTAGACGATACATGAGGAAGAGTAAAGTAGATGCACCTTGCACTGTCATGTTGGTGGCAATCAATGTAATCGTATTTTTCGTGCTTACCAGCCAGGGTATGACGGAAGACGGGAGATTTCTGCTGGAGCACGGGGCGATGTTTGTTCCTAATGTCAGTGAAAAAGGGGAGTATTACCGCTTATTTACCAGTATGTTTCTCCACTTCGGGTTCGAGCATCTGATGAATAACATGATAACTTTGGGAGTGATCGGATGGAATCTGGAGCTGGAGATCGGGAAGATCAGGTTTCTGTTCATCTATATTCTCAGTGGTCTGGGAGGCAATATCCTATCAGCGTTTTATGATATCTGTACGGCCGATTATGCCGTATCGGCCGGCGCATCCGGCGCGATCTTCGGTATTATCGGCGGGTTATTATATGTGGCAATGCGTAACAAAGGACGTATCAGGGACATCTCCGGCAAGGGGATACTGTTCATGGTCGCTATCAGTCTGTATTATGGAATTACCAGCAGCGGCGTAGATAATATGGCACATATAGGAGGGCTGGTGACAGGTTTCCTGTTAAGTATCCTGTTGTACCGGAAGGGAAAGTGTAAAGACAGAGCCTTTCCCGGGCATTGATTCAACCTGGATAGAACCGCCGTGGGCAGAGATGATCCGTTTGGCTATAGCAAGGCCAAGACCGGTTCCGTCCTTTTTGTGGGTGACAAAGGGATCAAAGATAGAAGAGAGTTCTTCGGAATTCATTCCGATGCCATTGTCACGGATGGAGATAAGGATGTTCTGATTATTATTCCTGGCTTCCAGAAAGATAGAAGGGTGACGGTCATCTGTGGATGAGGAGACCGCATCTTTTGCATTGCGAAGCAGGTTCAGTAAAGTCTGTCTGATTTTGACAGAATCCATAAGGGTCATCGGGAGATCCGGTGCAATTCTGGAAGTAAATTCGATGTCTGTATCGGTAAGAGACGCCGCAAAGGAAAGCACGAGGGTTTTCAGGAATTCTGCCGTATTAAGTTTCGAAAGTGTCAGTTTCTCTCCGTTATTGTAAGAAGACAGCTCTTCCAGCAGTTGATTCATGTATTCGATATCATGACGCATCGAGTTCCAGTGACGGATAGACAGCACATCCGGGTGCTGTGCTTCAATCAACTGGAGTGTACTGTATACAAGTGTCAAAGGATTGCGGATCTCATGGCTGATGGTACTGATTTCCATCCGGTGAGATTCAAGAAGTCTTGTGAGAAGTTCTTTTTTCTCAGGACTTTCTTCCATAATAAGTTGTAATTTGTCGTAGTCTGTCATTGTAAACATAGTAATTACCGCCCTTTCTGATGTAACAGTTTAGCATTGGCGGTCAAAATAATCAATTATTATTTTTAAGGGAGGAAGATGGATATGAAGGATGAAAATTGTATATTCTGTAAACTTGCAAACGGCGAGATCCCTGCAGCGACTTTGTATGAGGACGAAGATTTCCGGGTAATTCTGGATGCAAGCCCGGCGGCAAAGGGACACGCACTGATCATTCCCAAGGAGCATTATGCGAATCTCTATGAGCTGGATGATGAGCTGGCAGCAAAAGTACTGGTCCTGGCGAAGAAGATGATCACGAAGCTTACGGGCATTCTAGGTTGTGACGGCTATAATATTGTACAGAATAATGGAGAGGCAGCAGGGCAGACTGTATTTCATTTCCATTTGCATATGATTCCAAGGTTTAAAGACGACGATGTCAGGCTTGGATGGAAGATGGGCGAGTTAACAGATGAAGATAAAGAGGAATTGCTGTCTAAGATGAGATAGTAAGATGAAAACGAAGGATACACAAGTGGAAATTGAACTGATAGAAAATACAGATTTCGATAAGATATACAGAAAGAACGCGGAAATCGTATATAAAACAGCGATAAAGTACTCTGGAAATCACCATGAAGCAGAAGAAATTGCACAAAATGTCTTTTTGAAATTGTATGTCAATATAGAGCATATCAATCTGGAAGCGGCCAAAGGATGGTTGATCCTTACAACCAAGTATGCGGCATTGAATCGTAACAGAGATAAGGAGCGGGAATACCTGGTGGAAGAATTCATTGGTGAAGAGGAAGAGGACCTTACCGGAATAGCAGAAAGCCCGGAGGATATTTTCCTGAAGAAGATGAAAGAACGGCAATATATGGAGTTGAAGGAGGAAATATTCGAAGCCTTGTATGCGAAGAGTCCAAGATGGTATGAGGCCATCACGATTACGTATGTTTTGGAAAAGCCACAGAAAGAAGTTGCAGAGAAGATGGGTGTAACACTGGAGGTGCTGCAAGCTATATTGTATCGTGCAAGAAAATGGATGCGTGAAAATTATGCGGAAGAGTACGCCCATCTGGATGATGCGTAAAACAGGTGCCGGATACTGACACCTGTTTTCTATGCGGTATAAATAAAGATGATGCAGGCGCTATCTGGTACATTGCTGCAGTTGATCTTGAGTAATCAGCATTGCGATGATCCGGCGGCAGCTTCGATCAGGTCGATAATCGTATCAATAGAATTCTGCTGCGGAGAATTCTTCATGGCATCTATGTAGGAATTGCGATTCTCGAACAAATGTTTAATAGAATTAAGAAGTACCTGATTATTAAGTTCATCTTCTTCCAGGACAACGCTGTAGCCTTGCCGCTCGAAAGAGCGTGCGTTGAGAATCTGGTCGCCGCGGCTGGCATTGGCAGAAAGAGGAATCAGAAGATTCGGTTTGTGCAGCGCGAGCAATTCACAAATGGCATTGGCCCCGGCTCTGGAGATCACAAGATCAGTCAGCGCGAACAGATCCTTGAGTTCTTCCTTGACGTATTCAAACTGAGCATAGCCTTCCATATCCTTAAGAGATTCGTCTACTTTGCCCTTACCGCAGAGATGAACAACCTGGAAAGACTTCAGAAGCTCAGGAAGGATACCGCGTACCGCTTCATTGACAGCCACAGAACCAAGGCTTCCGCCTACGATCATGATCACAGGCTTATCGGAAGTAAAATGCAGGAATTCTTTGGCCTTGTACTTATCGCCGGATAATAATTCCTGCCGGATCGGGGAACCGGTCAATACAGCCTTCCCTTCAGGAAGATGCTTTAAAGTCTCCGGAAAATTACAGCAGACTTTGGTTGCGGAAGGGATGGATAATTTGTTAGCAAGACCGGGGGTCATATCTGATTCGTGGATGATCGTCGGTACATGGCGGCTTTTGCCTGCAAGTACGACAGGGACAGAGACAAACCCGCCTTTGGAGAAGATCACGTCAGGGCTCAGGATCTTGACCAGCTTTTTGGCTTCTCCAAGCCCTTTAATAACCCGGAAAGGATCAGTGAAGTTCTGAACACTGAAATAGCGGCGAAGCTTTCCGGAGGAGATGCCATGGTAAGGGATGCCGAATTGTTCGATCAATTCTTTCTCGATCCCGTGGTAAGAGCCGATATAATGGATATCGTATTGTAATTCTTTGAGGCGGGGAAGCAGAGCCAGATTCGGTGTTACATGGCCTGCGGTACCGCCGCCGGTTAGGATAATGCGTTTCATAATGACCTCCCAATCTTAATAATGTATAAGAAATTGTATGATGACATATCTGTTATAATTATATTATACGTTTACAGGGGATTTGGTCAAGAGAAAGAACAAGATTTCAGGCTATAAGAATAACTGATTAAGAGGAAGAAGAATGAAGGATAATATGGATCGACTGGAACAAGCGGTAAAAGACGAGTTTGACAGAGTCGCCCAAAAGGAAGAGGCTGCCATCTCAAAGGACGAGAGTCTTATCATGCCCGAAGGGGTAAAGGAGACTATGTACGAAGGAATACTCAGGAAAGTAAATGCTATGAAACAGGAAGAACTATATGCCAATATGTCGGACGAGGATAGAAGAGCTCTGGAAATTGGTCGGAAGATTATGGAAGAAGAGGCGAAAGCGGAGATCAAGGTTAAGATCATACGGAAAAAGCGGCGGGTTCGGATGTACATCGGGCTTGCGGCAGCACTGGTGTTGGCTATGGCAGTTGGAGTGACCAGTTTGGGCGGACCGGAGAGAATTATACAGATGGTGACGCAGATGGTTGGTAGTAGAGAAATTGAGAAGATAAATTCTAGTGAGGATAACAAAGTTTTAGTAAAAGAAGATGAAGAACAAGCGTATCAAAAGCTATATGATGAGTTTGGGGTAGATCCTGTAAGAATTTTTTGGCGGCCACAGGGAATGAAATTTATTAAAATGCGGTTAGATGAAGAATTGCGAATTGGAGAAATGATTTATGAATATGATGAAAATACTTTGGTATATTTAATTAATGCATCATATTCAAAGAGCTCATGGGGGTTTGATGTAGAAGATAATGTTACGCAAAAATACAACAAAAAGGTAAATGGTTGCTTGATTAAAATTAAAGAATACGAAACGATAGAGTTGAAAACGAAAAGATATTCAGCAAGTTTCCAGTATAATGGATTAGAATATTTTTTTATGGGGAAATTACGGGAAGAAGAATTTGAGAACTTAATAAATAATTTATATTTTTTGTAAAAACGCGTCAGTTTTTGAAGAGTTATGTGATTATATATATGAGGGTAAAAAATATGTGGAGGTGAAAGAGAGAAAATGAAGAAAAAAATAGTGTCAATATGTTGCGCAGTTGTATCAATGGTATGCATGCTACTTATATCCGTTTGTAATACAAAAGCCGCATCTAATGATCCTATTTTAGATGGTTCTTATTTGACTCATGATAATGAGTCCATCGGTTATGACACGAAAATAACCAGAGGTGAAGATTTGCTGACAGGTTATTCAAAGTGTGTAGTACTTGGACCGGGTGAGATCTATGTAGGTGGTACGACTATTGCGGCACATACAGTAGCGAGTGTTAAAGTGGGTGTTATTGTAGAGCGTGCAAAGGAAGAAGATACCGAATGGGAATTTTATGATAGTTGGCAGAAAGAAAACAAAAATGCTGACAGAGTTGGCTCCAACCGCAGACTGCAGGTTGAAGGTGGCTATTATTATCGGGTTAGAAGTATCCATTCTGCGAATAGCGATGGAAGCAGTTCCTTTACCGATGGTGTTTACGTCGATTAATCCAAAACCATCCATCCAAAGTTGTTAAAAGTAAAAAAACGAACTTAGAGCAATTTGATTAAAAACTGAATATTGAAAAAACTGCAATCTGAGGGTTAAAAACCCAAAACAAAAAAAATACCAAGAACCGTTCGGGAAGATTGTGGGAAGTACCGCATGTGGTGCAAACGAGGAACTATTAATTTGATTTCGACCTTACATTTGAGAAACCGTAGGCCCACGAAACGGGTCAAAGTCGTCGCATGCGATACTTCACACAGTCTTCCCGGACAAAAAACAAGAGAACAGAAGGGATACGGAACCAAGCTCCGTATCCTTTTTATTTGTTCTCTTTGGTTTATTCGCCGATTGCTTTTCTCAGCGCTTTGGCAAGCTGATCGGGGCAGGATGTTGGCTTGAACCCGCAGGTAATCCCTTCCATACGGGAGATCGCGTCGTGTACGTCCATGCCGACTACGAGGCTGGCGATTCCCTGGGTATTGCCACTGCATCCGCCGACAAACTGTACGCTCTTAATTACATCTCCGTCTACGTCTACCCTGATTAACTGTGAACAGACACCGGATGGTTTGAAATCCATATGTAGATGCCTCCTTGAAAATATATTTGCGGCAGTTCCTTATAAACTGCAGGATAAAGGATATCCCTTCACATATCTGGAATTATAACAAAAATGCCCCAGGCTTGTAAAGCCTGAGGAATTGCAAAAATATACTATATATGCTATACTGACAACATGGAAAACCAGAGAGTCCGGCGACGCCCTTGTCGGATTGTGTTACACTATCTTCAAGGGAAAAAAATAGCCGCCATTACTACCCATAATGACGGCTTGCCTTGTAAAAGGCTAAAGTAACTCATTGTTAGGGGTAAGCTGCTTCTCTGGCTTTCCCTTTCATATAATATACCATATCCACAGGGAAGAAGCAAGAATTATATTAAAAGTAAGATTACGAATGACGTAGAGCAGTCACAGGGAAGGAGATCAGGACAATGATAGGAATTATAGGGGCAATGGAGGAAGAGGTTGCGGCATTGAAGGAAGCCATGGAGATTAAGGATACGATAGAGCTGGCATCCATGGTCTTCTGCAGAGGTCTTCTGTGCGGTAAGGAAGCAGTAGTGGTAAGAAGCGGAATTGGCAAGGTCAATGCAGGGATCTGTGCACAGATCCTGATAGACAGATTCCAGGCAGATACGCTGATCAACACAGGGATTGCGGGTTCTCTGGATGCGGGGATCGATATTGGGGATATGGTGATCTCGACGGACGCTATGCATCACGATATGGATGCAACGAAGTTTGATTACCCCATCGGCCAGGTGCCAAGAATGGATGTCCTGTCATTCCCGGCGGACGGGGAGCTGGTGAAGAAGGCGGTACAGGCTAATGAAAAGGCAAACCCGGATATCCATACATTTACCGGACGGATTGCAAGCGGAGACCAGTTTGTTGCGTCTAAGGAGGTCAAGGAGAATATCGTAAAGAATTTCCGGCCTCTTTGTGTCGAGATGGAGGGCGCGGGGATCGCCCAGGCGGCATATCTGAATAAAGTTTCGTATGTCATAATCCGTGCCATTTCGGACAAAGCCGACAACAGCGCCACTGTAGATTACCCTACCTTCGAGCGGCAGGCAATCACCCACAGTGTAAGGCTTGTGAAGGAATTGATGACCATGATATAGAAGTAAGATTTTTCAGGATACTTTCAGAACCGACAGATTTTCCCACGGACAGATGCGGAATCTGTAGAACGGTTTTTGTACCTTCCTTTTGATTTTCAGTTATAATTCTAATCAAAAGGAGGGTTTTTTATGTTAGAGACAATGTTGGATGGGCACATAACAATCGTGCTTATGGGAATCCTGACGGCCGTAGGGATTATGAGTAAGTGTATCGCTAATATTGCGCTGAAACGGCTGATACGCGCGGCGGGAAATATGAACAAGAGCAATCATCCGCTGATGCGTCTGGTGCGGGCCAAATTCGAGCATGTCAGCATGGTCAGCGACAAGGTAGAGAATGTAAAAGTATTTGTGGACAAGTACTTATATGAATACAAAGTGCTTGGCCTGCGGCTTCACAGTTGGAGAAGGATGGAGAAGACGGCGGCGGGCTTGTGCCTGATTGTGGGAGCCGCCGGAGCGGGGCTTCATTACGCGGTCAATGGAATGAGCAGCGCAGTGTGGAGGACCGGAGCGGTAGGAGGCGGGCTTGCCGCATTTGTTTTTCTGGTTCATCTGACGACGGATGAGAAGTACCAGATGGAAGCCGTAAGAAATTATATGGTTGATTATCTGGAAAATGTGTGCCTGCATAAATATGAGAAATCCAACCAGAAAGAGATCAAGATCCTGGCGCAGGAAGGAACGGCTGCAGATTTTACCAGTATGCCGTCACAGAGCCAGGAAAATACCAGAGAACCGGCCGCAGAAGCTTATGCTACAAGGAAACGGGAACCAGCGAAAGGACAGAGCGCCGTGAGTGCGTTTCTTGCCGCGGAGTTGAAGGCCGGTGAAGGGACGGATACATATCAGGCGGCCAGAGCAGAGTCCTCTTCAGAGACGGGGCTTCGCCAGGCAACCAGGGAGGAGATAGAGGAAGACGAAGAAGTATACCAGGCAGTCCGGCCAAAGGCAGAAAAAAGCGCAGAGACATATCAGGCGGTAGAGCTGGAGCCGGGCGAGATGGTAGGTGCGTTTCGCGTTGCACAGCCGGAGAAAAAAGGAGAAAATATCGTTGAGATATCCAAAACGGAGCCGGTCAAAGAAGCGTTGGCGGCGGCAGTATCAGATTCAGCGGAATACGCCGGCCAGTCCAGAAGCTCCGTGCAGTCCCAGACAATGGCGAGGGAAAGAAGGCAGAAGAAAGAAAGGCCGGCGGAAGATGTGGACAGAGATGTAGTGATCCGCAGGATATTAGAAGAGTTTATGGCGTAAGCATATTTTGCACATTATTGGTTACTGTTCAGACCAAAGCCAATCACTACGCTGATTGGCTTGGAGGATGCTCAAGTTGTGTTGACGAAATCTTCTTGATTTGGTAAAATAACACTATACTTTTTAATGGAAGGAAGGAGCCCTAATATGAGCAAAGTAACGTTTGATTATTCAAAAGCAAAGACATTTATCGCAGATCATGAGATTGCATCTATGAAGAAGATTGCAGAGAATGCAAAAGCAGAACTTCTTGGGAAAGAAGGCGCGGGGAATGATTTCCTTGGCTGGATCGATCTTCCGGTAGATTATGATAAAGAAGAATTCGCGCGGATCAAAGATGCGGCGAAGAAGATCCAGGGAGATTCAGAGGTTCTTCTTGTGATCGGTATTGGAGGCTCTTACCTGGGTGCAAGGGCTGCAATTGAGTTTTTGCGCCATAACTTCTATAATATGGTATCAAAGGAAGTCCGCAGGACACCTGAGATTTATTTCGTAGGCAACAGTATCAGCAGTACCTATCTGAAGCATCTGACTGATGTGATCGGAGAGAGGGACTTTTCTGTGAATATTATCTCTAAGTCGGGGACGACTACAGAGCCGGCTATCGCGTTCCGCATCTTCAAGGGAATGCTGGAGAAGAAGTACGGCAAGGAAGAGGCTGCGAAGAGGATCTATGCGACTACAGACAAGGCAAGAGGGGCTCTTAAGAACCTGGCGACAGAGGAAGGCTATGAGAGTTTCGTAGTACCGGATGATGTGGGAGGACGTTTCTCTGTACTGACGGCAGTAGGCTTGCTCCCAATTGCAGTCAGCGGTGCAGATATAGACAAGCTGATGGAGGGCGCTGCAGACGCCAGGGAGCATGCACTGAACGATTCTTATGAGGAGAATGATGCAGTTCTGTATGCGGCGATCCGCAATATCCTCTTGAGAAAGGGCAAAGCCGTAGAGATTCTTGCCAACTATGAGCCAAGCCTTCACTATGTATCTGAGTGGTGGAAGCAGCTCTATGGAGAGAGCGAGGGCAAGGACCAGAAGGGAATCTTCCCGGCATCTGTCGACCTGACCACAGATCTTCATTCCATGGGTCAGTTTATCCAGGACGGAAGCCGTATTATGTATGAGACGGTTCTGAATGTGGAAGAATCCACAGAAGAGATCATCATCGGGGAAGAGCCGGTAGATCTGGACGGATTGAATTATCTGGCAGGGAAGAATGTTGACTTCGTTAATAAGAGCGCCATGAATGGAACTATGCTTGCACATACGGACGGCAATGTACCGAACCTGTTGGTTAATATTCCGAAGCAGGACGAGTTCTCCCTTGGACAGTTATTCTACTTCTTCGAATTTGCCTGCGGTGTCAGCGGATATATATTGGGTGTGAACCCATTCAACCAGCCGGGTGTTGAGAGTTACAAGAAGAATATGTTCGCACTTCTTGGCAAGCCCGGATATGAGAAGGAAAGAGAAGAGTTATTGAAGAGATTATAATGCGCACATTATATGACAGATTGACAGAGTACAGCGATTCAGATTATTACGGGTTCCATATGCCGGGACATAAGCGGCAGATGAATATGATGGGGGATGCACCGCCGTACGCCATTGATATTACAGAGATCGACGGCTTCGACGACCTCCACCATGCAGACGGAATCCTTAAGGAAGCCCAGGCTCGTGCGGCAAGGGTATATCATGCAGATGAGACACATTTTCTCATCAATGGAAGCAGTGTAGGGATCTTAAGTGCTGTTATCGGTGTGACGAATAGAGGCGATACCGTTCTTGTGGCAAGAAATTGCCACAAGTCCGTGTATCACGCCGTAGAGATGAATGGATTGAATCCGGTATATCTGCTACCGGGGGTTGATTCGTCGGTTCAATTTAATACAGAAGTTTCTGCAGAGGATGTGAGAGAGGCTCTCGCGAAGGAGCCGAAGATCCGGGCGGTTATCATTGTATCACCGACATATGACGGGGTTGTGTCAGATGTAGAAGCGATATCGGAAGCGGTCCATGAAAAAGGTATTCCTCTCATTGTTGATGAAGCCCATGGAGCGCATTTTGGTTTTCACCCCTATTTTCCCAGGAATGCAAATGAAGAGGGCGCGGATATCGTGATCCACAGCCTGCATAAGACGCTGCCGTCCCTGACGCAGACAGCCCTTCTTCATATGAATGGAAGACTGGTGTGCCGGGAGAAGGTAAGGAAGTACCTGCATATGCTTCAGAGCAGCAGTCCGTCGTATGTGTTGATGGCGAGTATAGATTCCTGCGTTGATCTCCTCTGTAATCGGCGAGACGAGCTTTTTAACCCGTATGTCCGAAGGCTTGAAAGGTTTAGGGCAGGGCTTTCAAAGCTTCGCAGGCTGCATCTTGGGGAGACAAAGCATTATGACCGTTCGAAGATTCTCATATCTGCAGGCGATACGGGACTTACAGGGAAGGAGCTATATCAGCTCTTGCTTGAGGATTATCATCTTCAGATGGAGATGGCGGCGGGGACATATGTTCTTGCCATGACGTCGGCGGCGGATACCCGTGAAGGGATGGAACGGCTTTTATCGGCGCTTAAGGAGATAGACGGCACAGAGGGGAAGTCTTATTTATCTAAGAAAAATTGGGATATTCCTTGCCTTCCTGAGCCGGATGTGGTATATAATAGTTTTGATATACAGGAGAAGGCTTCACAGAAGATGTCTCTTCCATGGAGGGAAAGCGCGGGGTACATAGCGGTGGAATACGCTTATCTCTATCCGCCGGGCAGACCATTGATCGTACCGGGAGAAAGAGTGTCACAAGAGGCGGCGAATGTGTTACAATGGTATCATGAGATGGGATTTTCCGTTGAAGGGATGAAGAAGGAAGGATATATTGAGGTTTTGATGCATGGGTAAGATTTACTATATGATGGGAAAGAGTTCTTCCGGAAAAGATACGCTGCATAAGGAGCTCAGGAAGGCGCTGCCGGAACTTAAGGCCATGACACTCTACACGACCCGGCCGATCCGTGACGGGGAAAGAGACGGGGTGGAATACTTTTTTGTATCGGAGGATGTTTTAGATACATATGAGAGGCAGGGCAGAATTATTGAGCAGCGGGCGTATCATACCATGCATGGGATCTGGAGATATGCGACTGTCGATGACGGACGGGTGAATCTTGAAGAGGCCGATTATCTTGTCATCGGGACACTGGAATCTTACGGCAGGATGAGAGAATATTATGGAGAAGAGAATGTGCAGCCAATCTACATCGAGGTAGAAGACGGAGAGCGGCTTACGCGCGCCCTTGAACGTGAGAAGAGGCGCAAGGTTCCGGGATATGCAGAGCTTTGCAGGAGGTATCTTGCGGATATGGAAGATTATTCGGAGGAGAACCTTGCGAAAGCGGGAATTGGAAAAAGATACATGAATTATGACAGAACACGATGCTTAGAAGAGATTATAGGGGAAATACAACATGGGAAGCTTTAAGGATGTGGTGGGCCACAAGGATATCATTAATTATATCAGGAATGCGGTAGAAAAGGATCAGGTGTCGCATGCATATATACTGAACGGAGAGCGCGGAGCCGGCAAGAAGCTTCTGGCGAATCTGTTTGCTGCGACTTTGTTGTGTGAAAAAGGAGGGCCGGATCCCTGCAATGACTGCCATTCCTGCCGCCAGGCAGAGAGCGGCAACCATCCGGATATTATCCGGGTGACGCATGAGAAGCCGAACTCGATCGGTGTGGATGACATCCGCGAACAGGTCAATAATACGATCATGATCAAGCCTTACCAGGGTCCATATAAGGTCTACATTATCGACCATGCGGATCTGATGACTCCTCAGGCGCAGAATGCGTTGCTCAAGACGATTGAGGAGCCGCCGCAGTACGCAGTGATATTGCTGCTGGTGGAGAATGCGGAGGTTCTGCTGCCTACGATTAACTCCAGATGTGTGATGCTGAGACTTCGTTATATCAAGGATATCCTGATCAAGAAGTATCTGATGGAGAATCTTAAGGTACCGGATTACAAGGCTGACCTGTGTACGGCATTTGCCCAGGGGAATATGGGGCATGCGATCATGCTGGCGAATTCGGAGCATTTTAATGAGATCCGTGAGGAAGCGGTGCAGCTGCTGCGGAATATCCATGAGATGGAGTTAAGCGAGATTATCGAGGCGGTGAACAGGATTACCGCATATAAAGTAGAGATCAGCGACTATCTGGATATCATCATGGTATGGTATCGGGATGTCTTGTTATATAAGGCCACAAGGGATATAGAGACGGTCGTATTCAGAGACCAGATCAATTATATAAAAGAGCGGGCCAGGATGAGCTCATATGAAGGAATACAGCTGATCCTGAGCAGTTTTGAGAGGGCCAAGTCAAGGCTTAAGGCCAATGTGAATTTTGAGTTGACGATGGAGCTGCTGTTCCTGACAATAAAGGAGAATTAATAGTATGACGAAAGTGATTGGAGTGAGGTTCCGTCCTGCGGGGAAGATATATTTCTTTTCGCCGGGGAAATATGAGATCGAGAACGGCGACAAGGTGATCGTTGAGACAGCGAGAGGCGTGGAGTTTGGTTCGGTTGTCATGGGACTTAAGGAAGTGGAAGATGATAAGATTACCCAGCCGTTGAAGCCGGTGATACGTATCGCGACCCAGGATGATGTCCGCAAGGAGGAGAAGAACCGGGAGAAGGAGAAGGAAGCCTTCCACATCTGTCTGGAGAAGATCCGTAAGCACGGGTTGGAGATGAAGCTGATCGACGCGGAGTACACGTTCGATAATAATAAGGTCTTGTTTTATTTTACGGCGGACGGAAGAATTGATTTCCGTGAGCTGGTCAAGGATCTGGCGAGCGTCTTCCGCACCAGGATTGAGCTTCGTCAGATCGGCGTGCGGGACGAGACGAAGATCCGCGGGGGAATCGGAATCTGCGGGCGCCCTCTGTGCTGTCATACGTACCTGACAGAATTTGCCCCGGTGTCCATCAAGATGGCAAAGGAGCAGAACCTCTCCCTGAATCCGTCTAAGATCTCCGGAGTATGCGGCAGGCTGATGTGCTGCCTGACCAATGAGGAGGAGACTTATGAGGAGCTGAACAGCCGTCTTCCGTCGAACGGCGATCACGTGACGACGCCGGACGGGTTAAAAGGCGACGTGCAGTCGGTGAATGTACTGCGGCAATTGGTGAAGGTGATCGTGACTCTGGAGAATGACGAGAAGGAGATCCGTGAATATAAGGCCAGGGAGCTTAAGTTCAAGCCGAGACGCAGGAAGAAGGATGTGAGGCTGTCCCGCGAGGAGATGGCGGAACTTAGGGCGCTGGAAGAGAAGAATGCGGCCTCCAAGCTTGACGATGAGTAAGTGTAAGACTAAGGCAGAGAGTCTGCCTGTACCTATAAGAGAAGGAGAACGCCTGGACGATCTGCAGATCAGAGGATATGAGATCATACAGAGTCCCGGGCGTTTTTGTTTTGGTATGGATGCGGTTCTTCTGTCTTCTTATGCGAAGGTGAAGAAGAATGAGAGGGCGCTGGATCTTGGAACCGGGACGGGTATCCTGCCGATTCTTCTGGAGGCGAAGAATGAAGGGATTCATTATACCGGGCTTGAGATACAGGAAGCAAGTGCAGATATGGCACGCAGAAGTGTGGAATATAACGGCCTTGAGAAGAAGATTGACATTATTACAGGAGATATTAAGGAGGCGTCGGCGATCTTTGGTCCGGCAGCTTTTCAGGTGATCACGGTGAATCCGCCTTATATGATCGGGGAGCATGGGCTTAAGAATGAGAACGAAGCTTTGTATATAGCCAGGCATGAGGCATTGTGCACGCTTGACGACGTCCTCAGAGAGAGTGCAAAGCTTCTGCCGCAGAGAGGGAGATTCTACATGGTTCACAGACCGTTCAGACTGCCTGAGATATTGGCGAAGATGTCGGCGTACCGGATCGAACCAAAACGGATGCGGCTGGTATATCCGTATATTGATAAGGAGCCGAATATGGTGCTCCTTGAGGGGCTTAAGGGCGGGAATCCGAGAATGCAGGCAGAACCGCCGCTGATTGTGTACCAGAAGGACGGAAGCTATACGGATGAGCTGCTTAGGATCTATGGATTAAGGTAAGGTGGAAGATATGTCGGATTATGGAAATACACCGGGAACATTATATTTGTGCGCGACGCCGATCGGCAATCTTGAAGATATGACGCTGCGCTGTATCCGAATACTGAAAGAAGTGGATGTGATTGCTGCGGAGGATACCCGCAACAGTATCCGGCTTTTGAATCATTTTGAGATCAGGACGCCTATGACCAGTTATCATGAATATAATAAGATCGAGAAGGGGCGAAAGCTTGTGGAACGTCTCCTGAAGGGGGAGAATGCCGCCCTGATCACGGACGCCGGGACGCCCGGAATCTCGGATCCGGGCGAAGAGCTGGTGCGGATGTGCCGGGAGGCAGGTATTACCGTGACGGCGGTGCCGGGCGCCTGTGCCTGTATCACGGCGCTGACAGTCTCCGGCCTTTCAACCAGAAGGTTTGTGTTCGAGGCATTTCTGCCGGCAGATAAGAAGGAGCGCCAGGCAGTGCTTGACGGGATGAAGGAAGAGACCCGTACCATGGTGGTGTACGAGGCGCCCCACAGGCTTGTGCGGACATTGAAAACATTGCTTGACGCCCTTGGGAACCGGCAGATCCGGGTATGCAGGGAACTGACGAAGAAGCATGAGACAGTGTATGCCGCAAGCCTTGAGGAGACCCTTGCCTATTATGAGGAAAATGAGCCCAGGGGTGAGTGTGTGCTTGTGATCGAGGGAAAGAGCCTTGAGGAGATCCGTGCCGGCAGGATTGCCAGGTGGGAGAACATGAGCGTGGAGGAGCATATGGAACTCTATCTGAGTAAAGGTATGGAGAAAAAAGAGGCGATGAAACAGGTGGCGAAGGACCGGGGCGTCGGGAAACGGGAGATTTATCAGATGCTTCTTAGTCAACTTGTATAGTATTTCAGGAAAAGATTGTTCAACTTGGGTATACCCGAAGTTGGACTTTTTTTATATACTTTTTAACAGAGCAAGACGGTATCACAGATACAAATTATTTAATTATGGAGGGAAACCCAAAATGGCAAGTTTATCATTAAAACACATTAACAAAACATATCCAAACGGATTTGAAGCTGTAAAGGACTTCAACCTTGAGATTGAAGATAAGGAATTCGTCATCTTCGTAGGACCTTCAGGATGTGGTAAATCAACGACACTTCGTATGGTAGCAGGTTTGGAAGATATTTCTTCCGGTGAGTTATGGATCGGCGACAAGATGGTTAACGACGTTGAGCCTAAGGACAGAGATATCGCGATGGTATTCCAGAACTACGCTCTGTATCCACATATGACAGTATATGACAACATGGCATTCGGCCTTAAGTTAAGAAAAGTACCGAAGGACGAGATCGACAAGATGGTGCGTGAAGCTGCTAAGATCCTTGACCTGGAAGCTCTGTTAGACCGTAAGCCGAAGGCTCTTTCCGGTGGTCAGAGACAGCGTGTTGCTATGGGACGTGCGATTGTTCGTAATCCTAAGGTATTCCTTATGGATGAGCCTCTTTCAAACCTGGATGCTAAGCTTCGTGGACAGATGCGTATTGAGATCTCCAAGCTTCATCAGAGACTGGGCACAACGATCATCTATGTAACACATGACCAGACAGAGGCTATGACACTTGGTACCAGAATCGTAGTTATGAGCGCCGGCGTTGTTCAGCAGGTAGATACTCCTCAGACACTGTACGATCGTCCGTGCAATCTGTTCGTTGCCGGATTCATCGGATCACCGCAGATGAACTTTGTAGATGCTAAGTGTAAGGTAGAAGGCAAGAAGGTATTCCTGCAGGCAGGTCCTGCATCCATCGAGCTTCCGGAAGCTAAGGCTAAGAAGCTGATCGACGGCGGATACAACGGAAAGACTGTTGTACTTGGCGTTCGTCCTGAGGATGTTCATGATGAGCCAGATTTCCTTGCGAAGTCTCCTAACACGATTATCGAAGCTACAATCCGTGTATATGAGATGCTTGGTGCTGAAGTTTACCTGCATTTCGATTACGAAGGAGCTACCATGACAGCAAGAGTTGATCCAAGAACTTCCGCAAGAACAGGCGATACGGTTAAGTTTGCCCTGGATGCTGACAGGATCCACGTATTTGATAAAGAGACAGAGAATACAATTACAAACTAGTTTGGTGATAAATTAGATATCTGTGAAGTGATAAGAACGGCAGCCTATCAGGTTGCCGTTCTTATATTAGGAACTGTGTAAAAATAATCTATACATCTTGGACTGTCGAGAAATAAGTAGACTCTTGTATGTAGGTAGTATTGTGTGGTAGAATATAGGATGTACGTTACAAAACAAATCCAGCTAGGAGGTAATTGAATGCTGTCAAACCAGATCCTGCATAAAGCAGTACAGGATATTAAGAGAATTACCGGGTTAGAGTGTGCCGTATGGGATATGAAGGGTATCTGTCTTGTCATGACAAGTGAGAGGATGACCGGCCTTGATCAGTTGGTTGCGGAATTTTGCGAGGCGGCGTCAGATGTGCCGGCGAGGGAACTTCTTTTTCGGATTGAGAAGGGGGTTGGGATATTCCTTGTTCATGACGATGAAGATCCCTGTTACAGCCTTGTGCTAAAGGGCGGCAGCCCGCAGATGGAGATGGCCGGCAGGCTTGGTGTCAGTCAGTTGGAGAATCTGCTGTTTGCTTATAAAGAGAGGATGGACAAGAACCGATTCATCCAGAACCTGATCTTAGACAATATGCTGCTGGTTGATGTCTACAATCAGGCAAAGAAGATGAAGATACCGGTTGAGCTTCGAAGGACTGTATTCCTGATCGAGGCGAGGAACGAGGCGGAGAATCTGATTCTTGAGACTCTGAAGGGATTGTATGCTACCGGTACGAAGGATTTTGTGACAGCAGTCGATGAAAGGCATGTGATTCTTGTGAGGGCGTTGGAGAATACCGATGATTACCCTCAGCTGGACCAGATCGCCAGGGAATTGGTGGATACTCTGAATATGGAGGCCATGGTCAGCGTGAGGATCGCTTACGGAACCATCATAAGTGAACTGAAGGATGTGTCCAAGTCATACAAGGAAGCGGATATGGCGCTGGAAGTGGGACGGGTATTCTATGCGGATAAGAATATCCTGGCTTACAATGAGCTTGGGATTGGGAGACTGATCCATCAGCTGCCGGCATCTTTGTGTTCGATGTTCTTAGACGAAGTATTTGAAGGAAACAGGGCAGATCAGTTTGAGGAAGAAGAGCTGATCACAGTCTATACATTTTTCGACAATAACTTAAATATCTCAGAGACGGCAAGACAGCTCTATGTGCACCGGAATACGCTGGTATACCGTCTTGAGAAGATACAGAAGAGGACGGGGCTTGACGTCAGGGTGTTCGAGGATGCGCTGACATTCAAGATCGCAATGATGGTGGCAGACCATATGAAGTATATAGGCGGCTAGAGAGAACAGGAGAAGACAAGAATATGGTAAAATTATATGATAAAGGTGTTTATCTGTTGAATGGAACAGAGATTGTGGAGGATATGCAGGAGGCCAGTGCGAAGACCGGGGCGGAAGTTTCTTCGGCCGAAGCGGCAAAAGAGACGATGGCATATCAGATACTGGCGGCTCATAATACGTCAGGGAATATGGAACGGCTGCAGATTAAGTTTGATAAGCTGACCTCCCACGATATTACATTCGTGGGGATCATCCAGACAGCGAGGGCGTCAGGGCTTGAGAAGTTCCCGATTCCTTATGTGCTGACGAACTGCCACAATTCGCTGTGTGCGGTGGGCGGAACGATTAATGAAGATGATCATATGTTCGGTCTTACCTGCGCGAAAAAATATGGCGGTGTGTATGTTCCGCCGCATCAGGCCGTTATTCATCAGTATGCGAGAGAGATGCTTGCAGGCGGCGGCAAGATGATTCTTGGCTCTGACAGCCATACGCGTTACGGTGCGCTTGGGACCATGGCTATGGGAGAAGGCGGGCCGGAGCTTGTGAAGCAGTTATTGAATAAGACTTATGACATTAAGATGCCGGGAGTAGTGGCGATCTATCTGGACGGTGAGCCCATGAAGGGCGTGGGCCCGCAGGACGTGGCGCTTGCGATTATCGGCGCTACATTCGGCAACGGATATGTGAATAACAAGGTAATGGAATTCGTAGGGCCGGGCGTGGAGAAATTAAGTGCGGATTTCCGTATCGGGATTGATGTCATGACTACAGAGACCACCTGTCTGTCATCGATCTGGAAGACGGATGAGAAGATCCGCGAATTCTATGAGATTCATGGAAGAGAAGAAGATTACAAGGAGCTGAATCCGGGGACGGCGGCATATTATGATGGTCTGGTATATGTGAACTTAAGTGAGATCCGGCCGATGATCGCCATGCCGTTCCATCCGTCCAATGTCTATACGATCGATGAGGTCAATGCCAACCTGAAGGATGTGCTTCATGATGTAGAGCAGAAAGCGCTGGTGAGCCTTGACGGAGCCGTGGATTATACTTTGCAGGATAAGATCGTAGACGGGAAATTATATGTAGAGCAGGGAATCATCGCGGGTTGTGCCGGCGGCGGTTTTGAGAATATCTGTGCGGCGGCGGATATCATCCGCGGACACTATATCGGCGCGGATGAATTTACATTCAGTGTATATCCGGCAAGTACGCCGATTTATATGGAGTTGGTGAAGAACGGTGCGGTCGCGGATCTGATGCAGGCAGGGACAATTGTGAAGACAGCGTTCTGCGGACCGTGTTTTGGCGCGGGAGACACGCCGGCGAACAATGCGTTCTCTATCCGCCACTCTACGAGAAACTTCCCGAACCGGGAGGGTTCTAAGCTTCAGAGCGGGCAGATCGCGTCCGTAGCACTTATGGACGCCCGTTCTATCGCGGCAACGGCTGCGAACAAGGGATTCCTGACGCCTGCTACTGCCATGGATGTAGAGTATCAGGGACGGAAATATCACTTCGACCAGAAGATCTATGCCAACAGGGTATTCGACAGCAAGGGAACGGCGGATCCGTCAGTGGAGATCAAGTTCGGACCGAATATCAAGGACTGGCCGAAGATGGCGGCATTGCCGGAGAATCTGCTTCTGAAGGTAGTATCTGAGATCCATGATCCGGTTACGACGACAGATGAGCTGATTCCGTCCGGGGAGACCTCTTCTTACCGCTCCAATCCTCTTGGGCTTGCAGAGTTTGCACTGTCCAGGAAGGATCCGGCTTATGTGGGACGGGCAAAGGAAGTGCAGAAGGCCGAGAAGGCGATCGAGGCAGGACAGTGTCCGGTGGAAGTGTTGGAAGAGCTTAAACCGGTTATGGTGAAGATCCATGAGACGTATCCGGAGATCGGAAGTGTGAATCTTGGTGTCGGAAGCACCATATTTGCAGTGAAGCCGGGAGATGGTTCCGCAAGAGAGCAGGCCGCGTCCTGCCAGAAGGTGCTTGGCGGATGGGCGAATATCGCTAACGAGTATGCGACCAAGAGATACCGCTCGAATCTGATCAACTGGGGGATGCTTCCATTTACCACGGAGGAAGATCACGGGCATTTAAGCTTTAAGAACGGGGATTATATCTTTGTGCCTGAGATCAGGAAAGAAGTCGAGAATAAATCAGCAAGGATTAAAGCTTATGTAGTCGGAGCAGGAGAGGAATGGAAGGAGATCGAATTCATGCTTGGCGATATGACAGACGCGGAGCGCGAGATCATCTTAAAGGGATGTCTGATCAATTATTACAGGGGTTAAATTTTTCAAAAGAGGCTGCAACAGCAGCCTCTTTTTTTGACTCTAATATATAGTAGAATGAGACAGTGCAGATTGGTTACAAGTGCAGGGAGGAGAAGATATGAGATGCGACGCGAAGACATTTGCGCAGATGTATGAGACTGTCTATGTAGATCTGTACCGGTTTGCCTTGTGTATGATGCAGAATCGGCAGGAGGCGGAGGATGCGGTCAGCGAGGCAGTGGTAGCTGCCTATGAGAATATAGGAAAGCTTAGGAATCCGGATGCGTTCAAGAGTTGGATATTTACGATAGTGTCAAACATTTGCAAAAAGAGATTGAAGAAAGAAGACATCTGGCGGGATTATTTCGGGGAAGAAGGATATGTGCAGGTACCCTATGAGGATCCGGATATGGGACTGGCTGTAGATGTAAGGAAGGCGTTCTTTCTTCTTGAGGAGGAGGAGCAGACGATCGTCGGATTATCTGTCTTTGGCGGATATAACAGCAGAGAGATCGGGGACGCCTTGAAGATGAACCCGAACACGGTGCGTTCTAAGAGAAGCCGTGCGCTTAAGAAGATGGAATGCGTATTGCTCTGAGCTTATTGATTAGGAGGTGGCTGTATGGATAAAAGAGAACAGGATGTATTGGAGCAGGTGAGGCAGAAGACGGCGGACATACAAGTCCCGGAAAAACTTAAGCCGGATAATATCTGCCGGATGCTGGAGGATAAAGAACAGGAGAAGAAACAGCGGGGAGAGAAGAAGATCAGATGGGGAAGGCGCCAGACCGGCGCGCTGGCAGCGGCGTGTATAGTGGTTGTAATCGGCGTTGCGGCGTGGAGCGCTTCAGGCTCAGGAGGCGCAATGAATTCTATTCTTGGAAACTGGGCGTCAGGGATTCATATTCAAGATGAGGTTCAGATCGATGACAGCCGGACGGTCGCGCGGGCAGAGAGTTATGATGAGGTCTACAGTTATCTGGAAGAATACCAGCGGCAGCAGAAAGAGATGGCGAGTTCTTATGTGGAGCATGAGTCCTATGATATGACGGCGGAGTCGGCCGACGGAGGCATAAGCACGGGCGCCGTGATGGAGGACAGGGCATCGACAGACAGCGCGCCGGCCGCAGCCGCCCAGAATGTAGACAATACTGGGGAAAGTGAGTATTCTGAGACGAATGTCAGACAGGAAGGCGTTGACGAAGGAGATATCGTGAAGACGGACGGTATATATCTGTACGCCCTGGAGGATGAAGAGGATAAGATCGCTGTTATTGATACCAGGAGCCAGGATATGAGGAAGGCGGCTGTGATCGAGATCGGAAGTAATTGTTATATCCAGGAATTCTATGTTGTGCCGGATCAGAAGAAGCTTGTGGCGGTATGCAGCCGGGGCGGCTCGGATATGATGTATATGCCGGAGGCCGATTATAAAGGGCCAGGCGACGGCCCGGCAGTTGTAGCGGTTATTTATAATATAGAAGATCCCGGGAATCCGAAAGAGGAGGGAAGAGTAAGCCAGAGCGGAAATTACAGTTCGTCAAGAATGTCGGACGGATACTTGTACCTGTTCAGTGAGTACCAGATCTGGAATGAGGTAAACCAGCATGAACCAAGGGAATTCGTGCCTCTGGTCGACGGGGATGTTATGAGTGCAAACGATATTTACCTCCCGCAGATATCCCGGGCGAATATGTATGAGGTTATCACAGCGGTAGACTTAAAGAAGCCGGATAAGGTGAAAGACAGTAAGGCAGTCCTGTCAAAGGGCGGAAGCCTGTACGTGAGCAATGAGAATATCTATTTTTATGAGGAAGAATGGGGGCAGTCGGACGGCGGCTGTGTTACAACCATACGCAAGGTTGGATATAAGGACGGTCAGCTTAAGGCAAAGGCGCAGGGGCAGTTTGACGGGTATCTGAAGGATTCCTTCTGTATTGATGAGTATGAAGGGAACCTCAGGGTGGTTACCACTAGGAATCACACGGTGGGAACGGACTCGAATTCGGTATATGTTCTGGACGGAGAATTGGAGCAGATCGGAGTGATCGAGAATCTCGCAGAGGATGAGAGAGTCTACTCGGCGAGATTTATGGGAGATACGGGATATTTTGTGACTTTCCGTGAGACGGACCCTCTGTTTTGCGTAGATCTTTCTAACCCGAAGAGGCCGAAGATTGTAGGGGAGCTTAAGATCCCGGGATTCTCAGAATACCTTCATTTCTATGGGGAAGGCAGGCTGCTTGGGATTGGGATGGATGTGGACGAGGAGACGTTTGTGACAGATGGCGTGAAACTTACCATGTTCGACATATCTGATAAGACGGATGTGAAAGAAGCAGATACCTATGTATTGAAGAATGTGTATGATACGGCCGTTTCTTATGATTATAAGGCGGCGCTTATAAGCCCCGAACGCAATATCATCGGCTTTCCCGGTAATTCTGAGGGCGGACAGAAATATTTCCTCTTCGAATATAATGAGGACGGTGGATTTATCTGTGATATGGAAGAGCGAATCAACGGAAATGGAATGAGGAACGCCAGAGGCGTCTATATCGGCGATACGTTGTACGTTGTGCAGGGAAATATCATAGAAGCTTACAGCCTGAAGGATTATCAAAAGATTGATGACCTGATCTTATAAAACCTGAGTGAACTGTAAAAATATCTCACACAGACGGAAAGGGATTGTCTGTGTGAGATATCTTTTATTGTGCCGGGTATATGGCCTGCAGGCGGGACCTTAAGATGGGGCCTGTGATGACCGCGGCGATGATCTTAAGTGTATCCCCGGGAAGATATGGGAGCACTCCGACGGATAATGCGGCAGTAAAAGGAATTTCCATCTGAAACGCGAGCCATGCCGTGCCAAAAGCGTAGGCAATTGCAGTTGCCAGAATCATGCCGGTTACGATCAGGAACCGTTTGCCGGGAAAATGTTCGACAATGATTCCGGCCAGTATTGTCATGAAGATAAAACCCAGCAGATATCCGCCGGTTGGTCCGGCGATCTTGCCCGGTCCTCCTGCAAATCCGGAAAATACGGGCAGCCCTGCGGCGCCGAGCAGCAGATAGATGAGATAGCTGACGGTGGCGTCTTTCCATCCGAGTATGTAGATACTGATCAGAAGAACCAGGTTAGTAAGAGAAATCGGAACAGGACTTACGGGAACAGGGATGGCAAAGGGGGCAAGAATACAGGTGACAGCAGTCATCATTGCGGTCAGGACAAGACGGTGGACAGTATTCTTGTTTGCGGCAGGGTTCTTGTTTGTGGTAATGTCTTTCATGATCTTGTGTGCTCCTTATGATATTAGAATGATTAAAGTTCTTATGTAGACAGTATATGGGAGACCAGATAAAATGTCAACTAAAATAATTTTATGGTTAACAAATTGGACTGCACAGTATTGCGTGAATTGTATAAAAAGAATATAATAATCAGAATATTTTGATCATACACAATAATAATGAATTTATAAATAAAAAATACAAAAATAGTGTTGACAAATAAAGACCGGAGTGATATCATATAATCAATCCAAAAGAGATACAACAGTTTGGAAATAATAAAAAAGGAGGCTTAATCCATTGGACAACGTAAAAGAAACAACAACTCAATATGTTAGTGGTATGGCAGATAGAAGTTCCCGCAGACTAAGCCTTTACCATAGAGAGATCAGCCGGTAAATTGAATGAAAAGAAGAGTCGGAGATGAAGAGACCGGATATAAGATTAGTAGATGAGTATTTGCAGACATATTGAGAATGATACCACACAAGTCCGAGATGATTAGACGATGTGCGAAAGAACATTACCTAGCAGTTCGGATTACCGTCAGCAGAGAGTGAAGCTGATGAATTATGCAAGCGACAGCGGGCATCCATAAGATTTTTAGAAGGGATAACGATCTGTACCAGTGAGGGGCAAGTTCATTTTTTATTTTTCACCTTGGAAGAGAGATATAGGGTGGCAGGAATGGTACAAGATAAAAAGGCAGAAGGGAACATCTTGATCTGAATAAGAATCCTCCGATTAATAGGAAAATATGATAAAACTTAATATAGAAAATAATGGAGCATTGCAGGAGAGCTGAATTACAGCTTAGAAGTGATGCTCCTTTTTTTAGTTTTTTGGCATTTTTCGCCGTATATTTTGACATTACACATGGCGTATGATAGAATTATATTCGTAAAAGTGTAGAATCATGCAGTTTTAACAAATTTTTTGAGGTGAGAAGTTTGGATAAATATGAATATAGGGTGAAGACAGAGCAGATGCAGGAGTACATGGAGAAAAAGCAGTACAAGAAGGCGATGGAGATCGCTGATACGATTGACTGGCGCAGGGTCAAGAACGTGTCGACTCTGAATTCTGTAAGTGAGATTTATGAGTTTAACGGCGAATATCAGAAGAGCCGTGATATTTTGTTTGTGGCATTCGATCGGTCTCCGGGGAGCAGGAAGATTGCGTATCGATTAGGACTTTTAGCGTTGAAGATCAATGATGTGGAGGAAGCGGCGGATTGTTACGAGGAGTTTGTGAAGCTGGCGCCTAAGGATCCGAACCAGTACATATTAAAATACCGGATATTGAGCGCCCAGGGCGCACCGCTCAGTGAGCAGATTGCTGCTCTTGAGGACTTTAAGAAGTCCGAGTATATCGAGAAGTGGGCGTTTGAGCTGGCAAAATTGTATCATGAGGCTGGTATGACAGCAGAATGCCTGGAAGAGTGTGATGATCTGATTCTGTGGTTCAGCGAAGGCAAATATGTCTATCAGGCCATGGAACTCAAGATGCAGTATAAGCCGCTGACGCCTTTGCAGCAGGAGAAGTATGATGCGTGGCCGGGGGCGTCTAAGAAGCCGCGTCCCATAAAGCGGAATACGTCTGCGAAGATGCCGGTTCTGTCGAACAGGACGGACGAGGAGAGTACCCCTGTCAGTGAAGAGAAACCGCAGGAGGCCGTCAGTGAGGCGGATGAGGGGGCGGCAGCCCAGGAGCCGGACGAAGAGAAAGCAACGGCATCTCAAGAGAATTCATCGATAAAGAAAGTTGTGAAGGGCGCAACACTGCAGGAGGCACTTGCAAATGGAATGGCGTTTGCAAGCGGTATGCGCAGTGTGGAGAAAACTGTCGCCCGGGTGAAGGAAGGAATTCGCCAGGTTACCGGCCAGATTCATATGGATGCGCTCATTAACGGAAAGAAAGAGGAAGAGAAAGAAGAAGAAGAGGCGGCAGCGCCTGTCAAGGAGACACCGCAGACAGAAGAGACGGAAGCGCCGCAGACGGAAGAAGCGGTGCGTGCGAAGAAGACTGTTAAGATACAGACAGACAGGAAGACGAGCGTGCTTAGAGCTACCGGCCAGATGCGTATCGAGGAGATTCTTCAGGAATGGGAAAGCAAACAGAGAGCGAACGCGGAAGCGATAGAGAGACAGAGAGAAGAGGACGATGAGAAGCTTCGAAGAGAACGTGATGAGATAGGCCTCCGAAGAGAACTTGAGAAACGTGAGGCAGAGAGAAAGGCCAGGGAAGAAGAAGTATCCCATAAAGAAGAGGAAGATGCGGTAAAGAAACTGGCAGAGAAGGACGCGCTGCGTAAGGCGGAAGAGAGGAAAAAGGCGGAAGAGAAGGAAGCTGCGGAGAAGGCGGCTCTTAGGGCTGCGGAAGCCAGAAAAGCGGCAGCAGAGGAAGCAGCACGCAAAGCGGAAGAGGAAGCAGCTGCGCGCAAGGCTGCGGCAGAAGAAGCGGCACGCAAGGCGGAAGAGGAAGCAGCTGCGCGCAAGGCTGCGGCAGAAGAGGCGGTGCGCAGGGCGGAAGAAGAAGCACGTAAGATTACGGAGGAGGCGCTGCGCAAAGCGGCAGAGATTGCTGCGGGCGCAGGTAAGACGGCAGAGGAGACAGAAACGGCGGGAGCCGAAGAAGCGCCTGCCGAAGAGAAACCGGCAGAAGAGGTAGATCTGGCTGATCTGATGGAAGAATTACCGGATATCGATCTCATGGTAGAAGATGAGAAGGAAGATCTGGATGAAGCGATTGAACAGGAGCAGAAGAGTAAGCATAAAGTAAAACAGACGACAAAGAAGACCGTCGCAGTGGATGTGGCAGAGGAAAAGATGAGCTCTGTCGAAGGTAAGACACAGAGAATCCCGGATGATATCGTCAGGCTTATGGAAGAGTTGGGAGAAGACTCATCGGAACCGGATGAGGATTCCGGGAACGGGCAGATAGAAGAAGAACCGAAGGAAGCATTTGAAAAAGTTGAAGAAGACTCTGAAGAAGAGTTTGAAGAGGAGGAACCAGAGGAAGACCTGGAGGAATCTGAACCAGAGGAAGCGTTTGAAGAGGAGGATTTTGAGGAATCTGATTCTGAAGAAGAGTTTGAAGAGGAAGAAATAGAAGAGGACCTCGAAGAAGAAGACTTTGAAGAAGAGGAATTCGAAGAAGAGGACTTTGAAGAAGAGGACTTTGAAGAGGATGATTCCGAAGAGGAAGAATATGAGGAGGATTCCGGAGAAGAGTATGAAGAAGAAATAGAAGGGGATTTCGAAGAAGAAGAGTTTGAAGAAGAAGACTTCGAAGAGGAGGACTTTGAAGAGGACTCCGAGGAAGAGTATGAAGAGGATTCCGAGGAGGACTTTGAAGAAGAATATGAAGAGGATTCTGAGGAGGACTTTGAAGAAGAATATGAAGAGGATTCTGAGGAGGACTTTGAAGAAGAATATGAAGAGGATTCCGAGGAGGAATTCGAAGAAGAGGAGTTTGAGGAAGATTATATAGAAGAAGAGTTTGAAGAAGAAGGTTTCTCGGAAGAGGACTACGAAGACGAAGACTTTGAAGAGGATGAATTTGAAGATTCTGAGGAAGAGTTTGAGGAGGAAGGCTTCGAAGAGGATGAGTTTGAGGATTCTGAGGAAGATTCCTGGGACGAAGAGGAGGAACTTGAGATAGAGGAGCCTTCAGAGGAAGAGATCCAGGCCCGGATCAAGAAAGCGAAGGGCAGCGGAGTCCCATTTGACACGGGATTCGTTGTTACGGGGCGGTATGATCTGAGTGCGACCAGTGAGATCGGACTGAAAGCCGGTCTTACCGAAGAGCAGAAGAAGTTATTCTCATATTTCGTGCCGGTAAGAGGGATGAGCGAACAGCTCGTGGAAGTATTAGATAATGACAGAAGGGCCCGCAGGGAAGGGACCTCGAAGACAGGTAATCTGCTGGTAATCGGGCGGAAAGGTTCCGGAAAGACCGTGCTGGCGGTAGATATCGTGAAAGCGATCCAGAAACAGCGGAACTTGAAGCAGGGCAAGGTTGCGATCGTGACAGGAGAATCCCTGAACAAGAAAGAACTGACGAATATTATTCAGAAACTGCGCGGAGGTGCGATCATAGTTGAGAAGGCCGGTAAGCTGAATTCCAGGACAATCAAGGAGCTGAACCATCTGATGGAGAAGAAGACGGGAGAGATGCTTTTCGTACTGGAGGATCAGAGAAAGCCTCTGGAGCGTATACTTACAGCGAATCCGGAGTTTAAGAAGAAGTTTACGTCGAAGCTTGAACTTCCTGTATTTGTCAATGATGAACTGGTAACTTTCGGGCAGACATATGCTAAGGAGAATGGTTACAAGCTGGATGAGATGGGAATTCTTGCGCTGTACAGCAGGATTGATGTGATGCAGCGGGAAGATCATGCGGTATCAGTGGCGGAAGTCAAGGATATCATGGATGAAGCAATCGAGCACTCCCAGAAGGCGAATGTGAAGCATCTTGCGAGAAGAGTATTCGGAAGAGGTACGGATGAATCAGACCGGATCATTCTGAAGGAAGAAGACTTTAAGATCTGATGTTTTGACCGGTAAGATTAGCCAAAACCCTTTCTTTTTGCGTCAGTCTAAAGTATAATAGAAGTAATATCGCAACAGAAGTGAGGGATGATTATATGGCACAGAGAAAAGTAAAACCAAAACCATATGAAGTCGGAGAACTGGATCATTATCTTTTCGGGCAGGGCAATCATTATGAGATATATAAGAAGCTGGGCGCCCATAAGGTAAAAAAGGGGAAGAAGGAGGGCGTATACTTCGCAGTGTGGGCACCGCATGCGCGTTCTGTATCTGTAGTGGGAGATTTCAATGAATGGAATATGGAAGCGAATCCAATGGAGAGGGGAGAGCCTCTTGGTATATATACTTGTTTTATTCCTGATGTGAAAGAATATGATCTGTACAAGTTCTGTGTGGAGACTTATCAGGGAGAATTCGTATTCAAGGCAGATCCTTTTGGGGCTTATGCGGAGCTGAGACCGGGTACGGCTTCCCGGGTTGCTGATCTTGAGAAGATCAAGTGGACGGACAATGTATGGATGGAAAACCGTAAGACATGGAAACATACGGAGCAGCCGATGTCGATCTATGAGGCGCATATTGGTTCCTGGAAGCGGCATCCGGGGCGGGAAGATGAAGGATTCTATAATTACCGGGAGTTCGCGAAAGAGATTACCAAGTACCTGAAAGATATGGGATATACACATGTGGAGCTGATCGGTATTGCGGAGCATCCTTTTGACGGATCCTGGGGATATCAGGTGATCGGATATTTTGCTCCTACTTCAAGGTACGGGACGCCGGAGGATTTTGCATGGATGGTGAACTATCTTCACAGGAACAAGATCGGTGTGATCCTTGATTGGGTACCGGCTCATTTTCCGAGAGATATCCATGGACTTGCGAATTTTGACGGAACACCTACTTATGAGTATGCGGACCCTAAGAAGGGAGAGCACCCCGATTGGGGGACGAAGATCTTCGACTACGGCAAGAATGAAGTGCGTAATTTCCTGATATCGAATGCGTTGTACTGGATTGAACAGTTTCATGTGGACGGGCTCAGGGTAGATGCGGTGGCATCCATGCTCTATCTGGATTACGGCAAGCAGGACGGCCAGTGGATCGCCAACAAATATGGCGGCAATAAGAACCTGGAGGCAATTGATTTCTTCAAGCATCTGAATTCTGTTGTGCTTGGCAGGAATCCCGGGGCAGTCATGATTGCGGAGGAATCAACGGCCTGGCCCATGGTGACGGGAAGCGTGGAGGATGACGGCCTTGGGTTCAGTTTGAAGTGGAATATGGGATGGATGCATGATTTTACGGAATACATGAAGCTGGATCCGTATTTCAGGAAGGACCATCACAATCAGATGACATTTGCCATGAGTTATGCGCACAGCGAGCATTATATTCTGGTATTGTCTCATGACGAGGTGGTTCATCTGAAGTGTTCGATGCTGAATAAGATGCCGGGGCTTGGGTTTGATAAGTATGCGAACCTGAAGGTCGGATATGCGTTTATGATCGGACATGCAGGCAAGAAGCTGCTGTTCATGGGACAGGAATTCGCTCAGCTTCGCGAATGGAGCGAGGAGAGGGAGCTTGATTGGTTCCTTTTGGCTGAGGAGGAGCATCAGCAGATTCAGAACTGGATGAGAGATTTGCTGCATCTGTATAGACGCAACAAGGCGCTGTATGAGCTGGACGACAGCTGGGAAGGTTTTGAGTGGATCAATGCTGATGATGCGAGCAGGAGTATCTTCAGTTTTGTAAGACATTCGAAAGGAAAGAAGAAGAATCTTCTGTTTGTGTGCAACTTTACGCCGATGCCGAGAGATGATTACCGGGTAGGCGTGCCGCGGAAGAAACAATATAAGCTGGTAATGAACAGCGATGATGTGAAGTATGGCGGGAAAGGGGAAGAAAGACCGGTTGTCTATAAGGCCGTGAAGCAGGAGTGCGACGGCAGGCCGTTCTCATTCGCCTATAAACTGCCGCCGTATGGAGTTGCAATTTTCGAATTTTGACGATACAGATAAAGGACCGTGCGCCGGAAGAAAGGCGCACGGTTTTCTACGTCGGATGACTTGAAAAAACAGTTGACATCACCTCAAAATAAGGATAAAATAAATAAAAAAATACTAAAAATAAGGTTATAGAACAGGAGGGTGAAAGATGAGACAATACGCGTTGGAAGACCGGATTACAGGCGAAGAGATCAGACAGTGCAGAAAAAGCCTTGGGCTTACACAGGAAGAATTTGCCGGATTTGCGAACGTATCAAAGAAGACAGTGGAACGATGGGAATACAGCAAGTCTCCGATAACAGGACCCATCGTAACGCTGGTTAATATTTTGAAAAATCACCCTCAGATTGAGGAAGAGAAGAAGATACCAGAGAGAAAGACAACCCTCAGGCTGTCTTATATGTTCAGAGATGAATTGTGCACGGTGATCGACGTAGATGAGAGGAATCGGAGTGTGGAGATTATTAACTATTCGAATCATCTCCTGAAGCGGGCCTTTGGGAAGATTGAGAAGCCGTCCTACCGGCAGTATGAAGAATTCCTGGAATCCCGGTGTTTTCCGCCTACACGTGATAAGATGAAGCTGGTGTTAAGGGAGTACGATATTCCATTCTATGATCCGATGCTGATCATAGAGAAGACAGAAGGACGTATGGCGGAGGATGATTTCTGGATCCGGATAGAGAGGTAGATATGGTTGAGTTATTCGAACATGAGAGGCGCCAGGAAGCCAGGCACTCTTCTAAGGGGAATCAGTTGAAGTGGAAGAAGGGAGCGTACTGGTATAAGGCAGACTATACAGGGTATGAGGGGCTGTCAGAGTACATGGTATCGCATCTGCTTGGCTGTTCTACGCTTAAGCCCGAGGAATATGTACTGTATCAGACGGAAGAGATCAGATATGGGCCCCGGCGCTATACGGGCTGTGTGAGCCGGGATTTTCTGGCGGATCCGCAGCAGAAGACGTGTGGGAAGCGGCAGATGATTACGCTGGAGAGACTGTTTTATCATACTTATGGTGAGAGTCTGTATAAGAGTATTTTCCGGATCCGGGACCATGAGAATCGGCTGAGATTCCTGGTCGGGCAGATTGAGCGGATTACAGGGCTGAGAGATTTTGGAAGGTATATATGTAAGCTGCTGACAATCGATGCGGTGTTCCTGAATGAGGACCGCCATACACATAATATCGCAGTGCTTTGGGACGGCGGGAATACGTATGAGTATTGCCCGATCTTCGACCAGGGAGCATCACTGCTTGCGGATACGATGATGGATTATCCGTTAGACGGGGATGTGCCGGAGCTCATGGACCGGGCAGAGGCGAAGAGTTTCTGCAGTTCTTTTGAAGAACAGTTGGAGATTGCGGAAGATTTGTATGGAGAACAGCTGCATTTTCAATTTGGCGAAAAAGAGATACGAAGATTACTGGAAGAGGAATACGTGTATCCGGAAGAGGTCAGGCGCAGAGTCTATACGATTCTTTTGCAGCAGAGAAGAAAGTATCAATATCTGTTTCAATAAAAATGGTGCTGTCGGAAGATGTGATCATTTCCGATAGCACCATAATCGTTCTATTGTATATTTTCTGAGGCCGGTTCCGCCGTTGGATTGCTGCCGTCCGTAAGTCCGCCGCTGTCTGTGCCGTTAACGGCATCTGCCGGAGTATCTGTTCCGGTTTTGCCGTCTGCGGACGGAGCGCTTCCATCTGTGCTGTCAGGGGTCAGGCCGGATTCAGGATCCGCAGTGCCGTCTGTTTTGTCCAAAGTGCTGCCGTCCGGATTCTCATTCCCGGCATTGCTGTCTTCTTCATCTTCTGTATCGGTATCTTCTTCATTGGCATCTTCTTCATCGGCAGTTTCGTCATCCGCTGTCTCCTCTTCGTCGCCGCCGAAGATTCCCTTGAAGAAACCGACTACTTTATCCCAGAAACCTTCCTTACTTGCTTCCTCGTCGAGTTTCTCCAGTGTACTGTCGATAACGGCGTCTGCTCCAAGAACATCATCGTTGGTATCATTGATGATGCCGCCGTCTCCGCTTCCGGAATCACCGGTAAAGATTCCCTTGATTGAACTCCACAGGTTGGAGAAGAATCCTCCGTCGCTGCTCTTGCCTTCTAAGTTCTCAAGTGTTTTCTTCAGTGCATTGACGTCGTAATCATATTGGGAGATATTCTGCATCAGGGATGAGATCTTTGCCATCTGGTCTTCGGTGAGTGTGATGTTGTAGGTCTTTGCCGCATCGTTGATCGCGTCTTTGATGTCGCCCTCATCGGTCAGGCCTTCTTTGATTACCTCCTGTTTGACCTCGTTCATCAGGTCGGCAGCGTCTTTTTGTCCGATGGAGTCAGCCAGTTCACCGGTAGTAACCAGTTCTTCCGTAGCTGCCGCTTTCTGTTCTTCGCTTAAGGTGTTGCCGCTTGCTTTCTCGTATGCCATCATAATACCGGTCAGCGCGCCGGTACCCGATACCTCAATCGGGGAAGCGGCTACAACATTACAGTTCTCAACGCCGGAGGTCAGCAAGGTACTGGCGATCATGGAGCTGGTTACAAAGGTAAGATTGCCTACCTTCACCTGGATACCGCCGCTGGTGGTGGGCTCTACATAGGAACAGCTGTAAGTACGTGTCCCGATCTGTGCCTCTGAGGCGATACCCTCCATATATTTTCTTTCGTCAGCATTCGTGACCTCTATGGTATCTACTGCATCCGCGGTCGTGCCAAAGTATTTGTACATAGAATCCTTCTGCTGGGCAGTCAGATCGGCGCCCAGAGTGACGACCTTCGCGCTGTCTGCATGTGCTGTCAGCGGAAGGCCCGTGCATGTCAGTACAGCCGCCATCATAACAGGTATTATTCTTTTCATGTTCTTCATAATGTCTGGTGTGTAATCACCTATACCCCCTTTGTTCAGGCAAATACGCCTGCATGTTTCTTATTTTTCCTTCCTAATATAACATATTCCATAATATTTGCAAATAAAATAAGCCTTAACAATTTCTAAAGATTTTTTGTAGACGGCGTTCGAATACGTTCTCGTCTATAATTCCCTGCATGCTGCCAAGGAATTGTCCGTCCTTAATGAAGACAAAGGTAGGGACAATATCTGCCTCATAGTCTGCGGCAAGTAAGGGGGATTCATCGATATCGACTTCACAGAACCGAATTCGTTTGCGGTATTTTTGCTCGATATCTTCGACAAAGGGTTTCATCATGGCACATTTTCCGCACCATACGGCATAGAACATGACAACGTTAGGAAGCGGACCGCGTTTTGTCTCAGTCGTAAAATTTTTCTCCGTCAAATGTAACATAGTACTCACCTTTCCTGTATTCGGCCCGGAAATCAGCAGCCGGGATTCAATGTGCGGTATACTTCATCCATAGATCTTTTCAGGCAGATCAGTTTCTTGTGAAGTCCTTTTCTATGGTAAGTGAATTCACAGAGTCTCTGGCGGATACTCTTCTTGCATTTCCTTTTGCGTCCCATATGCATATATCCAGACATAAATTCTTCTATACTATATATGCAGGCATTCGTGAGATGGTGCGTGAAGTTCAGTTTTTTACGGCAACCAATTTACAGATCGGATTGCCAAGGGAGGAGAACTTCTCCTCATACTCGGTCATAATATTCCCCGGATTCATGGTATCATCGTTGTGGAGGTCATAGGTACAGCCATCTATATGAAATGCAGGAGAGGCGCCGGCTTCCATAACCGAGAAGTCAAAGAGCGGCCGGTTGTCTGTCTTGAATTCTATGGCGCCGTTATCTGCCAGGATTCTGTCATAGCGGGCAAGGAATTCCCGGGAGGTAAGCCGTCTTTTGGCGTGCTTTGCCTTGGGCCATGGATCGGAGAAATTCAGATAGATACGGCCAACTTCCCCCTGAGCAAAGACATCCGTGATACCGCGTGCATCCATGCAGATGAAACGGATGTTGGAAGGGGCTGATGCAGCAGCAGAAGCGGCTTGGGGCTCCGCAGACTGGAATCGCTCCACTGCCCGAAGCAGGACACTGGAGTAGCGCTCGATTCCGATATAGTTGATCTGCGGATTCTCTTTGGCGAGGGTCAACAAGAACTGCCCCTTCCCCATTCCGATCTCTATATGGATGGGGCGGGCATTGCCAAAGACTTCATGCCACCTGCCGCGGTATTCTTTCTCATTTTTAACAACTTCTTTACACCCGTCTAACACGCTGCCGGCGCGTGGAATATTTCTAAGTCGCATACGCGAGTCCCCCTGTTTTCAAGCATTTTTGTATGTTTCTTAGTTTAGCGTGCAGATATGAAAAAGTCAATTGAATATAAGTGTGTGAAAAACATAACATTATGGGCTTTTTTTGTTAAAAATTACTATGGAAATTTGAAAAAAACGGAGTATATTATAATTGTGTGCAAAATGACGGGAAATGGAGGTATCTGAATGGACACGGTTGTTAAGAAATTAGCAGATATCGAGGAAACAGCGGAAGCGATTGTGGAACATGCGCAGGCCAGAAAGAGTGAGATCGAGAAGAAGATCCAGAATCAGCGTGACCGTTTTGACGCGGCGATCGAGGATGAGACCAGGAAGCAGTTAGAGCAGATCCGCCGGGACGCGGATGAGAAGATGGAACGGATCTTAAAAGAACAGCGGGAGAAGAACCGGTCGACGATCGATAACCTGAAGAAGGAGTTCGAGGAGAACCACAGTGCGTATGCCCGGGAGATCTTAGCGCATATAGCAGAGGTGTAGGGCATGGGTAATGTGATGACGTACAGCGGCTTAACCACGAAGGTGCGGGCGATGCAGGCGAAGCTTCTGACCTGGAGAGATTTCGAGAATATTGCCAATCTGAGGAGCGTGCCGGAGGCTATCGAGTACCTGAAGGAGAAGCCTGCCTATGAAAGATATGTGGAACAGATGGATGTATCGCTGTATCACAGGGGTAACATGGAGAAGATCCTGTATCAGTCCCTGTTTGACGATTACACGCGGATATTCAGGTTTGCGGGAATGGAACAGAAGAAGTTCCTGAAACTGTACTGGAAGAGATACGAGATCGACCTGATTAATTACTGCCTGCGGATTGTGTTCAATCATTATGATATGCCGTTTGATATAGAATATAAGAAGGAATTCTTTGATAAATATTCTCAGATCTCAATTGATAAGCTGATTACGTCGCGGAATGTCGAGGAGCTGATCGATAATCTGAAGGATACGGAATATTTTGTGCCGCTTCAGCGGCTTCGGGAATCGGAAGGGGCGACCTTGTTCGATTACGACCTGGCGCTGGATCTGTATTATTTTTCTGAGATGTGGCGGAAGAACCGGCAGCTTCTTAAAGGGAAGGAACGCGAGATGTATATCCGGGATTTTGGTTCTAAGATCGATCTGCTGAACATCCAGTGGATATACCGTGCGAAGAAGTATTATAATATGCTTCCGCCGGATATCTATTCGCTCACGATTCCGATCCAGTACAGGCTTGGCGTGGACGAGTTCAAGAACCTGGTGGAGGCTCCGACTGTCGAGGAATATGAGAAGCGCTTAGAGGAGACCTATTATGCTAAGAGATATGCGGATGTCAGTGAAAAGACGCTGGAAGCCACATATAAGGAGTGCCTGAGACGGCTGTATATCAGCGACAGGAGACGGAATCCATATTCGATCGCGACAGTGAATACATATCTGTTTTTGAAGGAAGAAGAGATCTACAAATTAACAACGGCCCTTGAATGTATCCGTTACGGCTTATCTTCAAGAGAGACGTTAGGATACTTAGGAGGTGTGATGCAATGATTGTAAAGATGAAGTTTTTGAGCATCAGCGGTCCGAGAATAGATATTGACCGTGTGTGCGAGAAATATCTGTCCAAATATGAGATGCAGCTTGAGAACGCAGTCACGGAACTGAAGACGACAGATAATCTTCTGCCTTTTGTTGAGGTGAATCCGTACAAGGATGCGCTGGCAAAGGCGGAGCAGTTTGCGGCGCTTCTGCCGGAGGGGACTCCTCATATTGACCAGAATATGTCTAAGGATGAGATGCTTGCATTCATCCGGGAGATTAATCATGACTATCTGGAGCTGCAGGAAAAGAAAGAACTGCTGAGCAGGAAAGAGGATGAGGCAAAGGAGAAGCTCAATGTATTAGAGCCGTTTGCGCCTCTGAACCTGGATCTCCATAAGACGATGCGCTATAAGTATATGAAGGTCCGATTCGGAAGGATCAGCCTTGACCATTATAAGAAGCTTGAGAAATACTTGTTTGACGACCTGCAGGCGGTATTCCTTGAGGGAATCAGGAATGAGAACTATGTCTATGGATGTTATTTTGTGTCGAATGCGGATACGAGTAAAGTAGATTCGGCGTTCAACTCTCTGCATTTTGAGCGGATTACGATTCCGTCGGAATATATCGGAACTCCGAAAGACGCTTGCCAAAGCTTGCAGAAGAGTATCGAAGACGCCAGAAAAGAGAAGGATGAGATCGACAGGCAGATCGAGGAGCTGATGAACAGCCGCTCGGCGAAGCTCTTAGGGGCAAGGAAGCGGCTGGAAGAATTGTCGAATAACTTTGATGTCCGCAAGATGGCGGCAAGGACAGACGTGGGGGATACCAAGGAAGATTATTACATTCTCTGCGGATGGATGGGAGAAGCGGATGTAGCGGCTCTTTTGGAAGAGTCGAAGGATGACGACCGGGTGTTCATCGTCGTGGAGGAGGACCGGGAGAAATTCTTCGGAGAACCTCCGACGAAACTTAAGAACCCCAGGTTCTTTAAGCCTTTTGAACTGTTCATTCAGATGTACGGTCTTCCGGCGCATGATGAGATGGATCCGACGATGTTCGTGGCACTTACATATACATTTATCTTCGGTGCGATGTTCGGAGATGTAGGACAGGGATTCTGCCTGTTTGTGATCGGCGGGCTGATCTATCTGAAGAAAAAGATGAATCTGGCGGGAATCGTGTCGATTGCCGGGATCTTCTCTATGATCTTTGGCGTGATGTTCGGAAGTGTTTTTGGATTCGAGGATTTGATTCCGGCGCTCTGGCTTCGGCCGGTGGAGGCGATGACGAACCTGCCGTTTATCGGACAGCTGAACACGGTATTCATCATAGCGATCGCGTTTGGTATGGCCTTGAATATCCTGGTGATGATCTTTCAGATCATTAATGCGGCAAAAGCGCATGATACGGAGAATCTGTGGTTTTCGACCAATGGAGTGGCAGGCCTTGTGTTCTATGGTTTCCTGGTATTGACCATCGTGCTGTATATGACCGGGCACAAGGTTCCGGGCAATATCCTGCTGGCGGTATTCTTAGGGATTCCGATTCTTTTGTTTGTGTTCAAGGAACCGCTTACCAACCTGGTAGAGCACAATCATAAGAAGATGGAAGAAAGCAAGGCAATGTTCCTGGTGCAGGGATTTTTCGAATTGTTCGAGACTTTGCTTAGTTATTTCTCCAACACCCTGTCCTATGTGCGTATCGGGGCATTCGCCGTCAGCCATACGGCGATCATGGAAGTGGTGTTGATGCTCTCCGGAGCGGAGGATGGAGCGCCGAACCTGTTTGGGATCATTCTTGGCAATGTGATCGTATGTGCCCTGGAGGGACTGATTGTCGGGATTCAGGTACTGCGTCTGGAGTATTATGAGATGTTCAGCCGTTTCTATAAGGGCAGCGGCCGGGCGTTCAAACCTTTTAACAAACAAACGAAATAAAAGAGAATAAGATAAAGACAAGAGGAGGATATCAATCATGACTTTAACTGTGAAATTATTACTTATTGCAGCACTGGTGCT
>ERZ808044.276-NODE-276-length-66563-cov-12.575068_pt1 | contig 66563 bp, 74 predicted proteins | sample MGYA00380195_ERZ808044 | MGnify/ENA primary metagenome ERZ808044 (study PRJEB31490, sample SAMN06133423) | mouse gut metagenome | isolation source: Z7_2 | host: mice | place: China: Chengdu | collected 2015-05 ...
AACCATTTTCACACTCTCCTTACTTATTTCTTACCAGTCTTACCAACTTTACGTCTGATCACTTCATCAGCATACTTGATTCCCTTGCCCTTATACGGCTCAGGTCTTCTCTTGTCTCTGATTTCAGCTGCGTATTGGCCTACTTTTTCTTTATCGATACCCTTAACGACGATTTTGTTCTGTCCTTCTACAACAGTCTCCACGCCCTCCGGATCTGTCATTTCAACTGGGTGAGAATATCCAAGACTCAATGTGAGCTTGCTTCCGGACTTTGCAGCCCTGTAACCGACACCGTTTACCTCCAGAACCTTCTGATATCCTTCAGTAACTCCCACAACCATGTTGTTTACCAATGTCCTTGTAAGGCCGTGTAAAGACTTCATCTTCTTTAAATCATTCGGTCTTGTTACAACAACTGTGTCGCCGTCTAATTTAATCTCCATCTCTGTTGGAAGTTCTCTTTCAAGTGTTCCTTTTGGACCTTTTACAGTCACTTTATTGTTTTCTGCAATCTCAACGGTTACTCCCGCCGGAATTGTAATCGGCAGTCTTCCTATACGTGACATACCATATCCTCCTTAACTTAGATTTTCGGAGCAGTGCTTTGCGCCTGCTCTGTTTTCAGCTATCTTGCTTGATGTTCTTCTCGCTAAGCTCGTGAGATACCTCGCTAATCTCGAAGAACGGCCTTCTCACTAAGTTCATCCGGCGCGCGCTGCGCTTGGATTCACTAAGTGTTCAGTGCCTACCAGATATAGCACAGAACCTCTCCGCCTACGCCGAGCTTTCTTGCTTCTTTATCTGTGATCACGCCCTTGTTTGTGGAAATGATCGCTGTTCCAAGTCCGCCGAATACCTTCGGTACATCAGCGCTTCCTGCGTATACACGAAGTCCTGGCTTGGAGATCCTCTTAAGACCTGTGATTACTTTTTCGTTCTTGTCCGCACCGTACTTTAACGTGATGTGGATTGTCTTGAACACGCCGTCTTCTACGACATCATATTTCTCAATGTAGCCCTCGTCCAGTAAGATATTCGCTATCGCAAGCTTCATCTTGGAAGACGGTACATCTACTGTATCATGTTTAGCAGTATTTGCATTACGGATTCTTGTAAGCATATCTGCGATTGGATCACTCATAGTCATGATTAATAATTCCTCCTCTTCTTAATGAAGTTCTCTTCGCCTTTCACGCTCAGAGAACGGCTTATTTTCTAAGACATTGTAACATCCCGTCACTTTGTTCCGTGATGGACATTCTCACTAAGCTCGGCATTCGCCTTGCTAAGTGTTCAATGCCAGAAAACAATGCCTACCAACTTGCTTTCTTTACTCCTGGAATCTGTCCTTTATATGCCAATTCGCGGAAGCAAACACGGCAGATTCCATATTTTCTCAAATATGCATGTGGACGTCCGCAAATCCTGCAGCGGTTATATTCTCTGGTAGAGAATTTCTGCTTGCGCTGCTGCTTGATCTTCATTGCTGTTTTAGCCATAATTTACCTCCTTACTTTGCAAATGGCATATTAAACTGCCGAAGCAGTTCACGCGCCTCTTCGTCTGTCTTAGCCGTTGTGACAAATATGATATCCATACCTCTGACTTTATCAATCTTGTCGTACTCGATCTCAGGGAAGATCAACTGCTCCTTAATACCAAGAGCATAATTACCTCTTCCGTCAAATGCGTTGGGATTCACGCCCCGGAAGTCACGTACACGCGGTAAGGAAAGATTAATCAGGCGGTCAACGAATTCATACATCTTCTCGCCTCTAAGCGTAACCTTACATCCGATTGACATTCCTTCTCTTAACTTGAAGTTAGCAACCGACTTCTTAGCCTTGCAGATAACAGCCTTCTGTCCTGTGATCCTCTCAAGATCAGCAACTGCTGAGTCTAACAGTTTTGCATTATCTTTTGCCTCGCCGACACCCATGTTGATTACAACTTTGTCAAGCTTTGGCACTTCCATAATATTCTTATAACCGAACTTCTTATTCATTGCGTCAACAATTTCGTTCTGGTATTGTTCTTTCAGTCTACTCAAAGCACTGGCCCTCCTTCCTCAGATTAATCAATCACGTCGCCCGTTGATTTTGCGTACCGAACCTTCTTATCTCCGTCCATCTTGAAACCTACTCTTGTAACTTTGCCCTTGTGCATATACATTACATTAGATGCATCGATCGGGCCCTCCTGATGGATGATACCGCCATTCTGGTTCGCAGCGCTTGGCTTTGTGTGCTTTGTCAGCATATTGACGCCTTCAACAACAACCTTGCCATCCTTCTGGTTAACGGCAATAACTTTGCCCTCTTTGTCTTTATCTTTGCCGGCGATCACCTTGACAGTATCGCCTTTTTTGATCTTTAACATTGACATCCCTTGCACCTCCTTACAGTACTTCCGGAGCCAGAGAGACGATTCTCATGAACTGCTTGTCACGGAGCTCTCTTGCTACTGGCCCAAAGATACGGGTTCCTCTTGGTGTCTTGTCTTCTTTTATAATAACAGCAGCATTCTCATCAAAGCGAATGTATGAACCATCTTTACGGCGTGTGCTCTTCACAGTACGAACAACAACAGCTTTCACCACATCACCTTTTTTAACAACGCCGCCTGGTGTTGCATCTTTAACGGTCGCAATAATAACATCGCCGATACTTGCATACCTTCTTGTTGAACCGCCAAGTACACGGATACACAGTAATTCTTTCGCACCTGTGTTGTCTGCTACTCTCAGTCTGCTTTCTTGCTGTATCATGCAGGTTTCCCTCCTTATACTATTTCACTTTTTCCATAACCTCAACAAGTCTCCATCTCTTATCTTTAGAGAGCGGTCTTGTCTCCATCACTCTTACCTTGTCGCCGATGTTGCATTCATTTGCTTCATCATGAGCTTTTAACTTATAAGTTCTCTTTACGATCTTCTTATAAAGCGGATGTTTTACATGGTCTTCAACCGCTACAACGATGGTCTTATCCATTTTATTGCTGATAACCTTACCCACACGGGTTTTTCTCAGATTTCTTTCCACGGTTTATACTCCTTTCTATACAAGGAAGTTCTTCTCACCTTGTTCGAAGAACGGCCAAAAAGCTAAGCTCGTCGATACTCCATTCGGAGTATCCGCTTTCACACTAGGTTCGTAAAAAACCTCACCAAGTGTTCAATGCGTCGCTAACCTTTTTGAGCCATCACAGTTTGAATCCTTGCAATATTTCTTCTGACTTCTTTGATTCTGCTTGTATTATCTAACTGATTCGTTGCGTTCTGGAATCTCAGATTAAAGAGTTCCTTTTTAGCAGCTACTAATTCTTCGTTCAGCTCTGCAGCTGATTTTGTCTTTAAATCTTCTACAAATGCATTAATTTTCACTGTTATCACCGCCTTCTAAGTCTGCGCGAGAAACTACTTTACATTTACATGGCAGCTTGTGTGTAGCCAGACGAAGAGCCTCTCTTGCGATCTCCTCCGATACGCCGGCAATCTCGAACATTACGCGGCCCGGCTTTACAACTGCTACCCAGTATTCTAAGGTTCCTTTACCAGAACCCATACGTGTCTCAGCTGGTTTCGTAGTTACAGGTTTATCCGGGAATATCTTAATCCATACTTTACCGCCACGCTTGATATAACGAGTCATGGCAACACGGGCAGCCTCGATCTGATTGGACTTGATCCAGCATGGTTCCATTGCAATGATACCATATTCACCGTTTGTAATCTTGTTTCCGCGAAGAGCTTTTCCCTTCATAGAACCACGGAATTGTTTACGACGTTTTACTCTCTTTGGCATTAACATGATTTATCTCTCTCCTTCCTTTGCTGCTTTTTCCGGAAGAACTTCGCCTTTATAGATCCATACCTTGACACCAACTTTTCCGTATGTTGTGTCTGCTTCAGCGAATCCGTAGTCAATGTCTGCTCTCAGTGTCTGAAGAGGAATTGTTCCCTCACTGTAGAACTCTGTACGGGCCATATCGGCGCCGCCAAGACGTCCTGACACAGAGGTCTTAACTCCAAGCGCACCCGACTTCATGGTTCTTGACATACAGGACTTCATTGCACGTCTGAAAGAGATACGGTTTTCAAGCTGCAATGCGATATTCTCTGCTACAAGCTGGGCATCTTTGTCCGGTCTCTTGATTTCCTTAATATCAACAACTAATTTCTTATCTGTAAACTGTGTAAGCTCGCCTTTTACTTTCTCGATCTCAGCGCCGCCCTTACCGATAACTACGCCCGGCTTCGCTGTATATATGATAATCTTCACACGGTCGGATGCTCTCTCGATCTCAATCCTAGAAACACCGGCGCTGTATAATCTCTTCTTAAGATACGTTCTGATTTCATGGTCTTCTACTAAGTAATCTGCGAATTCTTTCTCTGCATACCACTTAGAATCCCAGTCTTTGATAATACCGACTCTCAAGCCATGAGGATTAACTTTCTGTCCCATGATTGCCCCTCCTTATCTTTCATCCAGCACCAGCGTAATGTGGCTCATTCTCTTCTCGATCCTGTAAGCCCTGCCCTGTGCCCTCGGTCTGATTCTCTTCATTGTTGGTCCTTTGTTTGCATAAGCCTCTGCAATATAAAGATTCTCAGCGTTCATACCGTTGTTATTCTCAGCGTTTGCAATCGCTGACTCCAGTAGTTTCTTTATTAAACTAGAAGCATATCTTGGATTGTAAGTTAAAATACCAAGTGCTGTCGTTACATCCTTGCCTCTGATGGCATCTAATACATAACATGCCTTCTGGACAGAAACTCTCGCATAAGATAACTTAGCAGAAGGTCTCGTATCTTTGTTAGCATTTCTCTCTCTCTTGATTTGGGATCTGTGTCCTTTTGCCATGGATGAACCCTCCTTTCACAATATGATTATCTAACTCTTGATTTCTTTTCGTCTTTTCCATGTCCTCTGTATGTCCTGGTAGCAACAAACTCACCAAGCTTGTGGCCAACCATATCTTCTGTCACATATACAGGTACATGCTTTCTTCCGTCATGTACAGCAATTGTATGTCCAACCATACTTGGGAAGATTGTAGAACGGCGTGACCAGGTCTTGATCACGGACTTGTCACCGGAAGCGTTCATCGCGTCAATCTTCTTAAGCAGGCTTGCGTCTGCGAATGGTCCTTTTTTAACTGAACGTGCCATAGGTTATAACCTCCTCCATGAAAATTATTTGATTGCTCTGCCATCTCTTCTTCTTACAATCAGCTTGTTAGAAGACTTGTTTTTCTTCCTTGTCTTAAGACCAAGCGCCGGCTTGCCCCAAGGTGTACACGGACCCGGACGGCCGATTCCGGTCTTACCTTCACCACCGCCGTGCGGATGGTCATTCGGGTTCATAACAGAACCACGGACTGTAGGTCTGAATCCCATGTGGCGTTTACGTCCTGCTTTACCGATATTGATCAGGTTGTGATCACCATTGCCCACAACTCCGACAGATGCGCGGCAATTGATCGGAACCATTCTCATCTCTCCTGACGGGAGACGAAGCGTTGCATACTTGCCTTCCTTAGCCATCAGCTGTGCGCTGTTACCAGCGGAGCGAACCAGCTGACCGCCTTTTCCCGGATAAAGTTCGATATTGTGAATCTGGGTACCTACCGGAATCTCAGAAAGAGGGAGACAGTTACCGATTCTTACCTCGGCCTCAGGTCCGTTCATGACCTTCATTCCTTCCTTCAATCCTTCCGGAGCGATGATATATGCCTTTTCACCGTCTTCATAGCAGATCAGAGCGATGTTCGCAGATCTGTTCGGATCATACTCGATACCAAGAACAGTTGCGTGGATTCCGTCTTTTCTTCTCTTGAAGTCGATAATTCTGTATTTTCTCTTAGCGCCGCCTCCGCGGTGTCTAACTGTAATCTTACCTTGATTGTTACGTCCTGCCTGTCTGCTCTTAGAAGCTAACAAAGACTTCTCTGGCGTCTTCTTGGTGATCTCTGCGAAATCAGAACCAGTCATCTGTCTTCTGGAAGGCGTATATGGGCGGTATGTTTTAATTCCCATGATTGCTTCTCCTTTCAATACTGTTTATTAGGTGTATGTTCGCTTCACTAAGCTCGAAAGAACCTCGCTAAGTTCACCGAACAGGGTCCGACTAAGGCTCAGCCTGCGCTGCGCTTGTCTTCACCAAGTCTTATAACCCTTCAAAAATCTCGATCTCGGCGCTGTCAGCCGTCAGCTTAACAATCGCTTTCTTCGTCTTAGCCGTCTTTCCAAACTGCATGGTTCCGCGCACTCTTCTCTTCTTGCCCGGGCAGTTCATGGTATTCACACTCTCTACCTTGGTGCCGCTGAACATCTTCTCAACAGCTTCTTTCACCTGAGACTTGGTTGCTTCCGGGTGAACCAGGAACGTATACTTCTTATCTCCCATCAGCTCCATGCTCTTCTCTGTTACAACCGGTTTAAGGATTACATCATAATATTGAATATTAGCCATTATGCGTACACCTCCTCGATGCTGGCAACAGCAGCTTTTGTTGCGATTACTGTATTGTATTTCAGGATGTCATACACATTGATCGTATTGGTTCTTGCAGTCTTCACATCTGCGATATTCCTTGCGGACAGCTCTGCATTCTTATTATCGTCTTCTAATACAACCAACGCTTTGGATACATCTAAGTTCTTCAGGATATTCGCAAAATTCTTCGTCTTGATCTCATCAAACCTGATCTCATCAATCACGATGAATTTCTTCTCTTCTACTCTGGATGTAAGAGCGGACTTAAGCGCTGCTCTCTTCTCCTTCTTATTCATCTTGAATGAATAATCTCTCGGTACCGGTGCAAATACTACACCGCCGCCTGTCCACTGCGGAGCTCTTGTAGAACCCTGTCTTGCATGGCCGGTTCCTTTCTGTCTCCATGGTTTCCTTCCGCCTCCGGAAACTTCAGAACGTGTCTTTGCCTTCTGCGTTCCCTGGCGTTTATTTGCAAGCTGGCTGACAACTGCCATGTGTACAAGATGCTCGTTCACTTCCACACCAAATACCGCATCGCTTAAGTCGATCGTACCAACTTCTTTGCCTTCGATGTTATAAACAGATACGTTTGCCATCTTAAAGTGTCCTCCTTCCTTCGCCAAAGCTTAAATAGCTTTTACCGCTTCTTTAATAGTTACTAAAGATTTCTTCGGTCCCGGCACAGAACCCTTAACCAGAAGCAGGTTATTCTCCGCATCTACGCGTACAACCTCAAGATTCTGGATCGTGATTCTCTTGTTACCCATCTGGCCGGGCATCTTCTTGCCCTTGAATACCTTGCTCGGATCAGATGCCGCTCCGTTAGAACCTGCATGACGGTGGAACTTGGAACCATGTGTCATAGGTCCCCTGTGCTGGCCGTGTCTCTTGATCGCGCCCTGGAATCCCTTACCTTTGGAGATTGCCGTCGCATCGATCTTATCGCCCGCCGCGAAGATATCTGCCTTGATCTCCTGTCCCAGTTCATACTCACCGGCATTCTCGAACTTGAACTCTCTTACAAATCTCTTGCTGGTAACGCCTGCTTTTTTGAAATGTCCCTGTTCTGCCTTTGTAACGCCATGACGATGAACGATTTCCTTCTTACCGCTCTTATCCTTATTAACAATTCTGTCTTTCTTGTCAACGAATCCGACCTGAACAGCCTCATAACCGTCGTTCTCGACCGTCTTGATCTGTGTTACCACACAGGGTCCGGCCTGAAGAACCGTTACCGGTGTCAGTGTTCCGTCTTCGCTGAAAATCTGAGTCATTCCGACTTTTGTAGCTAAGATAGCTTTCTTCATTATAATTACCTCCTGTTATTTACAGCGGAGCGCATATCACGCTCATCCTAAATGATAGGAACTACTGTTTGCTTTTCATCTTGATATCAATATACACACCTGCAGGCATCTCAAGCCTTGACAATGCGTCAACCGTCTTCTGGGTCGGTGCGATGATATCGATCAGTCTCTTATGAGTCCTCTGCTCGAACTGTTCTCTGGAATCTTTGTACTTGTGAACAGCCCTTAAGATCGTAACAACTTCCTTCTTGGTCGGAAGCGGTACCGGTCCGCTCACCTTAGATCCGTTCTTCTTAACAGTTTCGATGATTTTTCTGGCGGATGCATCTACCATCTGATGGTCATACGCCTTCAAAGTGATTCTCATTACTTGACTTGCCATAAAAAAAGTCGCCTCCTTATTCGTACTTTTCAACAGTACGACAAGCGGTGACTGTACACTCTTCCGTGTGTGTCGTGAGAACCCCACACGCCGTTATGAACACTTTGTTCAACAATAATAGAGTTACAGTGACTTGTCGCCAGTTTCCTAACTTGACATTCGCTCCACGGAAAACCTGCCGCATACGGGCAGCAACCTCACGCTTCATCGCTATCAATGTCACAGCTTTTTTAGTATATCTGAGGAAATTACATTTTTCAAGCCTTTTTTTAGAAATATTGTATTTTTTTTCATACAGAATATTCCTGGAACTCTCCGATTCCCGGGCCGTTGTTGACATCAAAATATTATTTATTGCATTTTGCCTAAAAAACATAATAAAACATTGACTTTTTCGTGCTATAATGATAAATTATTTATATCAGAGATGATAAATCGGGGTATCGTCTTTGAAGAAGAAGCTACACCAATATAATCTAAAAGATCTGGAGGGAGAAATTATGTTACTAGCACTACAAATCTTATTTGGCGCCCTTGTGGCGGGGACCGGTATCGGACTCATCCTTGATATCGCCAAGAACCGTATGGATGAATTAAAGAGTGCAACAGGCAAGCAGTGGGCAGCCGGTTTTACAGTAGGTATTATCGCTAACTTCCTTGACACACTTGGATGCGGTTCCTATGCTCCATCGACATTCATGTACAAATTATTCAATCAGATGGACGATATCGACATTCCTGGAACTTTGAATGTAGGAGATACCTTCCCGGTTATCTTCGAGGCATTCATCTTCACGGCTTCTGTAGATTGTGATCCTGTGTTCCTGTGGGTTATGTACATATGTGCAGCGATCGGTTCTTTCGGATTTGCAACAATCGTAACCAAATGGCCGCGTAACAAGATCAGATACGCTCTTGGTTTTATCATGATACCTCTTGCAGCGATCATGCTTTGCAAGAACACAGGTATCGGACCTTTCGGTACTGTAGGTACCGCGATCGGCTTAAGCGGCTGGAAGCTTATTGTAGCTGCTGCTTTGAATATTTTATGGGGCGCGCTTATGGACATTGGTTTTGGTCTTTATGCACCTTGTATGGCTACCTGTCTTCTGCTTGGCGTCGACGCCGGCGCATGTTTCCCGGTATTCATGGGATCCTGTGCAGTTCTGATGCCTGCATGCTCGATCGAGTTTATTAAGACCCACAGATACGACGTATCTCATACGATCGGTAATGCACTTGGCGGATGTATCGGTGTATTCATTGCATGGAAGCTCGTTACAAGCCTTCCGATGTTCTGGTTGATCAACCTTGTATGCGTAGTTCTTCTGTGGACTTCCTACACTTTGATCAGCGCTGCTAACAAGGACAAAAAGGCTGGATTAGCTTAATCGATATTTTATTATTATAATATACCAATGATATAAATGGCTGTCCGAAGGGATAGCCATTTATATCATTATTAGAATTTCACTTTTCATGTTTTCGCAAAATCAGTATGAATAACGGAGAAACGAATATGTTTGTAAACGAATATGTAATGGACCGAAGACGTTATGACAAGTGGGCAACTCCCAAGTTTTGGAAGTTACCTATTTTTTATGTGTGCTGCTTCATTTTTGCAGCCGGAATCTTCGGATGGATTTATTTCAAAGAAGCAGATGCTCCCGCAAGATGGCAGACTGTCGGCGCTTTTCTGACCTTTGTCGCAGTATACAGAGGAGTGTTTTTTCACTGGATGCATGCCGACAAGACCTTCCGTGTGACACGGGCGACTTATTTTGACGGGAAGGACTGGACATGCAAGGTAATCGTCGGCGAGAAGAATATCTCCTTATATATCAACGGAAAAATTAATAACAAAGTTGAGTGGAAGGAAATCATTAAGTTCGAAGAAGCCAAATCCTATTTCAAATTATCTACAGCCGAACACAATGAAGGAGTAATGCTTGATAAATCCTGCTTTACCGAGGGTGACGCCGCAAGCTTCATACAATGGATGCTCGACAAACACCCGGAGATCGAACATGCTCCCATAGCGCCGCCGTTCGACAAATAAGATCCGCTTCTCTTGATACAGGGGAAATAGAAAAGTGCATAAAAGCTTCATATCCTTATAATAAATAATTGTTATTTTGTATGAAATTTATTTTTGCACTATTATAGTATTGACATAAAAATACAAAAATGCTATATTAAAAATATCTTAAATGTATAAATTTTTCAACCGTTGCGGTTGTATTTGCAGTTACGCGGCTTGCCGATCGTTTCCCCCAAGAGCGTTCTTGCAGCAGCGTACTCAATTAATATATACGCCTCTTTTTAAGAGGAGCATTCCCCAGCTTTGTGTATATGAATACAAAACTGCAATGCAACGAGGAAAACCTCTCAATGACATACCAAAAAGAAAGGGCACGACATGCAGGTCGTGCCTTTTCTTTTATACATTACCTCTCTGAAAATATCTTTCAAACCGTACAAACCACTTATCTTTTCTGTTGATCTTTCTGACGCATCTTCAGTTTCAGAAGCGCCATTGCCTTTCTACAGTCGAGCGCGACCATGTTGTTTTCCCCCACTACATTGGTCTCCGTCCCATCTGCGCTCTTGTTAATATCTACAATACCATCCAAATATTCATTCACTACCACGAACTGTGCCACCGTGCCGCTGAAATTGAGCCCTGTCACCGGAATTCCCCTTATTCCTAATTGCTCGCAGGTATTCGTGAAGTCCACGTCACTGTTGCCCCAGCCATCAGATGAGATAATCACGCCGTCAGCCCTCATCGCCTCTGCCCAGACGGCTGAACGGGTTCCTACCAGCATCTTGTCCTTATTGTCATCTGGCGTTCCTACTAACAGGATACCCATCAGATCAAGATCCGTATCGTTCGACACTACATCAAGAAGCGGATCCCTGAAATGATGCAGTGAAGTCTCCTTGGTTGATGGTCCTATTCCCATATCATTCACCTCCTTATTGCATAGAGCGGATGATCCCGTCCCGGTATTCATTCGGAGTTACCAGAATCGGCATATTACCCATATCAATGATCGATCGTCCGCCTTCTACCCCAGATGGTTCATCTGCAAAAAAGTGCGTATCATACATGGCGCCCTGACCGGCTACCTGCTTGATGATCAGCACCTTCTTCTTGCCAGGCCTTACAATGTCGTGATATTCGTGCCTCTCCGTACATTTCTCTCCACGGAATTTCTTCAGCTTCTCACGGTAGGTCTGAATAAACTTATCACAGGCGCGGTGCGCTGCCGTCGGCCCCGGCCGTTCCTGTCCCATACCGGCAGTGAGAGTTACGTCAAAGGAAATAATATAGTCGTCATCCCCGGGAGTCCCCGCCCGATTCAAGTATAACTGATCCTTCAGATTCCCTTCCGATGACCCGAATTCATGGCACTGCTTACCGTTCACATCCACACCGGTAAGCATTACATATACACCGGTAATCGTGTGTGTAATCCCATCCCCAATCTTGCCAAGAACTTTTGTAGAGATCGGTATAATATCCATAATGGTGTTCGTCCACCGGTCATGGTCTCCCGGCTTAATAAGCTGAATATCGATCTTCTCGATATATTCTTCCTCAGCCACCAATCCGTCAAGCATCTCTTTACTGACTGTCATGTTACCGTCTACTTTAATATCATTATGCTCGCCCCATTCTACACTATTCATATGGAATGATTTGATCACTAGTTTCCTTAGGTCCTTTACTTCATCAGCCACTTTCATCACCTCCGTCAACACAGTCTGCTATGCAGACCCTCTCATATACTTATTATACAATATATCGAATGAGTTTCCAATATATCGTCGTAATATTTTTCAAAAAAAGACAGATGTATCATACATCTGTCTCTGATACCATCATGTCCGGCAAGCCGTCCAGACAGTTGTTCCACTCCTGGACGTCTCACCATATAGAAAGGTTTTATACCTTGGCAATATACTCGAATGGCAGCGGAACAATCTTTCCAGGTGTCTGGATTTCAACTAACTGCTCCAGGGTAGCCCTTACGATCTGTGTCTGCTGTTCTACATTGTGCGGTCCGCCGGCATTCGCACCCATAGGTACGAGCGGAGCTACTGCACGAGGAGTACCGGTCTGACGAACAACCGGAGGAAGGGCTGCAATGATAATTGTAGGAATTCCAGCCTCTTCAATCGCTCTCTGCACCAATACTGCAGAGCGGTGGCAGGTACCTCAGCCAGCGGTGAGGATTACTGCGTCAACATCCTCTTCTTTGAACATCTGTGCAATCGCCGGTCCTGTCTCGCCTTTGAATTTCTCCTGATTTCCGCCGCCGCCCATGAATCCGGCATGTACAGGTGCACAAGCCCTGATGAAGCCTTCTGCAGCCAATTCGTGGATTCTGTCGATCGGGAACATACAGTTAATATCTTTATTAACATCACTGTTATCATATCCGCCGTGAGATACCATCAGTTCACTGGATGGCGTAGTGTTCTCTATCTTTCTCCATGTAAAGTCACCGGCAAGATTGAATCTTTCCTGGTCTTTCTTATGAACACCCGCTGCCGTAGCAAGAGCAATAGACATATCTTTAAGCTCTTTTGTTACAGGAGTCCATACAGACGGTGGAGTAATAGGAACGAATATCTCTGATTGTAAACCTTTAACAACCGTTAAACTCATTTTTAGACCTCCTTATGATCCAAACGTTTACGCATCTCTTCTTGTTTGCGCCGTTCTTTTTCAATGTTGCTGACGTACTTATCATTTATCTCCGGGCCTAACTGTTCCGGAAAGCTCATATGAAAGCCAACCTCCTGCCCGACTTTCGGTTCCGTGTCACAGATGAACATCCGCTTCGGCGCCTTAAAAAATCCCAGGCGGCCTTTCAGATCGATGCTGATACTGCAGTCGTCCACATCAACAATGACACCTTCCATATAAATGATCTTGTCGCCATATTTCAAACGTTCGTCATTCATGAAACCAACACCTGATTAATCGTATTTTTCCTTACGCTTCTGGCTCATCGGCAATGACTGCTCATTCTCTACAAGTGCAATCTTTTTATCATATGCAGCCTCGATCAGCTCAACGTTTGAAGACTTCACGTTTGGATTCCACTTCTTTTCAGCCGCCTTTACGGCCTCTCCTGCCATAGCCGTCTTCAGCATGGCAATCGCACGTACCGCATCCTCCGGACAAAGTGTATTACATCCAAGCACTTCGTTCTCAATACCAGATTCAGACTTATTGTTATCAACCATGTACTGCATATACTTGTTACCGACAACAAGGGCTCCCTGTACTGCACAGTAGGACATGCCGACTACCGGGATTCCTCTCATACCGATCTGCTCGATGTGGCTTGCAAAGTCGATATGGTTATTGCCGAATCCTTCTGTTGTAACGAATGCTCCGTCTGCATCCATCATCTCTACTGTATGTCCGACACGTTTGGATACATAGAATTTCTCTGCATTGATCTGCGGAGAACCTACAAATACAACGCCGCAGAGGTCGATCTCTTCATCATGAAGAGCTTCCAGAACCAATGGTTCTCTCCAGTAATGTCTGGACATCTCCTTGGATGCCGGTCCGATACATGTCAGGGCATGGATACATCCGTCAAGAACCTCCAACGGAGATACACATACCGGGACATTACCCAGGTCAACGTTCGCTCTTGCTCCAAGAACGCCGACAGGCTCTACCGGGAGGATGAAGTTATCATGCATAGCTCCCTGACCCATGATCTCCTTTACGATTACGACTTTCTTCTTGCCCGGACGACGAACCTGCTTAAGCTCCTGTGTCTCAGCTACAAGGCTTTCATCAACTTTCTTTAACACTTCACGGATTTCCTGCGTGATAATGTCAAATGCCGTATGTGCAGCCATAGGTCCGCGACGCTCCATATTCGTCTTTTCCTGGACTACGATATTACCTTTGATGAAAATCTCTCCCTTATCCGGACATCCTGGACGTCCCCACATAATATTCTCATCAAGGTATCCTTCAGATGAACCAAACTCACCGATCTGAACTCCGCCTTCATCGACGCCTGTCAGCATCATAACAACACCGTCAAGCACTCTCGTAACACCTGTTCCGATATCGTCGTCGCCTTCTTTTGTCGCGATCGGCTGAACATCCATAATCGTCTCAGAATAGGTATGGTACAGATCAGGAGTGATAATCTCCAGATGGAAATCTTTTACAAGTTCCTGATTGTCAATTACTTCTGCTTCGATCCCTTCACGGATATAAAGAGTTGTTCCTTCGATCTTCGTCTCCGGTCCTCTCTTAACCTCTGTGATCTTAAAATGCTTTCTTGTCAAAGTCCTTACGACCTTCTCTTCCAGCTCTGCTGCCGGCGCTGCTTCTGCCGCTGCAACTACTGCCCCGGCCGGTGCCGCTGCCGCTGCACTTCCGCCGCCAAGTGCTCCAACCGGAATCTCAAGGTCAATATCCTTGCCCTCTCCGATATGGATCTTCAACACTCCGCCTGCTGCCGGTGCCGGTGGTGCCGCCGGTGCTGCCGGTGCCGGTGCTTCTTCCTCTGCCTCCTCCTCAACTGCAGGTGCACTCGGCGCTTTTGCACCTTCTACAACATCTGCCGTAAGCGGGCAAAGTGAATCACAAGTTTTTGTGAGTTTTGCTCCCAGAACCTCCTCAATGGTAAGGCAGCCATCCAGATTCAATAATCCTGAATCTACCAGATCATCAAAGATCGCCGGATCTTCCAAATTCGCCGGTTCAATTGTAATGCCGCCTTCGGCTCTACAACATAATACCGCCGGATCGTGAGCATGAGCTTTCGCTGTTTCAGCTGTGATTGACATATTGTTTTCCCTCCTTGTTTGGTCAGTGCATCCTTTGCAGGATGCATTCATAAATAATGATACCCATACCGGCATATTCTGATACATGCCGAAAGGTCCGCGCTCAGGAGCTTTGCATGAATAACCAGTACAGAGTTCCTTCGCGCATATTGTATATATACAGCCGCATACGGCCGGAGACCTCTCCTTCTCCAGGCAGAAGAATCGGGGGTCTTCTGCCCTTACCGCTCACAGCAGTAATACCAATCATTCGTTCTACAAGATATTATTTGCCGTTCGGAAGCTGGTCTACCTGCTTCGAAACTCTTAATGTTCTGTAAAGAGCATGCCCGATCGTCCTCATTACATGATCGGTCTGATGGAATACCTTAAGTCCCATCTTCGGGCCGGAAGCCATAACCGTGTTCGAACAGTCTGAACAGTTGCCGATGATGATATACTCACACTTATCTTTCTTGAACTGCATATTATTCTTAACCTGTCCCGGACAGTTCCCCGGCCTTAAGCACTTAAGAGGCGCACCCGGCTTATTCTCAATCGCCTGCTTGCACCTGCACACAGATACAACCTTGCCGTTCATCTTCCCCGCGATCTCACGCATACGCTCTTCATTTCCTCCGCATGCACAGACAAGAAGGCCCACATTCGCTCCGTGAAGATCCGGAAAATCGATGGTAACAAGAATTCCGCCAGTCGTCTTCGTGATCGGTGCGTCAAGCTCCGTAGACTTTCCTGTGAAAGCCCCGCCCATAACGATCTCGCCGTATGTTCCGTCGATGCCGCCGGCTCTCTCGATCAGCTCTCCGACACTGACGCCTACCGGGACATCCATGAATACGTGCGCCCCGTTGCCGCCGTTGATCTTGCCGCGGACCGTCAGATTCTTGGTAATACATGGTTTCTTCTCATCAACAGCCTCTGCGATCTTCGCTGCCGTCTCAAGGTTCACAACCACTGATCTGGCCGCAGACGGAAGCTGCATGGTCGTGAGGTTTACGCCAAGGCACTCTCTTACCACCGCACGTTCTTCCCCCATCGGGTAGATATCCGGCAGAAGATGAATGGTAATATCCGCCTCGTCTGCAATGGCCTTTCGCAGAACCTCGACCGCCTTTTCATTCTTCTTCTTGATCGCAAAGATAGCTTTATCCGCATGCGTGATCTCCATACAATACTTCACGCCGCGGATAACCTTGTCACACTGCTCCTCAATCTGTCTGATATTGTGCTCAAGTCCCGGTTCGCACTCTGCTGCATTGATCAGGATATAGCTATGCTCTAATTTAAAATCTGCCGGAAGCTCCGGGTTGATCTCCGGATCCAGTTCGGCCATCTTTGTCTCTGCCAGATTAATGCCAAGCTTAATTCCTGTCGGGAACCCTGCTCCTCCCATACCAACGATACCGGCTTCTTTTACCAGCGCCAGCTTATCGTTCTCATCAGCCACCTCGATCGGTACAAACTCATCCTTCTGTTCTTCATCAGGCCTGATAACAATCCTGTCGTCAAGAACTTCTTCGACAACTCCGTACACACTGGAAAAAATGTTCGCGCCAAGGCCGGTCGGTGTCGCAATCTTCGTACCTTTTTTCACTTCATCCCCAGCTTTTACGATCGCCTCACACGGCGCACCCACATGCTGGCGCAACAAAATCTGTACATTTCCCATTGACATCCTTCTCCTTTTCTTAAAATATATTCCCTTCCGGGGCCGGCGGACTGCCGTCCGTCAATGTATACCCTTCCGGGCATCCCGTAATGCATGCCCCTTCCAGGGCCGGCGGACTGCCGTCCGTCAATGTATAAGCAACAAAACTTCTCAGTTCGTCTACTTATTCTTTTACCAGGTTCTTTCTTTTATACTATACTTTCTTTCTCCTCTATATATAATATCTATAAATGCTTCTTTTTTGGCGAGGGCATGTGGGAATCGAACCCACCCGGGACGCTCCTAACGCCCCACACTAGTTTTGAAGACTAGGAGGCACACCAGTCACCCATCTACCCCCATAACTATTATCTCAAGTACTTTAACCATAGCATAATTTACGTCTGATTTCAACACTTTTTTTATATTTTCATAATACCAAAAAAACATTGACTTTTCAAGGTTTTTCGTCCATAATGTAGATAAGAAATTGAACGGCATACTAGAACGTAGTCTATTTGTTAATTTTTTGCTGTTCGGGCGGAATTTTCCCCGTGTTGCTTATGGGTTATTTTTTGAAAAAGACACTGAGAGAGTATGGGGACTTTCGAAGTGCTTTTATAAAATGCATAGATTTTATCTATAAACCCCCAAATCATTTTAATTTTTCAGGAGGTACAAGAACTATGGAATTGAAAGCTAATGTTAATTTCGATCGTTTCGAAGCCGCATTGCAGGTGGTTGACGCCCACACTGTAGGAGAATTCTGCCGTGTCGTAATCGGCGGTTTTCCGGAGCCCAAGGGCGATACCATGATCGAAAAGAAGAAATGGATGGAAGAGAATTACGACCATGTCCGTACCGCTCTCATGTTTGAGCCCCGCGGACATCATGACATGTTTGGTGCATTCTTATGCGAGCCTGTGAATAAAGAAGCTGATTTCGGCGTTATGTTCATGGATACAGGCGGATACCTGAACATGTGCGGACACTGCACGATCGGCGCCGTGACCGTTGCAATAGAAGCGGGTCTCGTAGAGTCCAGGGAAGGCGAGAATGAAGTTGTGTTAGATGCTCCTGCTGGCCTGATCCGTACGAAAGCGATCGTTAAGAACGGCAAAGTCGAGAACGTTACATTGACCAACGTACCGTCCTTCGTTTACAAAGAGAACCAGAAAGTAACGATTGACGGCAAAGAGATCGAATTTACAATCTCCTTTGGCGGAAGCTTCTTCGCTCTGGTAGACACCACCAAGCTTGATATCGGTGAGATCAATCCTAAGACCGTTCCGGAGTATACAAAACTTGGTATGAAGATGTTAGACGCTATCAATAAGGAGATCCCGATCCAGCATCCGCTCCTTGACATCACAAGCGTTGACCTTGTTGAGTTCTACGGCCCGACTCCGAATCCGGATAAGGCAACCATGCGGAATGTAGTTATCTTCGGCGACGCTATGGCAGACCGTTCCCCATGCGGAACCGGAACCAGCGCCAAGCTTGCCACACTTCATCACTGGGGCGAGATCAAGGTCGGCGAGGAATTCATCTATGAGAGCTTTATCGGCTCATTGTTCAAGGGTGTGATCAAAGAGACTGCCAAGGTCGGTGATTACGACGCCGTTATTCCTATGATTACCGGAAGCTGCTATCTGACAGGCGTTGCAACCTATCTGATCGATCCGGAGGATCCGCTGAAGTATGGTTTCCAGGTAGGCTAAACTTCAGGTCAGCTATACAAATTGTATAAATATAAGAAATATGGGTATCTGCTTTGCATTTTATGCAGAGATATGTTATACTCAGTAGGCAAAGAAGCGGGTTACAACAATAATCCGCTTCTCTTCATATTTAAACTTCCACACCTTAACCTGTGTATTTACTAATCTATCTGCAAAAGGGGTGATGTTAATGCCACGCAAGAGGCGATCAACAAAGAGCCGTATTGTAAAAGCCGCATGGAATCTATTTTACAAGAACGGATATGATAATACTACCGTAGAGGATATCATCACGGCATCCAAAACCTCCAAAGGTACTTTTTATCATTATTTCAAGGGAAAGGAAGCACTTTTAAATTCTCTCTCCTATTTATTTGACCAGAAGTATGAAGAACTGTCCACCGTCATCGACCCGGATATGTCAGCTTACGACAAACTGCTTCTTCTGAACCACGAACTGTTTCACATGATCGAGACCAGCGTCGATATCAATCTTCTCGCTTACCTCTATTCTTCTCAGCTCACCACGAAGGATAAGAAGTCGCTGTCCGATAAGAAGCGTTTCTATTACAAATGGATCTCAGAGATTATAGACGAAGCGCTGACAAGCGGGGAATTCAGCAACACCAGCACCACCGAAGACTTAATGAACATCTACGCCATGTACGAGCGGGCGCTGCTCTATGACTGGGCTCTTTTCAAAGGGAAATTTTCACTCACCGAATACAGCGACAGGCTGCTGCCGCACGTGTTAGATACATTCGTGAAAGGAGTATAGTAAGATATGGATGTTACACCTTGAAAGACAGGTATGTTGGATGTATAACGTACCTGTCTTTTTACTGTCAAAAAAGGACCGCAAAAGCAGCCCCTTTCAGCCGTGCAGCAAATATGCTCACACCATACATTCATGCACTTCTTCTTCCTCTATGCCTGCTTTGCGCATCATAGATATGATCTGCTCCCTGTCTTCAAGAGCAGCGCACCATGACAGACCGCATCCCGCAGAGATAGCTCTTGGCACGGGGATGATACGCCCCGGCACCTGATATTCCTTACAGGCTTTCTCCATCGCCATTGCATCTGCAGTTGTGTGGAAAGTCACGACCAGTTTCAGTTCTTTCTTTCTCATGTTTACTCAATCACCACTTCGAAATATCCGTCTTTCTCGCTGGCAGTTGACTTTTTACCGTGATCTTTGGCATACTTCTCAACGTTCATCTTCTGATGAGGCTCCGTAACCAGGATCTTCACCGCTCCCGCCGCGCCTTTGAGCGCTTCTGCCGTAAGCATCAGCGGCTCCGGGCAAGAAAGACCTCTTGCATCTACTTCCTTCATATTATTACCTTCTTTCCTAGGATACTATGTATTCCTTTTTATTGCAATCTTTTTTCCATTTTATTTATTTCGCTTCATCTCGCTTGTTGGTGAACGCGATCACAAAGCAGACGATGATACAGATGATGCATGCACCCTTTCCATGAGGCGGTACCGCACCTGCCACGATCTCCTGAGTCTCTGCATTCATGGCCGTTCCGCTGGCCGCAAGGCCAAGGTTATGGCACAGAGCCGCGCCTACAAACATCCCCATTACCGTCACTGCGGAATCAGAAGAACCCTGCCCGGCAAGAATAAGCTGGCGCAGCGGGCATCCTCCTGCAAGCGTCGCAGCAAATCCTACTGCATACATACCAAGGATATTCCACAGGTGATCTGAATGCGCAATGATCCCGGGAGTATCGAATCCCAGCACAAAACGCCCCGTCGCCAGATTAAATATCAGCATTACCACGAATAAACCTGCGATTACACTGAACAGGTCAAAGTTCTTCATCAGGATAATATCACGGATACTTCCCGCAAAGCACATCCTGGCCTTCTGAGCTACGGCTCCAAATACCAGCCCGCCAACCAGAGAAGCGATAAGCGGCGCATGCATACTGCCAGGCCCTGCCTCACTCGCCTTCAACACAGACGTACATAACGCAAGGAGCAGAATCCCCACCATGATTGCCGGAAGCATCGTCCCTCCGACCTTGTTCACCTTATGTGCCCGTCCAAGGCTGAAGCCCTTCTTAAGGGCGAATACACCCGTTGCCACGCCAAGAACAAATCCAATCAACGCAACCCATGCATTCAGGTCTCCCGCAGACATACGGATCACCATACGAAGCGGGCATCCCAAAAACACAAGGGACCCGATCACAATAATCATACCCAGGACAAAACGGATCATCGGTGACGATCCTCCTGTGGAACAATACTCCTTCGTCACAATAGAGATAATAAATGCTCCCAAAACCAGCCCTATGATCTCCGGTCTTGCGTACTGAACCACCTCTGCCTGATGCATTCCAAGCGCTCCCGCCGTATCACGGATAAAACACGCAATACAAAACGCCATATTCGCCGGATTGCCCAGGAATGCAAGACATGCCGCTACAAGTCCGCAGATGACACCGGCAAGTGCCAGTTTTTTCTTTGAATCTGATAAATTCATCTTAGTTCCTCCTATCTTTCCTCATAAGTACCGGCCGCCAAACTATATTACTCTTCCTCCGCAGCCAGTTCCCGGACTGCCTTTATGGCAATGTCCACTTCTTCATCTGTATTATAGTGTGAGAAGCTGAACCTTACGGCCCCCTGCTCCACCGTCCCAAGAGCTTCATGCATAAGCGGTGCACAATGCCCTCCCGACCTTGTAGAGATACTATATTCCGTAAGAAGCTCGTCACTTACTTCTGAAGAATCATAATCACCGATATTCAAGGTTACGATCGCGCATCGGTCCTTTGTGCCAAAATCCCCATATACCGTCACATTCTCAATATCTTTTACACCCTCATAGAAACGCCGCATCAGCTCCTGCTCTCTCGCACGGATCGCATCAATCCCGTGTTCCTCAATGTAGCCAAGAGCAGCATGAAGACCGGCAATCCCATGCCCGTTCAGAGTACCCGCTTCCAACGCCGTGGGCATCTGCACCGGCTGCGTTCTGCTATAAGTCTGGACACCGGTGCCGCCGGCTTTAAGCGGCCGGATTACAACGCCTTCCCTTACATACATTCCGCCGGTTCCCTGGGGACCCAGGAGTCCCTTATGCCCGGTAAAGCACAGCACATCTATCTTCATCTCCTCAACATTAATCGGAAATACACCCGCCGTCTGAGAGGCGTCCACCACAAACAAGATTCCCCTCTCTCTCGCAAACTCGCCAATAGGCTTAAGATCTACATAATTCCCGGTCAGATTCGAGCCGTTCGTACATACGATCATCTTCGTCTCCGGCCTCACCGCCTTCTTCATATCCTCGATATCAAAGACGCCCTTCTTATCACTCCTTATAATTGTAAGGTCTGTCCCCTTCGTCTCCAGGTCATAGAGCGGCCTTAACACGGAATTATGCTCCAGCATCGTCGTGATCACATGATCCCCCGGATTTAGAAGCCCCCTAAGAGCAATATTCAGGCTTTCTGTCGAATTACACGTGAGCACAACCTGTCTTGGGTCTGTCCCGCCGAACATACGGCATAGCCTTTCTCTCGTATCATAGATTATTCTGGAGGCACTCAAAGAAGCATCATTTGCGCCCCTCCCCGCATTTCCCATAGAACTCATGGCCTGTACCACCGCATCGATCACTTCCTGCGGTTTGCGCATAGTTGTCGCCGCATTATCCAAATAAATCATCTTATATTTCCATCCCTTCACAATCAAAAACAGCCCCGAAACAAGTTATTCCGGGACTGTTCCTTTCTACATAAGTATATTCCAATTCTTCGGTTTCGTCTAATTGAAATCCGTAATAAGCCGGCCGCATTATAGATAATATCTATATTAATTCAGCTTTTCTTAACCTGATAAACTTCTTTTACCACCTTAATAAACCGTTCTGTCGAACCCGACAGCTGGTAATTCTTATTATATACCAGGTTAATATCTCTTCCTTCGTCCGCCTGCGGAATCGGAAATGCAAGAATATATCCGTCTCTCGTCTCATCTCTCGTAGCAAGCTTTGACAATACCGATACTCCCATTCCCTGGCGCACAGACTTCTTGATCGTCTCCTGATTCTCAATGCTGGCAATAATATCCAGATCGGACGGATTAATCCCCGCCCTTTTTAACTGCTTCCTGGCTTCCTTGCGCGTGCCGGATCCTTCCTCACGCATGATCACATGCTCTTTTAAAAGCCATCGGATGTCGCCTGCCGCTTCTTCTCTGAGCTTCCGGTATCTCTCCGTATTCGGCGTGATGATCACAAGTTCATCCTTATAAAAGGGAATATACTTGCAATGCTTTTTCTCAAGCACCGTTCCCGTAAACCCTACATCCGCCATATGCTCTATGATCTGAGTCACAACCTTTGTGCTGTCCGTCTCTATAATCTTAATCTGTTCGTTGGGATATTTCTCATTAAAACGGATCAGAACTTTCGGCAGCAAATACTGCGCCGGTATCGTAGAAGCCGCAATCGTAATACAGTGCTTCTCCCCTGATTCTTTCACGCCGAAGCGCTCCTCTATCTTCCGCTCCAGGTCCACGATCTGTCTGGCATACTTGTACAGTTCCTTCCCGTCTTCAGACAGGCCGACTTCTTTCGTATTCCTGACAAACAGCCTCGCGCCCAATTCCTTCTCTAAAGAAGCAATATGCGCACTGATCGTCGGCTGCGTCAGATACAGCTCCTTCGCCGCTTTCGAAAAGCTGCCGCCCTCCGCCACCTGGACAAAAGCCTCTAATTGTTTTAAATTCATTAGTACGCAATCCTTTCGCTCTCTGCTCCTGTCTTCTTCGTCACCTTAATGCTGTCCATATATTCCAGTATCGGTTTCGCACTCTTCCTGCTGGTCTCAAACAGATCCCTGACCTGAGCTATGGTGATCAGCGGATCTTCCGCGAGTTTCTCCTTAATCACTTCTTTCGCACGCTCCATATACTCCGTCAGAGTATACATATCTTCCGTCACCTTTACGACCTGCTTCTCTTCCAGAAGAATATTCAGAATATCATCTGCCGCCGTCTGATTCACTCCTTGAAGATCAATCTCAGTATACCGCGCAAAATCATATCTTGCTTTGGCAAATGTATCCAGCAGGGTCTTAGAAACCTTCTCATAGGTCTCGTCCTTTCTCACTTCATACTCCGGCGTACACAAAAACTCGTCCACCCTTTTCAGGCATCCCGCATCGATCAGAAGTTCCAGGATCTTATCAAATACATTCGGCTTGATCTTCTGGAAATGAGTTGCCCAGACTTCCGCTTTCTTCATTCCATACCGGTACGGATACTTCTCTTCATAAGCCCTCAATGTCTTCTCTAACGTCTGCTCGGCCTCCCGTCTGCTGTCGGCATGCCATACATAGGTATCCTTGCGCATGGGAAATACACACACCAGTCCCTGGCTCTCCAGGAGACTTACGTCCTCCTTCACTTCCTCCATCGAAAGCGCCGTAAGCTTCGCAAGCTCTGCCAGTGTGATCAGTGTATCTCCGTGTCCCTTTACATGCAGTTCAATCACATCTGCCGTCGAACCCGATTCTTTCCGTTCAAGTTCTTCTATCACACTCTGCTGAAAACGCCGTTTGACACCCGGATTCGGCTCTAACACCACTCCTCCCCCGATCGTCTCCATCGGCGAATAAAAACGTACCACAAACTTATCGCCCCGTCTTACTGCAACTTCTTCCTCCAGACGAAGCTGAACATATCCGCTCTCTCCCGGCCCGATCTCTTCTTTATCCAGAAGAACCGCACGGCACAGGACTTCACTGGTTCCTGTGAAAAAATGAAGCCGCATATGGTTCGTCAGGACTCTCATGGAAGAATCAAGGATCTGAAGCTTCACATCCAGAAGATCCGTATTCTTCATACTGTTCTTCGGAGCCAATACACATCCCCGCCGGATCTCTCGTTTCTTCACGTTAGAAAGGTTGATCGCCACACGCTGTCCCGCATAGCACTCATCCTTATCCTGTCCGTGTACCTGGATACTGCGGATCTTGCATTCCTTCCCCACCGGATACATCTCCAGTGTATCTTCCTTTGAGATCGTGCCGGATACCAGTGTTCCGGTGATGATCGTCCCAAATCCCGACAGCGAAAACGCACGGTCCACCGGAAGCCGTGGGATCGTCTGGGTATCTTTCGCCACCACTTCGTCGCTGGTCATCTTCTCAATCGTCCCGATCAGGTTCTCAAGACCCTCCCCGGTCGCCGCCGACACCTTCACCACCGGCGCATGTTCAAGGAATGTTCCGGCGAGCTCTTCTTTGACCTCTTCTTCCACAAGCTCAAGCCACTCCTCATCCACCAGGTCACATTTGTTCAGAACGATAATGCTCTTCTCAATTCCAAGCAGGCTTAAGATATCCACGTGCTCCTTCGTCTGCGGCATGATCCCTTCATCCGCCGCGATCACAAGCAGCACAAGATCCATACCCACCACGCCGGCAACCATATTATTGATGAACCTTTCGTGTCCCGGCACATCGATGATCCCCACTCGGTCTCCCCCCGGAAGGTCAAAATAAGTGAATCCCAGATCTATCGTGATCCCCCTTCTCTGTTCCTCCTCCCAACGGTCCGTATTTCTTCCTGTCAAGGCTTTGATCAGCGTTGTCTTTCCGTGATCGATATGGCCTGCTGTACCAACTATTATATTTTTCATATTCTATGCTCCCAAATCTATGCTTCCCACTTAAGATTCTTAAGCTGCTTCGCCGCCGTCTCAAAAAACCGGTGTTCTATAGTCCTTACATCTAAAAGTACCGTATCATTAACCGTCCGCGGGATGATCGGCACCGGAAGGCGGCGCATGCGCTCCTCAAGCTCTGCCACGCTGATCTTCTCCGGATGAATCGCAACTGCCATGCTCGGTATCCGTTCAAGGGGCAGAGATCCCCCTCCGATCTGTGATTCACAGGGTTCGAGTTCTATCCTTGCCGGCAATCCTGCTTCTTTCAACAGGCTTAAAAAACTTTTCGCTTCTTCTGTTACTTCATCAAGTGTCTTCGTGATCATCCGAAGTACCGGTATATTCCGGATTGCCTTCTCCTCCGACAGATACTCCTGAAGCACCAGCTCCAGCGCCGTTGCCGTAAACTTGTCAATCCTTAAGGCACGTGTCAGCTGGTTCTTTTTCATCATATCAATGTATTTCTTACGTCCGATGATAATACCCGCCTGCGGCCCTCCTAACAGCTTGTCACCGCTGAAGCACACCACGTCCGCTCCTTTTCTTACAGAATCCTGGACGGTCGGCTCATATGCAATGCCGTATTTGCTTAAATCTATAAGCACGCCGCTCCCCAGGTCTTCTATCACCGGGATCTCATGCTCTTTCGCAATCGGGATCAGCTCATCGATCGTTACACTCTCCGTAAAGCCCACGATCCTGTAATTACTGGTATGGACCTTTAGAAGCGCCCTGGTCTCTTCCGTGACCGCACTCTCATAATCATCGTAATGTGTCTTATTGGTCGTGCCTACTTCCACCAGCTTCGCCCCGCTCTGCTCCATCACATCCGGAATACGGAACTTGCCGCCGATCTCCACAAGCTCGCCGCGGGAGACTACGACCTCGCCGCCTTTGGCAAGAGAACTTAAGATCAGCATCACTGCCGCCGCATTATTATTGACCGCCATGGCGGCCTCCGCTCCTGTGATCTTGCACAGAAGCTTCTCAAAATGGGAATAACGCTCCCCTCTTCGTCCTGCTTCCAGATTATACTCCAGGTTCGAATACCCCGTAGCAATATCAAACAGCCGTCTCATATGCTCCTGTCCGATCGGCGCCCGCCCAAGATTCGTATGCAGAATCGTCCCTGTTCCGTTAATGACCATCCGCATATCAGGCGTATGCATCCTGGTAACTGCCGCCGCAATCTGCTCCTTCAGGAGCCCTACCCGGCGCAGAGCTTCTTCCTCGTCTTCGCATTCTCCGATAAATCTGCGAAGCTCATCTGTCTCTGTATGGACAGCCTCCATCACCGTATCCCGGCTGTACCGGCCGATCAAGGCCTGGATGTCCTCATCATTAAGCAGGACATCCACCTTGGGGATACTGCGGTATATCACATTCTTATTCATCATCCTCTATCCTTTACTAATATTTTCCTTCACTATTCAGACAACGCGTTAATACAGCCGTATCAGCTTGTCGCTCTTCTCTGACACCTTGCCAATGACAGAGACCGTCGTATCCAGTCTTGCTTTCTCAAAATCACTCAATAATTCCGTAAGGTTCTCTGGCGCAACGCTCATCAGCAGGCCGCCCGAAGTCTGCGGGTCGTAGAGCAGATCCAGATAATACTCTTCCACCCCGCCTGTCTCTACCTTGTCAATCGAATATCCCCGATTCTTGTAGGCCCCTGCCGGAACCAGCCCCATCTTCGCATAGGCAGCCGCATCCTCAAAATACGCAATATCCTTCACCCGGATCTCAAAAGTTACCTCACTGGCCGACGCCATCTCCACACAATGTCCGAGAAGCCCAAAACCAGTGATATCCGTACATGCCGATACATCATATCTTTCCACTGCCTGCTTGCCCTTCTTATTCAGGGATGCCATAACCGTCTGTGCTTCCCTGACTGCAGAAGCCGAAGCCATATCCGCCTTGATCGCGGTATTCACAATACCGCTTCCGATCTGTTTTGTCAGTACCAGGACATCTCCCGGCCTGCAGCCATAATTTTTAAATATCTTATCAGGGTGTACAAACCCGGACACACATAATCCGTACTTCGGCTCATCGTCCTGCACGGAATGTCCTCCTACCAGTACCGCCCCTGCTTCTTTCACCTTATCTGCGCCACCCGCCAGGATGTCGCCCAAAATCGCCGGATCCAGACAATTCGGGAATCCGACTATGTTAAGTGCCACTGCCGGCTCTCCTCCCATCGCCCATACATCGCTTAGGGAATTGGCCGCTGCTATCTGTCCAAACATATATGGATCGTCTACAATCGGAGTAAAGAAATCTACCGTCTGGATCATCGCAATCTCGTCAGTGACCTTATAGATGGCTGCATCATCGGATGTCTCAATCCCTACTATTAAATTATCGTCATGAAATTTGGGAAGCTTACTCAGAACCTGAGCAAGGGTCTCTGGACCAATCTTAGCCGCTCATCCAGCCGTTTTACTTAACTGCGTCAATCTGACATCTGATTTCATCTTTATATCCTCCTTGAATCAATATTAAAGTATCTTTAAAAAGCCAGATCCCTGATATCACAGGAATCTGGCCAAGATCTTCCGGCCCTGCCCGTTATGGCCTGATAATCTTTCCTGCCTTCGCCATCGTCTCGACAATACTGTACATATTCGTCACGGAACCTACCGCCAGCTTATCCTTCAATCCATAATAATCCAGGCAGGTTCCGCAGGTAAGTATCTCTACTCCCTGTGCTTCCAGCGACTTGAGATCCTCCAGAGATTCTGACCCTTCGGTTGTCAGCGTTGCACCTCCGTTATAGAACAGCATGGTCTTTGGCAGAGAATCCAGCTGGGTCACTGCGAATATAAAGCCTTTGATCAATACTTTACCCAATTCGTCATTTCCTGTTCCCATTCGGTCCGAAGAAACAACCACTACCATATTGCTTCTGGAATCAGGCACGCACGCTGCTTCCTCCGATTCTTCCTTTATGGCTCCTTCCATCTGAATCGAAATCCTGAATTCGGAGTCGCCAAGCTTCTCGGAGGAAACCTGTCCCCCTGCACTTGCTGCCATCTTCGTCACGTTCTGCACCGCGATCTCGTTGTCCACCAGGACTTCGATCGTCTCCGGGCCGGTAAGCGCCTGCATTGCCTTTTTGGTCTTAATGACCGGGATCGGACAATTATCACCCATTGCGTTGACTGTAATCATAATGATTCCACCTTTCTTACTTCCCGCACCTTCGGCACTTATAGACATATTCTATCATTGTTTGCCAAAAAGGTAAACGGGTATTTGATATATTATAAAATAGTCTGAGAAAGAATCTTTGTACCTCAACGGGTACGAGGCTCCAGACATGGATTGAACCTGCAGTAACCCGGATCTTTCCCATACTTTTTTATATCAATAGTGTGATAAGCATGATCTTCATAATATGCAGGCTGCATCTGCCCTTCCCGGAACACCCGGAGAAACTCCTGCATAGTATGTACCTCTCCCGGAAAATAAGTCGCACACAGCCCTACTTTCTCAGGAACATGGCAATCACTGGAGCCAAGGGCAGACAACCCAAGCCTGCGCGCATAATCCGCCGCCTTTGCGCAGGCGGCGTAAGACGTACTCCCGTTGAGCACTTCAAGACCGTCTAAGCCCTGTACCTTGTCCAGATATTCCTCAAGTCCCCGATTGTTGTTGCGGAATGGATGTGCCGCAAAACACACGCCGCCCTGTCCTTTTACCAGATCAATAAATTCCTGGGCAGGGACACGCTCTCTCGGATAATCCTCAATCCCAAATGCCACAATATCTCCCTGCAGGGAGAAGAATTCGATTCCCACAAAGATCGGGAAACCCACTTTCTCGGAATATTCTTTTGCATACTCCTTAAGGCCCATACTGTCATGGTCCGTGATACAGATTCCTCCAAGCCCTTTATTGCGGGCGATCCTTACCATCTCGTCCAGTTTCAGAAAGCTGTCTTTTGAATATGTCATCTCATGCATGTGGGTATCTATAAACATCTTCTACTCTCCCTCTTGGTAATCAGATAAACAAGTCTCCTATATTCTCATTATATAAATCCTTGGCTCAGGCTTCAAATAGACTTTTGTAATATATATTCGTACATATTGATTGTATCTATATATTATCTGCGGCAAGGGCAGAACATATGTTTTTTCTCAATTACAAAAAGCCGCAATTGCCTATAAAGTAAAAAGAGGCCCGAGATCAACTCAGGCCTGACATCGCCACTCTCTTCGAATGACTTACTTCTTTTCTCTTCGTACTTAATCTTAACTCTTCTTGTTCTCGCAGGCAATCCAGAATCGCCTCATTCAGCGACAGCATCTTCTCATCCAGCGAAGACACCATCTCTGCACATTCTCTTAACTCCCGGCTGATGTACTCGGGGGCATTTCCTTCGAATTTATAATAGATCTTATGTTCAAGGCTTGCCCAGAAATCCATGGCAATGGTCCGTATCTGTATCTCTACTTTCGTATCTACCACACTGTCTGATAAGAAGATCGGCACGGACACCAGCATATGGTAACTCTTATATCCGCTTGCCTTGGGATGCCTGATATAATCCTTAATCGACAGAACCTTCAGATCGCTCTGATTCCCGATCATCTCCGCCAACCGGTATATATCAGATGTAAAGGAACAGATCAGCCTCACGCCGGCAATATCGTTGACATACTTGACCATATTCTCTATGGAGATCTCATAGCCGTTCTTTCTTAACTTCTTAACAATACTTTCTGGTGTTTTTACTCTTGTCTTGATATGCTCAATCGGATTATACTTATGCACATGTTGGAATTCATCGTTTAAAATCTCCAGCTTCGTTCCCACTTCTTTTAATGCTGAATTATATAAAAACATGATAGTCTTCCAACTGTCTACATCTTCATAATTCTTTATCGCATTCTCCATATAGTATCTCTCCTCTCATATCGAAGAGTTAATTCGTACTATATATCAGTATACCATATGAAGCAGAGTATGTCATGAAATTCACAGTTATTTAAGAAAGAGGTTATATTTAACACTGACCTTCAAAAATACAGGCCCGTACTGCCGGGTATCAGAACTCAATTCCCTCTCTTGCTGTTCTTCCAAGATCAAACTGATGCTTCACCTTCCGTACCTCCGTGACATAATCTGCGATCTCCAACAGACTGTCTGGAAGCTGATGGCCCGTCATAACAATCTCAAGCCCCCTTGGCTTATGCATGATGAAACCAATCAGTTTCTCCTCACTTAAAACTTCCAGATTCAGGGCACACAGCGCTTCATCCAGAACCAGCATATCGAAGGGACCGCAGAACTTGATGATCTCATCCAGCGCCTTGTTGTTGTAATGCCTGAATTCCGCCCGTTCATCCTTGTTCATCTTACTGACAAACTTCACAGGTTCTCTCCCCGGCAGACAGGTGACATTGGGCAAAGCTTCAAGAACCTTCCGCTCATTCGAAGAATTATCCTTCAGGAACTGAAAGAAAAGCACCTTAAGCCCGCAGCCTGCCGCTCTTACAGCCAGCCCTACGGCAGCGGTCGTCTTCCCCTTCCCGTCCCCGTAGTATATATGTACTCTTCCCGTGCCCTTCATATTCTCTCCCCCTTTTGAATAAAAATCCTATATCTCCAGCTGCATATCTCCAAACTTGATCAGGCCCTTCCTGCGCATGAATTCCGATATCAGAAGTGTTACCGCTGCCGGAAGGACGATCTGGATCGCCAGGATCTTGATAAGGACCACCGCCGCCGCCTCTGTCTGGATCATCGTCTGCCAGGTCATGATCTGGCCAACCAGGCCTGCCGTTCCCATGCCCGATCCGGTCGCGTTGCTCGTCATATGCAGCGCCATCGTTCCAACCGGCCCTAAGATCGCACTGGACAGAATAGCCGGAAGCCAGATAATCGGTTTTCTTACAATATTGGGTACCTGCAGCATGGATGTCCCAATCCCCTGTGCCAGCAGCCCTCCGATCTTATTCTCGCGGTAGCTTGCCACCGCAAATCCAACCATGTTACAGCAGCATCCAACCGTCGCCGCCCCTGCTGCAAGCCCGGACAGATTCAGTATGATCCCAAGCGCAGCCGAACTGATCGGAAGGGTCAGGATCATCCCCATCAGCACGGATACGATGATTCCCATAAGGAACGGCTGCTGCTCTGTTCCCCAGTTGATCAGCGCGCCAAGCCACGCCATAAATCCGGAGATCGGCGGTCCAAGAAGAAGACCTACCGCAGAGCCGGTCCCGATACTGATAATGGGCGTCACCAGAATATCCACCTTCGTCTTCCCTGATACCAGATGCCCGAAAAAGATTCCCACATATGCGGCAATAAACGCACCCAGCGGCTCTCCCGGTCCTGCATATATCACGGCGCCCTCTGAAAGCAGCGCTCCTGTAAGCAGTTTGCCCGCAAACGCACCGACCATCCCTGCCGTTGCGGCTGACACCACTACCAGCGGCGGCTCCTTGAACCGGTAAGCCACCGCCGCGCCGATTCCCGCGCCCGTCAGCGACGCCGCCACCTTGCCGATCACGAATATCATATCCCCAAATGCACCGCCGGACAACGTGCCGATCTGCTGGATGATCGTCCCGATGATCAGCGTGGCGAAAAGCCCCTGCGCCATAGCGCTTAGTCCTTCGATAAAAAACCTGTCCAACGTTTTCTTTAGTCTGTCCATTTCCCTCTCCTTACTTTTGGCACTCGAATCCGCAATTATGTAAATTTACAACTGTCTTGTCACATGAGTTTATCATAACATGTATTTAAAGTCAAATAAGTAGAGAAAACTCTTTACATCTCCAAAAAAAGCGGATATACTTTCTCTTACTGAACCACAGCATATATGAGAAGAAATGAGGTACAATCATGTTCCGGTTATGGGGAAAAGAATTCAAGGATAACAGATTAGTCCGGGATACCGTCATCTGCGATGACACGGACGATACCCGGACTCACAAGATTTTCAACGCGCTTGACGCCATTTGCTACGAATTCGATCTGAGCAAGCCAATCTGGCTGGACGCCACAATCGAAGAATTCAAACGTCATGACAAGGCACGTTTTACACAGGATAATTTTGTAGATTCCATTGATTTTGATTATCTGGAGATCCACGTGATTGAAGAATGATCTTATCTCCTGCTGCCGACAGCGCTTCACGGACTATAACAGTGTATTATTCATTGCGGATAGCCGCAAGCGGACTTAGCTTCATGGCCCGAAGTGCCGGGAAATATCCGGCGACCACGCCTACAAGCATGGCAAACCCCATAGAGAGCAATACCAGCCATAACGGGATATAGGAGATATTACCGTCGAATCCCATGGCCGCTCCGTGGCCGGTCAGGAAATTAATGGCCGCCGACATCAGGAAACTCAGCACATTGCCGATCATGCCGCCGATCAGCCCGATGAACGCCGCTTCCAGCAGGAACATCTGCTTGATATTCTTCAGGCTGCAACCAAGCACCTTGATCACACCGATCTCTTTCGTCCGTTCATAGATGGACATCATCATCGTATTGGCAATTCCGATCGCCGCAACGAAGAGGGATACCGCTCCGATACCGCCAAGGACCGCCTGGATAATCGCGAACTGACTCTTCATACTGTTCAGATACTCTGCATTAGTCTCCGCATTGTAACCCATCTCCCGGATTTTTGCCGAGACTGCTTCTACATTGTCGATATCGTCCACATTCACCTGCGCATACGAATAGCAGAACTCCTTATATGGCTTGCCCGACTTCGTGGTGGGCTGCCCCGGAATCACTCTCCCGGCAAATTCCTTCTTCAGAACCTGCCGCAGTGTATCCAGGTCACAATAGATATAGTAATAATTCGCCGTATATTCCTCCGGGTCTCCCGCTACAACACCACTGGCTTTTACCACATGCTTCTGTACCGTCTTAGGCGCTGCCTGCTGAGCGCCGGGGTCATCCATGCCGCCTCCCGTATCAAAACCATTACCCATACTGTTATAGTAACCATCCTGATCGAGTATCAAAAACAACGTATCATTAGCAAAATCTATATCCGGCATCTCTCCGGTCTCATAATAGCCCTTTCCGGTTCCCTTTTCATAGAAATTCGTCACGACACCGTTACCGTATACCAGCTCCAGATTTCCGCTGTTTGGCGTTGGAAGTGTTCCGGTCGCCAATGGAATATTCCTGGCTGCAAGACCCTCCGGCGTCATTGCAACCAACTGGCCGGAACCCTCGTACTTCCCCTTCAGCATGTTAACCCACATCTCATATACCGGCGACGCGATGGTCACATGTTCAAGCTGGGACAGCTCACTGATTGCCTGGTCGTTGATATATTTCTGCGATTCCTCTTCTTCTCCTGACGAAGAGGAGTAAGAGATCATGGAATCACCCGCACCTGCCCCAGACACCCTGATACTGGTAAGGCCTCCGGACTGCTCCACCTCACGGTAAAGAGATTCCTGAAGCCCAAGCCCCAGAGAGATCATAACGACGATGGACGCTGTTCCGATAATAACCCCAAGGACAGTCAGAAAGGTTCTAAGCTTCCGCCTCTTTAAATTGCTACCGCTCATCCTCAGAAGGTCTATCCAGCTCATCCAGCAATTCCTCCTCTTCATTCATTCTCTTTTTCTTCTTTCTCTTCTTCATAACAACTACGACAATAATGATCACAACGACCACAGCCGCGGCGACCGCAGCCGGTATCACAGGAAGCCCTTTCGTCTCCTCCATCATCTCCATATCCGCCGGCATCATCATATCGCCCTCCGTTGCTTCCGTAACCTCTAACTGCAGCTCCTTCTCGGCCGTTGCGATCTTGCCGGACTCATCCTCATAACTCAGGGTCATCTTCACATTTGCCGGGCCTCCGGTTGCCTGAGCTCCTTCTAACATGGCGTCGATGGATGCCGTCGCACCCGATTCGACATTCCCTATGAATACCTCTTCTTTCTTAATGCATGCGCCCTCGAAAGTTGCTTTCACATTATAGAGCTTGATCCTTCCCATGTTGTAAAGATTGCACATGACGTTGGCCTCATCTCCCACCGAGATGCTGTCCGGACTGATCTCAAAGTCACTGAACTCGAATCTGGCGTCCTGCTTAACCGGTATAGAGATACTGGATGAAGCTTCCACCGGCGAACCGTCGGCGCCTTCATATTTCATACTCAGATCAACGCTGTAAGGCTTCTGCAAAAGATCGGCTTTGGCATTGAGCTGGATAGAGATATCCGCAGTGCCGTTCGCCTTGATTCCGTCCATATATATAGAACTGGAGCCCGATACCGGAAGAAATGCCGGAGCCACCGTCTGTGCATCGTTCCCTTCCGTCGGCGCCGTAAGGTCGAACAGCATGTTGCTGACCTTTGTTGCCTTCGAGGTATTCTTCAGATGAATGATCAGTGTAAAATTAGTTCCCGCATGCACTTCCGCCGGATCCGTGTTAAATCCGGTCACGATCACCCGCGGAACAGAAGCGGAATCTGAACTGCCTCCCCCGCCGGACACACCCCCGTTGCTAAAGCCGCCGGCATCTGCCGACATCATATCTCCGCCGATATCCCCAAAGGACATATCTCCGCCGGAGATCTGTCCCAAATCAATCGTCTGATCCCCCGGATTATCCGCAGGTTTGGCAGTCGTATTGACATAGAACTTCTGAGAAGCCGCCGGTTCCGTGCCGTCTTCCGTAAACACATCAAACTGCAGCGTATGCCTTGCCGTCGCCACATCCTCCCGCTGCTCAAAGACAAAAGTTACCGGCACAGACTCTCCCGCCGGAATCTCTTCTATCTTCTGCGCATAATTCTGGTACTCCGTCTTAAACGGCCATTCGTCGTTGGTGTCGCCGAGCCTTGGTGCAATCACCGCGTTACTGAGTGTTTTATCTGAATTATTATGCACGACCAGCGTCCATTCCTGGGCTCCTTCCGTCGTAAATGTAGGCGCCTTATTCCCGTCAGACGTGACCGTAACCGATCCGGCCGGCGCAGCCATAATATCGGCCGGCCCTGTTATCCCCGCCAGCAGCGCGGCCATGCATACTCCCATCAGAAGCTTCTTTAATCGTTTCATCTTCTCTTGCCCTCCTCAATCGCTATCTTCCGGTTATCTTCAATCTTAAGAATCTTCCCGTCCCGGATATGAAAGACTCTGTCGGCATAGGTTGCCAGATGCGCGTCGTGGGTTACCATCACAAGCGTCTTCTTCTGTTCTCTCACCACCTGCTGCATCAGCCGCATCACCTCTTCGGATGTGTGTGAGTCCAGATTCCCCGTCGGCTCATCCGCGAATATGATCTTCGGATCCACCACCAGCGCCCTCGCAACACCTACTCTCTGCTGCTGTCCGCCCGACATCTGGTTCGGCAGATGCTTCTTGTGCTTCTTAAGCTTCACCAGATCCAGCATCTTATCCGCCTTACGCATCCGTATATCCCTTGGGACTCCCCGGAAACTTAAGGGCAGTGCCACATTCTCCAGTGCATTCATGGTTCCCAGCAGATGGAAGGACTGAAAGATAAATCCTACATTCTCCCGCCGAAAACGCACCAACTGTTCCTCCGTCAGACCCTCGATATGCTGCCCCGCGATCACGACGCTGCCTTTCGTCGGCTTCTCAAGGCCTGCAAGCATATTAAGCAGAGTAGACTTGCCGGAGCCTGATGTCCCTACGATCGCACAGAACTCCCCTTCATATATCGCAAAATCAACTCCGTTCAGTGCCCGCACAACCTCATCACCCACACGGTACAGCTTATAAAGATCTTTCACTTCTATTACTTTGTCCATAGGCACTCCTCCCATTTTCTCTTTTTTCATTATAATGCATAAATCAAAACACTTTCGATAGAAATTATGAATTTTTTCTTAACTTTACAAAATGATTGCATTTTTTCTTAAAATGTATTATAATACATCATATGCAGATATAGTTCATCGGTAGAATGCTAGCTTCCCAAGCTGGAGAGGCGGGTTCGATTCCCGTTATCTGCTTACATAAGACCAGAAATGTTGTAGAGTCAGCGTTTCTGGTCTTTTTTGATACTGACTGCTCCCATCTATACGAGACAGCTCCCACCCCTTTCCCGAGTCTGTAGAAAGGTGTGGTAATAAAAAATAAGCCGTCCTGACTCTGGCAAGTTTGGAAACGGCTTACTCTGAATTAGTTGATGATTGGGGAATCGGCCCGATCGGCAGCGTAGGCCTGTCCAAAACGGCCACGCCCAGGTATCCCCAGATTGGAAAAGCCCGCCCCGATCGAGGGCATCTAATCCCATTTGGGCTTGGGCTCGTCCTGCAGGACGAATGGTACATTGACAATAATACACTTACCTGGGGAGCCGAAGGGGCGATATGCCAGCCGCCGGACGAAAGAAAGGAGGCTGGTGCTTATGGTTACATATTCGGATTTAATCCAATTTGTGATTATGCTTTGCGCCGTGATCACTCTTGTTGTTTATATCACACGCAAAAAATAGCGCCCTCGGTCTGGTAAACTAAGGCGCTACTTTTGTAAAACCATTTTACCGGCGGCTAGGCTGCATCTAGCTTTCGGCTCTCTTGTTAAGTATATTATAGTCAATCTCACCAAATATGTCAAATACTATCCTTTCATTTCATAACCGCCACCACGCGCACTAAGGAGAACTCAAGAGCGCCCTGAATGCCCAATAGCACATTGACAATAATATACTTACCCGACTAGCTGAGGGACATGCTCCCACCCTTTCCCGAGTCTGTAGAAAGGTGTGGTATTTTATGAGTACATATGAAGAATTCATGATTTTGCTGACATTTGCGTCGCTGGTTGTTGCAATTCTGAATCTGAAAAATAAAAAATAAGCCGTCCTGACTCTGGCAAGTTTGGAAACGGCTTACTTTTTATGTAACTGTTAATTGATTCGCCGGGTCGGGTGAAGTGCACTCACCCTTCGGCTAGTCTGTTAAATATATTATAGTCAATTTCTCCAAATATGTCAAACACTATTCATTTCAAAACCGCCACCATAGATAAACAATATTCTGTTTTTGAACAACAGTTTCTTGATTCATCAACAACTCTTATCGCAAAAATCTATATTGTATCTTGTTCCATGTGAGAACAAAACACCGTCCGTCAATTCAATGCGAAGAATACAAGTATTTTCATCATCAAAATTGTTGTGCCCATTGTCAATCCACTCCTTAAAAGCCTCCCTTAGCTTCCTGGCAATATTTCTATTTTTGTCCGCACAGAACCAACCTAAATTTACTCCCTTTCCATGTGCCGTAAACCAATCGCCACTAATCGCCACATATGGACTTTTTTCTATTTGCTTCATTTTTTTAGAAAGTGCATATGTAATCACATAGAATGAACTATCTTCATAAAATCCATTCACATTACGGACATATGGCATACCATCTTGTACCGTTGCCAGAGCTATTATATTGTCTTTGTTAAATCGATCGTTCAGTATCCTATTAAATTTTGCTTAATCTTCTCTCGCCGTCGCCCAGATTCTCGACGATGCTTCTGTCGGAAAGTTTCTTGAGCGGTATGTACATTGTCACGACGGACACGCCAAGGAATACGGTAACTGCGATGAGAAGAGCCGTCAGAAACAGCCGGACCTTTTCCGGGTTATCCGCCAGCGACCGCAGCAGTACATTTACGCTGTCATACGGATCGTGTTTCCTCAGCCGTATCAAAAATTCTCCCGTCACGATCGCAAAGGATAACAGTATGACCGCTCCGCCCTCGGATAAATTTTCCAACAGATATCTCGACTTCAACATTCTCCTGTCCATACCAAGCGCGCAAAGTACGCCGATTCGTTTTCGGGGAGTTCGTGTTTCTCCGTCTCCCACTCTCTTCCCCACGGTTTCACAATGCCTGATAAGGTATAGGATTTCATCTCTCCATTTTCCGACAGGGTAATTTCGATTCTATCTCCGACTTTCACCTGCTTTGGCAGACGGCTTGCCGCCGTCTCAGAAAGTGCGACCTCTGCACGATCCGACGGTAAATATCCCTCTGTCATCTGTATCCGGCTAAGAGCCGCCGCTGTCCGGTCCACGTATCCTGCCTCGCCGAGACGTTCACCATTCTGCCACGAAGTTCCCAGCATGACAATCTTTCCGATCCGTTTCGTGGCCTCCGATTCTTCCAAGATCTGCCCGGCTCCTTCTTCCGCCCCAAACACCGCGCCCGTCCATTCTCCATATGTGTCGTAGCGCAGGCTTTCCCGGGAACGGTAGAAGCTCTCCAGAAACAGAATTGTCATGATTCCACATGTATAAATAAGCGCCAGCATAATAATGCTGATACGCAGTTCACGCTTTCTCCCCTTAAAACTTCGCAATACGAGCTTTCTTTCCGTACTGCAGTTTTATTCCTCCAAAACTTCGGCGGTGTCCGGGCTTCTCCCCCGAAGACCATGGTACATCACCTCTCTATTCATTAGACTCCCCGGAGTATGTTTTGTTACAAGATTTGAACACAAACTGTAATAAGTCACAGAAATTTCCAATGACATTCTTCGACTTGTCAGATTATAAGATGTGTCGTATAATATAATAAATGAAGCATTTTTCTACAAAAGCAGACATGTATGTCCAGGCAGGAGGAGATGTCTTGAAAAAAATTATGAAATTAATCGCTGTCAATCTCGGCATTGCAGTTCTTGCCGTAATCCTGTACTCACCGGGTCTCATAGGCTTACGGCTGTCGGATTACAGTATATTCCGGGCGGGAATGTCTATCATAGCCGCCCTCGTACTGATTGCCGTTTTCTTTCTGGCAAATATTACTCTTTTAAAAGGTCCGGATCAAAAGCCTGTCACATTGGAAGAGGTTCCCGATCTGGAGAAGGCGAAGAACATCCTGAAGGATCATTACAGCGGCAGATATTTCGGAAATATGGCGAAGACTGCTTCCGAACAGCTTGACCGCATTTTCAAATGCAGACAGCGTCTGTCCGGCATCCTGGAACAGAAATTCGCCAGAGGCTCCATGAGCTGGGACAAGTTCGACAGCGTGGCAGCCGCGGCAGAGACTTCCGCCATTAAGAACGTGGTTGCAATGGCGAACCGCATGCGCCTCTTCGACGAGAAGGAGTATGCAAGACTCCAGCATTACCGGGAAGACGACATTCCCGACGATATCCAGGAGGAACAGCTTCGGCTGTACCAGAAGAATTTTGACAATGTCAGATCAACAATCGCACTCAACGAGAAGATCCTGCTCAAGCTGGACGCGCTGGCTATGGAGATCTCTTCCCTCACATCAGGAGATGATGCCGGCCTGAACCACGAACTGATCCATGAGATCGAGAAGCTGATCGATGAGACGAAATACTATCAATAAAAGACAGAATATACATCAACCCATCGGAGGAACAACCTATGAATAAGAAAATTGCAGGAATTATGGTTGTCGTAGTCATCGTTGTATGCGCCGCAGTATTCGGCGGTATCTATGTGACACGCAACATCGGCAAATCCGAGAAAGTAATCTCTGAAGAAAATGCCGAAAAACGTCTGGCCAGAATGATAGACAAGATTAATCCCACGACCGGAACTCCTGTCAAATCGCCGATCGAATACGACTCGGCAGAAGACGAAGCAGAGGAGCTGCCGGATATCGATACCTGTACGGTTCCGGTTCGGGCCGGGACCAGCCTGTACGCCGAGATCTACTCTTCCCCGGAAAAGGCCGGTACCGGAACGGACGGATGGCTCTGCGAGATGGCGGAGGAATTCAACCAGGAGGGCTACCAGGTCGGCGGTCAGAAGGTCTCCGTCCAGATCCGCAACGTCAACAGCGGACAGGCCCTTGACTATATTGCCACCGGCAAAGCCGTTCCCGAAGGGTTCGCGCCTTCCAGCATGCTCTGGGTGGATATGCTGAACTCCAAAGGCACTGCCACCGAGACTATATCCGACAGCCTGGTCGGCAATGTTGCCGGAATTCTCCTCTCCGACAAAACCTATGATCAGATCGTGGAAAAATACGGAAGCGTAGACCTGAAAGCCATTACCGAGGCAACCGAAGCCGGAGAATTCGCAATGGGTTACACCAATCCCTTCGCCAGCAGTGCAGGGCTTAATTTTCTGATCTGTACACTGGAGAGATATGATCTTGACAACCCGCTTTCCGAGACGGCAACAGCCGGTTTCCAGAAGTTCCAGAAGAACGTGCCCTTCGTCGCGCTGACGACCATGCAGATGCGGGACGCTGCCGAGAATGGTTCCCTGGACGGATTCATCATGGAATATCAATCCTACAAGAACGATACGGTGCTGTCTAAGAACTACAAATTCACCCCTTACGGCTACCGTCACGACAATCCACTGGTAAGTATCGAATCTGCCAGCCCCGAACAAAAAGAAATCCTGAAGCTTTTTGCCGAATATTGTGCAACAGACCAGGCGGCAAAACGGGCCACAGAATACGGCTTCAATGGGATGGCTGATTATAAGTGTGAATATGAACCGGTTTCCGGCGATATCCTGACGGCCGCACAGAAATTATATAAGACGAATAAGGACACCGGCCGTCCGGTGATCGGCGTATTTGTGACGGACGTCTCCGGAAGCATGGACGGCGAGCCGCTGATTGCTCTTCAGACATCTCTCATCAACAGTATGAAGTATATCAATCCTGAGAATTACATCGGGTTGGTAAGTTATGCGGATGATGTAACCATCGAATTACCGATCGGTCAGTTTAACCTGGAGCAGCAGACGTATTTTAAAGGAAGCGTAGAAAATCTATACGCCTCCGGCGGAACTGCGACCTTCGATGCCATCTGTGTTGCACTGAATATGATCCGTGAGATGATGGAGGAATATCCCGATGCCAAGCCGATGCTGTTTGTCCTGAGCGACGGAGAAACCAATGTCGGCTATGACTTAAATGACGTCCGGGATATCTTAAGCGGATTAAAGATACCGGTCTATACGATCGGGTACAATGCGGATCTTGATGCGCTTCAGAGCATCAGCTCCATTAACGAAGCCGCAAGTATCGACGCATCAACCGCCGATGTCGTATACCAGCTTAAGACATTATTTAACGCAAACATGTAATTTAACTAAAGGAGTACAATATATGAGCGGATTTACACTGGATCTACCAAATACCGAAGAGATAAAAAAAGAAGTCGCAGAAGAACTGAAACCGACCAGTGAAGTGAAGACTGTCATTGCCAACACCGTCAAAGACAAAGCAGACCAGATCATGAACGTGGACCTTGACTCGCTTGCCGAGCGCAGAGAATTCGTCCAGGTAGTAGAAACCTTTGGCTCTGACATCGTCAGACAATCCCAGGCCAAAAACAGTATCCTGCAGAAACGTATGGGAGAATTCGGCAAAGCCGGCGGAGAGTCGGGCGAAGTGGCAAAAGGCCTGGAAGAGCTGTCTATTAAAATGAGGGATCTGGACCCGTCCGGCCTTGACTTTACCAAGACCGGAGTCCTTGGTAAGGTCTTCAACCCGATCCGGCGGTATTTCGAACGTTTTAAGACCGCCGATGCCGAGATCGCCGGCATTGTAAAAACATTGGAAAAGGGACGGAACACCTTAAAGAACGACAACACCACTCTGGAGATCGAACAGGCTGCCATGCGTGATCTGACAAAGCAGCTAACCCAGAAGATCGAACTCGGCACACAGCTCGACAGCTATCTTTCTAATGCCGTAGAGAACGCCAAAGTCTCCGGGGAATCCGAGGAACGCATCAAATTCGTAGAAGAGGAGATCGTCTTCCCGCTCAGACAGCGGCTGATGGATTTCCAGCAGCTACTGGTGGTAAATCAGCAGGGAATCATCGCTATGGAGGTGATCCGCAAGAACAATCTGGAGTTGATCCGCGCAGTTGACCGCGCCCAGACCGTGACGGTTGCCGCACTTCGCGTGGCTGTTACCGTAGCCGGCGCATTATATAATCAGAAAATCGTTCTCGAAAAAGTACAGATGCTTAACGAGACGACCAACAACATGATCAGCGCCACCTCAAGAATGTTAAAAGAACAGGGAACCGCGATTCAGAGAGAAGCCGTGGAAGCCAGCATTTCTCCTGACACACTAAAGCAGGCATTCGCGGATACTCTGTCAGCCCTCGACGATATCAGCACTTATAAAGAGAAAGCACTGCCGCAGATGGCTCAGACGATTCAGGATTTCCGTATGATCGCGGACGAAGGCGAACGCCGCCTTACCGATATGGAAAAAGGACGAAATCTCGGCTTTTAATAAAATTGGGACGTAGTAAAATTGCATTTTACTACGTCCCAATTTGCGTTTGGAAATGACAACATTTTTCGTGATACTGTTTATTCACTGTCCATCGGCATCATCTCAAGCTTCCGTTTCTGATCACGTCTTACATAAGTAACATCTATTACCTGCACTTTACCCCTGTCCTCATCAATCCAGAAATATACATAATAGTTCTTCACCACCATGCGATGTATCCCCCGGCTACACCATGGTTCTTCTGGCGTAAGATGAATCCGGCCAGGCATAGAGCCAAGCTTTTTGATTTCTGACTGTAATGTTAGCATAAGTTTTACCGCCGCCTCTGGCGCTGACAGATCAAATGCAATATACCCCGCAATCTCCCGCATGGACTGCTCCGCATACTGCGTAATCTTTACTTCATATTGCTGATTCACCAGATACTTCCTCTATCAATCTGGAAAATACCTCGTCAGCGGGAGACGACTGATCTGCTTTTGCCTGTGTAAACCCGATTTCCAACCTTGCATCAAATTCTTCCCTGCTCATCTCGTCACGGGCCAGAGGCCTGTTTGCCGGGATTGCCGGTCTGAACGGCATACCGTTCCATAAAACTACCTGCCTGTAAAACATATTGATGGCTGTAGATACCGGAATTCCAAGTTCTGAAAGGATTGTTTCTGCTTTTTCCTTGATTTCAGGCTCTACACGAGCTGCCACGTTTGCACTTTTAATTGCCATTTTAAACACTGCCTTTCGCACATATCCTTATTTCTATACAGTCAGTATACCGTATTGTATGTCGAATTGCAATACGATATCTCCTCTCTTTACAAAACCCCCTTCCGGTTATAGCTTTTCTCATGATATGAACTGGGAAACGCCACATTAAAACCAGGGCAGCAATCCCATCACGACCGCGGTAATAATCGTACAGATCGTCATGGACGTGACATTCGCCACCGTTCCATGTACGCCTTCCGGCAGTTTCTCAGAGAAATACTGTGCCACAGGCCCTCCCATGATACCGCCCAGCACTCCTGCAAACACCGCGACCGGAATAGTCGAACCAAAGAACAGTACACAGGCCGGACCTACACTCACGACCGGAACATAGGTCGCATACCACCCTCCGTCCGCATATTTGTCAACATACAGGAACACTCCGACTGCCGCACCCACAAACTGGGACAGCAGAATCGCCGGAACTGCACCCGAACCATATGCGCCGTGTGTCCCGCACAGGATCGTATTGATCGTCACGCCTGCCAGCAGAAAGACCGAGGCAACTTCATTTCCATAAAAAGGTGCTTCCGAGAAATCCGCCAGAACTCTTCTGATAAACCAGGATGTACTGTACACATCCTCGCTGACGCTGACACTCCTGTGCGGCTTGATCTCGGCCTTCTTCACAAAGGGAAGAATCTTACAGACCATGCAGACTATGATTCCCGTGATCGCCATCGTCGATACATTTGCCACTACTCCGGGAAGATTCAGCGGAGTAACGATAGAATTCCCAATCCAGATCGCCGTCGGTGCGCATATTAATCCTCCGAGAATCGAAGCCGTAAGCAGCGCCGAGATGCTCGGCCCATACAAAAGCATGACTGCAGGCGGTGCGCCTACTACTGTGATAAATGTGTTAAGCCATGTTACCTGCGGATCTGCGAATCCCCCGATATACCGGAATACGAAGATTGCCAGCGCAAGGGAAAGCACCTGGGATGCCAGTACCCACGGGAACATGGTGCTGCTCCCGTAACAAATATCGAACCCGGCAAACTTAGAATTCTTGAGCGCCAGTATCCACGCCACAAATCCTCCAAGAATCAGGCCAATCCCGGCAAATACGCTCGCATAGAACTGTGCCTCCGTAAAATTCATAAAAAACCACGCCATCTGCTTCGGAAATGAATCTAATATCCCGTCAATCAGATGATTATAATCTAATGCCTGGTTTGTCCCGCTAAGAGCCGTCAAACCAAAGTAAAGCACAAATCCGATTACAATACACACCGCAAACCCGGCAACAGATCCTGTCCGTCGTTCCCCGCCATGTACTTTAGTCTCACTCATCTTTATCCTCCATTAACTATTCATAATAATGTTCCATGATGTATCTGCTGTACAACTCAGTATACCTCGCAACGCTTGAAAGAGAAATATGTTCATTTACACAATGCGCCAGCGCATCATCTCCCGGCCCCGCAATGACAAATGGCAGCTGTCGTCCGGACATCATCTGCGATGCATCCGTGTAAAAATACAGCCCCTTTGGTTTTGTAGATATCCCCACACTCTCAGCCGCTTCCAACATACGCCTGACAAAAGGACTGTCCTGCGGCGTCTCTAATGCCGGCCTGTTATTCAAAACCTCAACCGTCATATGTACTGCCGGATGCATACTCATAGTCTCTCTACATATCTCTTGCGCCATATGGATGATATCATCATGGGATGTACCCGGAATCGTCCGTATATCCAGTTCCATCTGTGCACTGGCCGGAATGATGTTCGTCATGACCCCGCCGCCAAATCTTGTAACCGACACAGTGTCCTCTCCCAGAATGGAATGACTCTTCTTTCCTTCCACCGCTTCACGAAGCCGGTTGGCAAAATGAATCCCGTACTCTACCGCATTGTCCCCCAGCTCCGGCCGCGATGCATGAGAAGCCTTTCCCCGTATCTCGGCCCGAAGCCACAACGCCCCCTTCTCACAGATACCGATCTTCTCATCGGAGGGCTCACAGATGATAACCTCCTCCACCTGCCCCAGACATTGTTCTTCTACAACGGAACATATCCCTAATCCCTTACTTTCTTCGTCCGCAGTAAAGCAGAAATAAATCGGTCTTTTCGGCTTCTTCCCGTTTTGGGCAATCTGCTGCAAAGTCAATATCATCGCCGCATCGCCGCCTTTCATATCTGCAGCCCCTCGTCCATACAGGATATCTCCCTTTACTTCTGCCTGATGCGGAGGATAGGCCCAGCCGTCCTGCTCGCTGCATGCCACCGTATCCAGATGTCCGATGAGTGCCAATCCTCCTTCTTCGGTATCCCCTTCCACCTTCACGATCAGAGACGCCCTCTGCGGCGTATGATCAATCTTCCGGCATTCAATCCCCTCCGGAAGCATCTGTCTGATCAGATCAACAAGCTTCCCCTCATTACCTTCCGGCTGGCAGGTATTCACTCTCACCAGACTTTCCAGTACTTTCCGGCACTCCTCTATCGTTGGTTTGCATCCTGCTTCCTCTCTCAATTTTTTTCTCCTTTGATCACCTTTTCTATCTGATTATTTCTGATAGGAGAACATCACAAGCTCGCCTACTCCCGTCTTCCTGACCATACCAAATTTACTGACCCAGCCGCCGGCTCCGCAATTTCTTCTGACTGCCCGGTTCTCAAATGATACGATCTCTCCATTTACAATCGTATATGTCGCCAGCTTGTCCGCCTCGTCGACAATAGTCACGTTTGCCAGAGCTCCCGCTCCAAGATGTCCCGTCTTCCTGGTCCACCAGTCATTCGCCGTTCTCTTCGCAATCAATTCCGCCGGATTACAAGTCATTGCCGCAATTGACTGGCTAAGTGTCAGCACTCCCATATCTGCCAGTTCAAGAATTGCAGGAATATTATCTCTCGTATCGCCGAATCCTTTCATGGTCGCCTGATTCTGTCCATCGGAGATCAATATCCGTACCTTACCGCTGCTCAGTGCATCATAAGCCAGCTTCTGTGATTCGGCAGGAAGCTTGAGCCCTTCCCTGCTTCCATGACCCGCACGCAGCATTGTGGTTACAAATTCCGCCGTAATATTCTCTCCGTCAACCAGATCAATGACTCTTCTCATTCCTTCTGCAGCCCCCATATGTGTGCCGCACCCTGCCGCCGTCGCATGAGCCAGGTGGAGCGGACGCCCCTTTGACAGACTTACCAGTCTCTCCGCATGTTCCGGATCCTGTGTGTGCGACATATAGATCAGATTTGCCTTGGACGTAATCTCGAATATCTTCTCTATGTTCTCATCCGGCATGATAAAGTGTCCCATATGATCCTTGATCCCAACCGTCAAGGCTGCTGTTGTATTCGTAATTCCGTTACGGCTCATCTTCTCAGACAGAGTATCCGCATCCATCTCGCCCCTGAACATCTTAATCAGTTCCTCTACTGACATCCGGGTTCCAAGAACATTGACCGCTCCCAGATACACTCCCAGATTGATGGGTACACCATGATCTACCTCGGCCCCCAGCAAAGACGGTGCCATGAATGTATTGCCAGCCCCCGGTGAAAGCCCCAGTGTCACGCCGTCCTCCGCCGCACAGAATATCGGATTCGTACTCACTTCGAACAGATCTCCCAGATGAAGATGCATATCGATCAATCCCGGCATCACCAGCAGCCCTTCACAGTCAATGATCCGATCACCGTTCTCTGCATGAATGTCTTCTCCAACCTGACAGACTTCCCCATTCTCTATCAGAATATCCTTCACCGCATCAACCTGATTCTTTGGGTCTACCACACGTCCCCCTCTAAGAAGCAGACGCCCGTCTGACCTTATGTCCCCAATGGTATCCTTCATCTTATTCTCTTTTACCGTTGCCAGCACCTCGTCCATAAATCCGACCTTATTCTCGTACATATCCGTACCTCCTTTTTGTGTCGCCTTCCGTCTGTGAATATTTATCCACCGTTACCTCATGTCGTACCCTACCCGCCATCACCTCCAGGTTAACAACAAGTACGCACTCCTATGATTTTCCATTATATCAGTTTACGCCTTGTAGATCATCGTTCATCAAAGACTAGACTTTCGCCTTATTATTGTCTTTGTCATACAACATCATGAGCGCACATGAATCTGATATAATTTCAGCGCCAGCTCCAGGTTCAGCTTCTGTTCCTGGTCCTGAAGATTCATTTCCAGTATCTGACATATCTTCCGGTAGCGATACTTCATAGAATTATAGTGGATATACAGCTTCTCGGACGCTTCCTTTAAGTTCCACCCGCAGGCCGCGAGAACCAACGCCGTCTTAAGCATCTCTGTGTGATGCTTAAGATCATACTCACGAATCCTCTGGACATACAGACGCTGGAACTCCTTCGCCTCCTCGCTTGCACTGACCAGGGACAACAGCTTGTACACACCCAGCTCCTCATAGACCGATATGGCATCCTCACGCAGCATATTTCTTGAGATCACAACTGACCTCCTGGCCTCCTCGAAGCTTTCCTGTATCTGTGCAATATCCTTCTTATAATTGCCGACACCGATCGTAGCGGTGAATGCTACCGCTCTGCGAATCTCCCCTTTTATCTCTCCAAAGACAAGCTTGAGCCGTTCCATGAACCGACTTCTCTTATTATAGGTCTCGGAGATCACAAATACGATCTGATCGCTCATCCTGCTGTACACATAATGCGGGAATTCCTTCTCAACGATACGCTTACTGATATTCAAGATCCGCCGAATGATGCCGTCAAGCCTGCGGTTTCTCTCCATATCCAGCTCCTGCAGGTACTGCTCTTTGAACCGGTCAATATCAACAATCACCACGATCCCCCCAAAATAAAAATCCCAGTTATAGATTCTGGCGCGATTGATGATCTCTTCTTTCGACCGTATATTACCCGTCAGAATGTCCTGGACAAACTGCTCCCTGTACTCTGTCTCTATCTGCACCGTCGCCATCTGCTTCTGGATCTTAAGCGTCAGAATGATCCCCGCCTGCTCGATTGCAATCTGGTAATAATCCCGGAAAAATTCGTCAAACCCGTCGAGCTGCTTTCCAAGGACGATATATCCGTACTCTTCCTCATTAATGTGCATCCGGTAGAAATCATAATTTTCCGACTCCCCGGGCATCGCTCCTGCATCCACATCCCATTCATTCCAATCCTTATAGATCATGCTGTCTTCCTCTGTCCCGGCTGCAAAATACACTTTGGAGAAGCAAGAATCTATAAACGCCGTCTCACGGTGGATATGCTGTCTTAAGAATGCCAGTATCGCCGGAATCTCTTCATCCTCAAGCACCATCCGTGTAAATGCCTCGTGAATGCGCTCCGAATACAGCAGCCTTCTCGACTGCCTGTTGATCACTTCCCCCAGTACAGGATCAATCACATCCGTAAATGCGAACTCATAGGGAATCGACACGATCGGGAAATTAAGTTCATCCGCCGCCCTAAGGGCATCCTCCGGAAATTCATGGATAAAACGGTCAAATTTGACCCCTAAGGCGGCGGCTCCGCCCTTATCCAGATTGATGATGAGAGACCGGATATACTCCGGACAATCCTTCACCACATAGCCCGTTGTAATCAGGAATTCTCCGCCTTTCATCCATTTGTAGATATCCGGCGCATCCATCACGCTGACCGTCCCTACCACTCTGTCGATCCCGCCTTCACCGGCCACCAGCCGAAACCCCTGAAATACCGGCATGGACATAATCTCTCTTAACTTTAACACTGCTTTTCTCACCACTTTCTGCTTTCAGGCCAAATTTTCTTTATTATATATCAGAAAAAAATAAACCGTCCATATCAAATCATAAAATGTCACTTTCTTGTCACATTACTCTGTTATGATATCCATAAAGTTCTCACTTATGAATCTTCGAAACAAGTGTTGTTTTACCGCCCCGGCAAATAGTAACAAATAATGTGGAAGCTTTACCGCTGTAGCAAGCGCCTCCGGCTCCGGAAAATCCTCGCTTCTGCATATGCTTGGCGGTGTGGACCGTCCGACAGACGGCAGCATCTATATAGAAGACACCGACATCTCAACCCTGGAGCAGCTTTCCATCTTCTGCCGAAAAAAATAGGGGGAAAAATATTATTGCCGCCATCAAGGATAATACTATGTAGACGAACCTGCCGGCCATCGGGCCCCTGACTCTTATCAACGCGTCTCATTCTGCCGATATATGTATAAAGTTTCGTTTTAATGTCACATACATAAGAATCTAGAAATTGAAAGGAGACATTTGACATGATAAAGCGAATTCAAAATCTGAAGATCAGCTTCAAGCTCTACATCCTCGTAGGGGTTGCACTGATCGGTATGCTCATTATCGGCGGCCTTTCCTTTAATCTGATGGGGAAGCTGAATGAGAAGACCAGTGATATCTCAACAAGCTGGCTTCCAAGCGTAGATACGGCAAGAAACATGACAGCTACACTTTCTAACATCAGGCTCAATGAGTTAGGCTATCTCACGGCTATTTCTGATAAAGTAGAGAAATCAAGCCTCGAGTATCTTGAGAAAGAAAAGAGCGAGATGGACACACTTCTTGCCAAATATGAAGGCATGATCGACCAGGAAGAGAAAGCATTTTATGAGAATGCCATGAGTCTCTGGACACAGTACAGTCAGGCCGATGACAAGCTGATCACACTGGCAAAGAACGGCAAGACTAAGGAAGCCCGCGCTATTTTAGAGGGAGAATGCGTAGATATCTATAACTCTCTGAACAGCGCTTTTAATGAGATTGTTACATATAATCTGGACGGCAGCGAGAAAGAAACTCTATCCAGCGAGAGGCTTTACCGGAATGCCACTATCTTCCAGGCCTGCATTATTATATTGATCATCTTGATCGGAGTCTTTTTCTCATTCGTGATCATTCGCGGGATCAAGCTTCCGATCTTTGAGATCGAACAGGCTGCATCCAGAATGGCACAGGGAGACCTGGACATAGACATTTCCTACACTTCTAAGGATGAACTGGGTGTTTTGTCCGACCAGGTGCGCGAACTGATCCGTAAGCTCCAGATGATCATCGATGATGAGAACAAATTCCTGGCTCAGATGGCTACCGGCGATTTCACGGTAGATTCCACCTGCGAGACCGAATATACCGGTGGTTTTCAGCCTCTTTTGACTTCCTTCCGGGCAATCGCAGAGAAACTCAACCACACGATCCTCCAGATCAGCGAGAGTTCAGCCCAGGTTGCAAGCGGCTCCGACCAGGTATCCAGCGGGGCACAGGCCCTCTCTCAGGGCGCCACCGAACAGGCAAGCTCCGTGGAAGAGCTCGCCGCTACCATCAATGAGATCTCCGAGAAGGTAAAGCAGAATGCGGACAATGCCCGTCAGGCCAACCAGATGGCAGGCACTGTCGGAGACGAGATGCACATGAGCAATCAGAAGATGCAGGAAATGATTCAGGCTATGAACGACATCAGCCATTGTTCCGATGAGATCAGTAAGATCATTAAAACCATCGAGGATATCGCATTCCAGACCAACATCCTTGCTCTGAATGCCGCCGTAGAAGCGGCCCGTGCCGGGACTGCAGGCAAGGGCTTCGCAGTCGTAGCCGACGAGGTACGTAACCTGGCGGGCAAGAGTGCAGAAGCCTCCAAGAATACCTCTGTTTTGATCGAGAATTCACTGAAAGCAGTGGAAAACGGAACCCTGATCGCTGATGAGACCGCCAAATCCTTACTCCAGACGGTAAAAGGAGTCGAGGAAGTCACCAATATCATCAGCCAGATCTCAGAAGCCAGCAATAATCAGGCCGAGGCCATCGCCCAGATTACCATGGGTATCGACCAGATCTCCAGTGTCGTACAGACCAACTCCGCCACAGCACAGGAGAGCGCTGCGGCGAGTGAGGAATTATCCAGTCAGTCCCAGCTTATGAAGGATCTGGTTGGAAGATTCCGGCTGCGGGGGTAATCCATATTCCCAAAAAGCCTTAAAAGATATCAAGGGGCAGATATCAGTCATATCCGCCCCTTTTTCTCAATCCTCTTGTAAACCGCTGCCGGCACACTGATACAGGTCGGAAACGAGATCAGAACCCGCCTCACCTGCCTGATTTAAAACCATACGTTCAACATCCCTACTGATGTAAAAACCATTCTGTCTCATCTCTGACAATATCGGACGCACCTCTTCTATGATTCCCTGACGTTTTGCTTTTACTAAAACACCCAATGTTCCTGTTACTGTAAGCCCCAGGTATTTAGCAGTCTTTTTTGCTGCATTATCATCCAGAATTATCAGATCTGCTTCCTGTTCCTGAGCAAGAATCATCACTTCCACCTCTCCGTCATGCAGTTTTGCCTTATACATTTTCTTTTCGCTATGATCCTTTATCTGTTCTACACGAATCCAACTTCCGGCAGAACGAATCTGAACACATGCGGAATCCTCTTTTGCTGTCACTTCCCGAAATACTGCAGACGGTATAAAAATTTCTTCATACATATCTTTTAAAATATATAATCTGCCAATTCCACAAAGTACAATCAACGGAGTAGAATTAACGATTACCTTATGCATTATCTAATTCCTCCAAAAATTCTTCCTGACCATCAAACCGGAAGATAGAAATGTGATTCTGTCCCAAATATTTTATAAATTCTTCTTCAGTCATTCCTGCAATCTGTGCACAATATCCGATGGATATGCCGCTTTGGGTGTAATATCCAAGGGCTACTGCCCGTCTTGCAAATTGGTTTGCCTGCTCATGATTCATTTTTGTATCGTAAAGGACTTCGTCTGGTATACTAAATGCTATCTGACACATAATCATCTCTCCTAACTATTTCATTCTACACCAACTCTCTTACTCTTACAGTTTAACATAACTGTTAGAAAATAAACACCAGAATTTCAAGGAGTCATCTTAATAATCTCCACAATCCCCTTTTTCTCAATCCCCCCGTAAGCCGCTAACGGCACACTGATACAGATCAGAAGCGAGATCAGTGCTGCCCCTGCTAACGGCACCGCCGGCAAGACAAAATCCGCCCCCATATAATTCATTGACTGATAGATCCTGTAGGTGGCTGCCGTCCCCGCAATTCCCGTGATCACCCAGGCGCCGCCGGCATACAGGATTCCCTCCAGGATCAGCATCCGCTTCACCTGCTTTCCTGTCATTCCTATGCTTTCAAGTATGGCTATCTCCACTCGCCTGTTCTGAATATTTCCAATAAATGTATTGATATAATTCATGATCCCGATCAACGCGAGAATCAATGCGATTCCGATCCCAACCTCCATCATATTACCCTGGGCCTTCTCTGCCTCTTTCCTCATCTCGATCCGGGATTCATAAGAATAATCCTTTCCATAAGGACCTTCATTCAGCACAGACAAGACCGCCGCTTCCGTCTCTTCGTCATATTTTTCCCGATATCGGATGCCTAACTTAAATACAACCGGCTCTTCTGCGAACTCCTTCACTATCTGTTCGCTGACGATGATCGTCGGCGGATATCCGAGCAGAGCCGTATAATCATTCGTGTCAACCAGGCCGGCAATCTCGAAGGTCAACGTATCCGCTCTGTCATTGTAGGCGGCACAGGTGACGGATTTCCCCTGTACATCGCTATTCTGAAAACCCAGGCCGTTCCGGTACAACAGACAGGTTCTGCCCTCAAGGAAATCCTCCTCATCTGCCGGCTGCCCGGACAACTCGTTCAGCGCTTCAAAATCCGCCTTACTGATTCCCACAAGGGAGGAACCGAAGTTCTCCGGGAATTCCTTGTATTCCCCGATCTCCTCTTCATAAGGGATATTCATCCAGGTCTCATAGAATTCCCGCATCCACATATCGGCAAATTCCGGCTCCCAGGGCACGGTAATCTCCGTATAGTAAAGCGGCGCCGTCTCGGTCACGCCCTCAATATCATTCAATTTGTCAAGCACCGTCTGGTCAAAGATCTGAAGACGTTTCTCCTGCTCCTCTTTCCTCATGGTATCGTTTTTCACAACCATATCAAAATCCCTGAAGTTGTAATTATACTCTCTTTCTGCCTGCGAAGCCAGGAGTGTCGCTATACACAGAAACACCGACATACCTGCTGCCAGAGACAGCATCACGACCCCTGCCTTTTGCTTATCCTTCGTGATCTGTTCCTTCGCCATGCGCCAGATCCTCGCCGGCTCACTTACATCGCGGACTGCACTGCCTCCCGGCCTGCTTCTGCGTCTTGAGCCGGCCGCCGGCCGGTAACCCAGCGCTTCCATCGGCGAACACATGACCGCAATCTTCGCCGGCTTTCTTCCGGCGCCATAGACGGTAATCCCGGTAAGCAGTATGGTCAACAGCAGGATCAGCGGATGAAACGACACCGTGATCCCCCCGCCCCTGCCCATGCGGATTCCAAGCGACTTTATGACAGACGGCACGACGAGGAATGACACGCCGCTTCCTAAGAGTACACCGCCGGCCAGTCCGATTCCTCCGACTATAAATAACTGCCGCTTTATCAGACGGTAAACCTGCCTTCCTGTCATCCCGATCGTCTGCAGTAATCCATAATACCGGATGTTGCCCGCCACGGACAGATACATGATATTGTAGATCAGAAGATATGCGCACAGGCAGGTCACCAGTGAAAGCCCTATGATTCCGACAAGGATCTGCACAGAATACGCAAAATCCACCGTAAAAAACAGTCTCTGCTGTTTGCCCAGTTTCATGGATTCTACAAATGCATCCTGTTCCTTCCGGGATATCAGCTTCTGCCGGAAATCTATCAGAAACCTGCCGGAAGCGACGTCTGCCGGATCTAGCCCTGTCTGCTCATAGAACTTCTCCGATACATAGAATGCACTTTTCTCACCAAAGCCCTCCCAGATTCCTGAGATGCAAAAGGTCTTCTCACATTTTATATCCCCGGCTCCATAGACGGCGGTAAATGTATCTCCAACCTTAAGCCCATGGAATCCGCATTTTTCCAGGGCATATTCCGTCACCATGACTTCGTCTTCTTCCACCGGGTAATGCCCGGATACTTTCTCTCTCGCCGGGGCCATGATCTCATTCCAGCAGGTCTCATCTGCCCACATAAGCATAACTTCCGGTGTATTATCATACTCCGTCTCGTCAATATAACCTGACACAGCGTGTACTCCGTACCTTAAGATATCCTCATTCTCCCTGCAGGTCTTAAGCTGCTCCTTCGTCACACCGTACATGATCGCATCAAATTCTCCGCCGCTCATGCGGATATTCTGGAGCCTCTGCATCTTAAAATAAGTCACGCCGACCGTAAACACACTGAACAGCATGAACACAGACAACAGAATCGCCAGGATCATCGTAATACTCCGGCGCTTGTTACTCCTAAGCACCCTGCCCGCCATTCGCGTGAGTACCTGTGTATTATTATTCTTAATCACAAAACTCCCTCCCTTCTACCGGTCCTTCCTGATCTTCCCGTCTTCAATACACACGATACGGTCAGCCATCTGGGCAATATCCTGATCATGGGTAATCAGAACAACCGTCTGCTGGAATTGCTTTGCTACCGCTTTCAATAAGCCCAGTACATCGTGCCCGGACGCCGTATCCAGATTCCCGGTAGGTTCGTCCGCCAGGATAATCGCCGGCTTTGAGGCGATCGCCCGCGCGATGGCCGCTCTTTGCTGCTGTCCGCCGGACAGATTACCCGGGAAAGCTTCCATTTTCTCCGTAAGCTTCAGAACATCCAGGATCTCCCTCACAAATTCCCGGTCCACTCTCTTTCCGTCCAGCTCTATAGGAAGCACCACATTCTCGTAGATGTTCAGATCCGGCACGAGATTATAATTCTGGAAAATGAATCCGACCTTTCTTCTCCTGAACACCGCAAGCTCCTCCTTTGTCATACCGGACAGACTTCTCCCTGCCACATACACTTCGCCTCCCGTAGGCGTATCCAGGCCTCCTACCATATGAAGGAGAGTGCTCTTGCCGCTTCCTGATCTTCCGATAATCGCAACAAATTCCTGCTCTCTGACCGTAAAATCTACTCCGTCCAAGGCCCTGACTACGTTGTCACCCAACCGATAATATTTCTTTAACCCTTTTGTCTCTACCATCCATGATTCCATCTTCCTGCCCCTTTCTGTCAGTAATCTCGCGTATATTCTGCTATCTGCTGAACATAGTACTATCATAACAGACAAAAATCACAAAACTGTCACAACGAGAGATAATCACAAAACTGTGATTTTTCAGGCATTTGGAAGATACAGATTGAATTCCGCCCCCTCCCCTGCCTGCGAACGCACCTCAATATATCCCTGCTGTAATTCCAGAATCCTTCTGGCAAGATACAGCCCGATCCCAATACCGCTCTCGTCGTGGATCTCCGGCTCTCTGTAGAAGCGGGTGAAGATCTCCGCCTGCCGGCTAAGCGCGATCCCCTTTCCTGTATCACGCACACTGATCTTTGTAAATACCTCCTGGCTCTTTGCGGCAATATGGATACTCCCTCCCGGATCTGTGTATTTTACCGCGTTATCCAACACATTAAAGACTGCTTCCTCCGTCCACTTGCGGTCGTGCCTTACCACCAGTTCCTCATCACAATCTACAGACAGCTCGATCTGCTTCTTCGCCGCAGACGGCACAATCTCTCCTACTGCCCCGGCGATCGTCTCATACAGCTTCGCCTCCTGCCGGCGGATATGGATGATCCCGGTCTCTAACCTTGACATCTTGACCATACTCTGCAGAAGAAAATCAAGCTTTTCCGTCTGCCTTTCCAGATGATTGAGGAATTCCTGCCCCTTCTCCCCAAGCTTCTCCTCCTGCAGAAATTCCAGATACAGTTTCATATTGGCAATGGGCGTCCTGGTCTGATGGGAGATATCGGAAATCAACTCCTTCATCGACTCCTTCTCCCGCCTGTCCGACTCCTCTTTCCGGGTCCAGATGCGATTCACCCGCCAGAGCTTTTCCTTGCATTTCCCCCAGAGAGAGTCAGCGATACCCTCTTCCCCTTCGGTGATACCCCTTCCGGAAATAATATCGTCGAGTGCCTTCTCCACCTGTTCTTCAAACTCGTAAACCTCTTTCTTCAGACGGTACGCTCTCCACAAGGCGGCCGCCGCCGCGCCTGCAGATACCGCCGTGATTACTGCTGCCCAATCCATTGATATCCCATCCCGTATACATTAGAAATATATCTGTGCTGTCCGTCCTCAATCTTCCCTCTGAGACGATTGACATTCACTGCCAGCGCATGCTTGTCCATCAACTGTCCTCCGTTCTCCCACAAACGGTCCAGAAGAACCCCGTAAGTAAGAAGCCGCTCTTTATTCAGAATAAACTCCCGCAGCAGACGCAGCTCCGTGGGCGTAATATTGCACTCCTTCCCATGGACGAACACCTTCGCCCGATTCAGGTCGATCCGCAGAAAGCCGTCGTCAAAAACGGTATCGTCTTCCGTTTTTCGGCGTTTCAGGATTACATCCACCTTTCTCAGAAGTATTTTCATGGAAAACGGCTTGGTAACGTAATCCTCCGCCCCCAGATCATAGCCCTCCAATACATCCTCCTCCAGATCCCGTGCCGTAAGGAACAATACGGGCGTGTTCTTCTGCTCCTTCACCCACCGGCAGAACTCAAAACCGTCCCCGTCCGGGAGGTTGATATCCAGGATGACCATAAGCAGCTCTTCTTTTCTGTATATTTCCTTTGCTTCTTTGACAGAAGATGCCGAGGCTGCCCGGTATTTTCCCTTCTCAATGGCATAACAAAGAGCCGCATTCAATTCCCGGTCATCTTCTACGATTAATATTTTCTGCATGTAACAAACCTTCCTTTTCTTCATTGCTTATTTGCCGGCCGCCTGCGTCTCTGCCCTGTTCTTAGAAGCCCTCCTTAGAACCGCCTGGATTCTGGATTCCAGCACTGTGATGTGAAACGGTTTGGTAATATAATCGTCCGCCCCCATATTAAGTCCGCGGGTAATATCGGCCACATCATCTCTCACCGTCAGAAAGATAACCGGTATATCACACTTTCCCTTCACCCAGCTGCAAAAACCGTATCCGCTTCCGTCCGGCAGGTTCAGATCGCAGACCTGATTCCAAAGGCAATGGCCTCATCATCCTCCAATAACATAACCCTTGTCATGAAACGAACCTCTCTTTCTCCTGTCATTACATAAATACTATACTAAACTGCTGACCGCCTAATTGTCAAATTTCATCTGATTTTGTTGAATTTCATCCTTTTCTGTGCTAAATTAACATTCAAATGGTTTTTCCAGAAAATGGAAATTCGAATGACTAATGACTAACAACGAATTCAGGAGACAGATATGACACGAGAATATTTGGGGCAGAATGTATATGAAGCGTTTCAAGAACGAATACAGTTGATTTTTGAAGAATTTGATAATATCTATGTCTCTTTTTCCGGCGGAAAAGACAGTGGGCTCCTGCTGAATCTGGTGTTGGATTATCAGCAGAAATATGCTCCCGAAAAAAGGATCGGCGTCTTCCATCAGGATTTTGAGGCACAGTATACCGTGACATCAGAGTATGTGGAACGTACATTTGAGCGAATCAAAGATGTGGCAGAGCCGTACTGGGTGTGCCTTCCAATGGCAACCAGAACGGCTCTCAGCAGTTATGAGATGTACTGGTATCCATGGGACGACAAGAAAGAAGAACTCTGGGTCCGGAAGATGCCGCAGAAAGAATACGTCGTCAACCTGAATCATAACCCTGTTACAACCTACCGGTACCGCATGCATCAGGAAGACCTGGCAAAACAATTCGGCCGCTGGTACCGTACATTCCATGGAAATAAAAAAACGGTATGTCTTCTTGGAATGCGGGCAAGTGAATCCCTGCAGAGGTACAGCGGTTTCCTAAATAAGAAATTCGGCTACAAAGGAGAATGCTGGATCACGAAGCAGTTCAAGGATGTCTGGTGCGCTTCCCCGCTTTACGACTGGTCCTCGGAGGACGTCTGGCACGCCAATTACGTATTCGGCTATGACTACAATCATCTGTATGACCTGTATTATAAAGCAGGGCTTAAGATCTCTCAGATGAGGGTTGCTTCTCCTTTCAATGATTATTCAAAGGATTCGCTGAACCTGTACAGGGTAATCGACCCCGAGATATGGGTCAGGCTGGTAGGCCGGGTAAAAGGCGCCAACTTCGGAGCCATATACGGAAGAACGAAAGCGCTGGGATATCGGAATATCACCCTTCCGCCGGGCCATACCTGGAAATCTTATACCATGTTTCTTCTGGACACGCTGCCCATCCGGCTGCGCAACAATTACGTCAAGAAGTTCAACACCTCCATCAAATTCTGGCATGAGACCGGAGGCGGGCTGGATGAGGAAGTCATACAGGAGCTTAAAGACCACGGTTATCAGATTCGGCGAAACGGCGTCTCCAATTATACCCTGAGAAAGAAATCAAGAATTATTTTCCCGGGAAAGATTCCGGACAATACAGACGATATCAAATCAACGAAGGATATTCCAAGCTGGAAGAGGATGTGCTGCTGCATCCTGAAAAACGATCATATCTGCCGGTCTATGGGATTTGGGATGACCAGAGAACAGCAGCGCAGGATCGATCTCATCCGGCACAAATATAAGAGTGTGGAGGAAATGAACTATGGAGTATAAAAGCCCTGTCTATCATGTAATCCCGGTACCGGTCGAAAAAGTGGTGCCGAACACCTATAACCCAAACGCAGTCGCACCCCCGGAGATGCGGCTGCTCTATGAAAGTATCAAAAACGACGGATATACGATGCCCATCGTCTGCTACCACGACAAGGCGAACGACCAATACATCATTGTAGACGGATTCCACCGTTACCGCATTATGCTGGAACATCAGGATATCTACCAGCGGGAGAAGGGCATGCTTCCGGTATCCGTGATCGACAAACCACTGGATCAGCGGATCGCAAGCACGATCCGCCATAACCGTGCACGCGGCAGCCATGATGTGGACCTGATGGGAAATATCGTCAAAGAACTCCATGAACTGGGCCGCTCCGATGCATGGATCTCCAAACATCTGGGGATGGACCGGGACGAGATTCTAAGGCTCAAGCAGATCACGGGACTGGCGGCACTGTTCAAGGATGTGAAGTTCGGACAGGCGTGGAGACCGGCAGAGGACGAGGACGGGGAAGGCAGGGAAGATTAACAGGGCCTCCTCCATCTCAGCGCTTCCTTCATCGACTTTACATATTTGCCGATATGAACCGGCGCTTTCCTGCCGTATTTCTCGAGCAGCTTTACGATGGCAGACCCAACGATGATCCCGTCCGAGATATCTGCCATCTGCCTTGCCTGCCGGGGAGTCGATATCCCGAAACCGACCGCACACGGAATCTCTGTATTCTGGCGGACCACCCGGATAATCGAATCAAGATCCGTCGTAATCTCACTCCTCGTTCCGGTCACTCCAAGACTGGATACGATATACAGGAATCCCTGCGCTTCTCTGGCAATCATTGCAATTCGATTCTCTGACGTAGGCGCGACCAGCGAGATCAGATCTATTCCACATTCCTGGCAGACCGGCAGGAATTCTTCTTTCTCCTCAAAGGGCAGGTCCGGCAGGATCAGGCCGTCCATCCCGATGTCCCGGCAAATAGAGATGAAACGTTTTGCGCCATAAGAGAACACAACATTTGCATAAGTCATAAACACCATAGGTACTTTCACATCCTCCCGAAGCTCTCTGACGAATGCAAATATCTGATCCGTAGTAATTCCGCCGCTTAAGGCGCGGATATTCGCCCCCTGAATCACCGGTCCTTCCGCTGTCGGATCTGAAAACGGAATACCAAGTTCAATCAAGTCGGCTCCGTTTTCCACGGCGGCGCGGACTGCCGAAGCAGTCGTCTCAAGATCCGGGTCGCCGCAGGTAATAAATGCAATAAAAGCCTTTCCATTCTCGAATGCATGTCTAATCTTACTCATGTATATCCTCCCCTCTGTAGCGGGCAATGGCGGCGCAATCCTTGTCGCCTCTGCCTGATATCGTAATTACAATGATCTGATCTTTTCTCATAGACGAAGCAAGCTTCATAGCACAGGAGACGGCATGGGCCGACTCGATCGCCGGGATAATCCCTTCCGTCCTCGCCAGATATTCGAACGCGTCCACCGCTTCGTCATCCGTCACCGGAACATATTCTGCCCTTCCTGTGTCGTGCAGATAAGCGTGCTCAGGTCCTACTCCCGGATAATCAAGTCCCGCCGAGATCGAGTAGACCGGCGCGATCTGCCCATATTCATCCTGACAGAAATAAGATTTCATCCCATGGAAGATTCCGATCCTTCCGGTATTGACGGTTGCCGCCGTCTCAAAAGTATCCACTCCGCGCCCTGCCGCTTCACACCCGATCAGCCTCACCTCGTTATGTTCAATAAAATGATAGAAGCTGCCCATGGCATTGGAGCCGCCGCCCACACAGGCAATCACCGCATCCGGCAGTTTTCCCTCTTTTTCAAGAATCTGTTCTTTGATCTCTCTTGATATCACCGCCTGAAAATCACGGACAATCGTCGGAAACGGATGAGGACCCATCACTGAGCCCAGGCAGTAATGCGTATCGGTAATACGTGAAGTCCACTCCCGCATCGCCTCGGAGACGGCGTCTTTCAGTGTCGCCGTGCCGGTCTTTACGGAGACGACCTCCGCTCCCAGAAGCCTCATACGGTAGACATTGAGCGCCTGACGGACGGTATCCTCCTCCCCCATGAACACCACACATTCCATCCCCATCAATGCCGCCGCCGTCGCTGTGGCAACACCGTGCTGCCCGGCTCCCGTCTCCGCGATCAGGCGCGTCTTTCCCATCTTCTTCGCAAGCAGCGCCTGGCCAAGCACATTATTGATCTTATGCGCACCGGTGTGGTTCAAATCCTCCCTCTTAAGATATATCTTCGCGCCTCCCAGATCTTCCGTCATCTTCCGGGCATAATAGAGCCGGGACGGCCTGCCGGCATATTCATTGAACAGATACGCAAGTTCCCGGCAGAATTCCGGGTCATTCTTATAATGGTTATACGCTTCTTCTAATTCTATCACGGCATTCATAAGGGTCTCGGGAATATATTGACCGCCGTGAATGCCAAAACGTCCGTTGGGGTTTGTCATCTCTTTCTATCCTTTCTTCTTTACTTCCGCCGCACGACGGCGGCGAATGCCGCCATCTTGGCCTTATCTTTTATTCCATCTGTTTCTATACCGGAGCTTACATCTACTGCATAAGGCTTCAATGTGTCTATGGCCTCTCCCACATTGCGGGCATTAAGCCCTCCTGCGAGAAAATATGGTCTGTCCACGCCCTTGACCATGTTCCAGTCAAATGTAGTTCCCGTACCGCCGCTTCCGGAATCCAGCAAAATATAATCTGCGATGCTGTCCCTGGCTCCGGCAATATCCTCACTATCGTCAATCCGAAATGCCTGGATCAGCCAATCCCTCGAAAGACGGCCGGTAAACCTGCGAAGCTGTCTGATATACTCTGCGTCTTCATTGCCGTGAAGCTGGGCAAGATCAATAATCCCGTCATTCAGCATCTCTGCAATGACTCCCGGCTTCTCATCCGCAAATACCCCCACAACTTTGATATCCGGCAGAAGGATCGGCCTCCATCCTGCTGCCTTTTGGGGTGATACATATCTCCTGCTCTTCCTGGCAAAGACAAATCCGATATATTCCGGCAAAAGCTCATTGACCGCCTCTATATCCTCCGCCCGTGTAAGCCCGCACAATTTCATCCTTGTCATGATTCCCTCCCGCGCAATCTTACCATGTTATTCTTATCATGTTATTCTTATCTTCATTGCTTATTTGCCGGCCATCTGCACTCCTAAGGGACTCTTACAGTTCCCAAGAGCGGCAAGCTTCGCCCTCTTATCCGGCGCCCGCATCAGGGTCTCGCCGATCAATACCGCGTCCGCTCCCATCTCACGAAGCACTTGCACATCCTTTGTGCTGCCTATACCGCTCTCTGACACAAACAATACATTCCGGGGAATCTGCTCCCGAAGCCTTCGGCTATTCTCAGTATCCACCGTAAAATCCTTAAGATTCCGGTTATTTACACCGACGATACGCGCTTTAGCATCAAGCGCCGTCTGTACTTCTCTCTCGTCATGAGCCTCCACAAGCGCCGACAGGCCAAGCTCATCACAGATTCCTATATACTCCCTGATCTGATCTGTTCTTTTCCAAGAATTGCACATATCAAAAGAACCGCCGACGCACCAAGAAGTTTCGCCTCATAAATCATATACTCATCAACGGTAAAATCCTTTCTCAGGCATGGAATCGAGATCTCCGATGCAATCTCTCTTAAGTATTCATCTTTGCCGAGAAACCATTTTGGCTCCGTCAGGACCGAAACCGCATCCGCCCCTGCCTCTTCGTATTCCCTCGCAATCTCAAGATAGGGAAACTCTGACGCAATCAGGCCCTTGGAGGGAGAGGCCTTCTTACATTCACAGATAAAAGACATCCCCGGTCTCTTCAGCGCATTTTCAAAAGAAAAATCACCTTTGGGGAGGGCAAACGCCTCCCGCCTTATCGTCTCATAAGACACTGTCTGTTTTGCCTGACGCGTCCGCTCCCGCGCATGAGCGGCAAGCTGGTCTAAGATCGTCATGCTTCCACCTCCGGCCGGTTGCTTATTTCGATAAATCTCTTAAGAGTGTCCATGGCTTTGCCGGAATCGATCAGCTCCCCGGCAAGCCTCACCCCTTCGCTCATACTGCCCGCCTTACCGCCGATATAAAGCGCCGCACCGGCATTCATCAGTACTGCGTCACGCTTAGGTCCCTTCTCTCCGCTTAAGACCGCAAGCGTAATCCTGGCATTTTCCCTGGGCGTTCCTCCCATAAGATCTGCTTTGGCACAGCGCTCGAACCCAAAATCTTCCGGCTCGATTACATAGGATTTAAACCATCCGTCTTTAAACTCGCAGACTCTGGTCGGTGCACTCATGGATATCTCATCCAGCTTCTCCTGTCCGTACACTACCATACCCCTTTTCACTCCCAGGTTGATCAGCACCTGTGCCAGCGGCTCCACCAGATATTCATCATACACGCCTAACAGCTGCATCCTGGGACTCCCCGGATTCGTCAGCGACCCAAGGATATTGAACACGGTTCGGAAACCAAGCTCCTTACGAATGCCGCCTACGTATCTCATGGAACTGTGATACTGCTGTGCAAAGAAGAAACACATGCCTGTCTCGTTCAGGAGTTCAATACACCGCCCCGGACTCTGCCGGATATTCACCCCCAGCGCCTCCAGGCAGTCAGCCGTCCCGCACTGGGACGAAGCTGCCCGGTTCCCGTGCTTGGCAACCTTCATCCCGCCCGCTGCCGCAACCAGTGCGGAAGTCGTAGAAATGTTAAAACTATGCGCATTATCTCCTCCGGTTCCGACTATCTCAAACAGCTCCATATCCGTCTCCACCTTTATTGCATGGTCCCTCATGGCAGCCGCACATCCGGCAATCTCATCCGTAGTTTCGGCTCTGGCGCTCTTCGTAGAGAGAGCCGCAAGAAACGCGGCATTCTGCGTCGCCGTCGTCTCACCGCTCATGATCTCGTTCATCACGGTATACGCCTCATCATAGGTCAGGTCTTCTTTGTTAACGATTTTTACAATTGCTTCCTTGATCATATCAAACATCTCCTCTTTAAGAACTGCAGGAAAGTCAGTTATTTTTCTACAGCTCCTTATGTATTCAGCGGATAAAAGTATTTTTCTTTCATAAAAAAGGAACAAAAAAACGCCCCTGACAGAGAATTATCCTCTGTCAAGGACGAATAAAAACCTTATCCGCGGTGCCACCTTGAATTCACAGGTCAAACCTGTGCACTTTAGCAGGATACCAACATACCCCCGGCAACTGACGTATGCCAACACGTTGCAGAATACTCTGCGGTTCACCCGCATTTGACTGCACCCTCAGCGGTCCATTTGACGACTTGTTTCTCACCCGATTCTCAGCACCACAGGCTCTCTGTAAAGGCATCATCGCCGTTATCTCCGCTTCAACGGTTTAATCTGTTAAATTCTTATATATCTTACCACCATATTTTCTGTCTGTCAAGAAGTTTTGTAAATTCAAGTACACGTTCACGTACAATTCACGTACGATTCACGTATGAATAAATATCGTATAAAATAATATATTTTGTCAAAAACACTTGAAATAATAAAAATTCATGTTATAATAATAGTAATCATTACTATTTTAATCAAGGAGGACAATATAATGGAATTAAAAGGAAGCAAAACAGAAGCGAATCTGCAGGCAGCATTTGCCGGAGAATCACAGGCAAGGAATAAATACACCTATTATGCATCCAAGGCCAAAAAAGACGGATATGTACAGATCGCAAATATTTTTGAAGAAACTGCTGCGAATGAAAAAGAACATGCGAAGATCTGGTTTAAGCTGCTCCACGGCGGCGCGGTACCATCAACCATCGAGAATCTGAAAGATGCCGCAGACGGCGAGAACTACGAGTGGACAGATATGTACGCTGCTTTTGCGAAAGATGCCAGAGAAGAAGGCTTCGATGATATCGCATACCTGTTCGAAGAAGTAGGCAAGATCGAGAAAGAACATGAAGAACGCTATCGCAAGCTCCTGGCAAATATCGAGGGCGGCCTCGTATTCTCTAAAGACGGCGACAGCATCTGGCAGTGCTCCAATTGCGGGCATATTGCGATCGGCAAACATGCCCCGGAAGTATGTCCCGTATGTGCACATCCTCAGTCCTATTTCCAGCTCAAGGCGGAAAATTATTAATAAAAGTGAGGGGTAGCTTCTAGATTACCTTACTGTTTCGGTGAGCATGCTCTTTCGGGAGTGCATGTGTAAAAACGCAAGCGCAGCGGGCTGTGCCCGGGTTTTTACACATGTGCTGTCGGGAAAGCAGATCCGGCCTCCCTGGTTTTCTGATCATCTTTACATAGTCTGCCGTCCGTACCGGTTAAAATACTCCGTAGCCTTCTGTATGGGTATATCTAACTTATTCTGCAGCCGCCTTATGATATCCTCTTTGGACATCGCAAATTCAAATCCTGTTTCAACAATTTCCTCTGCCGCTCCCTCCAGACGTCCTTCCAGGTGTCCCTCTCGGTGTCCCTCCAGACGTCCTTCCAGACGTCCTTCTTCTTTCTTTTCATTTCCTACCTGCTCTATATACCGCTCCATTGCCTTCTCTTGATCAAACAGCCCCATCATGATACTTATAACCTCCTTCTCCCGTCCTGACAAATATTCCCTTAGCACATTTCTGGCTTTGCATATCCGTATTGTTTCCAACACAGCTTCTCTGGTTTTTCCATGCTTCTTCACTTGATCATTATAAATCTCTGTAAAATCTACATACTGACTGATGATATCGTCTTTTCCTTCTCCATAAAGCACTTTTACATTTATTTCCAGAAACTCCCTATTCCCTTCGAAAAATTCTTCTGAAAGTCTGATCCACTCCGGTCTGGTCTTTCGATCACCCGCATATATCACATAGAACTCTGGTCTGGGAACATCCAGTTTCTTACTTCCATACCGATTTTGCCTGGTCTGTTCAATATATTCATTCCACGTATGTGCCAGATACAGAAAGATCCTGATGATAATATTTACCGTCCAATTCGACTGCGCCTCCAACATCAAGAGCAATTTCTCCCGAACCGTCATCCCCAGATCATTATACTCCTGATCTGTGAATATATTCTTTATCGTTACGTCTCCTATATCTGCTTCTGTTACCTCTGTATCTTCCGGATGGATTGCCTTATATAACTGCAGGGCATACTTTCGTTCTCTGAACAGGTCGCAAAATACAGAATCCTTGGATGTTGTTTTCACATCTGGTTTCTGGCTATCAGATCCCTCTGCTGTGTATACTTCCTTTCTGTCAGGCTTCTCCTGCATATACTTTAGATCCGAGTCAACAAAATCAGTTTTTGTCTCTATTTCACTTATTCTTCCGGACATAGGATTCCTTCTTTCTTTTACTATACTATCTGATAAAGGGAATTTCAACATGAAAGTTAGAAACTATTTCGAATAGAAATATATGATGCAGTTATTCTCTGCTTTGATCTTTTCAGGTGACAGAACGTCACCTGATGATAGATTTGATTAACAAATATTTTAATAATTTTTACATAGCCTGATGCCCATACCGGTTAAAATACTCCGTAGCCTTCTGTATGGATATATCTAATTTGCTCTGCAGCCGCTTTATGATATCCTCTTTGGGCATTGCAAATTCAAATCCTGTTTCAACAATTTCCTCCGCCGCTCCCTCCAGACGTCCTTCCAGGCGTCCTTCTTCTTTCTTTTCATTCCCAACCTGCTCTATATACCGCTCCATCGCCTTCTCCTGATCAAACAGCCCCATCATGATACTTATAACCTCCTTCTCCCGTCCTGACAAATATTCCCTTAGCACATTTCTGGC